>ENA-ORXB01003236-ORXB01003236.1-sediment-metagenome-genome-assembly--contig:-NODE-3236-length-11795-cov-2.915259_pt1 | contig 11795 bp, 6 predicted proteins | sample MGYA00237863_ERZ511475 | MGnify/ENA primary metagenome ERZ511475 (study PRJEB26305, sample SAMN06343858) | sediment metagenome | isolation source: hot spring sediment | place: Canada: British Columbia...
GATGCGGAGATGGCCTACTGTAAGGTGGCGATGGACGCGATCTTCGGCCGGGAGAACTACATCACCACCATCGTGGTCAAGGCGGCCACCCCTTCCAGCTTCAAGACGATAAACCCCGGGCCGGTGGCCGTGACCGAGTACATCCTCATGTACTGCCGTGACCGGGCGGCCTTCCGTTATAAACCCTCCTACCTTCCGGTCGAGGGCGTGGACCTCCGCCGCTTTTCCCGCTACATCGTAAACCCGGAGGACCCTCCCGAACGCTGGCGCTTCGGGTCCGTCCTCCAGGCCGCCCTGGCCGCCGGCCGCCTCGGAAGGCTGCCGGAACCTGCTGAGTTATAAGCAGTTGCGCCAAACGTTGTCCAGAGGGAGAGTATAGCAGAACGAGCCCGGGGTCTCCCGGCGGCCGGCTCACTTGAGCGGCAATAACGTCGAGGCGGCTAGCACCGTCAAAAAGCCCGTGAACCCCAAAACGGCGAGCAGCGGCGTCCAGGTCTTCAACGCCTCCCCTTCGGTGAGCCCCGACATCTGCTTGTAGACCCAAAAGCCGCTGTCGTTCATCCAGGAGCCCACCAGGGCGCCCGAGCCGATCGCCATGGCCACGTAGACCGGGTGATAGGGCGGTGGCGCCTCGACAAGCAGTGGGGCGACGATCGAGGAGGTGGTGATGATCGCCACGGTGCCTGAGCCCTGGGCGAGCTTCATCAGCCCGGCCAGCAGGAATCCGAGCAACAGCACGGGCACCTGGTACTCTTTCGACATCTCGCTCAAGGCTTTGCCCACGCCCGCCTCCACCAGCATGCCGCCGAAGGCGCCGCCGGCGGCGGTGATCAGAATGATCAGACCGGCATTGGAAAAGGCCGCCTCGACGCGGCCGGCCAGCTCGGCGAGCGTCAGGCGCTTCTGGTGTGCCAGCATGTGGAGCGAGATCACCGTGGCCACGAGCAGCGCGAAGTTGGGATCGCCCAGGAAGGCCGTCACCTTGGCCAGGCCGGAACCCGGCGCCACCGCCTGCGCCACGGTGTTGGAGGTGATCATCAGAACCGGCAGCACGATCGGCGAAAGCGAGTGAGCAAAGCCCGGCAGGTGCTGCTCGCTGCGGTGCGCCAACTCCTCGAGCTCCTTGAGCGACAGGCCCGGCGTCTCGCGGAACGGCACCGGCAGTGCGCGGTCCATGTAAGCCGAAAACAACCAGCCGGCGGCGGCCATCGGCAACCCGACGATACAGCCGGTCAAAATCATGACCCCGAGATCGACACCGAGCGTCGAGGCCGCGGCCAGCGGCCCGGGCGTGGGCGGCACCAGCGAATGCGTGATCGTCCCCCCGGCGCAGATCGCCATCACAAACAGCAGATAGTTCTTCCCGGTGCGGATGCGCATGGCGCGCGCCAGCGGCACCAGCAGATAGAACACCGTGTCGAAGAAGACCGGTATCGCCAGCACGTAACCCGAGCCGAGCAGCGACAGCGAGGAGCGCTTTTCGCCGAGCAGGCGGACGAAGACGCGCGTGATCTTGTCCGCCGCGCCGCTCTCCATCAGACAAAATCCGACCAGAGCCGCCAGCGCGATGACGATGCCGATGCGCCCGCAGACGTCGCCGAACCGCATCGCCACCATCTGCATGGTGCGCGCCAGCTCCACCTGGGGCGACAGCAGCCCCGCCGTCATCGCCGCCACGATCAGCGCGATGAAGGCGTTGACCTTGAAGCGGATGATGAGAACGAAGACGACGGCGACCGCGACGGCGAGGGTAGCGAGAGGCGGCATCTACAGGATGTTACTAGAAACCGCACTGGGCCGTTTGGCCATCTCCCTCCGGCTACGGCCGGACCGGGTTGCGGCGCCCCAACGCCACGCCTTGCGTGGTGACGTAGTACTTGGCCAGCATGTTCGGCTTCTCCCAGGCCGGCAGGCTCTCCGGGCGCCGCAAGTATCCGAGGAAGCGGTCCACCAAAAGGGCGAAGTGATCCTCGTGCGAGACGCGCAGCGCAGGCGGAATCACGATCCGGAAACGAGAACCCTGGTCCTCGGCGGCGAGGCCGGGATAGTCGCCGCTGATCCGCTTGAGGCGGGCCGCAAGCGCCTTTCCGACCGCCTCCTTGCGGCCCGGCGCCGGAACGACATAGACCTCGGGAATGAACTTTTCCTCGGCGCCCTGGCGCACCTCGACTGTGGAGCGGCTGCCGCGGAACACCGCCACCGAAGTGTCACCCTTGCCCGGCGGGGCCTCATAATCCCAGCGCACCTCGAGCAGGACATGCACGCCCCGGATCGTATACAGCACGCGATTATTGCAGAAGTACTCGAGCCGGCCGTCCCGCACCGCATTGCGCAAGTAGGCCGGAAAGCCTCGCTCCCCCGTCACGCGCCGATAGTCGTCCTCGGAGAGCACCGTCGGCCAGCGCCGCCCCTCGAGCACGCGGATCTGGCTCCGGTAGTCGATCGCCTCATCCGGAAACAGCGTCCACATGATGAGATCGACCAGGTGGGTGCCGACGTCGGTGAGACCCTCGCCCTGCTCGGCGATGTCGAAATACCAGGCGGGGCGGAGGTTGGGGATGCCGGCCACGGTCTTCAGCAGATAATGGAGACTCTCCATGCGCGCCCCGGGCTCCGACGGCGTGCCCGCTTGCAGCTTGCCGAAGACCTCCGGGTCCCGCACCAGCTCGCGCGGCAGAATGCAGGAGATCTCAAAGCGCTGCGTCATGGCGTCGTAAGCCACCAGGCGCCGCCGCTCGGCCTCCTCGAGCGCCGCCTCGAGCTTCGGCAGGTCGGCGGCCTCGAGAATCCAGGGCTTGTCGGCCAGGACATGCAAACCGGCGCCGAGCGCGGCCTCGACGCGGCGGATCTTGTCCCGGTTGCGGCCCGACAGCACCACCACGTTGCCCTCCGGGCGCGCCAGCATCCGCTCGAGGAAATCCGCGCCGGCGTAAATCTCCAGGCGCCACCGCGTAGGTTGGTCGGCCCGAGAGTTGAAGGCCGCAATCCGGTTGAGGTGCGCCGCCAGATCCGGCCCGAGCGGCGCGTAGATGCGCACCAGGTCCGACATGCCCGCCAGCATCGTCTTTTGGATCAGCGCCGCATGGAAGTGGCCAGGGTCGACTGTGATCAGCCGCACCGGCTCCGGCTCGGCGCCGGCCAGAAAGCCGCACAACAGGCTAGAAGCGGCCAGCCTAACGCTCCAGCAGGACAACTTCATACTCGTCAATCTGTGGTATCACGATCGTCGCCCGGCCCGCAGCATCCCGCCGCACGACGAGCTCGCGCCGTCCCACGAGCGTGCGCGCCCGCTTGAGCGCGACCTCAGGCGCCACCGAGACGCGCGCCTCGCGCAAGGGAACGATCTTGCGGATGGGCCGCGTCATCTCGCCGGTGAAGTTCACCAGGTGCAGCAGCCAGCGGCGGCCGTCCTCTTGCGAGCGAAGCACCACCTCGACCGACGACGGCGCATTCTCGAGCGCCACGGGGGGCGGCGCCAGTCGCCTGGCCACGTTCTCCACCAGTTGCATTTGCTCGGCAATGCGGAAGTTATGGATCGAGGCGCCCAGATCGCCGGTGAAGTAAATCGCCTTGCCTTTGCCCACCGTGTTGACGAGCAGCGCCGGATCGGGCGAGGGATCGGGAATCCCGTCGTAGCGGCCGGCCAGCGGCTTGGTGAACCGGATGAGGTCGCGCGCGCCGGCCGGTGCTCCCACGACATAGTAGGCGGTCGACGGCATCAGCTCCCGCGCCAGGTGTTCGAGCAGCGGATCGGCGCTCGAGGGTTTCATGAAGTCCCAGCGCCGCGGTCCGGCGATCTTGCCGGCGCTGCGGAATCCGAAAAGCCCGGCGAGGGCAAGCTCCGGCCGGGGCACGCCCGTCTCGTCATAGAGCGAGGTCTCGAAGGTGGCAAACAGGGCGCCGCCGCCTTGGACGTACTCGGCCAGACGCCGCGCCACGGCTTCGCTCATGCACGCCACGTTCGGCAGCACGATCAACCGGTAACGCCCGAGCGGCTCCCGCTCGAGCGTCACGTCGTCGATGACGGCGAAAGGCACCTGCGAGCGCACCAGCGCATCGGCCAGGCCGGAGAACTCCGCCTCCAGATTGCCGACCTCGGTCCGCGAGGGTACGCGGTCGATGTCGATCAGTTGCGCCTCGCTCCCGGCGTAAAAGTTCGCCGTCACGTCGGACCAGACCAGGGCGACACGGGCCTCCGAGCGCGTCCGGTGCAGGTAGCGCGCATTGTCGGCGACGAAGCGGTTCATCTCGGTGAGCACGGCCATCTCCGGCTGCTCGAACTCGAACGGCGTAATGCCCATCCAGACGCTGGCGCCGTTGGCGATCGAATCGGCGTAAAGCAGCTTGAGCTCCGGCGCCGGCAGCAACGAAAAGGTCCAGGGTTTGTGCGCGGCGGCGGCAAAGATCACCGTCGGCTTGCCCGAGGCCTGCGTCTCGAGCAGCCGCGCCGTCAGGCCGGGCTTCCACAACGGCGTGCGCGTCAGGTCGCCGTAGATGAAGCCGCCCTCGGCCCCGACGAGATCCTGCTCGGAGACGAGCACCCGGTTCAGTCGCCCCGTGGCCCAGTTGGCGCCGCGCAGGCCGCCGTTCATGTAGAAGGCCGCCTCCGGCCGAAGCTCCTTGAGGATCTTGCGGGAGTCGCGGAGAAACTCGGTGAGGCTCGCCGCCTGAAATTCCAACATCTGCGCAAAGGCCTTTCCCTTGCGCTCCCTCTTCGACGGCAGCTCGGCCCCGTAGCGGTTGCGGAACTTTTCCTTGCACCAGCGGCAATAGCAGGTGTCGGGACGGAAGACCGGGCCGTCATAGAAGATGCCGTCGATCGGGTAGGCGGCCAGATCGCGCAGGATGCCGAAGACCCACTCGCGCCAAGGCGTGTTGACGCAAAAATCCGTCCCGGTATCGTAGACATCCTCGAGCGGGCGCCCGTTCTCCCGGATCTGCCGCCATTCCGGATGCTCCTCGCCGAACTGGCGCGTGTACCAGTGGACATTGAAGTAGATCAAAACGCGGATGCCCCGCTTATGGGCCTCGGGCAGATAGGCGCCCAAGAAGTCCGGGTTCTCCACTCTGGCGTAGCGGGAACGGAAGTAGAAGCCCCGGTCGTCCAAACCGGCGGGCAGCTTCATGACGTCGAGGTGCTCGGCATTGTATAGCTGCGCCGCTTTGCGTTCGGCCAGCGTCGCCGCGGGCAGGTAGTCGATCCGGCCGAGACTGGTGACGAGGTCGAGAATCCGGAGCGGCTCGCGCTCCCACCAGGGCTGTGCGGAGGCGACTCCGCACAGCCCGGCGAGCAGAAGCAGGCGCCTCATCAGCGCCTCAGAACAGCACCTTCAGGCCGAACTGGATCTGCCGCGGATCGCCCGCACTGGTGATGCGGCCGACCGTGGCCGGCACCGAAATGTTCGTCGCCGGCCCGCCGAAGTTGGCGTGGTTCGGCATGTTGAAGAACTCGGCCCGGAACTGCAACTTCGCCCGCTCATAGAGGGAGAAGTCCTTGAGCACGCTGACATCAAAGACGATGTCGCCGGGAGCGAAGAGCATGTTTCGGGCGGAGTTCCCCCAGGTGAACGGCGCCGGAACGGCAAAGGCCGAGGCGTCAAACCAGCGCGAGATGGAGCGCTCCGAGCGTGGCAGCTTCGGATCCCGCAACACGTCGGCGCGCCCGCCGAGCCAGCCCGGCAGCGTCGCGCTGAAGCCGACCGAAAACGGCGGCCCGGTGCGCAGATAGGTGATGCCGGCGATCTGCCAGCCGCCGACGATCTGACCGAGCGCGCCCCGGACGTTCAGCCACGGCTTGCCCGGCCCGAACGGCAGCTCATAGCTGTAAGCGGCGGTAAAGATGTGGCGGCGCACCGCGTCGGAGTTGCCCCGGTCGCCGCGGGCGTTGTAGGGATTCTGCGGCCCGCCCACGATCGCCACGTTGTCGAGCGAGCGGTTCCAGGAGTACTCGATCTGGAAGGTGAGTCCGGCCCGGTAACGCTGGATCGCCTCGAGCTGCAACTGATGAATGTTGGAGTCGCCTCCGCCGGCGAGCACGAGCACGCTCGACCACGGCTGGAACGGCCGCTGCGGCTGAAGCGCTCCCGCCTGCTGGATGCGCGGCAGGTTGACCTCGTAGTTGTACCAGGGCAGGTGAGTCGACTTGTTGCCTACGTAAGAAGCCCGCACGCCGAGGTTCGGCCGCAGCTCGCGCTCTACGGTGAAGTTCCACTGATAAGACTCGCTGTTGCGGATGTTGCGCTCGACCGCCGTCAGACTGGGGTTGGGCGAGATGGCACCTGCGCCGGGAAAGGGCCGCGCCAGCGTAAGCGAGGGCGTCCGCCCGGCGGCCGATTCGAAGGTCTCGGCCAGCAGGAACGGCGGGTTGTTGAAACCCATCTGCCGGTAGCCGATGTAGACCGGCAGGAAGTTATAGTAAATGCCGACGCCGCCGCGCACCACCGTGCGGCTGTCGCGGAACGGCCGCAGCGCGAAGCCCACCCGCGGCCCCCAGTTGTTCTTGTCCGTCTCGAGCAGGTTCTCCGGCAGCCCGGCGTCCTTGGCGAGCACGATCGGGTACGCCTGCACGAGCCGGGGCTGCGCCTGCGCCGGGAAGCGCTCGCCGGCGATGAACAGACGGCTGGAGGCGAAGTCGAAGTTCGCCAGCGCCTGATCCCGCTCCTTCCACGCCGTCTGAACCATGTAGCGCACGCCGAAGGTCAGCGTCAGCAGCGGCGAGACCTGAAAATCGTCCTGGATGTAGGCGCTGTAACGCGTCGAGTACAGCAACAACGGCGGGCTGCTCGTCGAACGATACGCAAAGTTCGGATAGCCGAGCAGGAAATCGGCAAAGGCGTGGGCCGGCTGCGCGGCGCGTGCCGGATCGTTGTTGGTGAACCGCCCGTTGAAGTCGAACCGGCCGAGCGCGGCGTTATTGGCCAGGCCCGAGAGCATCCCCGGGGTGAACGGGGGGGAGGAGACCCGATGATTGGCGAAATCGAAGCCGGTCTTGATCGTGTGTTTGCCTCTGACGAGCGTGAGGTTGTTGATGTACTGCGGCGTCAACTGCGGCGCCGGCGGCCCGCCGCCGTAGTCGCCGATCGAGACGTGGTTGCTCACGTTGATGTTGGGCAGCCCGCCGTAGGGCGCCAAATAAAGATCCGGAAACAGCGAACGGGGATCGAACTCCCGGTTCATGCCGTTGCGAACGCTCGCATGGCGCAGGTAGCCCAGGCGGAACTCATTGAGCGTTCGCGGGCTGAAATTGCGCAGGTAGGTGATGTTGGCGCTTTGCGTCGAATACCCGCCGTTGGCCCACGAGCCGTAGCGGGGCGGGTAGGCCTGCGCCACGAAGTAAGGCTCGCCCTTGGAATGGTTCAGGTTGACCCAAATCGCATCCTGATCGCTGAAGCGGTGGTCGATGCGCACGCCGTAGCGGTTGATATCGGAAATGTTCGGAATGTTGACCACATAATTGTTGAGCGTGCCTGCCGGGCCGGTGCCGGCCTGGTTGGGCAGCTCCACCCAATCAAGCAGTGCCTTTGCGCGCGGATCGATCCGCGCCGCAGGAACCTGGTTGTTCGGGAACGGCTGGAGATTGAGCGGATCAAGGACGACCGGCAAGCCGGAGAAATCGCCGGCGCGCATCGCCGAGGTGGCCACCGAAAGCGTGACCGTGCGGGGGCTGCGTTCGCGCAAGCCCTCATAGCTGTGGAAGAAGAAGGTCCTGTTCTTGACGATCGGCCCGCCCACCGTGTAGCCGAACTCGTTGCGGTTGTAAGGCGGCTTGGGAAGGCCGGTGGCGAAGAAGTTCTTGGCGGCGTACTCTTTGTTCCGGTTGAACCAAAGCAAAGAGCCATGAAGCTCGTTGGTGCCCGATTTGGTCACGATGGTTGCCGAGACGGATCCCTCGAACTCCGCCTTCTGGTTGTTGGAGTCCAGCTTGAATTCGCTGACGGAATCCACCGAGGGTAGGGTTGACAATCCGTTGCGAAACGAGTAAGCCCCGCCGCCGTTGCCCGTATCGTTGTAGGTGACCCCGTCGACGTTGAACTGGATGCCGCCCCAGTAGGCGCTGCCGGCGACGCGCGGATTGTTGGCGCTGTCGGTGGTGACGCCGGCCGAGATACGGATGAGCCGGTCGAGCGTCCGCCCGTTGAGTGGAATCGCGGTGATGACGTGGGCTTCGAGAATGTTGCCGATGGTGGCGTTCTCGCTGTTGACCACCGGCGCCGCCGCCTGGACCTCGATGGTCTCGGTCACCGTGCCCGGCTCGAGCGCCAGATCCACGCGCACCGTGCGGGTGGCCAGCAGCCTCACCCCGCGCAGGCTGCCCTCTTTGAAGCCGGCGAACTCGGCCGTCACCGTGTAGCTGCCGGGCGCCAGGTTCGGCGCCACATAGTCACCGGTCTCGTTGGTCTGGGTCTTGAAGGCGATGTTTGTTGCCTCGTTCGTCACCGTCACCGCCGCGCCGACGACGGCCCCGCCCGATATGTCCCGAATGGTGCCGACGATCGTGCCGGCGATGTTCTGCCCGGAGAGCGGCCACGCCGCAAACACCAGGACTACGATTAGCGTAAGCTTAGCGTGTTTCATCGATCGGCCCCTTGCGAAGGCTCGTGTGCGTCCCGCCCATTCGGAGCACAAGGACCGCACCCCGACAGTATAGCTCCAGCTGCCGCCGGCATCGCGCCCGGGCTTCAGTAGCCCCGCTGCTTGTCGACGACGTTGACGAGCGGCAGGCCCAGCGCATAGCGGCGGACATTGTCGGCAAACAGCTCGATCAGGCGCACCTGCCGGTCCGGACTCCAGCCCGAGGTGTGCGCGCTCATGACCACGTTCGGGCAGTCGAAGATCGGATGGCCCGCGGGCGGCGGCTCCTGCGGAAAGACGTCCAGGCCCGCCCCGGCGATCCAGCCCTCCCGGAGCGCCTTCACCAGCGCCATGTCGTCGAAGAGCTCCCCGCGCGACAGGGCGATGAAGTAGGCGGTGCGCTTCATGCTGCGGAACACCTCTTCGTTGAACATGCGCCGGGTCTCGTGCGTTAGCGGAGCGGCCGCCACCACGACGTCCACCATCGCCACCATGGTCCGGAACCAGCTCGGATCATGCAGCTCGGCGACGTAGTCCGGCTTCGGGATCGGCTTGGCGTCGGTGGCCACGATGCGCATGTCAAAGCCGTAGTAGGCGCGCCGGGCCACGGCGCTGCCGATGCCGCCCAGCCCGACGATGCCCATGGTGCGCCCCACGAGCTCGGTGTGATGGTCGGACTTGGTCGTGCCCACCGGCACCATCGTCTTCTTGAGGAAGAACTGCGGCATGTAGTACTTGGCGATGCCCCGCGTCAGGCACAGCAGCAGGCACATGGCGGTCTCGGAGATGCCCGGCGCAAAGGTGCGGGCGTAATTGGTGAGCACCACCGGGCTGGAGCGGAACTTCTCGTCGTTCATCAGAAACTCCACCCCGGCGCCCCCCGCTTGCACCCACTTGAGCCTCGGCGCGTAGTCGAGCTCGTCACCGCGAATCTGCCCGTAGACGACTTCGGCCTCGCGCAGTCGCCGGCGGAACTCCTCGCGATCCTTGCAGATAATGATCTCCACCCGGGTGTTCGGCGCCGCCCGTTGGATCTGGTCCACCTCGGCGGGCTCGAACGGGTATATCGTGACGATCCGGATCGGCTCTTCCTGCGCCTTCAGCGTCGTCGGCGCGAAGGGAGCCGCGACCACCGGTTGGCGTGTCGCCTGCGCCAGGGCGGGCGCGCCCCCGGCGGCGGCAACCAGACTTCGGCGAGAAAATGTTTTGGCGGCCATGGATCCTTTTCTATCACATGGCCGCCAAAATGGGGAACGAATTGACGCGATTACGGAAACGCGATGCCGAGCACGCGTCCGATGTCGCGCACCATCTGGCGCACCACAGCAAGCTGCGCTTGCACTTCCGCGATCTTGGCCGCCTCCGCCGCCAGCGCATTGACTCTCGCCTCTAGGGCCCGCACCGCTTCCGTGGCCGGGTCAGCCGGCGTCAACTGCCCGCGGAGCAAACCGCCCGGCGCGCTCGCCGTGTGCAGATTGAAGTAATAATCCGACGGCCTGGCCAGGATCGCCCGGATCGCGTCCAGACCTGCCGGGTCGGTGATCACGACGTGGCGGAATATGGCGCCGGGGCCGACCAGCTCCACTGGCGGACTGAACCGGGGATCCACCACGATCGGGCCGTTCACGCCGGCCGCGCCCCGGTGGATGTGAAAGGCCCGGACCGTCTCGGCGACGGCGAAATTGTAGCTTACGCGAAAATCGACGATCGCCTGGGTGAGATTGCCCGCCGCGTCGCGATCGAGACGCATCTCGATCCAGGCTTCGCCGAAACTTTGCGAGCCGACGATCGGGGGATTCTCGTGCGTGGGGCTGGCCAGCACCCGGAACAGCGCGGTGCTGGTGGACTGGGCCTCGAGCGCGGCGGCGGACGCCAGCGCCAAAACAGCAAAGGCAGACAGCTTCTTCATGTTCACCTCACAGTGGGAGTGATTAGGATGCCCCTCTTCCGCCCCAGTATACCACCCCGCCGGGAGAACGAGCGATCCTCGGCACCTCGCCGCGCTCTTAGAACTGCCACCGCAGTCCGAACTGCACCAGGCGCGGATGCGAGGGCAGGATCCCCCGCACGCGGTCGACGATCACCAGCCGGTCGGTGAGATTCTTCACCGTAAGAAACAGAGTGGCCCGCATGGGCTCGATCGGGTGGTTCAGGGCGGCGTTCCAGAGCACGTTGCCCGGGATCAGCCCGCGCTGCCCGTTCGGCGTAGGCAGGATCGTGTTCAGGTCGTCGCCGAACTGCCGCGAGGTGGAGACGGCCTCCACCCAGGCGCTCGTGCCGCGCGCATGCGCGTACATGAGCGCGGCATTGCCCAGTTGCCGCGGCGCGTAGGGGAGCCGGTTGCCGCTGACCAGGACGTGCGACGAGCCCGGCACCGAACTATAACGGATTCCGGCAAAGCGCGCCGTCGGCAGCCAGGTGTAGGCCGTGCGCAACCACAGGGTATGCCGCGGCCCGAACCACTGGGGCAACTGCCAGCGCCCGGCGGCTTCCAAGCCCTGATGCTCGGTGCGCCCGGCGCTCGTGAGCGTCGCTCCGATCCCTCCGGCGACACTCGCCGGAACGATCTGGTTTTCGTAGTCCATCCGAAAGACGGTGGCCTCCACCGACAGGTGCGGCGCCGCCCGCAGGCGCAGCCCGAGCTCGTAGTTCCAGCTCAGCTCCGGATCGAGATCGACCGTGCCGCCCAGGTTGGTGATGATGTCTTCGACGCGCGGCGGGGCAAAACCGCGATGCACGCCCGCGAACACGGTGAACCGGGACGGACTGAAAGATACCCCTAGGCCGGGAATCCATTGCGTCAGGGCGGTGCGTCCGGCGGCCCCGTTGAGCCGGTTCAGGCGCTGGTAGCGGACGTGCTCCAGGCGCAGGCCCGGCGTCAGTCCCAGCCTGCCCCGCACGAGCCTGTACTGCCAGAAGCCGGACCAGGCCTGCGTGCGCCGCTTGTTGTCCTCCGCCAGGCGCCCGTCGCGCGACCACGGCAGCAGGCCGTTCCTCTGCTGCCGGTCCTGATCCTCGAAGTGGCCGCGGACGCCGAAGTCGGCTTCGCCGGCTAGCGGCCCCAAACGCTGCTGGGAACGCAGGCGCGGCTCGACACCCCAGCTATAGTAGCGGCGCAAACGGCCTTCGTTGCCGCAACCGGTGTGCAAATCGGCCATGCTCGCGCAGCCCGGCTCGCCCAACCGGTTCGGCCGTTGGGCGGAGTTGCTCGACTGCCGCCACCA
>ENA-ORXB01003243-ORXB01003243.1-sediment-metagenome-genome-assembly--contig:-NODE-3243-length-11756-cov-2.533779_pt1 | contig 11756 bp, 9 predicted proteins | sample MGYA00237863_ERZ511475 | MGnify/ENA primary metagenome ERZ511475 (study PRJEB26305, sample SAMN06343858) | sediment metagenome | isolation source: hot spring sediment | place: Canada: British Columbia...
CTTGGAGCCGGTGAGGCTCAAACGGGCCCAAGTGGCGCATGTAATCGGCGATCAGATTACAGAGGTTACGCGCTCGGTCGAAGGCCGGGTCATCGAAAAGGTCCTGGGGTCCTATCAGCCGCCCGTTAGCAAGCTGGAAGCCAAGCGCCACTACCCGCGGCGGACCGTCAAAACGCGTAGGCGTCGCCTGCCGGAGGCTCACTGGCATAAGCGGGCCGCTATGAGAACCGCGCATCCAGCCGGATACTAAGTGCGGGTGGGCAAAAGGCTCTAGAACTTCACCAAGCGCCGGATAGCCGCTCTGGCACCGGACAATGCAAACCGGGTCGTCCTTTCCGACGTATCGCCCCGCCATCAGGTTGAGCCGCTGCGTGCTGGAAACAGCCGCGATCTGCCCAGTATCTTTGTGGAAGATGCGTTTTATGGAGTACCGGCCGGGTGCTCCGATGAAGACCAGCATATCGTATATATCCTCGGGGGCGTGAAACATAATCTTCTTGTCTTCCACGAGGTCGCGCACTTCAAAAATAAAGCCGTTGTGCATTTTCGGGTCGATTACCAACCCGATAGTATTAAAGGGATCAGCAAACATTTTATAGAGCGGGTAGTTCCAGGCCCCGGGTTCCGTCTTGTCCGCCATAAAAATAACCAACGGCTCACTCTCGCGTTCTTCGATTTCCATTTCGGCCACGCCTGGGCCCAGCCCTTTGATATTGCCGGAAAAGGCGTCGGCCAACAAATCCTGACCAGCGCCGTAAAGCTTAAGCTTTTTCGCTACCTCCGTGCAAGCAACAAAGGTATCCCACGCGAGCTGGTGAATTTCCCCGTTGTTGCGACCGAGTTCGTGGGTGAGGATGAGGTTGATGTCGTCTCCTACGTGGGTCACGTGGAAATCTATCAGTAATGGACTACCCGAAAGTACACCCCGTGCCTTCTCGATCAACTCTGGATGGACGCCTGAGTGCCCAACATAACCACCTACGTCTGCCTTGATTACGGAAACCGTAACTTTCCTGCCCATCTGCCATCTCCTCCCCTGCGCTTTAAAAGTGCTATACTAATTCTATAATTACGCGGTTTATTCCTCCTTAATTAACGCATTTTGCATATTTTTTTGGCTCCTCATTAAAGTCAAAAAGAAGGGGAGCGCCGCAAATAACGCCGGAAAACAAAGTCCCCGCGCGCCTTTTAACGGGCGGGGACCTGCTTCACCTAAAATGGTGGGCGCGGGAGGTTTTGAACCTCCGACCTCGTGAATGTGAGTCACGCGCTCTCCCCCTGAGCTACGCGCCCCTTTTGTTTTTTATTTTACCAGAGATACCGCAATAAAAACAAGTGGAAATAACCAGATTATCTTTTCGCCCAGAACGCTACCCATTCATCCAAATAAACAACCTCCCGAACAACGAAATATCTTTCCAGCGCCGCTTGGACTTCGGCCCTGCGCAGCGCTGGGATGCCGCCGGCAACGAAGGAGCCGCCGGATTTGAGGTGCCGCGCCGCGTCGGGAGCAAAGGCAATGATAACGTCCGCTGCGAGGTTAGCCACGATAACCGCCGCCGGTTCAACGATACCGTGCAGCAGGTCGCCCTGGACCACGCTCACCACCGCTTCCAAACCGTTACGGGATACGTTCTCCCGCGCGACCCGCACCGCCACCGCATCCTCGTCCACCGCCACGACCTGTCTGGCGCCAAGGAGCGCGGCGGCAATGGCTAAAATGCCGGAGCCGGTACCGACGTCGTAAACCAAATCACCCGGAGACACAGCTTTCTCCAAAAGTTCCAGGCAGAGCCGCGTAGTGGGGTGCGTTCCGCAACCGAAAGCCATACCCGGCTCGAGATTGATGACTAAATCGTCGGGGAGCGACGTGTATTCTTCCCATGGGGGTCTGATAACAAAGCGCTTTCCTACCCGGAAAGTCCGGTAGTGGCTTTGCCAAAGGCCCAGCCAGTCCGTATTCGGAAGCTCCTTTACTTGAACCGGTTGCAATACAAACGTCTTAAGGCCCGTGATGATTTTCCCGATGTCGCCAGCGCGCTCACCAGGAAGATACCCTTTGAGACAGACCGGTCCCCCCGCTCCTGTTTGGGTTCCCGGCTGGTCTCTCCCGACTTTAAGACCGTATCCCGTAAGTTCGTAAAGAAGGACGCTGACGAGGTCAACATCCTCCGGCCGGACCGTAACTTCAATCTCTATCCAATTCATGGCTTGGTTAAGCCTCCCGCCGCCATTATAACATTTTCTATAAGCGAATATACGCATATCCGCGAATCAACTCTTCGAGCGGGTTATTTATTTTAGACCCACTCAATGTTATAATCCTTATCAACGACAAAAAAGGAGCGAAGGCCGTGGAAGTTATCGGAATCGGTCTTTTAGGTTTCGGCACGGTGGGGCGTGGGGTCTTTCGTGTCCTGAACCGAAACCGAGAACTGATCGCCAACCGCTTGGGTGCTACCCTCGAAGTGCGGCGGATACTTGTCCGGGACCCTGCGAAAGACCGGGGTATCATCGTCCCGCCGGAACTTCTTACGTCAGACCCGAGAGCCATTTTTGCCGATCCGGGTATCCAAATCGTTGTCGAGGTAATGGGGGGCGTTGACCCAGCCCGGTGCTACGTCCTCGAAGCCCTCTCCCGCGGAAAGAGTGTAGTTACGGCGAATAAGGACCTTCTTGCCGCCCACGGCCAAGAGCTTTTTGCCGCCGCGGCCAGGAGCGGGACCGACCTCTTCTTTGAAGCCAGTGTCGCCGGCGGCATCCCCATCATCAAAATCCTAAAAGAAGCCCTGGCGGGCAACCGCATCATAGAGGTTATGGGAATCGTCAACGGCACCACCAACTACATTCTGACCAAAATGAGCGAAGAAGGAGCTCCCTTCCACACGGTCCTTCAGGAAGCCCAGGCCAAGGGCTACGCCGAAGCCGACCCTTCCAGTGATATCGAAGGGCGTGATGCCGCCCGTAAGATCGCTATCCTCGCTTCTATCGCGTTCAACTCGCGGGTAAAGCTTGAGGACGTTTACGTTGAAGGCATCTCGCGGGTAACACCAGAAGATATTCGCTACGCCCGGGAACTCGGCTACGTGGTGAAGCTTTTAGGCATCGCCCGCGATACAACAGAGGGAATCGAGGTGCGGGTTCACCCTGCTCTGGTGCCAGCAGCGCACCCGCTTGCGGCGGTGCGGGATGTTTTCAACGCCGTTTTTGTGCGGGGGGACGCAGTAGGCGATACGATGTTTTACGGGCGCGGTGCTGGCGAACTCCCCACGGCAAGTGCAGTGGTAGCAGATCTCATCACCGCCGCCCGGAACATCCGCTACCAGATCCGGGGCGCAACCGGGTGCACTTGCTTCGAGACCAAACCGGTGAAACCGGTCACTGCGGTAGAGTCATCTTATTACCTGCGCCTGCAGGTTACCGACAAGCCAGGTGTCCTTGCCAATATTGCAGCTGCCTTCGGCAACAACACGGTAAGTATAGCGGCGGTAGTCCAGAAGACCACGGGCGAAATCGCAGAATTGGTGCTTGTAACCCACCGGGTGCGCGAGGCAAATTTACAGGCCGCGGTCCAAGAACTCCGCCAGCTGCCTACGGTAGCCGCAGTAGCTAATATCATCCGGGTCGAGGAGTGGCATGGTCAGTAGCGTCAGGGTGACTCTTATTTTAATCGGGGTGACTCCTGTTTTAATATAATTTAATGACATCCACGGTAGTGGAATCGGGGGAATCCAAAGATGCTCATTGTGCAGAAATTTGGCGGAAGCTCGGTGGCGAACGCGCACCGAATAAAGGAGGTGGCTGGTCGGGTTTGGCGCACCCGCCAAAGGAATAACGAGGTTGTAGTGGTTGTCTCCGCTATGGGAGATACTACGGACGAGCTTATAAACCTCGCTCATCAGGTAAGTCCGGACCCGTCACCACGGGAAATGGACCAGCTTTTAGCCACCGGGGAGCAGGTTTCATGTGCTTTGCTGACGATGGCCCTGCACGAAACAGGTGCTCCGGCCATTTCACTCACGGGGCCGCAGGCCGGGATCACGACTGACGGGGTATACGGGAAAGCCGCAATTACCGGCGTCGCCGTAGCGCGGCTCCGTGCGGAACTGGCCGCGGGCAAGATTGTCGTGGTGGCCGGTTTTCAGGGTGCTGGTCCCGACGGGGATATCACGACTTTAGGACGAGGGGGTTCTGATACCACCGCCGTAGCCCTCGCAGCAGCTCTCAAAGCAGACCTCTGCGAGATTTACACTGACGTAGACGGAGTCTTCACTGCCGACCCTCGGGTGGTGCCGGAGGCAAGCAAGCTACCGGTAATCTCACACGACGAGATGCTGGAGCTCGCCAGCCTTGGAGCAGTAGTTCTTCATCCTCGGGCGGTAGAGCTGGCAAAGTTTTACGGGGTGCCGTTGGTAGTCCGATCAAGCTTAAATGATAATCCGGGAACGGTTGTTAAGGAGGATGACGGGATGGAACGCACACATATGGTGAGCGGCGTCGCGCACGATCTAAACGTGGCTAAAATCGGCCTTTTTGACGTGCTCGACCAGCCAGGAATCGCTCACCGGCTTTTCGCCGCGCTCGCCGCGGAGAAAATTAACGTTGACATGATCATCCAAGGAGCAACCCGCAACGGCCGAAACGACATCGCCTTCACCGTCTCACGCAGTGACTTGAAGAAGGCACTGGCCGTAGTGGAAAGGGTCCAGGAAGCCGTCGGCGCGAAGGGCTACACTTATGATGACCAGGTAGCAAAAGTTTCAATTGTAGGTGCCGGAATGATCACCCGACCCGGAGTGGCCGCAGCAATGTTCGAAGCGTTAAGCGCCGAAGGGATAAATATCGAAATGATTAGCACCTCAGAGATCAAGATATCGTGCGTAATTAAGGAAAGCGAGGCCCTGCGCGCGGTGCGGGCGCTACACGCCAAGTTCGGACTTGATTCCATCGGCGAACGATGAAAAATCTACTAGTCTATCCTCTGGCCCAAGCGTGGCTGAAGTGGTAGTAGGCTTTACCGGCTTAACTGTCACTTCCATTTTTAAACAACCGGGCAAGCTCAGCAAATATCTTCCCTTTCGGCTGCTCCCTCTGGCGGCCCGCTTCGACTGCCGCCAGGGTAAGCACACGCGTGACAAACTCCTCCGCTTCCCGGGACAAGCTGGGCGCCTGCGTCTTCTGGCCAGGCTCCTCCCCTGCATAGTAAGCCGCGAGCGCTACGCAGAAATCCCCCCCGTACCCGTTGAGAAGAAGACGCAGGTAGCGGGCAGCACCAAAGATATTCTCGACCGGGTCGAAAGGGTTTTGCAGCTTTAGAAATCGGGCGATGTCGGGAGAAAGCTGCATGATACCCATTTTCCCACCGGGAGAGAGAAAGTCTGCCTTTTGCCCCGAAAGGACGGCTCCCATCGCTCGCAACAACGCAGGGGAAAGTGCGTAGCGCCGGCCAGCCGCACGGAAGATAGCACTATAAAAATATTCGTTTGTCCGAGAAAAGGATACTGCTCCAAGCGCAGCAGCGAGGAAGTCACGCGGTCGAAAAAGAGTAGAGTTTTGCCACCCGTTCGGACAAAGATCGCTTTCTCCCACCGGGCTTCACCCCGACAATCGCCCTCCACTTCTACACTTCTTCACTACCCGCATTTTTCCTTTTAGTTATTTTCGATTGTTTTGTCACAAAAAGTCGAAGCTACCGAAAGCGATGTTCACTCCCGTCAAGTAAGCGCCGGATGTTGCTCCGGTGACGATAGATCGCGATAACAGCCGCTAGAGTGCCGAAAAGGATGCACGGCCAGGCGTAGTCAAATGCGGCGATGAAAATCGGTAGACTGCCGGCTGCAATAATGGACGCAAGGGAAACGTAACGGCTAAGAGCAAAAACAAGCGCCCAAACCCCCAGTGCACCAAACGCTGCCCAGGGAGTGAGCATTAGAAAAACGCCGAGCGCAGTAGCGATCGTCTTGCCGCCACGGAAGCGCAGGAATATAGACCAGCTATGGCCGACTAAGGCAGAAGCTCCCGCAACAACCGCCGACCACTCCCCGGCGCGGCTGCCCAAATAAACTGCCACTGCCCCTTTCCCCACGTCACCCGCCAGCGCCACCAGCCCGAAGGCCGGTCCTAAGGTCCGCCAGACATTTGTAGCGCCGATATTGCCGCTACCGTGCTGGAAGATGTCTATTCCCCGGGCGCGGGCCAAAAGGTAGCCGGTAGGAAAAGACCCGAGGAGATAAGCGATTAAAGCGACACCGATTAGTTTCAAGGACGACCTCCCGTCTTCTGCCGGCCGGCTCTAAATGTCGGCAGGTCCTCGCACTTTTACGGCGCGGGACCACTTACCCTTTAGGATACAGGGAAAAGAAGGGAAAAACAAGCTGTTACCTTCTACCTTTACCGGCAGTTTCTTTATCTTGTGGCAGCTCCTTAATTTCAGTATATGAAATAATTCCTCAAAACTGCGGCCTGACCGCAGGGCTTCAAAAATTCCCTGCGCTATTGAGCCGGGATAACCTGGAATAGAAGGCGAATACTTATCATGAGACCTCACTCCTTACTTTTTTCTCTTTCGCGCCGCAGCTTGAAGCGGATCGGGGTCCCGGCAAAATCGTAAGCCGCACGGAGCTGGTTTTCTAAGTACCGCCGGTAAGAGAAATGCATGAGCTCAGGATCGTTAACGTAGAGCAGGAAAAGAGGAGGGTTGGTCCCGACCTGGTTCCCCCGGTATATCTTCAGGTGATTGCCCCCAGTTTGGGGCGGCGGGTTGCGGAGTGTCGCCTCCCGGAGCAAGGCGTTAAACTCAGCCGGCGCCACCCGCCGGTTGGCGTTAGCCGCGACCGCATCGACCGCCTCCAACAGCCTATCGATCCCCCGGCCGGCAGTGGCTACGGTAAAAACCACTGGTGCGTAGCTGATAAAGCTCAATTTGAAGCTCACTGCCTCGCGGAAGGCTGCAATATCCCGTTTCTCCGGAGCCACGCAATCCCATTTATTCACCGCAATCACGACTGCCCGGCCCGCTTCCTCGATCATCCCCGCAATCCGCTGGTCCTGCGCGGTAACGCCTTCCGCCGCGTCGAGCACCATTACTGCAACCTGGGCGCGCTTAATCGCTTTGCGGGCACGAACTACACTGTAGCGCTCGATGGGCATCTCGATCCGGCTCTTCCGCCGGATACCCGCGGTATCGATCAACACGTAGTTTTTCTCTCCTCGCCGCAACGGTGTGTCTACCGCGTCCCGCGTTGTTCCTGGTATCTCGCTGACAATGACTCGCTCCGCGCCCAAGATCGCGTTAACCAGCGAGGACTTCCCGACATTCGGCCGTCCAACGATCGCCACCCGCAAGGCTTCTTGGGCCTCCCGTCGCGCCACCTTATCCGGCAGGTGGGCTACCAGCGCGTCTAAGAGGTCTCCAATATTGAGCCCTTGGGTAGCGGAAATCGGTATAGGCTCCCCCATCCCTAAGGCATAAAACTCACCGAGAGCCGGCGGTGGGTCAAACCGCTCCACCTTATTGGCTACCAGTAATACCGGCTTCCCCGCGCGGCGCAAGAGGTCCGCGATTATTTTATCCTCAGGTACCAGCCCCGCTACTGCGTCGACCATAAAAAAGATAACATCTGCCTCGTTTATCGCCGCCTCTACCTGGCGCCTGATGCCTGTAGCGATGCTTCCCTGGGACGCGGTTACAAGCCCGCCCGTGTCCACCAGGATAAACTCTCGCCCGCTCCATTCGGCCTCCCGGTAAATCCGGTCGCGGGTGACACCTGGCTCCGCCTCCACAATCGCCACCCTCTCTCCCACCAGCCGGTTGAAAAGCGTTGACTTTCCAACGTTGGGCCGTCCCACAATTACGACCACGGGTTTCTCGCCCATAAACGAGTCCTCTTTTCTCTCGAATCTCTAGCGCTTCATGCGTTGCGGCGCGTGAGTTTGATCCCGAGGACCTCCGTCAGCTCTCGCGGGGTGGCTGCCGCCACTACCGGGCAGCCTACGCGGGCCGCAAGTTCCGCGCAGGTCATCTCGTCGAGAAAGACTCTCCCCTCTCGCAGCGCCACCGCAGGGACCACCACCAGTTGAGGACGCGTCCTTTCCCGGAAAGCGGCTAACAGCGCCGTGCCGATATCCTGCCCGGTAAGGAGCCCGGCTACCGTAACACTTTCACCAAAAAAATGGTTGGTGACAGAAAGGAGTTCCACCTTAAGCCCCGCTACCGCGTTGAGCCGGGTAACAACCGGCCGTAGTAGCGATGCAGCCAACTTACCAGTGACAACCATTGCGTGCAAAGGCTTTGTTTGGGGTGGTAGGCGTCGTTCTACCCGCTTCCAGGAATCACAGAAGCGCCGCACCAGTCCCACACCGTTTTCGATCTGCACAAAGCCCTCGTAATCTCTCGCGGCCGGTGCTCTTTCCCCCGCTAACAGGTAGAACTCATCAGCCGCAAAGACAATGCGGCTGCCGTAGCGCCGCCGAAACTCCCGCTGCCACGCCGTCACGGCTTCGAGGACTGCTGCCGCAACAACAGGGGTAACGGGACGCAGGGGGTAAAGTCCCGCGCGGTAAGCCGTCAAGCCTACCGGAACTACCGCCACCGAACGCACCGCGGGGAAAAGCGAAGCTAAGTCCCGCACCGTTCGCTCAAGCTCTGCTCCGTCGTTTAGACCGGGACAGAGGACCACCTGCGTGTGCAGCGTGATGCCGCCAGCCGCCAGCACCGCAAGCTGAGTATTGATCTGGGCCGCGCGTGGGTTCCCCATAAGGCGCGCGCGCAACTGGGGGTTGGTTGAATGAACAGAAACGTAAAGAGGGCTCAGCCGTTGCGCCACAATTCTTTCGAGGTCCCGAGACGTGCAGTTAGTTAGGGTAACAAAGTTCCCTTCCCAGAAAGAAAGCCGGTAATCGTCGTCTTTGAAATAGAGGCTTGCGCGTAGCTCCGGCGGCTGCTGGTCAACAAAACAAAAAAGACACCGGTTAGTGCACCGCCGGATGCGTCCAAAAGGAGCAGCAAAGCTTAAACCCGGCCGCTCTCCCGCCGGGAGCGAAACCCGGAACTCCTTTTCTCCCCGCCGGATCGTGAGTACAGGGTAGCCAGTCCCCACGTAAAAGTAGTAATCGATGATATCCCTGACTCGTTTGCCACCAACCGCGGTAAGCTGGTCTCCGGCCATAAGCCCTGCTTTGAAAGCAGCGCTACCTGGCTCTACCGCTTCAATCTTGAGTCCGCTCATCATCTCCTTAAAGCACCGCTTCTAACCCTCAAGCCGTTCCCCCTCGTAGAGGCACGCCCACGAATAAATTATCATCTGTGTTTTGAGCGGACGTCAAGCCTCTTCCGCAAAACGAACCAGCTCCGAGTAGTAACGCACAACACTCCGCCAGAAAAACCACCGCCCGAGAGGACAGCCGGCACGGCCAAGACACCAAAAGAGGGGGAAAAATATCCCGCCACCAGGTTCCGGCACAGGGCGAAGTTTCCAGCCCTCTTCCCCTAAAAGTATTTCCCGGGCCGAAAAGAACTTGCGAAGCAGCACTGGATCCCCGTGGCACCAGAAGGCGTAAACCCGACGTCCGACACGGTCCTCACCATAATAAACGAAAGCCTCGAGCCCACCGAAAAACGGCAGTTCTATCAGCCGCTTAAGCGCTGGCGGACGATCCCCTGATAGACGGCCGGTCTTGATCGCCGCCACCACCGCCGGTAGCGGCACCGGCCGGCAGCCGAAAAAAAGCAGCCGCCACGTTATTATCCCGTGACCTCCATTTTTACCCGGTAAACTAACTCTCGCAAGCAAGGATAAGCTCGGTGTAACCCCACCACCACGAGGGCTCGCCCGACCCGGGTAAGTTTAAGCCGGCGTGACAAAAATCCCCCGATCTTTAAAAGCACCGGCACACAATACATTGCGTTGACCAGTAACACCTCCCCACACGGTTTTTCTCCCGCCGGCCCGCTAAAGACCAGACCCAGCATCTCCTTCTCCCGGCGTCGTCCGAGCACGTAGATACGGTTACCGCTTTCATCCTTGCCGAAGAAGTAGAGCTGCCCGTGGTTTCCCTGGTCCTGACGGTCGAGATAGGGAAGCGAGAAGAGGCGGGTAGCCTCGGGTGCCTACCGGTGAAAGACTAGTCCCGTGTGAAGCGCGGCCGCCAGAACCGAAGAGTGGGTGCCGCCGTAACAGTGATAGATAATATCCATTAGGCGCCATCGTCTCCCCGTCGCCCACGAACGCGGAAAACGTTCGCCTCCCGTCGCCAAAAAGCCCGGAGCCGTTCGCGCGCCGCTTCCCAACTCCCCGCGCTGATGAGGAGGAAGGTCCCCACGCCAATGACGGTGGCTACCAAAACCCACGCTAAGGCTCGCCAAACCCCCGGCGTCGTCCTGTGGGTTACCGGACGTGCGCTCTCCGGCAGATCGGGGCGCGGACCCGTGATTCCCAGGACTACCGGAATCCCGTCAGCCAGTAGCCGCACACCCCGCTCCGCCTCCAACCGGCTTATAGTGTGGGTGCCACACTCTAACAAAAGCGCCGTGGGCATCAAATCTTGGTTGTAGCTATCGTTGCTGAGAAAGATTCCTTTAACCAGCCCTGGATGCACCCGGTTGGCGTAAGTCATCAGGCGCTTCGCGAAATCGAGATTGGAAGACATGCGCGGGTTTTGTCGTCCCACCACTAAGCGCACCTGGCCAACCGTGGTGCCCGCGACGTGTCTTCGGTAAAAATCCGGGTCGGGAACACCGTCCCGGTGCACATCTAACAGCGCGATGGGGTTCGCGCGCAGCAGCCGAACGGCCGTTTTGCGTGACCGTATGTAGGCGTAGGCATCGTGCGGGTCGTGGGGGGTTGTATCGTGTAAGACGCGGACGCCGTTGCGCTCTAGCTTGTCGCTCAAGTGGCTGCCTACCTTAAAAATCCCACCTCGGTAAGGAATTGCCGCCGCGCCACCCGTGGGCACATAAGACTCATCGCTGTGGGTGTGGTAAATACCAACCGCTCGGCTTCTCCCGAAGATACCTACTGACACCGCTGCCCGGTCGAAATATTCTTCCCACGCCAGCACGTCGCGGTCGATGCCTATAAGGCGCGCTTGCGCCATCTTCCCGCTTATTCTCTCGACCCGGTAATGTTTACCTTCGGGGGTAATCAACTCGTCGCCCGGAGTAAGCGCTCGCCCCAGCCGGTCGATCGTCTCGCGTGCCTCGTCGACCACCGTAAAATAATCGCCCGGTTTGAGCTCGTCGCCCCGGCCATTGCGAAGACCCGTTACCGCCGGGAGCACCGGTAGTTCGCCCCCTACCAAGAAGAGACCGAACCCCAAACCAGCTATTACCAACGCAATTCCCAACAAAAGCGTAACGCTGTTATTTCGTCCCATTATCCTTCCCTCTTTCCTCAGGAGACTGGAGGTTAGTTACCAGCTCTTCGGCCCGCCCTTCGGTAGTAGGGCCCCCTTGGGCCCGTTCCCTTACCTCGCCCACCACCTCGGCGAGCAGGACGGCAAAGATACCCGCAAGCACTATGGCGTCGAAAACACCCCCACCTCCAATATCAACGCGCACCGGAGCCCGGGCAGCGGCAACCCGCAAGTAGTGGAAAACATCCCCCAGCAGCACGCCCAAGGTAGCCGCCACAAAGGCCGCCCGCCGTGACCGCCCCGTCGCGTAAGCCACTATCCCGGCAACAATCGGGTAGAGATAAAGGGGTTCCATGAAGTGGTAGCGACCTGCTGGTTCCCTCATACCCCGCATAAGGTAAGTG
>ENA-ORXB01003244-ORXB01003244.1-sediment-metagenome-genome-assembly--contig:-NODE-3244-length-11753-cov-3.970281_pt1 | contig 11753 bp, 9 predicted proteins | sample MGYA00237863_ERZ511475 | MGnify/ENA primary metagenome ERZ511475 (study PRJEB26305, sample SAMN06343858) | sediment metagenome | isolation source: hot spring sediment | place: Canada: British Columbia...
AACCTTTCCCCGATGTATTATTAAATCACCAAATTTCTTTGTATCTCTGACTTCAAAGATAAAATCTTGAGACTCAATAGTACCTACATCACCAATCTGACCACCTGATTCACCATAGAAGGGTGTTTTATCAGTTATGATTTCACCCTCTTCGCCTTCTATTATTTCTTTTGTTGTTAATCCATTTTGTATTATTTTGATAATTTTTCCTTCCGCAACGAGAGTATCATATCCAACAAAATTTACCCTTAACTCTTGAGAAAGCATCTTATAGAGCGTATCTATCGCTTCCTCTTCGCCTTTCCAGTGTTTTCTTGCATTTTCTCTTTGTTTTTCCATACATCTCTCAAATTCTTCCATGTTAACCTGAATTTGTTGTTCCCTTAAAATGTCCTGAGTAAGATCAACAGGGAAGCCATAGGTATCATACAATTTAAAAGCAATCTCTCCGGAAAAAACCTTTTCTTCCCTTTGTTTCATTTTCTCAAGATGTTCATAAAGAATTTTCAATCCACTATCAAGGGTTTCAAAAAAACGTTCTTCTTCATTCAACACAACCTTTCTCACCAGTTCTATTGAATCAGAAAGCTCTGGATAGGCATCCTTCATCACCTGAACCACTTCTTCTGTTAAATTAAAAAGTATGGGCTTATCAAAACCAAGCATTTTTGCATGCCTTATTGCCCTTCTCATTATCCTTCTTAAAACATACCCTCTTCCTTCGTTTGATGGAAAAACACCATCGGAAATAAGAAAAGTCATTGCCCTTATATGGTCAGCTATTACCCTTAAATGAATATCTGTTTTCCTATCCCTTCCATATTCAACCCTTGCTAATCTCGCCATCTTTTCAATATAGGGGAATAATAGATCTGTTTCAAAATTAGTCTTCTTTCCCTGAATAACTGCTGTTATTCTCTCAAGACCCATACCTGTGTCTATGCTTGGATTGGGCAGAGGTTCAAGTGTCCCATCCTTTAACCTGTTATACTGCATAAAAACTAAGTTCCATAACTCAAGAAATCTATCGCAATCACAACCTACTGCGCAATCTTTCCTTCCACAACCCACATTTTCACCCTGATCAATTATTATCTCCGAACAGGGACCACACGGACCTTCATCACCCATTGCCCAAAAGTTATCCTTTTCACCAAGTCTAACTATTCTCTCTGGTTTAATACCCGCAACTTCTTGCCAGAGTTCAAAAGCTTCATCATCATCTTTGTAGATAGTGACCCAGAGTTTTTCCTTGGGTAGTCCCATTTCTCTGGTCAAAAAATCCCAGCCATAAAAAATAGCATCTTTCTTAAAGTAATCCCCAAACGAAAAATTACCTAACATTTCGAAAAATGTGTGGTGTCTTGCCGTATAACCAACATTTTCTAAATCGTTATGCTTTCCACCTGCCCTGACACATTTTTGAACACTACATGCCCTTTTATATGGTCTTTTCTCAATACCCAGAAAACAATCTTTAAACTGGTTCATACCTGCATTCGTAAAAAGAAGGGTCGGATCATTTTTTGGTATAAGGCTTGAACTTTTTACTACCTGATGATAATGTCCAGCAAAATAATCAAGAAATTTTTTTCTTATCTCGCTACCTTTCATAATCAGTCCATCCTTTCAAAAATTCTAATATGTCTTCTGACAAAAATCCTTTACTTAAAAGGTAATTATACATTTTTCTAAAGGTTTTTAAATCTCTTATTTTTTCATTGCCCATTTTCTTTTCATACCATTTTTTCATATTGCTGTAATCATAATTTACATCAATATTTATGTCAACAAAGCCCTTCCTTACAAGATAATTAGATATATAACGAGGACCATAGCCCTTTTTTCTAAGCTGTTCTGCAATAATTTCTGAGTTCTTTCTATCGTTTAAATAATTGTAATACTTCAGTTTTTCCAGTACACTTTCTATCTTATTCAAATCCTCGGGATATCTTTTTTCCAGCTTTGTTAAAAGTTCTTTTTCTGAATAAATACGCCTGCTTAGGAGAAAGCAAGCATAATCCCAGATTAAAATCTCTCTATTTTTGTTGGAGATTCCTCTTCTGCCTGGTTTTCTCTCTGCCATTGTGTTTTATCCGAAGAGGTATCAATCCCACTCATAGCAAGGGCAAAATCGGATGGACTGGTAGCATTCTTAAGGCCCTCTTCATAGGTAATAAGTTTTTTCTTACAAAGGTTAAGAAGGCTCTGATCAAAGGTCTGCATACCATAAACTGAATGACCTTCAGAAATTGCCTGTCTTATCAGTTTGGTTTTCTCAGGGTCTTCTATGTACTCTCTAATTCTGTTTGTAGCAATCATTATTTCCACTGCAGGGACTCTTCCTTTGCCATCGATCTTAGGAACAAGTCTCTGTGAAATAACGGCTTTTAAAGTAGCTGCCAGCTGATACCTAATTTGTTGCTGTTGATGGGGAGGAAAAATTCCAATTATTCTGTTTACTGTTTCAGTTGCATCAAGGGTATGAAGGGTACTTAGGACCAAGTGCCCGGTCTCTGCAGCAGTAAGAGCAATCTCAATGGTTTCCATATCTCTCATTTCACCAACAAAAATAACATCCGGATCCTGCCTTAAGGCAGCACGCAATGCATTGCTAAAAGAAAGAGTATCAAACCCAACTTCTCTTTGGTTAATAAGGCATCTATTATCTCTAAAAAGAAACTCAATGGGGTCTTCGATGGTTATAATATTGTAATTAAAATTATTGTTCATAAAATCAATCATGGATGCAAGAGTTGTAGACTTACCTGAACCGGTTGTACCTGTAACAAGTATTAAACCCCTTCTTTCAGAAGCAATCTTTTCAAGAATAGGGGGTAAATTTAATTCTCTGACAGTTTTTATATTAAAGGGTATCGCTCTCATTACCGCACATGGTGAGCCTCTTTGCTTATATAGATTCACTCTGAACCTACCAACACCGGGAACACTATACGCAAAATCTAAATCCATTCTTTTTTCAAACTCTTCTTTTTGTTTCTCCGTAAGAATGCTAAAAAGCATTTCACTGGCTTCTTGAAAGTTTAAGACTGGAGCATTTTTCAAGCTCGTTAATCTCTCATCAATCCTGAAAATTGGCGCTTTTCCCGGTTTTAAATGTATATCTGAGGCTCCAATTTTAACCGCTACTTTTAAAATTTCATCAAGTTTTTCTTTTGGACTCAACTTTCACTCCTTTTTGGAAGTCCATACTTCTCAAAAATCATATTTTCAATCTCAACAAGTGTATCTGGATGCTCTTTTAGGTATTGTTTTGCATTTTCTTTGCCCTGTCCTATTCTTTCCCCCTTATAAGAATACCAGGCTCCGCTCTTCTCAACAATACCAAGCTCTGACCCAATATCTATAACTTCTCCTTCCCTTGAAATTCCCACACCATATAGGATATCAAATTCCGCTTCTCTAAAAGGTGGTGCTACTTTATTCTTCACCACTTTAACTTTTGTTCTCGTACCAATTTTATCATTACCTTCTTTTATAGGACCAACAGGCCTTATATCCATCCTGATTGAAGCATAAAACTTTAAGGCATAACCCCCTGTAGTTGTTTCTGGATTACCAAAAAAAACGCCTATTTTCATACGAATCTGGTTTGTAAAAATGACGGTGGTGCCTGTTTTTGATATATTGGCTGTCAGTTTCCTGAGCGCTTGAGACATAAGCCTTGCCTGAAGCCCCATATGAGCATCGCCCATCTCTCCTTCTATCTCTGCCTTAGGAACTAAAGCTGCAACAGAATCTATCACAATAACATCAACAGCATTGCTTCTAACCAGATAATCCGCTATTTCTAAAGCTTGCTCTCCAGTATCGGGTTGGGAAATTAAAAGGTCATCGGTGTTAACCCCCAAAGAGCGAGCATAATTTACATCGAGAGCATGCTCTGCATCAATAAATGCTGCAATTCCTCCTTTTTTCTGAGCTTCAGCAATAATATGAAGACAAAGAGTTGTTTTACCCGATGATTCTGGTCCATATATCTCAATAATTCTACCCCTTGGAACACCACCAACTCCTAAAGCTATATCTAAACCAATGGAACCAGTAGGTATAACATCTATAGCTTCCTGTTTTTTCTCCCCCAATCTCATTATAGACCCTTTTCCAAACTGCTTTTCTATTTGAGAAAGGGTTACTTCCAGTGCTTTTGCTTTCTGATTATCTATAGCCATATTAACCCCCTGTTTTTAAATAAATTTTATCTTTTTTGCTTTAAATTGTCTATAATAAGATGTGAAAGAAATTCAAAGAGCAGAGACTCGTTAAACAGTATATAATTATGGTAGAGGTTTGGGGAACGAGGTATGGAGGTGGGAAATTCAGGCGATAGACTATATTGTACGTAAGGAAAATTTATTGGAATTTAACTACTATTTTTTTAACCCTCTTATGCTTAAATCTACTGGTCAATATGTCTTTGCCATGTGGTAAGATGTGAAAGAAGAGAGCGCTGGCTTGACAAACCTAAGGGCTAAGATTATATTAAAATTAGCACTTAAAGTCAGCGAGTGCTAATTTTAGGAGGTTAAATTTGTCTAAGGAATTACAGGTTTACAAACCAACGGAATTAGATCTTTATCTTAAAGATATTCAATCTTATCCAGTATTAACTCCTGAAGAAGAAAGAAGAATTGCGATCAAATATTACGAAACTAAAGATGTAGATCTGGCTAAAACGCTTGTTACTGCTAACTTGAGATTTGTGGTAAAAATAGCCCATGAATATTCAGGCTATGGTTTTAACATAATGGATCTTATTCAGGAAGGCACGATCGGATTAATGATGGCAGTAAAAAAATTTAATCCCTACAAAAACTATAGACTTATCTCTTATGCTGTATGGTGGATTAGAGCATATATTCAGGCTTATATAATGAACAACTACAGTCTTATCAAAGTGGGGACCACTCAAAATCAAAGAAAACTCTTTTATAACTTAGCAAAAATAAAAAGGGAACTGGAACAAAAGAATATTGAAGGGCCTACAGCAGAAGCAATAGCAGAAATTCTTGATGTAAAACCCGTTGAAGTTTCAGAAATGGAAATGAGACTTTCTGGTAGAGATTTTTCATTAGAATATACGTCCTACGATAATGATCAACAACTCCTTGACATCATCCCTGACACAAAAGAAAATTATGCAGAAAAAATAGAAGAAGAAGATGAAAGACTCTATAATGCGAAGCTTATAAAAGAGGCTTTGTCAAAGCTTACTGATAAAGAAAGGTATGTAATAGAAAAAAGAATTCTTGATGAGAATCCAAAAACATTACAGGAAGTAGGCAATGAACTTGGGATCACAAGAGAAAGAGTAAGACAGATTGAAGAAAAGGCTTTAAAAAAGCTAAAAGTTATTCTTTCAGAGAAACAAGACCATATGATTAACTGATTTTTTTTTATATACTATGTTTAAATGCTTCCTTTCACAAAAAAAATTATTATTATTGCTTTGCTCCTGATTCCTGAACAACTCTTCTCTCAGGAACCATTTAATACCTTTACGAATAGAATTACAAAAATAAGCATAAACTTTAATACAGAAACCCCTATAAAAAGCCCACCTCTTTTTCTTACCCCAGAAAATAGTGTGATTATAAACCAGGTCCTAACCAGCAATTTCAAAGGTAATTATTTAAACAAATTAGATTTATATTGTATATTCGAAAAAGAAGGTAAATATGAACTGGGACCTTTTGTATTCCACGACTTTTTAGGCAATTCAGTGTCAATAAATAAAGTTACTGTAAACGTTATTGGACATGAAGATATTACTCTTAAAGAAGTAAAAACCAAACCCCAAGACGCGCCACCAAAATTTTATACCATAATCCCACCCAAAGATTTTTATATATTTACACCTGCTTATTTAATAATAGATGTTCCCTCATCAACTAAAGAATTGTTTATTTACTGGCCTGGATGGAAAGGTGTAATAACAGATAAAATAGAAGAAAGAATAAAAAAAGACGGTAGAAAAGAAATTATTTTTTCAGCAATTTTTACTAAAGCAGGTAAATATAATTTAGCGCCTCTTAAAATTGCTATAAAAAATTCCTCAGATAAAGAGCTTGTTTTCTCTACAAGTATGTTGAGTTTTGATGTAAAAGAAATAGATAAAGAAAATAGGGAAAAATTTTTTATAGGTGACCTTTCTATAAAGTTGAACTCCTATTCAACTACTGAAAACAATACAGTTAATATTGAAGTTATTATTACTGGAACAAGTTTTCTGGAGCAAATAACACCACTAAATATAGAGGTAACTCCCACCACTGAAGTTTTTTTAAAAGAAGATAAAAAAGAATATTTCAGCAAATTTCCAGAATATAGTGGTTCAAACACGCTTACATATTTTTTTATACCACCTTCGGAAGGAATTTATACAATCAAAATTCCACCTATAAAAGTATTTAATCCAAGTGTCAATTCTTTTATAAACCTCTCGTCGATTACAAAAACTATAAAAGTACATTTACCAAGTAACCCTGTATCAAAAGAAAAGGTAGATTATGAAAAAAATTTGAACATAAGAATTCGCCCTGATTATGACTTTTACTTTTTTTTAGGCTTTTTCATATTTATAACCATATTAACACTTATTTTCTATTTGAGGACTAAAAAAACCATCACTAAAAAGAGCGTCTCGCCCGAAATCAGTGAAAATTATATAAATTTGTCATCCATTCAACGCTCTATTTTAAAAGCCTTAGAAAACATTACCAAGGAAGAGCTCCTAACTGCTTCCCCTTCAAAAATAAAAAATGCCATTGATAAAATTCCCATTTCTGTAGAATTAAAAAAAGAAATAATCTCATGGTTAAACGAAGCTTATAAAACTCTATACATTAAAAAAATTGATGACGATGAACTGGTACTGCAGGGATTAAATCTGCTTAAAAAAATAGCTAAAGCAACAGAGGAAATAAAAAACATTGATTAGACAAGGTAGATGTGACTTTCTTCCAATTTTATCGTTTCACCAATAAATGATGCCATTGGATCACCATTTTCTTTTATATTACTTAATATTCTTTCTGTTTTATTTTTTTCACAGAAAATCAAAAGTCCCCCCGATGTTTCTGGAGCAGAAAGCTTTAAAACCCATTCTTTTTCACCATTAGTATAGTTCTCCACAAACTCTTTATTTCTATAAGCTCCTGCCGGTATAAGTCCATAGGAAATATATAAATCAAAGCCACTCATAAAAGGGACTTTTTCTTTATATATTCGAGCAGAAATATTACTTGCTTTCAATACTTCTAATAAATGTCCTAAAAGTCCAAAACCTGTTATATCGGTCATCGTAATAATTCCTGTTTTTTCAGCCACTTCTGCAGAATACTTATTTAATCTTGTCATGAAATTAAGCATCTCAGTCCTGTGTTCTTTTTCAACCATTTCAGCCTTAAGAGCTGTACTGACAATACCACCACCCAGAGGTTTGGTTAGTATTATATCCAGACCTTCTTTTGCCAGTGCATTGTGAAATATATTTTCTCCAGATATTCCCACAACAGACAGACCGTATTTAATCTCTTTATCTATAACAGTATGCCCACCAACAAGACATGCTCCAGCTTCTTCAATTTTACTTAAACCACCAAGAAATATGTCTTCAAGAATTTTTAAATCAAGACAATCAACAGGAAAACATGCAATATTTAAAACACTTACAGGTTTGCCACCCATGGCATACACATCAGATAGAGCATTGGCTGCCGCAATCTGCCCGAATATAAAGGGATCTTCAACAATGGGTGTAATAATATCTGCTGTTTGTAGTATCTTTTCTTTACCTACCATCACCACAGCAGAATCATCAGCATTTTCTGCACCAATTATTACTCTTTTATCCTTTTTGATTTTCAGGTTTTTCATTATTTTAGTAAGGTCACCCGGACCCACCTTAGCTGCTCAACCTGCTGCTGTAGCATATTCTAAAAGATTAATATTCTTTTCCATAAAAACTACTTTGTCGGAAGTGGTGCTGAGGTTAACAAATATTTGATATCCTCGTCTTCGAACTTGATTCCTCCACCGAAATATACACTTCTTCTCTTTCTGTCACTGACTAAATCATCTATGCCCGCTGATAAAAAGAAATATTTGAAGATATTGTAATTTGTGCCTATTTTAACATGGGGATTATATTTTTTATCGAAATCATATATCTCAAAAGTATGTTTGAATTTATCATTATGTGTATACCAATCAACTCCAACACCACCAGTAGATTCAAAAAGTCCACCCCTTATCTCTACATCGTGAAACCTTTTTCCAATCTGGGCATTAATGAGAACTGTTCTTTCCTTTTCTGTCTCTGTAGTTGTAACTACAGGAAAAGCTAATCCTGAAACTCTTTCCGTTTTTCTTGAAAGCCTTCCTTTAGGACTATCAACACCACCTATCATGTAAAAATAATCTGATTTTGGAAATATCTTGAGGTTTACCTGAGACCTGGCATCACTTAATCTTTGCAAATATTCTGATTTAAACTCAAAAAAGGTTCTTAATGAGTCTGCTTTATTAAGCATTTTGTTAACACCCGTAAGGGTTTTATTGAGATTTTCATGGACTGAATCTTCATTTATAAGTTTCCCTAATGTTCCTTCTCCTTTATCAATCTTATCAGAAACGCTTTTTATAGATGCAAGTGTTTGATCAAGTCTTTCTGAAGCTTTTTTAATATTTTCAATACTTTCTCTGACATCTCCTCTATTTTCTTTTAGTATCTCTTTCAAGTTTTTAGTAATTTCCTTAAGTTCTTCAGAAAGTTCCGGAGTTTTCTCTGCAAGGGTGGCTGAAAATTTTTCTAAATTCCTTACAGTATTTGACAGACTCTCATCATTCTTTTTAACCAATCTATTAATGTTTAAAGTTAGTTCATATAGATTATCTCTAATCCCTTTTAGAGCCAATTCACCTTCATCACCACCAAGGGTTTTTCTTAAATTTATTGTAACTGCCTTTATGTCTTCCATTACAGTATCCACAGAAGCCAATAGTTTATCAATATCCATGGTCTTTTTCACATTTACAATTTCTCCATTTTTCGGTATCCTCTCGTCCGCATCCCCGGGATATAATTCAACAAACTTCTCTCCTAAAACTCCTTTGGTTTTAATTGTCGCTGTAGCATCTTTTTTTAGCACCACATCCTCACCAAGTTCAAGAATAACCCTTGCTTTTTTACCTTCCAGTTTTATATCCTTTACCCTTCCAATAGTCACACCAGAAATTTGAACAGCACCGCCAACATCAAGTCCTTCAGTATTATCAAAAAGAACACTAACTTCATAGGTTTTACCACCACCAAAAAGCTTGAATTTCCCAACTTTAAAAGACATATAAATTAAAATTAAACAACCAATTATAACAAAAATTCCCACTTTAAACTCTGATGATAACGCCTTATTCATTATCCACCACCTGAATTGGTCCCTGTGAAGAACCCTCAATAAATTGTTTTAAATAAGGATTATCTAAAGTTTTCATAACATCTGGTGTTCCTTCCGCAATAATTTTACCTTCATACAACATAGCAACTTTATGGGCTATTCTAAAAGTAGATTGTATATCATGACTTATAATAATACAAGTCACATTTAATCTTTTTTGAATCTCCACAATAAGGTTATCAATGTGAGCAGACATAATGGGATCTAACCCACTTGTGGGTTCATCAAAGAGGATAATATCAGGCTTTGCTATTATTGCCCTCGCAAGGCCAGCTCTTTTTCTCATACCTCCGGAAATCTCTGAAGGATATTTTTTCTCAGCACCGGTTAAACCAACTAAAGCAAGCACTTCTTTAGTCCGTTCTTTAATTTCAGCTTGAGACAATTTTGTATGTTCTACTAGAGGAAAAGCAACGTTTTCTTCAATAGTCATAGAATCAAAAAGAGCTCCTTCCTGAAAAAGCATACCAAAGCGCTTTCTTATTTCATTTAGCTTATCTTCTGGCTCCTTCACAATATTAATGCCATCAATAAAAATTTCACCACTGTCTGGCTTTATAAGTCCAATAATGTGTTTTAGTAAGACACTTTTGCCACCGCCACTTTTACCAATTATAACTGTAATCATTCCCTTTGGAATGTCCAGGTCCAGCTCCCTGAGGACATCCTGTGTTCCAAATCGTTTACAAAGCTTCCTTATTTTAATAATGCTTTCTTCCATATCAAAATAAAAAGGATGTTAGTACATAATCGGCTATAAAAATCACCACACAGGATAAAACAACCGCTTCAGTTGTTGCCTTACCAACCCCTCTGGCACCACCTTTTGTATAATAACCTTTATAACACCCAATTAGAGAGAGGAGCAAAGCAAAAATAATGGATTTAAAAAGCCCATTAAAAATATCACTCATCTCTAAAAGATCAATCGTCCTGTTAATATACACACCTTCATTTATATTAAGAAGTTTTACTCCAACTATATAACCACCCACAATACCCGTGTAATCAGAAATTATTGTTAAAATTGGAATTACAAAAATGGATGCAATTATTCTTGGTACTATCAAATATTTAACTGGATTAACTGCCATAACTGTCAGTGCATCTATTTGTTCAGTAACTCTCATTGTACCAATTTCTGCTGCCATGGCTGACCCTGCCCTTGCTGTGACCATTATGCTTGTTAAAACAGGTCCTAATTCTCTGCACAGACTGAGGGCTACTATAGCACCCACCATGCTCTCAGCACTAAAACGTCTAAAACCCGTATAAGTTTGAAGGGCTAAAACCATCCCAGTAAAAGTGCTGACAAGTATTACTACAAAAAGTGATTTTACTCCTATAAATTCCATCTGTATAAAAATTCTTTCCAGTTTTATAGGTGGTTTTAATGCCTCTTTCACCACTTCTATCAGCAGAAGAAGCATTCTTCCTGCTTCTGACAAAAAATTAATAAATGTTTTTCCTATCCATTCAATAATTTTGCTCATTTATAAACTCTTTTAACCCTTTCTGATAAATGACAAAAAAGCTCATATGAAATTGTTTCAGCCCTATTCGCAACAAGATCTGGATGGACTTCATCATGTCCCTGTCCCCATAAAACAACGCTATCCCCTTTTTGTACATCTGGCAAATCAGTTACATCTATCATAAACATATCCATACATACAGTTCCCACAACTGGAGCAGGACCTTTGTTTTCAACATAAACGATACCTCTGTTTGATAGATTTCTGGGATATCCATCTCCATAACCTGCTGCAATAGTAGCAATCAAGCTTTTCTTTTGTGTTTTAAAGGTACAGCCATAACTTATTGGTGTTCCTTTATTAACACTTTTCAAATAAATTATATGGCTCTTGAGAGTCATTACTGGCTTTAACTCAATTAAATTTCTGTACTTTGAAGATGGATAACTTCCATAAATCATAATCCCGGGTCTTACAGCATTTACCACACCATCTAATTTATAAAACATTCCAGCACTATTAGCAATATGAGCGTCTTGAAAATTTATACCACATTTTTTTATCTTTTCAATAATATCATAGAAATTGTTAATCTGCTTTTTTGTATATTTTTCATCACTTTCTGCACAGGCTAAATGAGCCATTACACCCATTAATTTTATTTTTTTTGCCCCTTTTAAAATCTTAACAATATTGTTCACTTCTTCGATACTAAAACCCGTTCTTCCCATACCTGTATCAAACTCAAGATGGATACATATTTTCTTATCTGCCCGGGAAAGAATATTGAGACTATCTA
>ENA-ORXB01003245-ORXB01003245.1-sediment-metagenome-genome-assembly--contig:-NODE-3245-length-11750-cov-3.200634_pt1 | contig 11750 bp, 7 predicted proteins | sample MGYA00237863_ERZ511475 | MGnify/ENA primary metagenome ERZ511475 (study PRJEB26305, sample SAMN06343858) | sediment metagenome | isolation source: hot spring sediment | place: Canada: British Columbia...
CCCGTTTCAGCAGCTCATCAACCGTGAGCTTGCCGCTCTCGATATCGGACTGTTGGATGTGCTCCTGGAGCGCCGGTCGCTCGCCGATTCGCGGCGACGGTTTTTGTGCCGTCACCGAGAGGGCGAACACGCCGACCAGGAACAAGCCACAGGCGGTCAGCTTCAGGAGTGAGATAAGTCGTTTGGGGTCTTTCATAATCTCTCCTTTCTTTTCTTTCAGTTTGACCAGGGTTTTGACCCATGGGCCATTCTCGACGCTGAGGTAGAGTCCAGCGAAATCAGTGTGAAAACGCCTTGGCACCCACAGGTCAAGGCAGTACGACGATGTTCCCCCGGCTCAGGTGGCCGGCAAATGTCGCCCGTTCGCCAAAAATCGCCGCATGTCCATGAAGAACTCATGCGCGCCGAGGGCAGCCACGCCGAGCTTGGCCGTGGGAAAGAGAAACGGCTCAAAGTTGGTCGTGACCTTGCACCAGACCTGGGTTTCGTCAAAGCCGAGGTCGGTCAACAGAAAGGTCTGTTGACCCCTGACCTGCGCATGCTCGAAGGGACCCAAGAGGTAGGAGCCGGAGCCGCTCACTCTCCGGCACCCGGCTTGGGCGGAGGCTCGCGGGGCGCACACACTGCTTGTGGCCAACACCCCGACACTGGCCCGAGTGAGAAATCCTCGCCTTGTCAGATTCATAACGCACCTCCTCTTCAAAATGATCACCGCCGAAGGCGGAATGAATTAAAACTGGTTCCATCAGATTTCGTGGTCACAGCCCCAGGGGGCGAAATGTTTATAGAACTCATTTCAAAACCCTTCGGAGGGTGAGCAAAGCACAAGCCATATGGAAGAACCCGGCATAGGTCGTAATGAGCCGCTCATAGCGCACCACCAGGCGGCGAAAGTGCCCCAGCCAGGCAAACGTGCGCTCCACGATCCACCTCCTTTTGTACTGCCGCAGCTTCCGCCCATCCCGGTCCGTAGCTCTGCGATGGTTCTTGCGGGCGGGGAGGATCGGCTTCATCCCCCTCCGCTTCAGCCTCCGGCGCAAGGGGTTGCTCTCGAAAGCGCGATCGGTAATCAGCCTCTCAGGACGCTTGCGGAGCCGTCCGGGCTTGCCCGCCCTCCTCACCGCCACTGTGTCGAGCGCCTTCTCCAAGAGCTTCCCCTCCGCCGGGGACGCCAAGTCCAAGTATGCTCGAGAGCGCAGCACCCGCGCCATCGAGCGAGAACCAGCCACTTCGTGCCCTTGCCCCTTTTGGTCTTGCCCACCTTGGGCCCCCTTTTTGGCCGGAGCGAAGCTGCCGTCGGCAAAGCACTCACCAGAGCGGATCTTCTGCTGGTCGTTGAGCTGGGCCAAGAAGGCCCGCCACAGCTTAAGGAGCACTCCACTCTCTTCCCACTCCCGCAGGCGCCGCCAGCAGGTGCTGGGGCTGCCATACTGGCGGGGCAGCTCGCTCCAAGGCGCTCCGATCCACAAGATCCAGAGGATGCCCTCAAAGTATTTGCGGTCATCGGCTCGGGGTCGGCCCCCTTGGGGTGGGGCTTGGGTGGCGGTAAATGAACGCGAATCTTCTCCCACTGTTCATCAGCTAATGCTCTCCAGGCCATGTCCCCAATTTATCACAGACCAGGGTGGTTTTGAAATGGGTTCCAGTCAAAGCACCGATACAGGGCCGTGCTGGGTATTCCGCGCTTTACATTTTCATCCCAGTCACTCCAGCCAGAGATGGGGCAGGCCGGCCGGTGAAAGGTTTGCCAGCCCATACCAGGGTTGGCATAAAGGGTTTGGGTGTCTTCCACGGGTCGGACAACCACGGTGTATTCCCATAGCCCCCTTCACACCTCTGAAATTTCGCAAAAAATTCCGTGAGAAGCTCGATCTGGGGAGGCGAATAGAATATCAAAAACGCCGCGATCTGCTTCTCATTCTCTAAGCGTTGAATGGCCTTGATGTTATCCCCCGGAGTCCCTCGCGTGGGGACGACCGAAAGCTGAATGAACGTGAGCGTTGCGGGAGATTTTTCCGCAATCTGCCCGACCACCTTCTTCACCTCTTGCTCTAGAATATCAAGATTCTGAAGGAACGCCTGAAATTGTATGTCAATGCCATCCATGTGCTTGGCGACCTCGCCCCAGTCCCAGTTGGCGTTTCTCAGCTGGCCGTAGGGCAGCGCCACTATGAACTTAAAACCATGTGCGTTAGCCACCTTGCGCCCTCGCTCAAAGAAGCTGATGGATGCGACTTGGTCTCGGGTGAACTCGGGCGAGAAGCCAGGGCCGCCTTCGTAATCGTAAACAACCCAGTTGATCTCTCTCGGCAAGTTCGGAACGCTGGCCTCAAGTTCTTGGATAGCGACGTACCCCACCCAGGAGAAGACATTGACTCCCGGCTTGCCCCTTCTTCTCGCTTCTTCCGCTTTTTGCAAAACCCATGGGACTTGCGGAGTTGTGCCCCCAACAAGCAAATAGTCACTCTCAAGCAAATTGGCCGCAAATAGATCCAGAAGTCGGTCTGTATTTGGGTTGTTCCCTAGAAGAAAGACTAACTTTGCCTTGGAGCACGGAGCTTGGCTGCTCTGAACCGCAGGGCTCAAAGGGCAACTCAGCAAGGGTAAGATCAGGGCCCAAGCTGCTGTGGCTTTCAACAACTTACGCCACCTTGTCATCGTTCCACCTCCAACACAGATTTCATCAACACGACATTGTATGGATTCCACGTGGACATCACATAGTAGATCATCGTGCGCATCTCGTCGCCTTTGGTATAGTGGGCAATTAAGTAAGGGCCATATTCGCCGCCCCACTCATTCTCACGTCCTGGATCGTGAACAGAGTCGCAACGGCGAGAGGCCCAGCTCACGTGCATAAAGTGGCAGTAGCCGTTGTCTTCCCAAGGGTGAAAGAGCACTTGAGCGGAAGACCAAGGACCCCACGGTTGATCCGCCACGCGGAAGTTGATTCCCCGTGGGTTCCCGCAGTTGTAGAGCATCAACCACTTGCGCAAAAACGGGTTCCAAGCCACGGAGAGTTCGCCGATGCACGGGTGGGCGAAGAGCGGCACGGCCTCGGGTTCGTTCGTGCTCCAGCGCGGTTGAACTGAGTTGGGTTCTAAACCCGCAAAGTAGCGCAGCGCCTGTCGGTCTTCGACAGCATTTAACGGGATGTATGCTAAATACGAGTCGCTCTTGCGATATGTGCCGCTGCCCCACAGTAACAGCCCTTGACCCTGACTGTCGGGCAGCCCGGGAACTTCGGCGTTGTTCACGATGACCGGCGCGATGTTGATGAATTTATCGCGGGAGACATCGTAGAGATACTCGAAGCTCTGAGCGTTATCACGTGAGCGGGCCAAGATTGACCGTCCCATCACCTTCTGCTCGCTATGATCGGTCGTGAAGAAGACGTACATTTTGCCGTTGTGGCTGAAGCCGCCAGTGGGAACTTCAAACGCCCCTAAACGAATGCCCGGCACTCGAGGAGGCAGATAGAGCCCATCGGGACCCGTCACGAACTGAAGGGCCACGCAATCTTCGGGATCGGCGTCTTCTGAAAAAGCGATGCTATCGCCTCCGCGCCGTCCGATGGTGTCGCCGAAGAGAAAGTAGACTCTACCGTTGTGCTTAAACGAACTGCCCAAATCCGTGCCCCTCACTCCAAAGCGTGATTCCGTTTGATTGAGCGTGGGCTGCTGGCGTTCCCGATCAATCTCGCCCGTGAGCTGGCAGATCTTTCTGCTGCTGCCGGGGACGTAGTGCACTTTGGTGCTTTGCTGAGCGCTCAAATCTTGTGTTCCCGACGTTTGAGAGACCTGAATCTTCAATGCGATGTCCACGACGAACGGCGGAATGCTCAAGGTCTGCACCCCAGATGGGACTGGCATCTGCTGGATGACCTGACCAGTCGCCGGGCTGTACCAGATGCCCACACCGCTCATGGGAGAGTCGAGGATGAGGGAGAGGCCGGTTGTGGGCTTTTCGTGATCAGAAAAGTTGTGTAAATACGCCGCAAAAGACTTCGCCGAACGCAACCCGTAGACGCGCACGCGCGACTGGTCTGAAACAGCCACTGTAACTTTTTGGACATCGGGATCGATGTCTCGCACGAACTGTTGCAGTGCACGCACATAGCCGCGCTCCTCAGGGCCAATATACAGATTAGCGGCCGACTCGTTGCGATAGTCTTTAAACCCGCTCGTGTTCCAGAAGATCAGCACGCCTTCGTTGAAGAAGGCCGACCAGCTACGCAGTCGCATGCGCAACGCCGAGCGCTCGTCCCAGTTTTGGCCGGTGTTCCCTTGCTCGCCGAAGATGATCGGCTTGCCGAAGGGCTTCCAGCGTTCTATTTGATGCGCGGTCGCTACGTCTGATTCGAATTCGCTCTCTTTTTGATACCAATGAGGGGAAGTGATCTCGATCGCCGGATGCTCCGGCTTCTGCCAGCTCGTCGAGATGAGATGCCTGTAAGGGTCTATGGAGCGAATATAGTCAGCTACGATGGTGTACCAAGCATCTTCAACTGTAGCTTCGTTCATCAATTCCCAGAAGTCCACATAAGCCCCGTAGCGATCAACGACATACTTGGCGTAGCGCTTGACGGCGTCCATCTTCGCTGTGTCTTTTGCATCTGTTGGGAAGGGCGGTTCGAAACCAAAGATAGCCATATAGACACGAAAACCGTACTGCCGTAACTTTTGCACTAACTCATCGCCCCAACGACCCTCGCGCTCTAGATAGCGATTGCCATGAGGAGAGATTGTATCCCAGAGCTTGAAAGAGCAGTTGTCTACACTCCAGCGGAAGAGATTGAAACCCGCGCTGCTATAAGCCGAGAGATACGTGTCAATATCTACGGTCCGGCCTCCTTCGTGTCCAGAGCGGAAGCCGCCGTCGAGACCCCAGTTATCGAGAGGCGACCCGGAGTGATCGTAGTCCAGGATGCAATCCCCCAGGCCGATCGCGGGGAAGAGGTTCCCATTTTCGAAGACGAGTCGGAAAGGGTTTTCTGAATAGCGACGAACGAAGCCTGGTTGATCAGACCCTACGACCTCAAACTCGCCCGACTGCTCTAGAAGTGTTCCTGTGCGATCTCTAGCAACGGCTGTCCAAGACCAGCGGCCGACTTCCCAAGGCGCCAGACGCACTTTCCAAGTGTTTGGCCCATAGTAAAACCCTCCTACGGTGATCCGTCTGCTGGAAGGAGCCGTGAAGGTGACACTCACCTCCACGTCCTCCCAAGGGTTAGAGTAACCAGAACTGTCTATCGTGAACGTTTCCTCGAAAACTTCGTAACGCTTGACGGTTGGAAGCTGAGTACTGGTAGCTTCTTGTACGTGTGGTACGCTGTGGGCTTTGAGTGCACGTGCTTCGAGATTCAGCTGGGCGTTCAAGACCCCCAAGACCAGCATGATTCCCCACGCAACTGCACAAAGCAATTTATTCCACACACTCTTCTCAGGCATGATGCTTTATCACCTCTATCGTTTAATGATCACCAGCTGAACCGTGTATGCCCCGATGGCAATGACGTTGCCTTCCGGTGTAGATGTTTCTATCTCAGCGCTGGCATCACTGATGGTTTTGAGAATCAGCTTATAGTCGGAAATATTTCTGCCATCGGAGAACGCAAGACTCCAGCTTGTGGAGGCAGCGTTTGGATTGGCCATCAGCAAAGCGATCTCTCCCTCAGAGTTCTGCCCCGCGAGCATCCACAGGCCGGAGGTGGAGGGAGAAGTAGCCAGGTTCAGTTGTTGTGAATGAGCCGCCATCTGAGACCAGAGCGAGAAGGCCAGGGCCACAGGCTTGGGGCGTCCGTCGGCGTAGAACAAGCCGTAGAAGGTCGGCAACGCGAGCGACGGATCTGTGCCACGGTAGAACGTAGAGACATCCACTCCTTGTTGTTGCAGCCCGATCCAGGCAGCCGTCATGAGTGCGGCCCCCTGCGCACCGGTGCGCAGGGCTGGATCACCGCCTTGGCCCTCTCTGAATTCGGTGTTCCACTCGGTGATGTGACTCTCGGCTTTGGTGTACCCATATTGGTTGAGCAGCTCACGATAGAAGAGAGCAGCGCCGGTGAAGTCAGTCGGATCATTGGAGTAGATGTGCCAGGAGAAGAAGTCAAAAGAAACGTTGTTTCGCTGCATATACTCAAGAAAACTCCGCGTGTACTGCTGACCTTGAGGGGCTTTGAATCCAGCGGGAGTCAGGCCCGGACCGCCGATCTTCAAGTCCGGGAAGGCCGTCTTGAGCGCAATAGCCGTTTGGGCAAAAAGCTGAAAGAACTCTACAGGCGTGCCGTCCCAAAATCGTCGGTTGTCGGGTTCGTTCCAGATCTCGACATAGCGCATCGGGATGCCCTTCCGCTGGCTGAGCTCTTTATAATGACGGACGACTTCGACCGCCGCACGCACCCAGTTGGTGGGATTGATGGGGCGTCGCGGATTGGCGGGCGGATACCCAGGGGCGTTGTTCCACGAGTCGCCCAAGCGCAGATAGGGTTCAAAGCCACCGGCGAGAATAGCCTCGAAGACCTTGTCACTTGCTGTGAAGTCGTACGAAGCAGGGTTGGACGGGTCAGCGTTTTGATTAGGGTACATCGTCGCCATGTCGAGAGGGCCGTAGTAGTCATGAGTACGGATCATCGTAACGCCGATCTGTTGATACGCGGCGGTCAGGTCGGCATTGCGAGGATCATTGCCTGCAGGGATGGGGCCGACGTTGACGCCGAGAAGAGGCTTAAGGGTCTTGCCCGTTGGAGTACCGATGGTAATGGTGAAATCTGCCGATTGGCCACCGTTAGTAAGGCCGACAGTTGTGTTCACCGCAAAACCGGGGCTCTCGACATGGGTTGTGGAACTGAGCCCCATGCTTGAGCCGGTGAGCACGGTGGCCCAGTCGCTTTCGTTCAAGGAGCGTGAGAAGTCCTTGTGCACTGCCCGCCGGATGACGGCCACGCCGCCCTGCTGGACATGGCTGTCTTTGCCAAGAATGAAGGTGTGAATGGACTGGGGGTCGAGCGTGACCGTGAAACTGCCCCCGGCAGCCGGGATGTCCGGCTGTCGTGCGCCGTCCAGTGCAGCCGTGGTCTCGTAGTGAGTGACCGTTCCGCTCAGCCCCGGCAGCATGAATCTGGCCGCCTGCGGCATGCGGCTCGGGTTGATGGCCACGATGACGATTTGTCCCCCTTGCTCGTAGGCGCTGACCAGCAGATTGGGGTTATCGGCCGTAGCGGCAATCCGCACCGAGCCGGGCCGGACAAACTTGGAAAAATGCCAGAATGCCCAGTAACGCTTAGGCACCGTAATTTGCCCATTCGGAATCCAGACCGGCCCGGTAAAACTACCCTCGTCGGTACCTCCCGTGAAGTAGGCCCAGTATAGCCAAGCGCGCACGTTCCCCACCGTCAACGCCCGATATATGAGCCAGGCTACCAGCAAGGCGTCCTCGAGCTCTGTTTGCCTCAAGGTGGTGCCCATTTCTGTCTGCCAGAGCGGCTTTCCATAGGAATCCACGAGCCTTCGCAACCCCTCCCAATCCTGAGGGGCAGAAGGGGTCTCTCCGTACTGATGGGTAACGATCAGATCGGCGTACTGCGCAGCCTGGGGATCTGCTAGGATCGTCTGGGCGTATGTGATGGCGTTTGACCGCAGGCCGCTCACCCGTGCTGTATCCGGAACTGCGATCTTGGTCTGTAAGCCCAAGGCTTTGAATTTGGCTCCGACGACTTTCAAAAGCTCCCGCAGTTCCTCCGGCGAAGTCGCCGTAGAGAGCCAAGGGGGAATTATCCCCGGTTCATTGAGGAGGCTGATGATGTCCACTTGAAAGCCGTGAGTCTGTTTCATTCCTATCACGAATGCTGCCAGGAACTCGGCGAACTCAGGGTAATACTCCGGTTTTATTTTTCCTCCGATGAGGTTGTTATTATCTTTCATCCATGCCGGGGGACTCCAGCAGCTGGCGATGATGGTGCGGACGGTTCCTTTGGCGAGGAAATCGCGCAGGGCTTGGAGCACTAGGGGCTCCATATGAAAATCGAAGCCTGACCAATTAAATTGGTTCGGATCATCATTGTCATTGGTGCGCTCGATATCTGGCGGAACCCCGATGCGCAAAATAGGAGCATCCAAGTTCGCCAGAAGGTCCATGAGCTTCTGTTGTTCCTGTGGGTCCAGTCGTCTGTAGAAACCGCCGATGTCCACGACGTGGGCGCCGAAGCCATCGATCGTCTGAAAGCGCTTGCTCGGATCGATTTGCACGTTAAGCTCATCAGCCGTTCCACTCAACGTATTCCCGCTGCTCCCGCTCAAAGCCACGGCGAGCAGCACCAGACCGAGATTGAAGGCTTTAAATATCCGTCTCATACTGTCTCACCTCTCCCGGATAAAGAATCCCAATACCCGTAACCGTTAAAGGTAACAGCAAACCGTAGTAAACGGCATCCCACTCCGCCCTGGGAAGCGGTATCCCGCATAGAAGGTCAGCATTGGCAATTTCACTCACGACTTACCTCCTCACGGGTAAGCACCGTACTTCCTCGGCAGATAGCATCTACTTCAGTCGCGCCTTTAAGAAAGCAATAACGTATTTCCACAGCATGGTCGTGTACGGTCCGTGTCCTTTTGCAAAGCCGTGCGGTGCGCCTGGGACTTCGTGATATTCATAGTCCTTACCTGCCTTTTTCAGGTCAGCGCTAAACGCACGGAGCTGACGAAGAAATTGGTCCCGGGTGCCCACGACGATTAACAGGGGCACGTTCAAATTGCCGACCTGATAGCGTGGTGAAATCTCGCGATACGCGTTCGGATTGGCGGCGGGAGTGCCGAGTTGCTGAACGGTGAGTTGCACTTGGGGGTTGTTCTGTTCGCGAGGGCTGTTCACCAGGTCGGCGATATCCACAAAGCCGTAGAGGTTCACGGCGACGGCGAAGGGCCTCCGGTACTTGGGCGATAAGACCGCCATCGTCGCCATATAGCCGCCGTGGCTTCCGCCGGCCACCGCGATGCGTTCGGGATTCACCTCCGGACGCGTGATGAGATAATCGAACGCGCCTGCGACGTCTTCCATCTCTTCCAGCCCGAAGGCGCTCCAGCGATAGTCAACGGAAAAGACGACAAATCCGAGCGGGCACAAGCGCGCGGCAAAGTTTTGTCCCTCGCGCTCGGCCGCGCGGTCGGCGCGGATGGGGTCATAAGCGAATCCACCGTGTAACGCGACGACGGCGGGGAAAGGCGTATCCGTTTTGCCCGCGGGCACGAAAAGATACCCAGCCGTTTTGCCACCTGTCGCCTCACGGGCGATTCTCTGAACGATGCAATCCGCAGCCGCGTGAGCCTCTTTCATTCTTTTTTCGCGCATTTCTCCCATCATCCCACTCGGTATGCTACTTGCTGAGAAAACAACGCCGAATAGAACCAGTAGTTTGCGGACCATATGCTCTCCTCCGATCACCAATTTTTGGACTCTTTTTTTGTTTTCCCAAGCCCTCGACAGTTCCCCAACTTACACTGGTACCCATGCCGCTACCGCTCTAATATGATAACCCTTACATCAAATGGCTGAATTCGATATCCGCCTTTTACCGCCTCCAATGGCAGCGAGCGGATGGTTATATCACCATCGCCAAAGCTATATTCCACCGCCTTTCGAAAGCTGCTAAACGATTTGATATCAAGATCGAGTTGCCACGTGTCCCAGCTTGAATTTGCCACCAAGATGGCCAGTCGTGCATTGTCGTTGGATTTGAGCGCGATAACCGCTATGTTCTGCTCGTTGGGCTCTATCCTATAGACGATGGTCGGGAAGCTCTCTTCCAGAATGGTAAGCATCTTGACTGCCTGAATGGCGGGGAGCATTCGTCTATCGTTTGTAAAGAACAATGTTCCGCCTAGTCTCTTGTAGGGCTTCTTATAGGGGTATCCGCTTGGAACGACCCTGTCCCCTGTCGCGATCTTGACCGTGCCTTGCAAAAATATCTTGACCACGGTTTGGAATGCTGCGAGTTTCCTAGACAGGGTGTTTAGGTCATCATCGGATCTCGCGAGAGATGATATGGAGCCGTATTCTGTCAATATTAGGTCTTTATCCTCCCATCCAGCATTATCCATTGCTTCTCTGTAGAGCCTGGCCAGTTGATAAACCTTGTATGGAGAATCTTCGTAGGGATGGATACTTACCATATCGAGACTTAGGCCATTTCTATTCACATAATCCACAAATTCCCTAAAAAGGGGCAATTTGGTGGGGTCAGGCCCTTGGCCGTTGCTTGTCAGGTGGACGGGCTCCCCAAAGCCGATGAGTTTGACCGGTCTTGTTGAGCCAGAGTTATATCCTGAGACTGCTAGAGAGAATGCTTTATACACGTCAAGATAGTCGCTTAGGCTGCATCCGCCCAGTCCAAGTGGCTCATTGAGACATTCTACGTATTGAACAGGGATTATTCGCTCGGCGCCCCAACCGTCATTAAAATGCCGTATGACGTTTACAACCACCTGTGCCCATTGGTCGGGATTGCGTGGGCACCGTCCGCCCTGAAAATTAGCAGGTCCTACCCACCTGTCGCCTCCGCCTATATCATACAATGCAGTCCAGATGAGCCCTGCGCCGGTCTTTTCTATCTCTTGCATATACCTATCCATACCGGCAAAGTTGTACGAAGAAAGTGAATCCGCTGGTGCGTTTTCGTTGGGGAACATCGTTGCAAGAGTAAAATCAAAACCGTCGTCCTGAGGGAATCGCAAGAATTTGATTCCCGCAGCCTTAAGGAGGTCGGATACATGCGGAAAATCAGGCTGCGGGGAATATCCACTGCCATAAGCACCGTTGAGCGAATCGAATGTTCCCTGATTGTTCTCCGGGTCTATCGTGATATCCAGCACCTTGACGTCATCAGATGAATATAGCTGTTGGCGAGGGGAGCGCTGATTGAGGAGCAGTTCCCCGACGAAAACAGGAAGAGACCCGAGCATGAGATGCTCAGCATTCTCCACGGAAATCCCGGCGGTTGCTTTTGTAATGGGAACACGGGGAGCATCTATGCCTAAATTCACCACGGCTGATGCCCCGGGCAGACTCCAAATGATCAGGGCAGCGGAAAGTGTGAGCCTTTGCCGTTCCATTTTAGCACCTCCATTTCTGTAAAGGCCGGCTATGCCAGCGGCATTACGCGCTCCTGAGCTGGCGCGTGGCCTTTGCCAAAGAAGGCTTCCTGTGTGATTGAGGCCATCGGGAAAGACAGCACTGCAAATCGGATGGTTGAGAACGGAGAGTTGGCTACCCGAAGGCAGCTGCCGCTGAAACAGTGGCGCCGTCTCTGCAGCTCGACAGCTTGCTCCCGCACAACGACGAAGCTCAGCGAGCCACGATGAGAGTCGCTTAAGAAGTGCGGGGTCTGCGGTGGAAACTAGGTTTTCTAGCTCATAGGGGTCGTGGGTTAAGTCGTAGAGCTCGCGTTCTCCCGTATTATATTCAACGTAAAGGTAGTCTTTGGTGCGTAAGCCGCGAAACGGGGGAATGCCAGCCTCTCGGATTTGCCTGGCGAAATCGCCGGGCTCTGTGGTGAGCACCCGAGTTTGCGCGGCGAGGTCGCCGTTTTCCAGGAGAAACGCCTGACGCCAGCTTTCCGGCGAAGGGGGAATTTCGCCAAGGAGGGGCACCAGCGAGCGCCCGTCCACAAACGCAGGGGCTTGCGCGCCAGCAAGCTCCGCCCACGTTGGCGCGAGATCGACATTGCCCACCAAGTGCTCTCTCGTTTGCCCGGCGGGCAC
>ENA-ORXB01003246-ORXB01003246.1-sediment-metagenome-genome-assembly--contig:-NODE-3246-length-11750-cov-2.931466_pt1 | contig 11750 bp, 9 predicted proteins | sample MGYA00237863_ERZ511475 | MGnify/ENA primary metagenome ERZ511475 (study PRJEB26305, sample SAMN06343858) | sediment metagenome | isolation source: hot spring sediment | place: Canada: British Columbia...
AGAGCACCGGCCCACTATAGGGCGGGTCGAGCCGTGCGGCGAACTGGCGCGCCCGTTCGGCGGCCGCTCCATCCGACTCCCCGTTCACGAGGAAGACGATCTCCGCCGTCGCGCGCCCGGACCTCGAAGAGCTGCGCGCGGCCTCTCGACCGCGTTGGTGATCGAAGGGAGCTGATCGTTCACCGATGATCATGAGGAGCGCCTCGCCGCCTCATACACGCCCAGCGTCTCGCGCGCCACGCGATCCCAAGAGAACGCTTCGACGCGCTCGCGCGCTCGACGTCCGATCGCCTCCCGTAACGCGACATCCTCGCGAAGCCAACGCGCATAATGGGCGAGCGCGCGAGCATCGCGCGGATCCTCCACGAGCACTCCGTCCTCCAGATGCGTGATGATCTCGGCGGCGCCCGCCGCGCGCGTCGTGATCACCGGAAGCCCGCAGGCCATCGCTTCCCAAATGACCATCCCATGCGCATCGTAGATGGTGGGGAACAAGAGCGCATCGCTGGCGGCATAGTAGTCCTCGATACGGTCAGTCGGGGGGAGAAACCGCGCGCGTTCGCCGACGCCGAGGCGTCGAGCCAGCTCCCGATACCGACGAGTGGATGAGCGCGAGATCAGAAGGAGCTGCGCGTCCGGCACAAGCGCCAGCGCGCGCAAGGCCTCCGCCGCGCCCTTCCGCAAATCCCCCACATAGAGGAGCAGGAAATCCCGCTCCGCATACCCCAAAGCTCGACGCACGAGCGCGCGCGCCTGACGGCACCGCTCGGGATGAAAGCGCTCGCCATCGACACCCGGGCGAATCACCACAACGCGCTCGCGACGCGCGTAATACCGCTCCAGCTCGGCGCGCACTTTCTCGGAGATGGCGATCACCCATCCCGTGCGGGAAGGATGATAGAGCGCGCGCTCCCAACGACCGACCAGCTCGCGAAAGAGCTGATGCCGCGCGCTCAGATGCCCGTCTCGCTCTCGAAGCACGGCCAACCACGCCCACTGACAGATGTGCGCCGTCGCGACATCGAGCGCGAAGGCGCAGAGCCCCTGCCCGTGCAGGACATCGAACGTCTCGCGCATGCGCCACCAGTTCCCGAAAGGGAACGTGAGGATCGTCGTCATCGCCGTCGCCCGCAGCGCCGGGACGTGATGAAAGCGAATGCGCGCATCGGACACGTCCGCGAAACGATTGGCGAAGACATGCACTTCGTGCTCTCGACTGAAGCGCTCGGCCAACTCGACGACGTATCGGCCATGGCCCACACGACGATCGTAATCGTGAACGAGCAGCGCGATCCTCATCGCCCCCGCGCGCTCCAGGGATGTCGCTCCGGCATTCGAGAAACGATGCGGGTGGATTCTTCGACGGGGACGAGGACCTCGCTCCAGGCATGCCACCACGCCCGTTGTCGTCGGCGTTCGAGATCGGCGAGTTTCAGCACGGCACCGAGAAAGAACCACCAGAGCATGCCGTGCGGAATGCTGAGCAGCGGCGATCCGACGAGCGTTCCCGCCCCAATCATGAACGCGCCGCACACGATGGCGAGCGCGGCCTCCTCATCGGGAGTCCCTTTCAGCCGCTGCAGGGCGCGCCAAGCGGTTCGAAGCGCCGTCCCCAAAAGGAGGACGAGCACCGCAAATCCCAGCACGCCCATCTCGACCAGGATACGCCCGAAATCCCCATCGGCGAAGATCGGGTGAAACGTCGGATACCATCGCCCCATGAAGAAAGGCACGCCATGGCCGGTCCGCCCCAGCCCATGCCCCCACGGCGCTTCCAAGAGCGCCTGAAATCCCGCGTGCAGAGGGTTCGATATCCGCCCGAGGATCAAGCCGATGTCGGCCAAACTGGCGAAGCGTTCGGCAGCTCGCCCCTCGGTCAAATCTATTCCCACTCGCACGCCGAGCGAGATGAGCGCCGCCGCGACCAGATAGACGCGCACCGACCGCCGATGCCACCACAGGAGGATCAGGCCAATGAGGACCATGATCAGGGCCGCCCGCGTCCCCGTCAGGACTAAGCTCGTCATCATCGGCACAATCCCCAGTCGCAAGAGGAACCGCCACAGCGGAGTGATTTCGCGATTCAATGAGAGGACGAGGGCGAGCGCCGAAGCATACGCCATCATCGAACCGAACGCCCCGGCTGAGACGAACGTCGAAAAGATGCGAAACTCCACCTCCCCCATCGGCGTGACATACGTCGCGAAACGATGTCGCTCGGCCGCCAATTCGTCATCGGGGATCGCGCTCTCGACGCCGGCCACATATTGGTAGATGCCGTACACGCCAGCGAGCACGGCCAACAGGACCACCAGCAGCAGATAGGCGCGCACGTGCCGCCCCGAACGCGTGATGTCATAGCCGAGCAGATAGGCGAGACTGAAGAAGCACCAACCGCGAAAGGCGGCCAGTCCGATCGGGAGAGGGATTCCCGGAAAGAGCGCATACACGGCGCAGAGCACATAGAAGACGAGCAGCACTTTCGTCACCGGCGTCTTCGGCAAAAGCGCGCGCCCGCGACGAATGCGCATCGTCGCCCAGAAGAAGAGCGCGAGCGCGAAGAAGAGGTCGAAGAGGAAGTAGCTCACCGGCGAGGGATAGCGATCCTTGATCGGCGCCAGGACGAATCCGATGAGGATCGCTCCGACGAGCGGGAGATGGATGAGCTTCTCATGCCGTCCCAGGACGGCCAACTCGCGCCACATACGTCGTCCTTCGCCGAGGAAAGACAGCCGTCTCTCCATTCATGACGGCGAGAAGAATACACGTTTTCGATCGGCTCCGACAAGAGGCATTCTGGGCTTCTCTCGAAAGGGTGCCGCTTCCCACGCGCCGTCTCGGTTCGGAGCGTCCGGCGTCCGGTCAGCTCTTCGGGAGCAACTCGTCGAGCACGCGCTCGAATTGCGCGACCATTCGCCGCGCTTCGAAACACGCGCGGGCACGGCGCTCGGCCGCCTGCCCCATCGCGCGCCGTCGCTCGGCGTCCTCAAGCAGCGAGAGCACGGCCTGGGCCAGCGCGACCGGATCTCCAGGCGGTATGAGCCATCCCGTCTCTCCTGGGATGACGATCTCGCGCGCACCGCCGATGTCGGTGGCGATCACGGGCCGTCCCGCAGCCATCGCTTCGCACAAGACGAGACCGAACGACTCCGGTTGCGTCGCCGCGTGCACGAGGAGATCGCTCGCGGCGAGCACTTCCGGGATCTCGCGTCGAAATCCGGCGAAGATGACGCGCTCGCTGAGGCCCGAGGCGACGACCAATGCTCGAAGCGCGCTCGCATATCCGGAGCGCGCGCCGCTCAGCTCCTTCCCCACGATCAAAAATCCCACATCCGGTCTCCGCTCGCCGACAAGCCGCGCGGCGCGAAGGAGAAGGTCCTGTCCCTTCCCGGGCTCCAATCGCCCGATCGCGCTCACAAGATAACGAAACCGTTCCAGGCGCAACTCTTCCCGTAGGCGCGCGAGCCGCTGCGGATCCGGAGATCGAAACCATTCGACATCCACGCCGGGGTGGATCACGCGCAGCGGGGCTCGCGCAGAGCCGAAGACTCGACGATGCGCTTCCGCCGCGCTGTGCGAACTCGCGATGACGGCTCGGGCGGGGATGCGAACGGCCACACGGTCCAAGAGGTGGCGTGAAGACGCCATCCCATGCTGCCACCAAATGGCGGGGACGCGCGCCCACCACGCCGCCACGCCGCCATAGAGATGTCCATAGCCGTGCGAACTGACCACAAGCTGCGCCCGCCACTGCACCAGCCGCTGCCGAAGGGCGCGAATCGTTCGCCCGTAGTCGAACGGATCGCGCAAGCGGGTGATCGGTTGCACATGAATGGGAATCCCCGCCTCCTCGACCTCTCGCACGAACGGCCCGTCCCTCAAGAAAACGGCCACAGGCGCGAAGCGTCCCCGATCGAGCCGGCGTAGGATTTCGAAGAACACCGATTCTGCGCCCCCCCGTTCCCCCACCGGCAACACGAAGGCGATGGGCGACCGCCCCGACATCGTCCGCTCACCCCCGCGTCCGACCAGACTCCCGCAAGGCGAAGAGGATGACGCCGATCGAGATGCCGCTCCAAAGCAACGCCCACGCGAGAGCTGGAATGCGCGTCAGCTCCTGCATGGCGAGCGCATCCGTCGGCGCATCTCCCGCCGCCGAGAGCGCGAAGAGCGTTTTCAGGTCGAAGAACGCATTCAGGCAACTTTGCACGGCCAGGAATCCCGCGAGGAATTGCGCGACGCGCGCCGAGGCGATGCCGAAGGCGATGCCGAGAAGGGCGCTCCAAGCCATGCCGACGAGAAATCCGAAACCAACGATCGGGCGAAGGAAGGCGAGCGTCATCCCGGCGATCAGAAGGGCCGTCACGCCCAGCGCCGCCTTCGCGCGGCGCGGTTCTCGGCACCACGACAGAAGTGCGCCGCCATAGAGCACCGTCCCCACATATCCGGCGCTGGAGATGATCGGCGCCAGGCCTCCGCGCGTGGCCGTCACGCCGCTCCCGTCCGGCCGAACCTGAATATAGGCCACGCTCCCTCCGGTCAGAAGGGCTGCCGACGCGTGCGCTATTTCGTGCACGATCGTCACGAAGAGGCGAAGGGGATACACGATGACTTCCGCATAAGGTACGAACCAAAGGACGAGCGCGGCGCTCGAAGCCAGCAAAAGCACTCGCATGTCCGCTCTCGCCTTCCGTCGCGCCACAACGCGGCGAATTATAGCATCCGGCGCTCGCGGGCGAGGATGAGGCGCGTATTGCCGGTTCGTCGTCGCCTGAGGTAAAATGGGGCCGCGTACTTCGGAATCTGCCGGAAGGAGGTCAGGAATGTTGGCTCAATGGCTCTCGCGATATAGTGAGTGGTCAGCGCTTTTCCTCCGCATCGCCGTCGGGGTGATCTTCATCGCCCACGGCCAACAGAAGCTCTTCGGAGGGCTCGCGAGATTCGAGCGAGACTTGGAATCGCTGGGCGTCCCGCTTCCCGGCGTCTTCGCCATCATCGTCGCGCTCGTCGAATTCCTCGGGGGGATCGCTCTGCTCCTTGGCCTCTTCACGCGCTGGGCGGCACTTCTGCTGGCGATCAACATGCTCGTGGCGATCCTGCGCGTCCACCTGCCCCACGGCCTGATCGGAAAAGACGGCTTCGAGTTTCCGCTCGCGCTTCTGGCGGCCGTCCTCTCACTCGCCCTCACCGGCCCGCAGAAGTTCTCCATCGAGCGAAGCGTGCTCAAGCGCGAATTCTGAAGACGGAGGAGAACGCGATGACCGAACCGATGATCCGTTCCGAACGCGCGGGCTCGGTCCTGAAGCTCACCTTGAATCGCCCGCCGCTCAATATCCTCAACATCCCCATGCTGCAAGAACTCAATCGTGCGCTCGAACAGGTGGACGCCGACATTCACCTTGTGCTCTTCCAAAGTGGGATCGAACGCGCTTTCTCCGCCGGAGCCGATATCGGCGACCACACGCCAGAACGCGTCCAGGAGATGCTCGCCCAGTTGCACCGGGCGATCACGAAGCTCTGGGAGATGGACGCCCTCTCGATCGCCGTCGTGCGGGGACATTGCTTGGGGGGCGGGATGGAACTGGCCGTGAGCTGTGATCTCGTCCTCGCGGGCGAGAGCGCGCGCTTCGGACAGCCGGAGATTCAGCTGGGCTGTTTCCCTCCTGTCGCCGCCGTTTGGCTCCCTCGGCTCATCGGCCCGCGTCGCGCTGCGGAAGTGATCGTGACGGGTAAGACGTTCACGGCGCGAGAAGCCGAAATGATGGGCTTAGTCACGCGCGTCGTCCCAGACGAGGAGATCGGCGCTGCGGTCGAAGCGCTCCTTGGCGAGCTTTCGCGGAGGAGTCCGATCGCGCTGAAATTCGCGAAGCGGGCACTCCGCTACGGCCGAGCGCTCGATCCGATGACGGCGCTGCGCGCGGTCGAACGCCTCTATCTGGATGAGCTGATGGCCACCGAAGACGCCCGCGAAGGCGTTCGAGCTTTTTTGGAGAAGCGCGAACCGGTGTGGACCGGACGATGACCCCCACGGGCGGGGCGAGGATGGCCGAACGTGTTTGCGGAGGAGGCGAAGCATGAACGTTGGCGCGTTGATGGGGTTGTCGCTTTTGGCTTTGCTGGGGGGATATGTCCTCTATGGACGACTTGTGGCTCGCTGGGCCGGCATAGACCCGCAGCGTCCAACGCCCGCGGTGACCGTCAACGACGGTGTTGATTTCGTGCCCACGCGGGCGCCGGTCCTCTTCGGGCATCACTTCGCTTCCATTGCGGCGGCCGGACCGATCGTGGGGCCGACACTGGCGGTCCTGTATGGATTCCTGCCCGCATGGCTTTGGATCGTCATCGGCGTGATCTTCATCGGCGCCGTCCATGATTTCATCGCGCTGTTTGTGAGTGTGCGAGAGGGCGGACGCTCAATCGCCGAAGTCGCCCGGCGGACCTTGGGGAGGAGCGGATTCCTCTTCTTCGTCGCCTTCGCCATCCTGCTCTGCATTCTCGTCGCGGCCGCCTTCCTGCAATTGACAGCGGTGGCGCTGACCTCCCTCTACCCGATGCGGGAGCTGGGGCTCTCGCCCGAGCAGACGCTCATCAAGACGACGGTGAAGGATGGCGTCGCCTATGCGAAGATCGGGGGCATCGCTTCGACCTCCGTCATCGTCATCACGGCTTTGGCTCCGGCGGTGGGATGGCTGCTCTACAAGCGGCGCGTGCGCACGCGCTGGGTGAGCGTTCTGGCGCTGCTGATCTGCACGCTCTCGGTCTGGATCGGATTTCGCCATCCGGTCACACTTCCGCCGATGACGTGGATGTTCATCATCTCCGGCTACGTCTTCGTGGCCGCGTGGATTCCGGTCTGGCTCCTGTTGCAGCCGCGCGATTTCGTGAACGTGCACCTCCTCTATATCGGGCTGGCCACGATGGTCATCGGCCTGATCGGTGGTGGATGGCAGGGGGTGACGATAAACGCGCCCATCACGCATCTGACGAGCGAGAGCACGGCAGCTTTGGGCTGGGCGTGGCCTTTCCTCTTTGTGACCATCGCCTGCGGGGCGTGTTCGGGGGCCCATGCCCTCATTGCCGGAGGGACGACGTGCAAGCAATTGGCTTCGGAGAAAGACGCGCCGATCATCGGCTACGGAGGGATGTTGTTGGAGGCTCTGCTGGGGATCTGCGTGACGCTGACGGTGCTGGGCGGATTGAGCTTCGGCGAGTATAAAGCGCTCGTTTGGCCCCAGGATGAATCCGGACACCTCAAGACGGGGAATGCTCCATTGGCTTTCGCCGTCGCCGTTGGGAAGATACTCTACGCGGGGCTGGGGGTTCCGGCCCTCTATGGGACGATCTTCGGAATCCTAATGCTGGAGGGGTTCCTGCTGACGACCGTGGATACACTCGTTCGTTTGGCGCGCTATCTCTTCGAAGAGTTGTGGATGGCCCTGCACCCGAATCCCCCGGCCTTGCTGCGGAACCGCATTGTGAATTCCGGGATCGCCTTGAGCGGGATCGCCCTGCTGGCCTTCACCAATGCCTATCAGGCGATCTGGCCCGTCTTCGGCTCGGCGAATCAGTTGCTCGCGGCTCTGACGCTGCTCACGGCGACGGCCTGGCTCCTCAAACGCGCGCGGAAGATATGGTTCACGGCGCTTCCGGCCTTCTTCATGATCGCGACGACGATGACCTCGCTCACACTGTTGCTGCCGCGACATGTGCGCGCCGGGAGCTGGATGCTCGCGGGCACGAACGTCTTGCTGCTCGTTCTGGCGCTCGGCATGCTCACGGTCGTCGGGCGACGCTTTCGCCAGCGCGCGCCTTCAACTCGGACTCCGCTCGACGCGGAAGCGCCCGCTTTCGATCCGTGAGCCTCGCGCTACCCGAAGGAGGAGGCGATGCCGAAAGCTGTCTTCCTCTACAGCGAAGAATTCGCCCGGTACGATTACGGGCTCACGCATCCGTTGAAGATGCGGCGATTGCGCCTCGTCTATGAATTGCTCACAGCCTATGGCGTCTTCGAGGATCCGGACGTGGCGCTCATCGAGCCGAAACCGGCGACCGAAGAGGATGCGCGCTCCTTCCACACGGAGGATTACTTGGCCGTCCTCCGCGCTCTGGAGGAAGGGATTTATCCGAGCAATCCCTACGCTTACGGCTTGGGACCGGGCGACAATCCGATCTTCCCCGGCCTCTATCGCCTGGCGCTGCTAATTACGGGCTCATCCCTGGAGGCCGCGCGGCTCGTGGACGCGAGAGAGACGCCCATCGCCTTCAGCGTCGCCGGCGGTCTGCATCACGCGCTCCCCAATCGAGCGTCGGGCTTTTGCTACCTCGATGATCCGGTCATCGCGATCAAGTGGCTCCTTGAGCGCGGCCATCGCGTCGTCTATGTGGACATTGATGCGCATCACGGCGATGGCGTGCAGTTGGCTTTTTACGACACGGATCGCGTACTCACGATCTCGCTGCACGAGGATGGACGTTTCCTCTTCCCCGGGACTGGATTCGTCGAAGAGTTGGGGACGGGCGCCGGATACGGTTATTCGGTGAACATCCCCCTCTTTCCGGGAACGGACGACGAGACCTACGTCTGGGCGTTTGAAGAGATCGTCCCGCCGCTCATCGCCCTCTATCGGCCGGACGTCCTGGTCACGCAACTGGGCGTGGACAGCTTCGCGACCGATCCGTTGACGGATTTGCGCTTGACGACGCATGGGTACACGCGCGTCGTCCAACGATTGAAGAGCTTCGGCCTTCCTTGGGTCGCGCTCGGAGGCGGAGGCTACAACCTCTCCAACGTCGCGCGCGCGTGGACGCTCGCCTTCGCCATCATGTGCGGGATCGAATTGCCCGACGAGATTCCGCCGGCCGGTCGCGAGGCCCTGCGCCGCGAGGGGCTGGACGTGGACCGCCTCCGCGATCCGAAGCCGACGACGTGCACGGATCCGCGCGTGCACGAACACGCCGAGAAGAGCGTGCGATACATTCAGGAGCATGTCTTCACGCGATTGACCGCGCCGCCGTGATGAAGCGTCCCTCTCCCTTCCGGATCTCCGCGCTTCGGATGTCGCGAAGCCGAGGGCTCGTCGTCCTTTTGCTCGTCGGCCTCTCGGCTTCAGCAGAGGCGAGGGAACGGCCCTCTCCTCTTCAAGCGCATCTGACCGTCACCGTCGTGGATGAGAACGGCCGACCGATCTCGGGAACGCGCCTCCTGCTCGAGCGCGTGGAGGGGGGAGTCGTTCGCGAAGCGGAAACCGATCAGGTCGGCCGATCCGTTTTCTCCGATCTCGCGGCGGGAACGTATCGTCTTCGCGCCGAGAAGGAGCGCTTCTATGCCGTCACCGTGCCGGACATTCGCTTCCCGGAGAACGCCGTCGTGGAGATCGTCTTGCCGCGAGAGCAGGAATTCGTGGAGGTCGTCGAGGTGACCCCTTCCACTCCGACGCTCGATCCATGGCGGACGACAGCGCGCGTGGAGTTGAGCGCACCGGAGATCCTCATGCTCCCCACGCCCGTCATGCGCGATCTCCGATATGCGCTCGCCGTGCTCCCGAACGTCGTCCAAGATGCCTCGGGAAATCTCCACATCGCGGGCTCGGCCGAGACACAAACTCTCGCGATGCTGGATGGCTTCACGGTCACGCATCCGATGACGGGACACTTCGATCTGCGCGTGAGTGTGGACGCCATCGGCGAGGTTCAGATCCACAGTAGCCGATACTCGGCCGAATATGGGAGAGGCTCCGGCGGCGTCCTCGCTCTGACCACATTGATGGGAGACGATCGGTTCCGCTTTTCGGCGACCGACGTCATCCCCTCCGTTCAAAATCGCAAGGGATTTCACTTGAACAGCTGGACGCCGCGGGCGACGTTCTCGGGACCGCTTCGGAAGAAGCGGGCGTGGTTTTATAACGCCTTCGAGGGGGAATATGACGTCACTCTTGTCGAAGACCTCCCGCGCGACGCCGATCGCAATCAGGTATGGCGATGGAGCCATCTGGCGAAGGTGCAGGCGAACTTCGCATCGGCGCACCTGCTGACATTCACCGTCCTCCTCAATCGCTTTCGCTCGCCGTATGATGGGCTCTCGCGCTTTGTCCCACGCGAGGCGACGCGCCACGTTGTCCACGAGGCCGATCTCCTCGCCGTGAAAGGACAGACCTATTGGCCCGATGGCCTCGTTCTGGAATACGGCGTGGGCGCGACGCAGTTTCGCCGCTCCGAACACCCGTGGGGAGAAGCGCCGTATCTCCTCTTCCCCGAAGGCCCGCGCGGCAACTTCTTTCGAACGCGGGAGAATCGGGCGCATCGCTGGCAGGGGATCGTGAATCTCACCCTCCCCTCCTTCAACAGGCGCGGGCGACACGAAGTGAAAGTCGGTATGGAGTGGCACCATCTCGGGGCGTGGGAACGTGTCCAACTCCGCCCCATCACCATCTTTCGGGAGGGCGGGACGCGCGCGCGAACGGTGCATTTCCTCGCGTCTCCTGGCGCGCGGATGACGAACGTCGAGTTGGGGCTCTACGGACAGAATCGGTGGTTCTTCTCCTCGCGGGGGGTATTTGAATTCGGCCTTCGGTTCGATTGGGATTCCGCCCTTGGCGCGAAGCGATGGTCGCCGCGCGCGGCGGCGAGCTATCTGCTCACCGCCGATCGGCGAACCAAACTCGTCGGCGGGATCGGCCTCTTCCACGACGCGACGAATTTGGAGCGGCTTCTGCGTCCCCTGGCCGGACGACGCTGGGACGTGTTTCACGCGGCCGATGACCGCGAGGCGCGAGGGCGCGACGTCCGGGCGCGGTTTTTCGACCAGGCCCGCGACCTCGACCACTCGGCCGTCGTCGGCGCCCGGGGCGACGATGCCGTAGCGCGCCGTCTGCTCGGCGGGCACTTCCACGACCGCGACGACGTTGCCCTCGGTGCGCCGGTGCACCTCCAGCATTTGCGCGAGGCAGGGCACCGGCGCGTCGATCAGATCGTCGACCAACATCACCGCGAAGGGCTCGCGGCCGACCAGGTGACGCGCGCACCAGACCGCGTGGCCGAGGCCTTTGGGCTCCTGCTGGCGGGTGTAGACGAGCTCGCCCGGCTGCGGCGTTTCGCCGAGCAAGGCTTCGAGCTCGGCCCGACGACCGCGCCGGGCGAGCGTCTCGAAGAGCTCGACGGCCCGGTCGAAATGGTCCTCGATCAAAGTCTTGCCGCGGCCCGTGACGAGGATGACCTCCTCGATCCCGGCGGCCCGTGCCTCCTCGATCGCGTACTGCACGATCGGTTTGTCGACGACCGGCAGCATCTCCTTGGGCAGGACCCGCGTCGCCGGGAGCATGCGGGTGCCGAGCCCCGCCACCGGTAACACCGCCTTGCGGACCTTCGCCATCCGTTCTCCTCGACCCATCACGAGGCGACGGCACCGCCCGGCGGTCCGCCGCGTCCCACGCATGTCCGCGGCTTCTACCGTCGGCTTCGTTAAAATTTCAACAACGGCCGAGGATCGCTCAACCGCGCCGGCGGAGCAGGACCTCCTTGGCCCGATTGATCTGGGCCGCGAGGAAGGTGCTGCCGCCGTGATCGGGGTGCAGCTTGGCCATGAGCCGGCGGTGCGCGGCGCGGATCTCCTCGGCCGTGGCCCCCGGCTCGAGGCCCAGGATGGCGAGCGCGGTCCGCTCGTCCATCGTGCCCGGATCCGCCGGCGCTCGCCCCGGCCCGCTCGCCCGTTGCCGCCAATCGGGCTCGCGCCGGTCGAGATAGGCCTCGAGCAG
>ENA-ORXB01003249-ORXB01003249.1-sediment-metagenome-genome-assembly--contig:-NODE-3249-length-11723-cov-4.774086_pt1 | contig 11723 bp, 10 predicted proteins | sample MGYA00237863_ERZ511475 | MGnify/ENA primary metagenome ERZ511475 (study PRJEB26305, sample SAMN06343858) | sediment metagenome | isolation source: hot spring sediment | place: Canada: British Columbia...
AGTTCAGACGTGTGCTCTTCCGATCTTCACCGCCCCGGCCACGCTGCTCGACCCGGCGATGATGCTCGACCCCTTCCTCAAGGGGTTCGCCGGGGCGGTCCTCGGCGGGATGGACAGCCTGCCGGGGGCCGTGCTGGGCGGGCTCTGCCTGGGCGTCCTGGAGGCGCTCTTCGCCGGGTACGTCTCGGTGAAGTTCAAGACGACCTTCGCCTTCCTGGTGATCGTCCTCACCCTGATGCTCCGCCCCGAAGGGCTGCTCGGCCGGGAGGTGCGCCGGCGGGCCTGACGCCGGATGGGCCGACCGCGGGGCCAGGGAGGCTGCAGGCGGGCGGCGAACACCATTCCGGCGTGCGCGCAGCAAGCCGCACACCCCTGTGGGGAGGGATAGCGATGGTGCGCAACCTCAGGCTGGGGACGCTCGGGCTCCTCGTCGCCGCCCTGCTGCTCCTGGGGACGCCGGGCCAGGCCCAGGAACGGGGCGTCACGCCCACCGAGATTCTGCTCGGGTCGACGGTGCCGCTGTCCGGCCCCGCGGCCTTCTGGGGGATCGGCGTGGGGCGCGGCATGGAGGTCTACCTGGCGCTGCTCAACGCCCAGGGCGGGATCAACGGCCGCCGCCTCACCCTGGTCCTGCGGGACGACGCCTACCTGCCGCCGCGGGCCGTGGCGAACGTCCGGGAGCTGGTGGAGCGGGTGGGGGTCTTCGCCATCGTGGGGATGATCGGCACGGCCAACGCCTTTGCCGCCCGCGACTACATCGTGGAGAGCCAGACGCTGTGGATCACCCCCACCACCAGCGACATCTGGGCGGGCTTCCGCGGGCGCAAGTACCTCTTCGTCACCTACCCCTCCTACGTGCACGAGGCGCGCATCCTCACCGAGTTCGCCGCCCAGCGCCTGAACGTGCGGCGCATCGCCGTCTTCTACCAGAACGACCTGTACGGCCAGCAGCTCCTGCTGGGGGTCAAGCGCGCCTCCACCACCGCCCGGGTCCGGGTGGTGGCCCAGACCTCCTACGAGGTGACGGACGCCGACGTGAGCGCCCAGGCGGTGCGGCTGCGCGAGTCGGGGGCGGACGCCGTCTTCCTGGCGGCCACGCCGCGCCACGGCGCGCTCATCGTCCGGGAGATGGCCCGGCTGGGCTTCCGGCCGCAGCTGCTGGCCACCTTCACCCTGGGCGACCCGATCATGTTCCAGCTGGCCGGGGACGCCTGGAACGACGTCTACTCGACGGCTTACTTCCCCCTGCCGGGCCACGGCGACGCCCGCGTGGACGCCCTGCTGGAGCGGCTGGGACGCGCCGCCCCGGAGCTGGTGCGCCAGAACCCCTACAACGTCCTGGCCGGGGTCTCGTTCATCGAGCCCCTCCTGGAGGCGATCCGCCGGGCCGGTCGCGAGGTGACCAAGGACCGCGTCGTCGCCGAGCTGGAGCGCCTGCGCAACTGGGACGGCGAGGTCATCCGCGGGGTGACCTTCGGGCCGGAGCGGCGCCAGGGGATCACGCGCCTGTACATCGTCCGGGCGACCAACCGGCAGTACGTGAAGGTGACCGACTGGATCAGCTACCCGGCGCAGTACTGACCGGCACGGCCCGGCGCGCGGTCGGGGGGATCGGCCGGGAGGGGTGAGCCGGCGGGCGTGAGCGCCGAGCCGCCGCTGCTGGAGGTCCGCGACCTGGCCATCGCCTTCGGCGGGGTCCAGGCGCTGGCGGGGGTCGACCTCACCGTCGCCCCCCGCGCCCTCGTCTCGCTCATCGGGCCGAACGGGGCCGGGAAGACCACCCTCTTCAACTGCATCTGCGGCCTCTACCGGCCCGACCGCGGCACGATCCGCCTGCGCGGCGTCTCCCTGGTCGGCCGGCGCCCCGACGAGGTGGCGCGCCTGGGGGTGGCCCGCACCTTCCAGAACCTCGAGCTCTTCCGCCACGCCACGGTGCTGGACAACGTCCTGCTGGGGCGACACCTGCACATCCGCACGCCCCTGCTGGCGGCCGCCTGCGCCATGCCGGGGTGGCGGCGCGAGGAGGTGCGCCACCGCCGCCGCGTCGAGGAGCTCCTCGACCTCCTCGACCTGCAGGCGGTGCGCCACCGCCGGGTCGGCGACCTGCCCATCGGGCAGCAACGCCTCGTGGAGCTGGCCCGGGCGCTGGCCCTCGAACCGGTGCTGCTCCTGCTGGACGAGCCCTCCGCCGGCATGACGGCGGAGGAGAAAGCCGAGCTGGTCTTCCGCATCAAGGACGTGCAGGAGGCCTGGGGGGTGGCCGTGGTGCTGGTCGAGCACGACCTGCGCCTGGTGATGGAGATCTCGGAGCGCGTCACGGTCCTCGACCACGGGGTGCGCATCGCCGAGGGGACGCCCCAGGAGGTCCAGCGCCACCCCGAGGTCATCCGCGCCTACCTGGGGGCGGCGCCGGCGGAGGGGGCCGCCTGGCCGGCGGAGGCCCCGCTGCGGTGAGCGGGATGGCGGGCCCGGGGCCGGACGGCGCAGCCCGCCAGGGCGGGCCGGCGCCGCTGCTGCAGGTGCACAACGTCGAGACCGCCTACTACGGCCGCCTCACCGTCCTGCACGGCGTCTCCCTCACCGTCCACGCCGGGCAGAGCGTGGCGCTGCTGGGGAGCAACGGCGCCGGCAAGAGCACGCTGCTGCGCACCGTCATGGGCTACCTGCCGGGGCAGCCGGCGAAGGGCACCGTGGTGGTGGCCGGCCGGCGCGTGAACGGCTGGGAGCCCGAGGACGTGGCGGCCCTCGGCGTGGGCTACGTGCCGGAGGGCCGCGGCATCTTCCCCGACCTCACCGTGGAGGAGAACCTGCGCCTGGGCGCCTACCGGCGGCGCGACGCGGCGGTGGCCCGCGACCGCGCCTGGGTGGAGCACCTCTTCCCCGTCCTGGCGGAACGGCGCCGCCAGCCCGCCGGGACGCTCTCGGGGGGCGAGCAGCAGATGCTGGCCATCGCCCGGGCGCTGCTCGGCCGCCCGCGGCTGCTCATGCTGGACGAGCCGTCGCTGGGCCTGGCCCCGCTGGTGGTGGCGGAGATCTTCCGGGCGCTGCGCGAGGTGCACGCCGCCGGGACGGCCCTGCTGCTGGTGGAGCAGAACGCGCGGCTGGCCCTCGAGCTGGCGGAATGGGCCTACGTCCTGGAGGGCGGGCGCGTCGTGCTCGAAGGGCCGGCGGCGCGTCTGCGCGAGGACCCGAACGTGCAGGAGCTCTACCTCGGCGTCACCCGCGAGCCCGCGGTCAAGGGCTACCGCCGCTACCGCCTGCGCCGCCGCTGGTCCTGACGGCACCGCGCCGGCGCGCCCCCGGACGCCCCGCCGCCGAGTCCCCCCAGACGCCCCGGCGCCGGTCCGCCCCTACTGCGCCCACCCCCACTCCGGCGCGTTCCAGGTGATGCCAGAGAAGCCCCCGGGCTTGACGTTGCGCAGCGCCTTCTTGGCCGTGGTCAGGTAGAGGCGGAAGTACAGCGGGATCACTGGCAGGTCCTCCGCCACCAGCTCCTGCTGCCGCCGCAGGAGCTGGATGCGCCGCGCCTCGTCCAGCTCCTCGGCGATCTGGTCGAGCAGGCGGTCGTTCTCGGCGTTCCGCCACCCCATGTGGTTGCCCCCCTCGAAGTTGTTGGCCTCGCTGGGGATCTGGCTGGAGTGGAAGAACGAGCCGAGGGTGGTGGGCCCGAAGAAGTTGGCGTACATGGTGATCTGGTAGGTGCGCCGGCGGATGATCTGCCCGATGAGCACCGAGGCCGGGACGTTGTTGATGCGCAGGTCGATCCCCACCTGGCGCAGCTGCGCCTGCATGATCTGCTCGACCTGCTCGCGCACCGCGTTGCCGGCGGTGGAGATGATGGTCAGCTCCAGGCGCTTCCCCGCCGGCGAGCGCATGATGCCGTCGGGGCCTGGGGTGAAGCCGGCCTCCTGCAGGAGCTGGCGGGCCCGCGCCGGGTCGTAGGCGTACTTGCGCACGTTGGGGTTGTGGGCCGGGTGGGCCGGCGGGAGCCAGGTGTGGGCCACCGGCTGCTTGCCGTGGAAGAGGCGTGCGGTGATCTCCTCCCGGTTGATGCCGTGGGCCAGGGCCTGGCGCACCCGCTTGTCCCGCAGGAACTCGTCGTCCAGGTTGAGGTTGAGCCGCTCCCAGATCAGCCCCTGGGTGTAGTGGGCGGCGATCTGGGGGTTGCGCCGCTCGATCTCCACCATCTGGTCGAGGGAGAAGTTGTTCGTCGTGGCCGTGACGTCGATCTGCCCGGCGATGACGTTGGCCTGCAGGACGGTGCTGTCGAGGATGAAGCGGAAGACCAGCCGCTTGATGCGCGGCCGCCCCTCCGGGAAGCGGTCGTAGGCCTCCAGCGTCAGGTGGCTCCCCCGCACCCACTCGACGAAGCGGTAGGGGCCGTTGCCCACCGGCGCGGAGGCCTGGCGGTGCGCCTTCAGGCGGGAGGGGTCGCGCAGGTACTCCGCCTCCAGCACGTGCTTGGGCAGGACCTGGTGGCCCAGGTTGGCAAAGGGGTAGGCCTCGTTCCACTGCACCACCAGGGTGTAGGGGTCGTTGGGGTTGGGGACGAGCATGTGGTCGACCTTGCGCAGCTCGAAGCGGCTGAGGGTGGGGCTGCGCGGGTTGCGCAGCATCAGGTAGGTCCAGGAGGCGTCCAGCGCGGTGACCGGCCGGCCGTCGTGCCAGGTGTAGCCGCGCTTGAAGCGGTAGGTCACCCGCATCTTCTTGCCGGGGAGGATCTGCCAGTCGCCGTCGCGGATGGTCGGCAGCTTCTCCACCAGTTGCGGGAAGGTCTGGCCCTTGTCGTTGTAGCGGACCATGTAGGCGTAGAGGACGTCCTGGATCTCCCCCGAGACCTGCATGGCGGAGAAGAGCAGGGCGTCCGGCTCCTGCGCCACCCCGATCACCACCGTGTCGGGGACCGGGGCGGCGGCGGCCGGGAGCGCCGGCGCGGCGAGGAGGACGACGGCGCAGAGCAGGACCGCGCGGGGCAGAGCCGAGGCGGGACGGACGGGACGGGCGGCGCGGACGGGGTGCTGCATGGAGGGGCCTCCTTTCCCAGCCCTCTGGCGAGGGCAAGGAACCGTTCGCACTCCGGGACCAGGCGTCCTGCCGTCCGCCTCGGGCGCGGGGCCGGGGACGGGCAGGCATTTCGCCCCGGGTCATGGAAAGAGGTGCTGCCCCCGTTCCCCGTGCCGGGAAGCCGTGGGGCAGGAGGTGGCGGATCGGTGAGGCGTGGAGGGGTGTGGATGGCGGTGCGGGGGGTGGCGGTGGCCCTGGCCACGGCGGCAGCCCTGGCCGGCGGGGCGGCCGCCCAGGCGGAGCGCCGCGGCGGGACGATCCGGGTGGGGATCACGCAGGAGATCCTCAACCTCGACCCGCACGTGGCCACGGCCTTCTCCTCGTTCCAGGTGCTGGACCTGGTCTACGAGTCCCTGCTGCGGCTCAACCCGCGCACGCTGGCCCTCGAGCCCAACCTGGCCCAGTCGTGGAGCGTCTCGCCCAACGGGCTGGAGTACACCTTCACGCTGCGGCGCGACGCCACGTTCCACGACGGCAGCGCCGTGGACGCCAGCGACGTGAAGTACACCATCGACCGCATCCTCAACCCGGCCACGCGCTCGCCGCAGGCCAGCTTCCTGGGGCCGGTGCGCGAGGTGGCCGTGCTCAGCCCCTTCGTCGTGCGCATCACGCTGGCGCAGCCGTTCGCCCCGCTGCTCTCCGTCCTGGGCGACAACCGCCGCTCCGGCATCGTGCCCGTGAACTTCGAGGAGAAGGTGGGGACCCCGCAGACCCGCACCCTGGGCAGCGGCCCCTACCAGCTGGCCGAGTTCGCCGCCACCGGCGTGCGCCTGGTGCGCCACGAGCGCTACTGGCGCAAGGACGCCGAGGGGACGCGCCTGCCCTACGCCGACGCGGTCGTCTTCCGCGTCATCCCCGACCCGGCCACGCTGCGGGCGGCGGTGCGCGCGGGCGAGGTGGAGATGATCATCGGCTTCGGCGTGGACGTGACCGCGGCCCGCGCCCTGCGCGACGTCCCCGGATTGCGGGTGGTCTCCACGCCCGACCTCTCCTACAGCCTGGTGGGGCTGCAGGTGGAGCGGGGGCCGCTGGCCGACGTGCGCGTGCGCCAGGCCCTCAGCCTGGCCACCGACCGCCAGAAGGTCGTCGAGCTCGTCTACTCCGGGCGCGGCGCCGTGGGCGGGCCGCTCCCGCCCACGCTGGAGGAGTGGACCCCGCTCCCGCCGGGGCGCCTCCCCCACTACCGGTCCGACGTGGGACGGGCCCGCCAGCTCCTGGCCCAGGCCGGGCAGCCGCGCCTGGCGCTGCGCATGATGCCGATCCCCACCGTGCCGGAAGCGGTGCAGATCGCCCAGGTCCTCAAGGAGCAGTGGGCCCAGGCGGGCGTCACCGTGGAGCTGGAGCAGGTGGACTTCGCCACCTTCCTGGCGCGCTGGCGGGGCAGCCAGTTCGACACCTTCGTCTCGCTGAACGGCGGCGCCACCGACCCGGACATCCACCTCTACCGCCACCTCCACTCCACCGGCAGCACGAACGTCTTCAAGTTCAAGGACCCGGCGCTCGACCAGCTCCTCGACCAGGCGCGCGCCACCGCGGACCCCAAGCGCCGCGCCCAGCTCTACGTGCAGGCGCAGCAGCGCATCGCCGACCAGGTGCCCTTCCTCTTCATCGCCTACGCCGACCTCTTCGCGGTCCTGCGCACGCAGCTGCAGGGGTTCGTCCTCACCTCCACCCGGTCGATGGCCCCGCTGGCGGAGAGCTGGGTGACGTCGAGCCGGTAAGGCCCGCGCGGGCCCCGGGCGGTGGACCGGGGCCCGCGCGCGTCCCATGCAGCGCTACCTGGCCCAGCGCCTGCTGCTGCTCCTCCCCGTCCTGCTGGTCATCTCCATGCTGGTCTTCGGGCTGATGCACCTCATCCCGGGCGACCCGGCGCAGGTCCTGCTGGGCTTCGAGTCCACCGACCCCGCGCAGCTGGCCCGCGTGCGCCGCGACCTGGGTCTCGACCGCCCCGTCCCCGTCCAGTACCTGCGCTGGATGGCCCGCCTGCTGCGCGGCGACCTGGGCACCTCGGTGCGCACCGGCCGCCCCATCGCCGACCTGGTGGGGGAGGCCCTCCCCTACACGCTGGAGCTGGCCGCCTACGGGCTGGTGCTGGCCGTGGCCCTGGCCCTGCCGCTGGGGATCGCCGCCGGCACCACGCGCTCCCGCCTGGCCGACGCGGCGATGCAGACCTTCACGCTGCTCGGCCTCTCCCTGCCGGCCTTCTGGGTGGGGGCGGTGCTCATCCTCACCTTCAGCGTCCACCTGCGCTGGTTCCCGGTGCTGGCCTACCCGCCGCTGTGGCGCGATCCGCTGGGCAACCTCTGGGGCTTCTTCCTGCCGGCGCTCACGCTGGCCGTGCCCAACGCGGCGGCCATCGCCCGCATGGTGCGCGCCTCCCTGGTGGGCGTGCGCGGGGAGGAGTACGTCACCGTGGCCCGGGCCAAGGGGCTGGGGGAGGCGGCGGTGGTGCGCCGCCACATGCTGCCGAACGCCCTCATCCCCGTGGTGACGCTCGTCGGGATCGTGGCCGGCTACCTGGTGGGCGGGTCGATCGTGGTGGAGCAGGTCTTCGCCATCCCGGGACTGGGGCGGCTGGGGCTGCTGGCCATCGTGCAGCGGGACTACCCGGTCCTGCAGGCGGTGGTGCTGCTCGTCACCGGCCTCTTCGTCCTGGTCAACCTGGCCGTGGACCTGGCCTACGTCCTGCTCGACCCGCGCATCCGCTATGGCTGAGGCCGCCTGTGGCTGAGGGCGTCGCCCCGCGCCCTGCGCTGCGAGCCGTCCGGCCGTCCGCCGGCCCGCTGCGACTGCTGCGCCGCGCCCCCAAGGCCGCGGCCGGCGCGGCGCTGCTGCTCGCGGTCCTCGCCGCCGCCCTGCTCGCGCCCGTGCTCGCCCCCTTCCCGGTGACCGAGATGCACCCGGAGGCGCGCTTCGCCCCGCCCGGCCGCCCCTACCTGCTCGGCACCGACTTCTACGGCCGGGACCTGCTCAGCCGCATCCTGTGGGGCTACCGCACCTCGCTGGCGGTGGCCGCCCTGGCCGTGGCCTTCGCGCTCCTGGTGGGCGGCACCCTGGGGGTGGTGGCCGGGTTCGCCGGCGGCGCGGTCGACACCCTGATCATGCGGGTGATGGACGTGGCCTTCGCTTTCCCCGTGCTGCTGCTGGCCATCACCATCGTGGTGATCCTGGGGCCGGGCATCACCACCACCGTGCTGGCCATCGGTCTGGTCTACGTCCCCATCTTCGCCCGCATCGCCCGCGGCCCCACGCTGGTGGTGGCGGCGCAGGCCTATGTGGAGGCGGCGCGGGCGCTGGGGCAGCGCCCCTGGCGCATCGTCACCCGCCACGTCATGCCCAACGCCGCCACCCCGGTGCTGGTGCAGGCCACCATCAACCTGGCCACGGCCATCCTCTTCGAGTCGGCGCTGAGCTTCCTCGGCCTGGGCACCCAGCCGCCCTACCCGTCGCTGGGGCTGATGGTCAGCGAGGGGCGCAACTACCTGGAGGTGAGCCCCTGGCCGACGCTGTGCCCGGGAGTGGCCATCGTCGTGGTGGTGCTGGGGATCAACCTGCTCGGCGACGCGCTGCAGGAGCTCCTCGACCCGCGCCTGCGCCCCACCTGGACGGCGGCATGACGGCGCGGCGCGACGCGCGCCTGGCGCCGGTCGAGGCCCTGCTGAGGGAGGCGATGGCGCGCGGCGTCTTCCCGGGCACGGTCCTGCACGTGCGCCAGGGCGGGCAGGTCATCCACCACCGCGCTTACGGCTGGGCGCAGGTCGTTCCCCATCGGCGGCCCATGGCCCCCGGGACCCTCTTCGACCTGGCCTCGCTCACCAAGCCCGTCACCGCCACGGCGGTGCTGCAGCTGTGGGAGCGCGGGGCGCTGGACATCGACCGTCCGGTGGCGGCGTGGCTGCCCGCCTTCGCGCAGGCGGGCAAGGCGGCGGTCACGGTGCGCCACCTGCTCACCCACACCGCCGGGCTGCCGGCGTGGATCCGCCTCTACCTGCACGCCGCCACGCCCGAGGCGGCCATCGCCCGCATCTGCGCCACGCCGCCGACCGCGCCGCCGGGGACGCGCTTCGAGTACAGCGACCTGGGCTTCATCCTCCTGGGCGAGCTGGTGCGGCTGGCGGGCGGCCTGCCGCTCGACCGCTACCTGGCGGCGCACGTGGCGCCGGTGCTGGGGTGGCGGCGGACGCGCTTCCGCCCGCCGCCGTCGTGGCGGCCGACCTGCGCCGCGACGGAGCTGGGCAATGCCTATGAAGAGGAGCAGGCGGGGGAGGAGGGGGCGGCGTTCCCGTGGCGTAGGGAGGTCATCGTGGGGGAGGTCCACGACGGCAATGCCCACTACGCCTTCGGCGGCGTGGCCGGGCACGCCGGGCTCTTTGGCCCGGCCGGGGAGGTGGCGCGCCTGGGGCAGGCCATGCTCGACGGCGGCATGCTGGAGGGGCGGCGGTTGCTCGCCCCGGCCACCGTGGCCGAGGCGGTGCGCGACCACACCGGCCGGTCGCTGGGCAGCGGGTGCGGCCTGGGGTGGCGCACCCGCACGGGCACGACCTTCATGGGGGCGCGGGCCTCGCCGCGCGCCTTCGGCCACACCGGCTTCACCGGCACCTCCATCGTCGTCGACCCGGACCGCGCCCTCGTGGTCGTGCTCCTGACCAACCGCGTCCACCCGCGCGTCGAGCCGGCCATCGAGGCCTTCCGCGGCCCCTTCCACGACGCCCTCTACGAGGCCCTGGACTGATGCGGCTGGCCCGCGTCCTCGACGCCATCGCCCGCAAGCCGGCGCGCACCGTCATCGGGCTCATCTCCGGGACCTCGGCCGACGCGGTGGACGCCGCGGCGGTGCGGGTGGAGGGGAAGGACCGGGCGCGCTGGGTGGCCACGCTGGCCACCGCCTCCTACCCCTACCCGCCGGAGGTGCGGGCACGGGTGCTGGCCCTCACCGCCGGAGGCTCGACACGCGAGGTGTGCGAGCTGAACGTGGCGGTGGGGGAGCTCTTCGCCGAGGCGGCGCTCCGGGTGATGGCGCGGGTGGGCGAGGTGGACCTCATCGCCTCGCACGGGCAGACGGTCTACCACCTCCCGCCGGGCCCCGGGCAGCCGGGGGCGACGCTGCAGATCGGCGAGCCGGCGGTCATCGCCGAGCGCACGGGCACCTGCACGGTGGCCCACTTCCGCGCCCGCGACATGGCCGCGGGAGGCCAGGGCGCCCCGCTCGTGCCGTACGCCGACTTCGTCCTCTTCGCCGACCGGGCGCGGACGCGCATCGCCCAGAACATCGGCGGCATCGCCAACGCCACGGTGCTCCCGGCCGGGGCCGGGCCCGAGGAGGTCCTCGCCTTCGACACCGGCCCGGGGAACATGGTCATCGACCTGCTGGCGGAGATGCTCCTCGGGCGCGCCCTGGACGCGGACGGCCAGGCCGCCGCCCAGGGCACGGTGGACGAGACGCTGCTCGGCGACCTGCTGTGGGACGAGTTCATCATCGCCCCGCCGCCGAAGAGCACCGGCCGGGAGCGCTACGGGCGCGCCTACGCCGAGGCGGTGCTGGCCCGGGCACGGCGCAAGGACCTCTCCCCCCACGACGTCCTGGCCACGGTGACGGCCCTCACCGCCGAGGCCATCGTGCTGAACTACGAGCAGTTCATCTTCCCGCGCCACGACGTGCACGAGGTCATCGTGAGCGGCGGCGGGGTGCACAACCGCACGCTGATGGAGCGGCTGGGCCGGCGCCTGGCCCCGCGGGCGGTGCGCCGCGCCTCCGAGTTCGGGGTGGACGACGACGCCAAGGAGGCGGTGGCCTTCGCCATCCTGGGGCACGACGCCCTCCTGGGGCTGGCCACGAACATCCCGCGCGCCACCGGCGCCCGCCGCCCCGTCGTGCTCGGGGCCATCTACCCGCCCAACCCGCCGTGACCGCTCGGTGACCGCCCCCCTCGACGCGCTGCCGCTGCCGGCCCTGCTGCGCCGCCTCCACGAGGAGGACCGCCGGGTGCTGCCGGCCGTGGAGCGCGTCCTGCCGCAGGTGGCGCGGGCGGTGCGCGCCGCCGTGGCGGCGCTGCGGCGCGGCGGGCGGCTGATCTACGTGGGCGCCGGCACCAGCGGGCGCATCGGCCTGCTGGACGCCCTGGAGGTCCCGCCCACCTTCGGGGTCCCCCCGGAGACGGTGCAGGCGGTCGTGGCCGGCGGCATCGGCGCCACCGTGGAGGCCGCCTCGCCGCTGGAGGACGACGCCGCGCTGGGGCGGCGGGAGATGCGGCGCCTGCGCGTGGGGCGGCGCGACGTGGTCGTCGGCATCGCCGCCAGCGGCTCCACCCCCTTCACCGTGGCCGCGCTGGCCGAGGCGCGCCGCCGGGGCGCCACGACGGTGGCGCTGGCGGCACGGCCGCGCACGCCGCTCGTGCGCACGGCGCACATCGCCATCGTGCCGCAGACCGGCGAGGAGGCGGTGCGCGGCTCGACGCGCCTGAAGGCCGGCACGGCGCAGAAGCTCGTCCTGAACATGCTGAGCACGGCCACGATGGTGCAGCTGGGGCACGTCTACGGCGACCTCATGGTGGGGGTGCGGCCGCTGAACGCCAAGCTGCACCATCGTAGATCGGAAGAGCGTCGTGTAGGGAAAGAGTGTAGATCTCGGTGGTCGCCGTATCATTAAAAAAAAAAAAAAA
>ENA-ORXB01003250-ORXB01003250.1-sediment-metagenome-genome-assembly--contig:-NODE-3250-length-11720-cov-3.137250_pt1 | contig 11720 bp, 9 predicted proteins | sample MGYA00237863_ERZ511475 | MGnify/ENA primary metagenome ERZ511475 (study PRJEB26305, sample SAMN06343858) | sediment metagenome | isolation source: hot spring sediment | place: Canada: British Columbia...
GGCCAGCGCCGCCCAGTGGGCGCGGACAGTTTGGACGTCTCCGCGGGCGAAAGGACCCGTCAGGGCGCGCTCGGGTCCGAGACGCAACGCATTGCCCACGCCGGCGGTCACGAGTGGCGTCAGGGCGGCGAGGGCTTCTTCGCGCCTCAAGCCGGCTTGTCCGAAGAGGGTTACTCCGGCATCGAGCAGCGCGGCGAAGAAGTTGCAAGCCATCACCGCGCCGGCGTGGTAGAGGGGACGGCTCTCATCGGGGATTTCGAAGGCGCGGCCGCCGAGGAGATCCACGATGCGCCGCGCCCAGGCGGACGCGCGCGCCTCGCCGCTCAAGGCAAACCACGCTCCGGGCAAGGCAGCGACGCCTTGGGCGGGGGTCGGAACGGTCTGCAAGGGGTGCAGCGAGCCGCAGGCGGCGCCGTTGCGAGCCAGCGGCTCGAGCGCCGCACGCCCGAGCGTCCCGCTGGTGTGCAGAGCCAGCCCGTTGAGGCCTGCCTCGGCCAACAGAGCCGCCACGCTCGGAATGGCATCGTCGGGAACGGCGATCAGAATGCGGCGGGCTCGGCCGGGCAGTTCGGCGTACCGGACTGCGGCTACGTCGTCTCCGATGAAAGCCGCCGCCGCCCGGGCGTGATCGAGTTCGCGGCAGGCGACGGCGGCAACCGGTTCGCCTTTCTCGCGCAGGAGCCGGCCGAGGGCTTGTCCAAGACGGCCGCCCCCGGCGATGCCGATGGGGTCCGCCTCCGAGGCGCTCATCAGCTAGAGTGTGGCACAGCCGCCAACGGCCGTGCCGCACTCCAGCGCGTCCGAGGCCTGAGTTCCTTACCAGTACAGCTTCAGGCCGAGCTGCATGCGCCGCGGCTCGTTCAGCGTGCTCGTCACCTGGCCGAACCCGGGCGCCTGCACGTTGCGGCTACCCGGATTGAACCGCGGCGTATTGAAGGCGTTGAACATCTCCCAGCGCAGATCGAACCGGACGGACTCGGTGATCGGGAAGCTTTTCGCCAGTGAGAAGTTCGCTTCGTTCAGCCACGGCATCCGGGCTTTCGGATTGTGCCGCGTGGTGTTGCCCGGCCGCTCGGTCGACTGCGGCCCGAAATACGAAGCCGGCTGGAAGAAACGGTCCCCGCCCAGCCAGTTCGGGTTCTTGTGCTTGACGATCCAGCCTTCGTAAGTCGGCGCGTGCGCCGCATTGCGGCCGTTAAAGACCGGGAAGCTCACGCTGTTGTTGAGCTCGAGCGGGAAGCCGCTGGCGAAGAAATGGATGCCGGCGATGCGCCAGTTGCCCAAAATCCAGTTGAGCGGCGTATTGTTCATCCAGCGCCTGCCCTTGCCGAACGGCAGTTCGTAGATGTAAGCCATCTTGATGTTGTGCGTCTGGTCGTACTGGCCGATCGATTTCTCCAGCCGCCGGTTGTAATGGTCGAGCGCGCTGTTGTCGGCGTCATAGGAGTCGGCGTCGGTGATCAGCTTCGAGATGACGTAGGAGCCCTGAAGCGTCAGCCCGGCCGAGTAGGCCTTCTCGATCTTGAGCACCATGGCGTGATAGGTCGAGTGGCCGCTCTTGTCGCCGTGGCCCGAGGCCGTATCGATGTTCAGGAACTGCGGGAAGGGGCGCAAAGCCTGCGCCACGCTGACCGGGGCGCAGGTGCGGCTGAAGTCGCAGTTGATGTTTTGATAGGGACGGCTCAGACCCGCTGCCCGCGCCGCCGCCGAATCGATGCTGCTGGTCAGCAGCGCGCGCCCGTATCGCTCGAACAGGCTGAAGGGGACCTGATTCATGCGCTTCAGGCCGGCCACCAGGTGCGCGCCGATGGTGGCGTTGTAAGCCGCCTCGACGACGAGGGAGCTTGAAAGCTGCCGCTGAAGCGAGAAGGTCCACTGATAGTTGGCGGGCAGCCGCACGGCCTCGTTGTCCCAGTAGGCGGTGTTGTTGCCGTTGGAAAAGCTGGGGTCGACGACGGGCGGCTTCACATAGGGCGGCAGGCCCTGGTCATTGAGAAACGCCGGCGTGATTCCCTGGTCGAGGCTCTCGGGCCGGAAGATCAGCACCGCGCCCTCGAAATGGGTGCTACCGGTCACCGTCTTGGCGACGCCGTAGCTGATGCCGCCCGAGGCGCGCATCACGGTCTTGTTGTCGAGCTGATAGGCGAAGCCGAGCCGCGGTCCGATGCCGCCCCACCAGGCCGGAACCAGCGTCCGCGAATTCTCCCGGCCCGGACCGAAACCGGCAAAGCGCAACGCACCCGGCAGATTGTCCGCCCGGGGATTCGGCTTGGTGGGCGTGAAATCGCTCCATTTGTCCTTCTGCTCGACGGGCGGCAGCGTGAACTCGTAGCGTACGCCGATATTCATGGTCAGCCTGGGCGTGACCTTCCAGTCGTCCTGGATGTACCAGGCATGGCTGCGCCACTGCTGGCCGACGAAGCGGTCGTTCTCGGTGCCGCCCGAGTAACCGTAGCCGAGCAGGAAGGAGGCGAATCCGTTGCCGCCGCCCACGCTGAGGTCGTTGTTGCCGGGAACCGATGTGCTCCGGCGGTCGCCGCGCGTCATGCCGCCGATGGTTTGCTGCCCGAAACCGTTGTAGTGGATGCGCTCCCACAGGTAGCCCATCTTGATGGTGTGCTTGCCGCGGATCCAGGTCAGATCGTTGCCGTAGCTGAAGACGAAATTCTCCGAGCCGTCATGGGCGTTCGCCACCCAGCGGTTGTAATCGGAGAATTCGACGATGAGCAGGTTCCGGTTGCAGTCCCAGGCGCCTTCCAGACAGATGCCTTGCTGCGACCAGTTGCCGTCGAGCGTCAGAGCGTTGTGGCGCTCCTTCCAGAAGTTGACGCCGCCGTAGCCGTAGAAAACCAGCGTCGGACTGAGCACCTTCGTGATGGTGCCCCGGTAGACGTCGCTCTTTTGCCGGGTGTTGCGGTTGTTATTCAACACGCCGGGCAGTCCCGGGAAGCCGTCGGGCCCCCCCACGCGCTCGTGCAGCCCGTAGTTGTACAGGAAGCTCACCTTGGTGTTGGCGGAAAAGTTGTGGTCGGCCTTAACGGAATATTTCGTCCACGGATCCAGGACCGTGCCGACGCTGTTGATGAAGTTGTTGCGAACGTAATCGCTGGTGCCGGCAGCGGCGCCGGTGTTCGGGTAGGCGATGTTGCCGATCAGCTTCAAGTAGTTCGTGGCGATGCGGCTGAAGCGGGCCTGCGGAACCATGTTGCCGGGGAAGGGATCGCGGATGAAGCCCGCTCCGGCGGGGTTCGGCCGGGTGGTTGCCGGATCGTAGATCGGCACGAAGCGCCCGGCGCCGTCCACCCAGTTGCGGAAGTCGCCCTGATACATCTCCGGAGTCGGAACGCTGAAGCGTTCGCTGGCGGCGCCGACGCGGTTGCGGAACCACTCGCCCGTGGTGAAGAAGAAGGTCCTGTTGCGCCCGTCGTAGATCTTCGGCAGGTAGACCGGGCCGCCCAGGCTGTAGCCGAAATCGTGCTGCTTGTAGACGGCCTTGCGCGCCTCGAAGAACCGCCGCGCGTCCAGTGCGTCATTGCGCAGGAACTCGTAGACGGTGCCGTGGAGCTCGTTGGTGCCCGACTTGGAGGCGAAGGTGATCAGGCCGCCCTGGGCGCGGCCGTACTCGGCCTTGAAGCCGTTGGTTTCGACGGAAAACTCGGTGATGGCGTCGACCGACGGCGTATTCACGTTCGCCCACTCGACCGAGTTGAACCGCCCGGTCAAGATCGAAATGCCGTCGAGTGTGGCCCCGTAGCCGCCGGCCTGGCCCCCGCCGACGTTGAAGGCCTTATCGGAGTCGATCCCCGGCTTGTTGGCCTCCGGGGCGACGATGGCGAGGTCGAACGCGCCGCGCATGGCCCCGCCCACCACCAGCGGCAGCTCATCCACCATCTTGGTGGAGACCTGGGTGGTCACCTTGGCCGTCTCGGTCTGAATCTGAGCCAGAGTGCTGGTCACCGAGATCGATTCGGTGACGGCGCCGACCTCGAGCGTGGCCGCGAGGGGAACGGTGCCGCCGGCGGCGACGATCACGCCTCTTTGCTCATACGCCTTGAACCCCTGCGCCTCGATCCGGACCGTATAGGTTCCGGGAGGAAGCGAGGGAACCGTGAAATTGCCCGTCGCGGTAGTTTCCGTGGTGAAGACCGCCCCGGTGGCCACATTGGTGACCGTGACCCTCGCCGCCGGCACCACCGCGCCGGAGGCGTCGTTCACGGTCCCAGTGACGATGCCGCGCTCGGTCTGACCCACCAGGAACGCCGCGCAGAGCAATACGAGAAGCACACTGCGCAGATAGGTCATTCCTTTACCTCACAATGTTGTCGTTACCCACTCGTTTGCGGCGCCCGGCTCCCTTCTGCGCCGTGTGCCGCCACTTGAAACGGGTCTAACTGGGGAGCATCCTAGCAGGGATGCGACCCGATTTCAAGCGCTAGAAGCTCAGCACCATGTGCCAGATGTAGAGGTAGGCGAGGCCTTCAATCTGCTCCCAGACCCGCCGGGCCAGCTCCTCGTCACCCGTGAGAGCCGCCAGCTCAGCCCGCTTGACTTCCCAGGGCAGACAGACTCCGGGCTTGATCTTCACCGGCGGGAGCTCCAGGGGAGGCGCCGGTCCGCGGGGCGGCTCGATGGGCTGTTTGCGGCCGGCCGCGTTCCCATAGACGCCGTATTCGCGCGTGAAATCGGTCATCGCCCGGATGTTTTCCACCTCCGCGTCGTTCTGGATGATGGCGGAGGCGTCCATGATGTAGCCGCCGTTGGCGCCGGCGATGTCGATCACCCGTTTGCAGGCCTGCCGCACCTGCTCCGGCGTGCCGTAAGCGAGCAGTGCGTTCGGGATGCCGCCGCTCAGGCAGAACTTATGGCCCAGCGCCTGGTGAACCCGCTCGATGTCGCCGCGATCCACATGGAAGATGATGCTCCCGGCGGGCAGTTCGGCGAAGCTGTCCAGATGCGCGTCCCAGATCCCTTCGGCGTAGAACAGAACCTGGTTGCCGCGCGCCCAGATCGCCTCGACGATCGGCTTGAGCGTCGGCCAGTAAATGGTGTCGAACTCCTCGTGGGAGATGAACGGGACGCAGCCGCGGTGCATCCAGATGGGGATGGGGAGCTTGTGCTCGGGGTCGAGCCCGGAGAGTGCGACGTGGGCCAGATGCGGCGCCAGGGCCCGGCAGGCGGCAATCACTTTTTCCGGACACTCTTTCAGGTCGAAGGCCAGGCCGATGTAGCCGCGGAACTTGTCGGCCAGCACGTCGAGCGGCGCCTTCAGCATGCCGGCGATCGCCGAAACCGTGCCCGTCTGGCGTCTGAGCCGCTCGATCTGCGGGCCGAACGCCACGAAGTAGTCGAGCATGGCCATGGCGCTTTTCACCAGGGCGAGGTTGTGCCGGAAGCTGACCGGCTCGCCGCGCGAGGCCAGCTCGGTGGAAACCCGCGGCAGCCACACCTCGTAGAGGAACCGCACCGGGTCTTCGATCAGCTCGTCATACTCCTGGCGCCGCATGAAGGCGCTCTCGAGCGGCGGTTCGCGGTACTGAAAGCAGTTGTCCGGCTCGACGTCGATGCCGGGCACGCCGTAGTAGCGGAGGCCGGCCGCCTGCGTCAGCCCGGTCCAGACGTAAACCATGTTGGGGACGACGGCGTCCCAGTCGAAGTCGGCGCAGCACTTCAGCACGGCGTCGAAGGCCTTCCGGTAGTCGTGGGTGACCTCCTGGCAGGTGTAGCCGGCGTATTTGGCGGTGAACTCGGCGACGAAGGGGCGGATCGGAACGCGGTCGGGCGTACCGTTGCGCATGGCCGTAACGTAGCGCTCCAGCCGCTGAGCATAGACTTCCTCGGGGTGCACGTCGATTCCTCAGCCTCCTCCTGTGAGTTATAGCAGGGGCGCCGAAGACGCGCTTGACACCGGTGGGAGCCGGGGTTAAGTTGGAGCCAGAGGGGAGAGAGTTCGGTGCTGGAAGTGAGTCAGCGCGACCAGCGGGATCCGGACGAAAAGCGGGTGATCGCTCTGGAGTTTCTTGCCGCCGCCTCCATTTTCCTGGTTATCGCCCTCGTGCTCTACATGGTCTTCACGTACCGGCCGACCTGAGGCTTCCGTCCGGCGGGGCAAAGAGCGAACGCACCAGCGCGAGCGCCTCCTCCGGCGTCCTGATCCGCGATTCGAGCTGGGCGGTCTCGACCTCTTCGAGCATCCGGGCGAAGGCCGGTCCGGGGCGATAGCCCTCGCGGATAAGGTCGTGCCCGGTCAGGAGGCGGGGAGGTCGCAGCGTTTCCGGGGCTAAAGCTTCCCGTCTTTGTTTGACGAACTCGTAGTTGCTCAGGTCGCCGTGACTTGCCAGGCAGTCCAGCCGGTGCAATTCCAAATGCTCGTCGAAGCGCTCCAGCCGGAGAAAGCGCTTCAGGGTCGCCTCCCGCATCCGGCGGACCTCGATGAAGCGCAGGTGGTGGGCCACCAGCGCCTGAACCTGGCGGATCATCTCGTTCGAGCAGCGCAGCCGCTCGAGAATCTCCACCGTTATGCGCGCGCCCACCTGTGCATGGTCGTTGAAGCGGATGCGATCGCCGGCCGAGGCGGGCGAGAAAGTCGCGGGTTTGCCGACGTCGTGCAGGAGCACGCCCAGGGCCAGCGTGGGCGTCGGCTCGTGCATGGCCTCGAGCATCAAGAGCGTGTGCGTCCACACATCGCCTTCGGGATGGAACTCCGGCGGCTGCGGGACGCCTTTCATGGCGGCGATTTCGGGAAGAATCTCTCGGAGCAGGCCGGTCGCCTCGAGCAGCTCGAAGCCGCGGCGGGCGCCGCCCTCGGTGAGGATCCGCAGAATCTCGTCGCGAATGCGTTCGGCTGAGACCCGCTGGATGAGCGGCGCCAGGCGCCGGATCGCCTCGAAGGTGCCGCTTTCGATCTCGAATCCAAGGCGCGCGGCGAACCGCACGGCGCGCACCATGCGCAGGTGGTCCTCCCGGAAGCGCTGTTCGGCGTCGCCGACCGAACGGATCAGGCGGCGGTCGAGATCCTCCCGGCCGCCGACGAAGTCGAGCAGCCGTTTCGTCACCGGATCGAGCAGCAGCGCGTTAATGGTGAAGTCGCGGCGCAGGACATCCTGACGCGGGTCGGTCTCGAAGTCGACCTGTTCCGGATGGCGCCCGTCGCGGTAGAAGCGATCGCTGCGGAACGTCGCCACTTCGACCTCCGCCGTCCCCTCACGCACCCGGATGACGCCGAAATGCGCCCCGACCTGTTCGGCTCCCGGGAACAGATCGAGGAGCCGCTCCGGGCGGGCGTCGGTGGCGATGTCGTAATCTTTCGGCTCGCGTTCGAGCAGCAGGTCGCGGACACACCCGCCGACGAGATAGGCCTGATGGCCGGCCTCGCGCAGCCGCGCGCCGAGCTTGAGGGCCAGATCTCGCGCCGCTGCACTCGACTTCTTGCTCATCGGGGTGAGGCCGTCCGCACCGCCGGGAATCTATTTCCGGCGGACCTTCTTGCTCGGCGGCTGCGCCTCGCGCAGGTAGACATGTTCGCTGTAGCAGGTGCGGCAACGGACCTTGGCGGGCTCCTGCTCGAGGAAGGAGACGATCGAGTGGTTGGTGATGCGCTTGCACTTGGCGCAGTAGTCGTCGATGTCGTCGCCGAGGCGCAGGGGGCGCATGGCCGCAGCCCTTGTTTGAGCAGTATAGCGAATTCCGCCGGCCCACCCTGGCGGCGATCGCATCACTGGAGGAGGCGATACTCGCGCAGCTTGCGGTACAGCGTGGTGCGCCCGATGCCCAACAGGCCCGCGGCCATGCCGCGGTCGCCTTTGGTGACCTCGAGCGCGCGCAAGATGGCTCGTTTCTCCAGCTCGATCAACGGAAGCACGCCCGATTCCGGCTCGCCGGCCGTGGCGACGGCAGCCGGCGCCCCTGCCGCCGCCGCAGCCATGGCCACGCAGGCCGCCTGGCTGGCGTGGAGGAAATTCCGGATGGCCGAAGGCAGATCGGTCAGATGAAGCAGCGGGCCGCTGTTGACGGCCACCATATGCTGGATGCAGTTCTCCAGCTCCCGCACATTGCCGGGCCAGTGATATCGAACCAGCACGTCGAGCACTTCCGCGGTCAGGCGGTGCCCGGAGCCGTAGCGCGCCAGGAAGTGGTCCGCCAACAGCGGGATGTCCTCGACCCGCTCGCGCAACGGCGTCAGGCGGATCGACAGCACGCTCAGGCGGTAGTAGAGGTCGCGCCGGAAGTTGCCCCGTTCGACCTCACGCGCCAGATCGCGGTTGGTGGCGGCGATCACGCGAAACTCCGAGCGCTTGGTGAACAGCGAGCCGACCGGACGGAACTCTTTCTCTTGCAGCACCCGCAGCAGCTTGGCCTGCAAATCGAGCGGCAGCTCACCGATCTCGTCCAGGAAGGCGGTGCCGCCGTCGGCCATCTCGATCAGGCCCGTCTTGGACGAGGTCGCGCCGGTGAAAGCCCCGCGGACATGCCCGAACAGTTCGCTCTCCATCAGCGGGCCGACCAGCGCCGAGCAGTCGATCGTGACGAAGGGACCGCCTGGGCCTCCGCGATGGATGGCGCGGGCCACCAGTTCCTTGCCGGTTCCCGTTTCGCCTTGCAGCAGAACCGGCCAGCGTCCGCGGGCGGCGCGCTCGATGAGCTGGAGCACACGGCGGGCCGCGGGCGTGCGACCGATGATCTGCGGCGGCGGTGGGGCCTCCCTGGCGATCTTCACGCGGAATTCTCCTCGTCGCCCGACGCTCCCGGGCCGGCATTAGAATAGTGCGCGGAGCGCGGAGAAATTCGCGGGCGGCTAACGCGCCGGAAAGTCCAGGCGGACGACGAAGGCCTGGCCGAACTGCCGGCGCAGAGTCTCGGCCAGAGCGGCGGCGCGAGCCGGCTCTCCCTCGCGGCCCACCACCACCCGCCATAGCGGCGGGTTTGCGTCGCGCCGCACGATGTCGGTGTCGGAGAAGCGCCGCGCCAGCATCCGGCGCAAGCGCTCCGCGTTGCCGCGGTCTCGGAAGGCGCCGACCTGCACGGCGTAGAGCGACGGGCCGGCGGGTTGCTCGAGCACCTCCAAACGCACGCGGGCCGTGCCCGGTCCGATCAGATCGATGGCGCGCGCCGCGGCGCGCGACAGGTCGATGATGCGGCCGTCGACGAAGGGGCCGCGGTCGTTGATGCGCACCTCAACCGTCTTTCCATTGGTGAGGTTCCTCACCCGAACGAGCGTGCCGAAGGCCAGCGTGCGATGCGCCGCGGTGAGCTGCTCCATGTCGTAGATCTCGCCGCTGGCGGCGCGCCTTCCGTGATAGGGGTGCCCATACCAGCTCGCGATGCCGGTCTCGGCCCCGCTGGCTCGCGGCAGGGCGGTGGGCACGCGAGTCTTCTTGCGACAAGCGGCGGCGGCCGCGGCGAACGCCGCCACGATCGGCACCAGGAACGCGCGCCGCCCCTGCCGCCGCGTGCGCGCCTCGTTGTACGGCCTGTCGCCGGTGGAAACCACTAGAACAATTCTAGCCGGAAACGTTCCCGCCGTCGGCCTCCGCCCGGAAAGCGCAGAAGATGCGCCGCATCCTGCATTTTTCTCTTGACTTTCTGCGCAAACCACCTTATAAATGAATCACACCGCGATCTTCGGATCGCGAATTTGATGTCTAGGGAGAATCAGTCGATGAAGTACGCAACCAAGAAAGCGGCGAAGAAGACGGCCAAGAAGGCGCCCGCCAAGAAGACTGCCAAGAAGAAGTAGCGCGGACGCCCACCGGCCTTCGCCGCCGGTAACGGCAATGGAAGACGGCCCCGGCTTCGGGGCCGTTTTTTTTGTCCCCGCTCAGCCGCCCCGGCGCATCAGCAGCGCCCGGAAGCTCTCGCCCATGTCGAACAGCAGCGACTTGAGCTGCAACCGCCGCCGGATCGCTTCCCTCTCCGTGGTTGCCTCGAGCGCCCGCGCGAACCGGTCGCGCTCCCCGATTCGCAGGAGCAGGCTCGCCAGCGACTCCAGCCGCACCGGCTCGAGCCCGGCTCGTCGGGCTTGCTCCTCGAGCGCCGAAAACGGAACATGGGCCGTGATGTCGCGCTCGCCCGGCTCGGTGAGTACATCCTCGTATGCCCTGTGCCTGCGGTAGCTCATCAGCGAACCGGCGGGGAAGCGAACCAGCTCGCGGGCCGTGTAGCCGTAATCGATCACCAACAGCCAGCCTCGGGTGAGCGATCGGGCGATCCGCTCCATCCACCGGAGCGCTTCGAGAGCGACCTCGACGCGGGAGCCGTCTTCCGCCGCACCCGCATGGCGGCGCAGGTACCTTTCCTGCTCCGGAGCCACCGGAGGGCCTTCCACCCAAACGAAGCCTTCTCGGCCGAGGCCCACACGCATCTCGTGAAACCGGGCGCCGCGCCGCAGAGCGACGTCCACCGGCAGCGCGTCGAAGAACTCGTTGGCGAAGACCAGGCCGCAGATTTCGCCGGGCATCGAATCGCCGGCCTCCACTGGGCGGTAAGGCCATCGCGACAGGAACGGGGCCATTTCCCCCCGCCCCGCGCCGAGATCGACCACCTCGAAGCGGTCCTCCAGGCCGGACTCCTCCGCCAGCATCTCCACCAGCGAGGCGATCAGGATGCCGTAGACCGGCTGGATCTGCACGGCGGTGTAGTAATCACCGTGCTTGCCAAAGACGTCGCGACCCCGGCGATAGTAGCCGTGCTCGGGATGGTACAGCGCCACTTCCATGAATCGGCGAAAGGGGATGGGCCCGGTTCGTCGGATCTCAGCGGCGAGCAGCGCGCCGGCGGACGTCATGGCGTGCAGGTCTCGGGCGTGCGCAGGAACAGCTCGACCAGGTCATCGTGCAGGCGGTCGCAAAGAAATCGCTGCAAGGTCCAGGCACATTGCGGGTGAGCGACGTGGCGCGCATGCCCATGGCGACTCCCCGCGGCGCGGACCGTTTCGAGCGCACTCACTCGCCTGCCATTCTATTATGGAGGTCCGGCACATGAGCAAGACGTTCCACATCGCCCTGCTGCCCGGCGACGGGATCGGCCCTGAGGTGACCAAGGAAGCAGTCAAGCTGCTCGGCGTCGTCGAGCAGCGGCTCGCGGGGGTGCGTTTCGAGCTCGAAGAGTTCTCCGTGGGCGCCGGCGAGTACCTGCGAAGCGGCGACCCGTTGCCGGCTGCGACCCTGGACCGGCTGCGCCATTTCGATGCGATCCTGCTCGGGGCGATGGGGCTGCCCGATGTGCGCTGGCCCTCGGGCACCGAGATTGCGCCCCAAATCGACCTGCGCGAGCAGCTCGACCTGTACGCCGGCCACAGACCCGTGCGGCTCTATCACGCCCAGGATACGCCTCTGAAGGGCTACCAGGCGGGCGAAATCGACTTCGTCATCGTGCGCGAGAGCACCGAGGGACTGTTCTGGTCGCGCCGGAGGAGCTTGGCGCCGGACGCCCTCGAGGCCACCGACACGATGCGCATCAGCCGCGCCGCCTCCGAGCGCCTCTTCCGTTACGCCTTCGGTCTGGCGATGAGGCGCCGGCGGCGCCTGACGCTGGTGGACAAGGCCAACGTCTTGCCTTCAATGGCCTTCTTCCGGAAGGTCTTCGACGAGGTGGCGCGGGAGTTCCCGGAGGTCGCCACCGAGCGGATCTATGTCGACGCCGCGAGTCTCTATCTGGTCCAACGACCTCACACCTTCGACGTGATCGTCACCGAGAACACCTTCGGCGACATCCTCTCGGACCTG
>ENA-ORXB01003252-ORXB01003252.1-sediment-metagenome-genome-assembly--contig:-NODE-3252-length-11714-cov-3.804331_pt1 | contig 11714 bp, 16 predicted proteins | sample MGYA00237863_ERZ511475 | MGnify/ENA primary metagenome ERZ511475 (study PRJEB26305, sample SAMN06343858) | sediment metagenome | isolation source: hot spring sediment | place: Canada: British Columbia...
ACATTCTTGGTATAATTAAGTCACTACACCTAACTTGGGATAGAATCCCAAAATTTCTACCAGGATGGAGACATAGCGTATGAGTATCATATCCTATGATGAGTTAAGAAAACAATCACCTAAATTTGCAAAACACAAATAGATGCAGACAAATTAACTATCCAATAATGATTATAATAATGTGCCTGTTCCCATTTTCCTTTACTCGTTGATCTATCGGTGTTGTTGAGTTGTAATCAAGATAAGTTTCTTTCTTCATATTACAGTCCCAAAATAATTCCTGTAACTGCCCCTATTGCTAAAACAATTGCAGGATGTAATTTAAATCGTGTGAGAAGCAAAAAAGAAATAATTAGCATCACGTAGGCATAAAGATTAGTAAGCACACCGAAGGATAATAAAATTCCTGCATTTATTATCAGACCTATTACTGCTGGCACTACACCGTCCAAGAAAAACCTGAAGTAGTACCAGTCTTTTAAGTATTGATAACCTTTTGAAATTATAAGCATAAGTATTATTGATGGAAGGAATAGAGAGATTGTTGATATAATAGCGCCAAGAAAACCATAAACTTTAAATCCTGCAAAAGTAGCTAAAACTGCAATAGGACCAGGTGTTAAATTACTAATTGCTACTCCATCAATAAACTCTTTTTGTGTTAGCCAGCCTAAATGTTCCACTAATTGCTGATGTAATATGGGGATGAGGACAAAACCTCCACCAAAAAAAACAAGACCAGTCTTGAAAAAATTTATCGCCAATATAAATGGTGATGAAAGACTACTGCCAGTGAAAAAAGAAAAGGGTATTGCTAAAAAATTTTTATTAACCTTTATTTTTGCCTTTTCTTCAGTTTTTTTTTGTTCCTTTTTCAAACCTAATATTACCCCAACTAAACCTGCCAGTATAAGTATTATAATGGGATTAATTTTTATATATGAAAGTAAGAGACCAAAAAAAGCGATTAAAAGAGATATTTTTGATTTTATAGCCTTCTTTCCCATTGACCATCCAGCACTTAGTATTAGCGCTATAACAACTGGTCCTATACCTTTAAGCGCAATTTGTAACGAGGGTATTGAATGAAACTTGAAGTATAAATAGGAAAGTATAATTACCAGTGATATGGAAGGGAGCATAAAAAATATGGCGCATAAAACACCACCTAATAAACCATATGATCTGTATCCTATAAAAATTGATGTATTTACAGCAAAGGGTCCTAATATCTGGCCGAAACCAATACCGTGTAAAAATTCATCTAATGATATGACTTCTTTTTTTTTAATAAGCTCCTTTTCAATAAGGGCAATTACAGCCATACCTCCCCCAAAACCAATAGAGCCTATTTTTAAAAAATGCCAAAGTAGTTCTTTTAAGCTAATTTTTTTGTTTGTCATAAAACCTTATTCACTGCAAATTATCGTGTCAAAAGTATGTGGTTTATCTACCCAATCGTAGGTAAACACTTCTGATGAATTAAAAAGCATCTCGAAAGGAGCAGTGGCAACCATATCAAAAAGGGGTTGGACTATTTCATTGGGAACCTGCGATGCTGGTATACCAGATTTTCTCATTTTCATAAATTCTGTCTCTTTGTTTTTTTGCATAACTTCTGCCTTTGGAACTATTCTTACAGCCCTTTTAGATTTTTTATCAATTAGAGTAAGTCCCCATTTTCCATCACCTGTTTTTGAAATATTACCTTTTCCAAAGGTACATCCTGTAGCTACCTGAACACCATCAGCAAAACATGTTGCACAATGGTTTTCGTCTAATTCGAGTATTGCATGAAGCTGACCATCCCTTGCCCTTTCTACACCTAATTTTTCCATTGCATACAATCCAGCCTTTAAACCCATTGGCATTGCTGGACATTTATGACCGTGAAATTTTAAACCTAACTCTAATAATTCATTAATGTTTGACATTGTAGACCTCCTTTTTTATGTTACATAAGCTTTTCTACAAAGAATTTTGAAACTTAATAGCCGTCCCACCAGCATTTACAAATCTTTCTCATGTTTTATGATTTCCTCTATCTGTTTGAATTCAATTACATCTGTGTGCTTAAAAAATATTTTCCCATTTTTGTCGAGAAAAATCTGGCTTGGGACAAGTTTAATATCAAATTCTTCAGCAATGTCACTACAGAGGTCAACATCCACAAAAATCACGTTTACCAAACTATCAAGTTCTTCTTCGATTCTCTTGATAACTTTTTCCATCTTAAAACAACTAGTACAAAATTTTGCCCCAAATTCTATCATCGTAAATTTTTCAGTTTTTAAGCCCCTTTTAATTTCTGGGCAGGTCCCATAAACATAATTAACATTGAAAATAAAGATAATAACTAAATGTAAAAATTTTTTTAGTTTTTTCATATTAAAAAGTTATAGACAATGTAAATGCAAACAATTATAAGCAAAAAACCACCAGCCCTTTTAGTCCAGAGTGAAAAATTATTTATATTCTTGGATTTTATAAGACTCTCTGTAAGCCCAACAGAAAGCCCTGAGATAAAAATTAATGCACAATGGCCTATAGAGTATACAAAAAGTAGTAATCCTCCATAAAAAACATCCCCTTCCATGGCAGCATAGGTAAGAATTACAGCGAGTATTGGTGTAGCACAGGGAGAAGACACAGCTCCTGTAATAATTCCGAGTAAAAAGGCACCAAAAAGCCCCTTTCTTTTTACATTAGCAGATTTTTGAAATGGCATTGTTATATTTATTATTCCCATAAGCTGAAGTCCCATTGAGATTGCAATTATCAAAAAAATTACATATACCCATTTCCCTAATAGCATCAAATATTTACCAATTATAGAAGCAAATATTCCAAAAACTGTGAATGTTAAAGAAAGACCAATTACATAAACTAATGAAAATAAAGCTGCCTTTTTTCTATCGCCGTCAGAATAACCACCTACATAACCGATGATTAAAGGAATTGCAGCAAGAACGCAGGGGCTCGCCGAAGATACAACACCGCCTAAAAAAACACCTAATAATGCTAAAAAATGGTTGTTTCTGATCAATAATTCTATATTGCTAAGAATGTTTTCCATTTTATAATCCAATTTTTTTTAATACAGGTGTGATTTCCTCATATGGATAATAGCCCACGTGTCTGTGTATCTCTTTCCCATTTTTATCAAGAAAAACCTGAACAGGAATAACATAAACACCCCAGTTTTTTGCGATATCAGGATATTCCCTTACATCAACAAAAATGACTTCTAATTTCTGCCCATAATTTTTTGTTAATTTATCCATAACGGGGCGCATTTTTTCGCAGGGGATACAACCCTTTGATCCCAATTCAAGCATAACAAACTTTTTTCTTTTTTTGCCTTTTCAAGCTTTGGCGTTAGGAAATCGGCTGCAAATGCGTTTGTTATGGAAAAAACAAATAAAAATGTAAGCACTATCTTTTTCATCTGACTACTCTCCTTGTTTTTATTAGATTCGATATTTGCCCTTTTTATAAAAGGCTAAAAAATCGTTTCTATATAAATTTAATGCCATTGTTTTACCTCTTTTTTAATGGCAGTGTAGATCTTTATTATTTTTTAACTCACAATATAAACTAGTCTTATCGCAATGTTCGCATTCAAACTGAATTACTGTATGTTTTATTTTAAAGTGAATTAGTACATGTTCTATTTCTTTCCTTATTTTATCTATGTCAGGTGCAAATTTGTCATCTATTCTTATATGGGCAGAAAAAGAGGGTATGCCGTGTCCAATAGACCATAGATGAACATCATGGACGTCTAATACGCCAGAAATCTGTTTGATTTTTGTATTTAAATTATCTAAATCTATGTTCAAAGGTGTCAACTCAAGAAATATTCTCAATGCCTGTCTTGTCACATTCAATCCCCCAACAATAATTATAATACCAACAAGAATACTGATAATTGGATCAACAATGTACCAGTTTGTTATTTTAATAATGATACCACCTGCTATGACACCCACTGATGCTAATGCATCACCAAAGACGTGCAACCATGCACTTTTTATATTCAAGCTTTCGTGGTTGTGTCCTATAATTAAAGCTGTAATTACATTTCCCAATAGACCTATAATAGCGATTATAAGCATTATGCCTGATTGAATTTCCTCGGGAGCTAAAATCCGTTTGTAAGCTTCTATAAAAATAAGGATGGAAATAACAATTAGACTTATGCCATTTATCAAAGCAGCAAGTTCTCCTACTCTATGATAACCAAAAGTTGCAAATTTTGAAGAGGGTTTACTCATTATTTTCAGTGCAAAAAAACTAAGTAGCAGCGATGCTGCATCGGTAAAAACATGTCCCGCATCACTTAGCAGTGCTAAACTATTACTTATTATTCCACCTATTATTTCTGAAATTAAAATGAGAAATGTAATTATTATGCCAATGAGGAGCTTTTTTTCATCATTTAAAGCCATCAGATACCTACTTTAAGAGTTTTGTTCTGGCTTTCTTCTATGCGTTTTATAATGGTTTTAAGCATTTTAAGTGCCTCCTCCTTTTCACTATCGAGGATAATTTCTTTAATTTTAATTATATCTTCCTGGGAGAATGTTACTACTGCTTTCTTTTCACTCATTTTTTAGCCCCCTAAGAAATGTTTTATATTTGGTGCTTTCCCCGAAAGCTCAAAGATAGGTCTTCAATGTGGTTCAGTAAAATCAGCAATTTTTTTATCAATCTTCGCAAGTATTTTAATTGCAGAATCTAAATCATGGTTTTTTATAATATTTTTGAACTCTTCTACTTCTTCGTTACTAAATTTTATTACAGCAATTTTTTTGCAGTTCATAATTTAAGTGCTCACAATGTTTCGACAACTTTTTTTAAAATTGCTTTAATTATCAACCTTTCTTCAATTTCTTCTTTTTCTCCATTTTCATCAATAATTGTCCTGCACTCGCTATCACCACAGGGACCACAACAACAGCTTTGACCAATTTTCAAATCTAAAATATCTTCTATTTTTTCCCCATTAATAATGATTTCGTTTGAAGCAAGTGGATTTTTTTTAAATTCTTCCATTGAAAGTGCTTTTTTATTAAAGCTAACTTCCATACCAATAGTATCAAGCAAAGGCTTTAACTTTTCTATGGCAGACTCTAAATTAAGAAAAGTTTTATTGCACCTATCACAGGTGGTGCCTTTTTCATCAACCAATCTTTGCCAGATAATCTCAATTTTTTTCATTAACAGCACTCTCTTTAACTATGATATTTCAATGCCTTCTACTTTACAATATTGATCTTTGAAATACCTTTTTTGAAAATAAAGCGCTAAGTTTACAAGGCTTATTAAAACAGGCACTTCTACCAATGGTCCAATTACTGCAGCAAAGGCTTCACCAGAGTTTATACCAAATACTGCTACAGCAACAGCAATTGCTAATTCAAAGTTATTGCTTGCCGCAGTAAAAGAGAGTGTTGCACTTTTTTCATAATTTGCACCAAACTTTTTGCTCATGAAAAAGGATGCAACAAACATAATCACAAAATAAAAGAGTAGAGGTATAGCAACCCTTATTACGTCTAAAGGTAACTTTACTATGTATTCTCCCTTCAAAGTAAACATTACCACAATTGTGAAAAGCAAGGCTATTAGAGTAATTGGACTTATTTTGGGAATAAATTTTTTCTCATACCAATCCTTGCCTTTAGTTTTAAGACCAATAATTCTTGACAAAACTCCAGCAATAAAAGGTATTCCCAGATAAATAAAAACACTTTCTACAATCTGTCCCATAGTGACCTCAACAGTGGTGCCTTTTAAGCCAAAGACAGGTGGAAGAATAGTTATGAAGAAATAAGCATAAACGGAAAAAAATAAAACCTGAAATATGGAGTTGAAAGCAACAAGTCCTGCTGCATACTCTCTATCTCCGCAAGCTAAATCATTCCATACAATAACCATCGCAATGCAACGGGCAAGACCAATCATAATAAGGCCGTACATATAATGAGGATAATCCCTCAAGAAGGTGATTGCTAAAAAAAACATCAAAAAAGGACCTACTATCCAGTTCTGGATTAAAGAAATAGTTAATACTTTTTTATCTCTAAAAACCTCTCCCAGCTCTTCATATTTAACCTTTGCAAGGGGAGGATACATCATGAGAATAAGGCCTACTGCAATAGGCACATTAGTAGTACCATATTGAAAAATATTAATGAAGTCCGTAATCTGTGGAAAAAGATACCCGCTAAAAACACCTACAAACATAGCAAGAAAAATCCATATCGTTAAATAACGATCTAAAAATGATAATTTTTTACTGACCTTTTCCATAACCTTTTCTCCTCCAGAACTTATTAATAATGTAATATTTACCCAAAATCTCTTTATACAACACACACATCATAGAGCATCAGCACATAAGTAAAATCCCCAATACCCATACCTTCACCTTATCGCCCATTGCCTATTGCCTATCGTCAATCATTTTTTCAATATTTTTCTTTATCTCGTCCCTCACCATCCGGAAAACATTTAGAATTTCTTCTTCAGTCCCCTTAGCCTTAGCTGGATCAGGTAACCCCCAGTGAACACGTTTAATAGATGGTGGTGTCATCGGGCAAGTCTCCTCAGCATCTCCACAGAGAGTTATAATATAATCCATCTTTTGCAAAAGTGTCTCATCTATCGGTTTGGAAGTATAATGAGAAATATCTATACCAATCTCTTTCATAACTTCTATAGCCTTAGGATGAACAAACCCTGCGGGATTTAGACCTGCCGAATAGGCTTTAATTTTGCCTTTTCCTATTGTATTGGCTATACCTTCTGCCATCTGACTTCTACAGGAATTACCTGTGCAAAGAAACATTATCTTTAGCATTTACAAATCCTTATGATTTTTTTCTCAGCTTTCTCTTCAATAAATTTGGCAAGTCTTTCTTTTTCTGTAATAATATCGTGTTCAGTAACGCGTTCGATAGTTGAAAGAATTAATAATCTTTTAAAAAGATCATCGTCTTTTAAAGAGTAGTATGACCACTTGCCCTGTTTTCTATCTTTTATCAGTCCCGCATCTTTTAAAATAGCAAGATGAAAGGAAATTTTAGGCTGAACAGTATCAAAAGCTGCTACAAGATCGCAGACACACAACTCACCATTTTCGAGGAGTTTTAAAATTTTGAGTCTTGTTTCATCGGAAAGAGCCTTGTAAATTGTTAATATGTCCTGCAGTGCCAAACTGACACCTCCTATTTAAGTTTTTCAAGCTATAACTTTACCCTGTTCTAATATACACCTCTGGGTGACTACACCGCCATCTTTAGTTTTAATCTCAAACTCGTAATCTTTAACTTTGTTTTCTTCTTTTAGTTTGTCTAAAAAATTTAGAAGATCTTTCTGAGCTTCCTCTACAGGTATATCGGCAAAAATTATTTTAACCTTTGCATCCATATTACCACCTTAGAATATTAAACATTATTGATTAGAGTTTTCACTTTTTCCACATCTGGTAGAGGTTTGCCCGAATGAACAAGTTTACCATTTACTACAAGAGCAGGGGTGTTCATAGTATACTTCATAATTTCCGCAATATCTTCGACTTTTTTCACATCAGCATTAACACCAAGTTCAACCAGCGCCTTTTTTGTTGTTTCATAAAGCTTTTTGCAATTTTCACAGCCAGTACCTAAAACTAATATTTCCATAAGTAATACCTCCTAAAGTATAACATTAAACATATATCCCACAAATATTATCGTCATCGTCATTATGCCAACAAATATATATAAAAGCTTTGGCTTTAGCACCTTTCTTAGGATTATCATCTCTGGCAGAGATAAAGCAGTTACAGCCATCATGAAGGCAAGGACAGTGCCAAGTGAAAGTCCTTTATGCATTAAAGCATATACAATAGGTATTACGCCAGCTGCATTGGAATATAGTGGTACACCTAAAGCAACAGCAATAGGGACTGCAAATATATTGTCTTTCCCAGCGTATTTTACAAGAAAATCTTGAGGCACATATCCGTGAATAAAACCGCCAATAGCGATAGCAATCAAAATAAAAAGCCAGACCTTTCTTAAAATATCTATGGTATTAAATTTAGCGTATGCAATCCTTTCTTTAAAAGTAGGGGATATTACTTCAGCCTCACCCATCTTGATTTTAAAAACATATTCCTCCACATACTTTTCTAACTTCATTCTACCTATAACTATACCACCAAAAATTGCAACAGTAAGACCTGTTATAAGGTAAAGAAAAGCAATCTTCCAGCCAAAGAGACCAAAGAGCATAACAAGGGCAACCTCATTAACCATAGGAGATGAAATTAAGAAGGAAAACGTAACACCCAGTGGCACACCTGATTCCACAAAGCCAATAAATAATGGAACAGCCGAGCAAGAGCAAAAAGGTGTTACCACGCCAAGCAAAGCTGCGAGAACATTACCTATAAATTCTTTTTTATGCGATAGATATTTTTTAGTCTTTTCAGGAGGGAAAAAGCTTCTTATAAAAGATACAACAAAAATGATTACTGAAAGAAGAAAAAAAATCTTTAAAGTATCATATATGAAAAACTCTAACGCGTCTGCAAACTTAGAGCCTTTTTGAAGATTTAACAAGTGATAAACAAAAAATTCTGCAAAATTTTTAAACATATTTCACATCATATAAAAAATTTTTTATATGATAATTAAACTATAGATTAACTTATTTGTCAAGTAATTTTTTGCCCTGATCATGAAATATTTTTATATGATTTTTCGAACAGGCATTTAACTAAATGTTTAATAATTTTTTTATCTTTTCTATTAGAGTAATTGGAGTAATAGGCTTTACTAAAACATTTTCTAACTCAATACCGTACTTATCTGTTAAAAGTACAGGTGGATAACCACTCAGGAATATGAAAGGGATTCGGGAATTCTGTTTTCTTACCTCTAAAAAAAGATCTATCCCATTTTTTCCTGGCATTATAATATCAGTTATTACAATGTCCAGACTATATTTCTCACATACTTTTAGAGCATTATCAACATTATCTGTTGCTAAGACCTCTATACCAAAGCTTTCAAGAATTCTTTTCAATGTTTCTCTAACATCACTATTGTCATCTACTAATAATGCCTTAATTTTTAAATTTTCTTTTATTAATTCTGGAGAAATTTCTTTGTCTTTAGTATCTAAGATTTTGTCAACAAGAGGAAGATATATCTTGAATGTAGTTCCCATGCCTTCTTCACTGTAAACGTTAATAAAACCATCATGATTTTTGATGATACCATATACAACTGATAATCCAAGTCCAGACCCTTTTCCTACCTCTTTTGTAGTAAAAAAGGGTTCGAATATTTTATCAATAATTTCTTTCGGAATACCTGTGCCTGTATCGCTAAATGTTAATGTGACATAATCGCCTGGTCTGCCATATTTATGAAAATTAATGAAATTATTATCTATTTTAGTTTGGTTCAATTCAATTTTTATATTTCCACCTTTAGGCATTGCATCTTTAGAGTTTGTCGTAAGGTTCATTAAAACTTGTTCTATTTGAATAGGATCAGCAAAAACTAATAAAGGTTTTTCGTAAGTTTTAATTTCTATAACTATATCTTCACCTACAATCCTATTTAATATTTTGATTTTTTCAGATAAAAACTTGTTCATTTCAATGTAATCAAAAACAGGGGTAGTTTTTCTGCTAAATGTGAGAAGAGATTTTGTTAAGAGTGCTGCTTTATTTGTGAGATTTATTATGTTATTCAAATTTGAATATAGTTTATCTGAATCATTTTCTGAAAGAGATAGAGTTGCAAAGCCAACAATTCCAGTAAGAATATTATTAAAATCATGGGCAATGCCAGCGGAAAATCTTCCAAGAGATTCTAATTTTTGAGCGTGTAAATATTGGGCTTCTAATTTTTTTAATTCTGTAATGTCTGTTACAATTTCAATAACGTATTGAACTCTGTTATCTCTCATAAGGGGAAAAAACTTTAAGTTTAACGTCTTTACTTCTCCTTTTCTGGTATTTAATTCTGTAATTTTTGTCCGTTCTTTTCCATTGTGAAAAACTTCTTCTATTGAACAATATTCTTTTTTCAGAATACATGAAGAACTATAATCAAATAATGCCTCATAGCATTTTCGATTTAAAATTTCATCTTTATTTTTACCAATTATTTCAGCATAACGTTTGTTTATCATGATGATATTTAAGTCTCTGTCAATAAGCGCTAATCCTTCTCCCATGCCTTCAAAAATAGCTGATATTAGTTCTTCTGTTCTTCTTTTTTTATTAGCGATATTTATATTTTTTATAGCGAAGGTAATATCAGATGCCAGCTCTTCCATAAGATTGATTTCCTGATAATCAAAATCGCCTTCTTTCTTAAATATTAAGAGTATACCATCTGTTTTCTCGTCCATTTCAAAAGATAATGGAATAGAAACAAGGGATGAATATTCAAAATCATACTCTTTTTTATTTTTTGATTGTTCAATACAAATTTTTTTATTTTTTACTGAAGTTAAAATAGTCTCATGTTTTTCAATGTTTTTTGGATACTTTAAAGTAATTTTAAGTGCTTCCTGATCAGTGGAGTAGAAACTTATTGGCTCTAAATTATTTTCATGAATTTTTAGGATAAAGCAAAGTGGATATTCACCAATTTCTACAATGTCCTTTACAATATCATTCAGAAGCCGCTGGATATCGGTGTATTTTACAATCTTTTGGTTTATTTGAGAAAGAAGTCTATAAATTCTGTTTAACTTTAAAATTTCATTATTGCTGATTTCTATATTTTCAGCCATCTTATTAAAGGTCGTAAAAATTTTTAAAAATTCATCTTTTATTCCATCAGTGTTGAATCTAAAATCAAGCTTACCTTTACCAATATGATCTAGCCCTTCTAAAAGAATATCAAATTTATGATTAATCCTTTTAGTGAATTTGAATGCAAACAAAAAACTGACTATGATTATAAAAAAAGAAACAAAAAATATATTTTTTAAATTTTTTACACTTTCTAAGAAAATTAAACTCGTTGGGGTGCTTACAACAACCTTCCAGTTATAGTTGGCTATTGTTTCAAAACTATAGATTCTTTCAATTTTGTCAATACCTATTTGAATAAAAGTGCCTCTTTGTTCAGAAAATATTTCTTCTAATAGTTCCTTTCTATGAACTAACTTGCCTATAAAATCGGGAAATAGGGAGTTACTCATTATAATGCCCTTTTCATTAACTATAATAATGTTAGAATTTTCGCCTAAATTATATTCATTGATAATTGATGAATTGATCTTACTCAAATTCAAAGGTATACCTAATACTGCTATCTGTTTTTTCCCTTCAAAAACTGGATAGGTTATCATAAAAGTCTTTTCTTTAAAAAGCTTTGAAATGTGTGGAGCATTTATATATGGTTTCCCTTTTATTCCATTTTTAAACCAATCCATATCTGAGTAGTTTAACTTGTGCGCCTTTTCAGGTGCAACAGCAGAACCTATGTTATTACCCCTCATGTCCACTAAGATTATGTTTAAGCAATAAGGACATACTTTGTAAATTTTGTTTAAAAGTTGATCAACATTTTTTTTATCACCACTTTTAATGATAGGGTTGTTTGATAAAGAGATGAAGACTTTATTGATGTCATAAAATAAAGTTTCTATCTCTCTTTTGACCCCCCTTGCGATATTTCCATTGTTTTTTA
>ENA-ORXB01003262-ORXB01003262.1-sediment-metagenome-genome-assembly--contig:-NODE-3262-length-11651-cov-4.437878_pt1 | contig 11651 bp, 11 predicted proteins | sample MGYA00237863_ERZ511475 | MGnify/ENA primary metagenome ERZ511475 (study PRJEB26305, sample SAMN06343858) | sediment metagenome | isolation source: hot spring sediment | place: Canada: British Columbia...
AGGCCGTGCGCGCGGACAACGGCCACGGGGCTGCGGTGCACCCGGAGCACCACCCCTGGTCGCGGGTGCCCTTTGTGGCCGTGACCGGCCCGCGTCGGGCCCTCGCCAGCGGCCTCGGCTACCACTTGGCCGCCCCCTATGGGAACATGATGCTGAGCGGCGCTTTCGGGCTCGCCGCCGCCGCAAGCGGGAGGGATCAGCTATGGCCTCGATCGTGAGCATCCTCGGGCCCATTGCCACGTCAGACCTGGGGATGATCCTGCCCCATGAGCACATCTTCACGGACCTGCGCGGCCCGGGCCCATGGGACTACTCCGGCATCGACCTCGACCACGTGGTGCGCCGTCTCGCGCCCTTTGTCGAGGAGATCAAGGCGCAGGGCGTGACGGCTCTGATCGAGGCCACGCCCCCGTGTGTCGGGCGACACGTGCCAGCGCTCGAGGCGGTCGCGAGGGCTACGGGCCTGCCCATCGTCGCCGCTACCGGCGCCTACCGGGACCCCTTTGTCCCACCGGAGATGCGCAGGCTCCCGCGCGAGGCACTCACCCAGGCCATGGTTCAGGAGCTTACGGAGGGCATCGGCGGCTCGGGGGTGCGGGCCGGCTTTATCAAGCTCGGCGCGTCGGATGACGGCCTGACCCCTCTTGAGGAGCGGCTGCTGCGTGCTGCCGCCCGTGCCTCTCTGCAGACCGGTGCGGCCATTGCCAGCCACACCACCGTAGGGGCCGTGGCGCTGCGGCAGGCCGGCATCCTCGAGGAAGAGGGGCTGGACCTCGGCCGCTTCATCTGGGTGCATGCCCACTGCGAGCCGGATGCCGAGGTCCATCTCCAGCTGGCCCGTCGCGGCGTCTATGTGGAGTACGACGCCATCGGCGCGCCCGACTGGCCGGACGCCTCCTTCATCCGCCTCATCCGGCGGATGTGGGATGCCGGCTGTGGCAGCCGGGTGCTCCTGTCCCAGGATGCCGGGTGGTACCAGCCCGGCGACCCCGAGGCGCCCATCCGCGGCTACGGGTATCTGGCCGGCACTTTCATACCCGCCCTGCGACAGGCAGGGTTCGAGGCCGCAGCCATCCACGCCATGGTCGCAGAGAACCCCGCGCGCGCCTTTGCCCTCGAGCTTTGAGCAGCGCGTCCTGCCTCAGGGAGCGAGCTGCGCCACCGTCTTCGCATCCAGGCGACGGACCAGCTCCACGACCAGCCGGGCTGTGGCATCATAGTCGTCCCGGCTGATGATCCCCTGGTGGCTGTGGATGTGTCGCGCCGGCACACCGAGGACCACGCAGGGGACGCCACGGGCGTTCACGTGGATGGGGCCGCCGTCGGTGCCGCCGCGCGACAGCACATCGACCTGCAGCGGAATGCCGAGCTCCCGCGCCACGTCGAACACCAGATCGCGCAGCCGCAGGTTGGGGATCATGGTCCCATCATAGGCGAGGAGCACCGGCCCCGCACCCAGCTTGACCGCAGACTCCTCGGGCTTCATCTCGGGGAGGTCACCGGCGATGGCGACCTCCAGCACGATGCCCACATCCGGGGCCACGCTGAAGGCACTCGTCCGCGCCCCCCGCAGGCCGACCTCCTCCTGCACCGTCCCCACGCCAAAGATCGTGTTCGGATGCGGCTGGCCGGCCAGAGCCCGGAAGACCTCCACGATGAGCGCGCAGCCAACCCGATCGTCCCAGGCCTTCGCCAGGTAGGTGCGCCCGTTGGCGAGGATGGTGAACTCGCTGCGCGGTATGATCGGGTCGCCAACGCGCACGCCCATCTCCTCGGCCTGCTGGCGGCTGGTCGCCCCGATGTCGATGTACATCGCGTCCTTCTCGACGACCTTGTTCCGCTCTTCCTCTTTGAGGAGATGCGGCGGCTTGGCCCCGATCTGCCCGACCACATCGCCCTTGTGCGTTTTGATCACGACCTGCTGAGCGAGGAGCACCTGGTCCCACCAGCCGCCGAGCGGCATGAAGCGGATAAAGCCGCCGTCGGTAATGTAGCGGACCATGAAGCCCACCTCATCCATGTGCCCCGCCAGCATGACGCGTGGCCGCTCCGAGGTGCCAGGCAACCTGGCGATGAGGCTGCCAAGGCCGTCCTCCCCGATGTCGGCAGCCAACCCGCTGAGGGCCTTGCGCAGCACCGCGCGCACCGCGCCTTCGTACCCCGGCACACCAGGGGCGTCGGTGATCTCCCTGAGGAACTGCTCCGTTGCGTCCACCTCGATCTCCTTTCCATGGCCGAAACCGCGTCGCCGAAAAGCCGCTCGCCCCTGATCGCCGGAGACCCGGGCTGTGCCCGCCGGTCAGGCCGAGGCAGCGGCGCGCTCCATGAGGCCCTCCTCGCGTGCCACCCAGACGTGATCCGGGTCGAGCGACCAGCGCATGACGTGCCCCTCGCCGGCCATGCCCCACAGGTAGTAGATGCTGTAGCCCGGCGCACCGGCTACCGGATGGTAGCCTTTGGCAGCCACAAAGGCCTGATCGTTCCGCACGACGTGCGCCTCATTCACGCTCCGGTCCGGAGTGTAGAGGTACTGAAGGGCAAAGCCCTGCGGAGGGTCTATCTGATAGAACGCTATCGCCTCGAGCCGCACCTCTTCAGGGTAGCGGTCTTCGTCGTGCTTGTGCGGGGGGTAGGAGGACCATTCGCCAGGCTCGATAAAGGTCTCGCCGACCAGCAGCCGGTTGCAGGGGAACTCGGGCCCTACGATGGTCGCCACGCGCCGGGTAAAGTGCCCGGCACCCTCCACCCGCTCCTCAACCTGGTCCTGCGCGATCAGCCGCGGGAGATAGTCAGCACCCGCTGGGACCATAAACACGGCCACGTCGGCCGGCTTGGCTGCCGTGAGCGTGCACTCACGATGCCGGGGAACGTACAGGGCGGTCGCCCGCTCGGTGAAGACGCTGGTACGCGCCAGTTCCCAGCTCTCCTCATCCATACTGACGGTGCAGGCGCCGCCGAGGATCACCAACACCGCCTCGCGGCCCTCTGTGCGCAGCATGTGCTCCTCATCGCGGGGAACGCGCACGATGCCGAGCTCAAGATCGCGAAGGCCGGCATCGCCCGGCCCTGCCAGCTTATTGTAGCCTGGATGGCGCTCGTAGGAGAAAACTCGCTCCAACGCCAAAACCTCCAGAGCCAGAATCGCTGCCCATTGTATGGCAACCAGGGCAAAAGGCAAGCCGACCGCCAAGAGCCTTGACAGGCGCCTTCGCCAAACTATACTGGCCATCGTCCAGAGGAGGGTACCGCCCCATGGCAGACATGGCCCCGCTGATTGAGGATTTCGTGAACAGGCGCGTCTGGGCCGTGGTCGGCGTGTCGACCGACCCGGCCAAGTTCGGCTACCGCGTCTTCAGGTCGCTCCGAGAGGCGGGCTACCGCGTCTATGGGGTCAACCCCAACGCCCGGGAGATCGACGGCGAGGCTATCTATCCCTCCCTTGCCGCCCTCCCTGAGAGGCCCGAGGTCGTTGATATCGTGGTGCCCCCGGCGGTCACCGAGCAGATCGTGAGGGACTGTGCTGAGCTGAGCCTCCGCCGGGTGTGGATGCAGCCCGGCGCCGAGTCGGAGGCCGCGATACGCTTCTGCCAGGAGCACGGCATCGCTGTAGTCTACGGCGCCTGCGCGATGGTCGAGAAAAGACGCTGGCCCTCGGCCAGCATCAATCGTGAGGAGGATCATGGCAGTCCAGGAGCTGCCTCAGGTCCAGGAAGCGGACTTTGACCAGGCTGTGCTGGCCTCGCCAACACCGGTAGTCGTCGAGTTCTTCTCACCCCTGTGTCCCCATTGTCGAAGGATTGCCCCGGCCGTGCAGGAGATTGCCCAAGAGCTCGCCGGACGGGTTCAGTTCCTGCAGGTCGATGCCATGCGTAACCCCAACGTTGCGCGGCGCCTGCGCATCGCCGGCGTGCCGACCATGGTCGTCCTCAACGGGGGCCGCGAGCTCGGCCGCATCATCGGCGAGATGCCCAAAGAGGCTCTGAGAGCACGCCTCGAGGAGATACTCGCCAGCGCGGCACAGCGGGTCTGACCGCCCGCTCGCCGTGCCAACTCCCTGCGCTCGTCGAGGCGGGGTATGTCTTGCCCCGCTTGTAGCGCTTGGCGAGACCCCCTCACCCCCAGCCCCGCTCCTCCGGCAGCCGAGTTAAGGGGCGGACAGGTTACCCCACGGGCGGGGCCAGCGCATTCGAGGGGCAGTGCCCCATCCCCCGTACCCCCTTCCCCGCCGCACAAGCGGCGGGGAAGGGGGCGTTCTTTCTTGTAAGGGGGTGTCCGCGGGCGGCTTCGCCGCCCGCGGACACCCCCTTTAGCTGGATACCCCGCCCCCGCCGCGGCGGGGGCGGGGTTAGGGGTGGGGGTCCCTCGATGCGTAGTACCCTCGCCCTATGAGCGAAGAGGGCTTTCCGCCCCTGAACGGCAGCCGGGGGAGCGGGGAGAATTCCAGGTAGCGGGTTTCACACGCGGCATTGCCACGCCCTCCGCGCCGTGCTATACTGGTAATGGGAGCGTACACCTGTGACAGATGAAATGGCAGCCTCCGAAGCACGGCGTTGCGCGGCCGAAGTGATCCTTCAGGATGAGGCCCTTACGGCAGACCTCGAGGATGCCGAGGCAGACGCGCTCCTGCGCTGGGCGATCCCCATTGCCGAGACCGTGGCGACGGACGGCCTGGAGCGTGGGCTGCCTGCCTGTGGAAGCTGGATTGCAGAGGCGCTCCACCCTCTGCGCCAGGTCATCCGTACGGCCAACGATCTGGCAGCCAACCACACCAATATGGCCAGGCCAGAGTTCATGGCCCGGCTGCTTGCCCTGCTCGACGCTGTGTGGCGGCTCGCACGCCTTCCCTCCGACGGGGCCGCATCGGCCACGTCAGCGGATGCACCGCCCGAAGAGCCATAGGAGGTGCCAGCCTTGAGCCGCAGAGCAAGACGCGCCATGACACAGCGCCGTCAGCCGGTACCGTCGCGTGCGCTGCTGGTCGCCGTGCTGCTGGCATTGGTCGTCGTCACCCTGGCCGTCCTCGGGGTTCCGGCAGGCTTTTGGCGGGAGCCCGGCCCGGCCGGCTTTCGTCAGGAGCTCCTGGTTTCGTTGGGGCTGGCTCCCCCAGAGCCCGAGGTCACGCCACCGCCCGGCGACCAGCCCTGGTATCAGGTCTACTTCACCTCCCCCGTCTACCCGGACGACGCGAGCCGCCACCACGATGGCATCGACCGCCACCTCGTACAGCTGATCGACCAGGCCCACAAGAGCGTAGACGTAGCCGCCTACGAGCTCGACCTGCAGACCGTTGCCGACGCGCTGCTGCGGGCCAGGGAGCGAGGTGTGTCGGTGCGTGTCGTCACCGATACCGACAACCTGAGCGAGGATGCGATCCGCTCCCTCCAGGAGGCAGGCATCCCGGTCCGGGCGGACGAACGTGCCGCGATCATGCACAACAAGTTCGTGGTCGTTGACGACACATACGTGCTGACCGGTTCATGGAACCTGACGGTGAACTGCACCTACCGGAACAACAACAACGCCATCATCATCCGCTCGCCCGACCTGGCACAGAACTATCGTGCCGAGTTCGCCGAGATGTTTGAGCAGGGCCAGTTCGGGCCCAGGTCGCCGAGGAACACGCCCCTCCCCGAAGTCACGGTGCACGGAACACGCATCCGGTCCTACTTCTCGCCCGAGGACCGCCCCGCCGACGCGGTTGCCGACGCGGTAGGTCAAGCCCAGCACAGCATACGCTTCATGGCCTTCTCGTTCACCGACGAGGCCCTCGCGCAGGCCATGATCGAGCGGGCACGAGCCGGAGTAGACGTGTCCGGCGTCATCGAGAAGCGGGGCTCGGAAACCGGATACGGCCAGCTCTTACCCCTCCGCGAGGCCGGCATCGCCGTCCTCCCCGACGGCAACCCCTACGTCATGCACCACAAAGTCATCATCATCGACGAAGAGACCGTCATCACCGGCTCGTACAACTTTACCGGGAGCGCCGCCCGGGACAACGACGAGAACCTCCTCATCATCCACAACCCGGACATCGCGCGTCTCTATCTGGAAGAGTACGAGCGGGTTCGAGAGGTGGCCGCGCAAGCCGAACCATGAGCGAGAAGTGGGATGTGATCGTCGTGGGCGCCGGGCCGGCGGGGGCCATGGCCGCCACCGTGCTCGGCCAGGGAGGGTGCCGGGTCCTGCTGCTCGAGCAGCAGGCACTCCCGCGATACAAGCCCTGTGCGGGAGGCCTGTCTTCAGCCGTCCTGGCCTCCCTGCCCCGTGAGTGTCGGGAGGCCGTCGAGCGAGAGGTCACTCGAGTCCGTTTCCGGCTGGGAGAGGAGGAGGTCACTCACGAGCTTTCCGAGGGATCGGTCGCACTCGTCAGCCGCGAGCGGTTCGACCAGATCCTCGTCAGCCAGGGCGCGGCTACTGTGCACGAGAACGAGAGAGCGGTCTGGATCGAGGACGGCCCCGACGGGGTCACTGTGTCCAGCTCCCGGGGCGCTCGCTACCGCGCCGATTACTTGATCGGCGCCGACGGCGCCTTTTCAACTGTGGCGCGGGCAGCGGGACTGCGCCGCGGCCGCCGCGTGGGCCCCGCGCTAGAGGCCGAGGTGGAGCTGCCGCCGGCGCTGATGGAACGCTACGCCGACGCCTGCCTCTTCCTGCTGGGCGTGCTGCGCCGTGGCTACGCCTGGCTCTTCCCCAAGAGCGATCACGTGTCGCTCGGCATCGGCTCGTTTGGTGTCGACGCAACCGCCCTTCGGGCGCGGCTGCTTGATGTGGCCAGGCAGCTTGGGGTGCCTTCGGAGGCCATACGCCCGCGGGGGCACGGCCTGCCCCTCTACCGCCACAGTGCGCCCCTCCAGAAGGAGCGCATCCTCCTTGTCGGCGATGCTGCCGGCCTGATGGACCCGCTGAGCGGCGAGGGCATCCGCCATGCGCTGCACAGTGGACGCCTCGCCGCAGAGGCGATCCTTCGGGGACGGGTGCAGCACTACACGGGGCAGGTGCGGCGCGCGATCGGTCGGCATCTGCTCGGCGCCCTGGCGCTGGCGCATCTGTTCTACGGCTCCCAGCGGGTATGGTTCGTGCTCGGAGCACGCAACCCGGCCGTTGTCGGCGGGCTCTTGCGCATGTTCAGCGGGGAGCTCACCTACGGTGAGCTCATCGCCCGCGTGCCTGGCTACCTGTTGCGCCGGCTCTGGCGGCGATGAGGTGCAGTCTTCCAGTGGCCCGGGCATCGGCCCCGAGCGCTGCAGCGGAGGTGCGTGGCATGGAAGCAAGGCTCTACAGTCGGCTGGATGGAGGGCGTGTGCGATGCCATCTCTGCGCGCACCGCTGTACCCTCAGGCCCGGCCAGCGGGGCGTCTGCTGTGTCCGGGAGAACCGGGATGGAACCCTCAACACGCTCGTCTACGGCCTGCTGATCTCACAGGCCATCGATCCGATAGAGAAGAAGCCGCTCTTCCACTTTTACCCGGGGAGCGATGCCTTTTCCATCGCCACGGTCGGCTGCAACTTTCGCTGCGCCTTTTGCCAGAACTCGGAGATCTCGCAGTGGCCCCGTGAGGGACGGCCCCCGGTCGGCCGGGAGACGCCGGCGGCGGCCGTGGTTCAGGCGGCCCGCCGGGCCGGTTGCCGGAGCATCTCCTACACCTACACCGAGCCGACCGTGTTCTTCGAGTACGCCTACGACGTGTCCGTCCTCGCGCGGGAGGCCGGCATCGCCAACGTCTTCGTCACCAACGGCTACATGACGAAGGAGATGCTCGACGCCTACCACCCCTACCTCGACGCCGCCAACGTGGACCTCAAGTCGTTCCGCGACTCTTTCTATCGCGAGCTGTGCGGCGCACGCCTGCAGCCGGTTCTGGAGAGCCTGGTCTACATGAAGCAGCAGGGGGTGTGGGTCGAGGTGACCACGCTGGTCATTCCCGGCCACAACGACGACCCGGGCGAGCTGCGAGAGCTCGCTACCTGGATTGTGCAGCACCTCGGCCCGGAAACGCCATGGCATGTGAGCCGGTTCCATCCGACCTACAAGCTCACCTCGGCGCCGCCGACCCCGCCGGCCACGCTGCGCACCGCCTACGACATCGGCCGGGAGGCCGGCCTGCGCTACGTCTATGTCGGGAACCTCCCCTCGATGCGTGCCGAGGATACGCTCTGCCCCGGCTGCGGCCGCACCGTCATCGGCCGCTTCGGCTTCCGCGTGACCGAGCGGCACATCAAGGAGGGTGCCTGCGCCAACTGTGGCACCACCATCGCTGGCGTAGGGCTGTAAGAGGCCGGCTTCGCTTTGGCGGTCGGTCCTGCGCCCTTGTGCGGATACCCCCTCGCCCCTTGGAGCACGCCCCTCGACGTCCTGCGCCGGCCGCCGGGACGGCACCTATCGACGTTGTGTTGGGTTCCCCCTCCCCCTTTCCCCCTTCAGGGGCGCACAGGCTGTCACCGGCGAGGTGGAAGCCTCGGACACAGAGGCCCGCGAACGGGCAGGTGGGATGCGGTTTGCCACCGCATCGCCCCACTCCTACCATTGGGCCGCCAGACAATGCCTATCCGACCCTGAACCCAGCCCCGGAGGGGCTTCACCGCCTTTCAGCGCGGGGCTTTCAGCCCCGCGCAGTGCCGCGGACGTGGCGGACGCTCGCCGCCCGAGGCTTAAGCCTCGGGCTGAAAAGAGCCAAGCCCCCTTCGGGGGCTGGGCACGAGCGTCCGGCCAGTCGTTGCGCCCCTGCTATGGGCAAACAGGGGGCGCCTGTCCGCCCCTGAACCCTTTCCCCCTCCCCGAGGCGGACGCCGCGGCGTCCGCCTCGGGGAGGGGGAGGACATTGTTGGGTGTCTCGGGCTCCGCTGGCGCGCCGCGGCGCGCCAGCGGAGCCCGAGACACCCATAAAGAACGTCCTCGAGTTTGGCCTTTTGGCGGTTATGGTAAAGCAGTGCCCTGTGGCGCGCCCAGGAAGTCCCTAGCGCTAGGGGGTGCCGTGCGCATGGATTACTACATGTAGGGGGCTTCTCGAAAAGGCCAAACGCAAGGCGCGGGGTGGAGGCACCAACGCTGCGAGGCACGCCACACGAGCCTTGCGCTCCCCGCAAGGTGACCCGTGCTTACTGCAGATGCAATACACCCCTGATTTGCCACATCCTCCCCTGATGCCGATAATAGGGCTTCGCAGAACCCTGCCCCGGACCTCAGATCTGTCTCGGACCGGCAAGCATAGCGAGGAGTGCTCTGTCATGACCCGGCTACGGAGCATCGCGTCATCTCTGTTGCTGTGTGCCTGTATCCTGCTCGCCTTCCCACCACCTTCCTACGCCTACCTGGACCCGGGGACCGGCAGCCTGGTAGTGCAGCTGCTGGTTGCGGGGCTGCTTGGGGCTGCGCTCGCCATCAAGCTGTTCTGGCGGCGCATCCGGGCTGGCGTTGCCGCCCTGTTCGGGCGCAACCGACACACCGACGCAGACCACCAGAGCCATGAGCACTGATCAGATCGTCCCCTCCTCATTCCGCGACCCAAGCGGTTTCCTCTTCTGGCGCGATGGCGTGCTCTACCGCCAGGTGAATAGCAGCTACCGGGAAGACTATGACCTGCTCGTCAGCTCCGGCCTCTATGACCGGCTGGTCGATGACGGCCTTCTGATCCCGCACGAGGAGGTCGAGCTCCCCGAGCCGGCTGCGCCCGGCGCGTACAGGACGCTCCGGCCAGAGTGCGTGCCGTTCATCTCCTACCCCTACGAGTGGAGCTTTGCCCAGCTCAAGGACGCCGCTCTGACGACGCTGCGCATCCAGCGGGCCGCCTTCGAACGCGGCATGTCGCTAAAGGATGCCAGTGCCTACAACATCCAGTTCGTGCGCGGCAGGCCGCTCCTCATCGATACCCTCTCCTTCGAGAAGTACCACGAGGGAGCTCCATGGGTCGCCTACCGCCAGTTCTGTCAGCACTTCTTGGCACCGCTGGCGCTGATGAGCTACGTCGACCCCTCGCTTGGCCAGCTCCTGCGCCTGCATATCGACGGCGTGCCGCTGAGCCTGGCCAGCAGGCTCCTGCCCTTCAAGTCGCGCTTCCGGTTCTCCCTCCTCACTCACATCCACCTGCATGCCGGCGGAGAGAAGCGGTTCGCCGAGCGGACCGACCGTGTGACCGACCGGTCGATGGGCAGGACGGCCTTCGTGGCGCTGCTGGAGAACCTCCAGTCCGCAATCGAAGGCCTGCGATGGCGCTCCGGGAACACCCCCTGGTCCGACTATTACCAGACCAGCAACTACAGCCCCGAGGCCCTGCAGCACAAGGCAGGCCTGGTAACAGAATTCATCGCAGAGATGGAGCCGGCGCCACGTACCCTGTGGGACCTGGGGGCCAACAGGGGGTACTTCAGCCGCCTCGCGAGCAGGAAGGGCATCGACACCATCGCCTTTGACAGCGACCCGGGCTGCGTTGAGGAGTGCTACCTCGAAGCGCGCCGTGATCGCGACGCACACCTCCTGCCCCTAGTCGTCGATCTCACCAACCCCAGCCCGGGAATCGGCTGGGCTAACGAAGAAAGAATGTCGCTGGTAGAGCGCGGCCCTGCCGATGCCGCACTGGCCCTTGCCCTTGTGCACCACCTGGCCATCGGGAACAACCTCCCCCTCGGCAGCATCGCGGCCTTTCTCAGCCGCATCTGCCGGTGGCTGGTCATCGAGTTCGTGCCCAAGGAGGATTCGCAGGTTAGGCGGCTCCTTGCGTCGCGGAAGGATATCTTCCCCGACTACAGGCAGGAGGCCTTCGAGGCCGAGTTCGGACGGTGCTTCACCATCCGCCGCGCCGCGCAGATCCAGGACAGTCTGAGGACCCTGTACCTCATGCGCTCGAGGAAGCTGCCATGAAACGGCTCCCCATCGTCCCCCCGTTCCTTTTCGCCCTCTTTCCGATCCTCTCGCTCTATGCCAGCAACGTTCGGCTGGTCCGGCCGCGCGAGCTCGTGGTGCCGTCGATCGCCGCGATTGGGGTCAGTGCCCTGCTGCTTCTCGTGGCCTACATTCTGCTGCGCGACCTCGACGGAGCGGCCATCGTCGTCTGTACGGTGTGGGTGCTCATTATCCTCTACAGGGTAGCTCTCAAGGCTCTCGGAGGGGCCGGACGAGGGGGCGAGTACCTGCTTCTTGTGGCCTCCCTCGCGCTCTTCTCCGGTGTCGTCCTTGCCGTGCGGAGATGGCGCGGACAGCTGAGGGAGTTGGTCCAGGTAGTGGCTGTCATGGGCATCGCACTCGTGGCCATGCCCATCGCCAAGGCCGCTCCGGCCCTGATCAGCCAGCGGCCCCAGCCGATAGCGAGGACACAGAACGTGGTGCTCGGCGGAGCAGAGGTGCGGCTGCCTACCGTCACTCCTCCCGAGGCAGAGGAAAAGGCCGCGCTGCCAACCGCTACGCCGACAAAGCCGGCGACCGGGTCGGCGGAGGCTCTGATGCTCGCCGCCGCCTCGCGAGCCCCCGAGGAAACGCCGACCCCGATGGCGAGCCCCTCCCCTACGGTGAGCCTCGCCGGGGCGCAAAAGCCCGATATCTACTACATCATACTGGATGGATACGCCCGGCAGGACGTGCTGCAGGAGCTCTACGGTTATGACAACACCGCCTTCCTGCAGGCCCTGGAGGATAGAGGGTTCTACGTCGCCACCAAGAG
>ENA-ORXB01003268-ORXB01003268.1-sediment-metagenome-genome-assembly--contig:-NODE-3268-length-11638-cov-3.274111_pt1 | contig 11638 bp, 14 predicted proteins | sample MGYA00237863_ERZ511475 | MGnify/ENA primary metagenome ERZ511475 (study PRJEB26305, sample SAMN06343858) | sediment metagenome | isolation source: hot spring sediment | place: Canada: British Columbia...
ATCGCGGTCTCGAACCTCGTGGTCGACATCCTGTACGCGTTCCTCGATCCCCGGGTGAGGTACACGTAGTGGCCGAGCCCCTCCTCGAGGTCCGCGACCTGAAGGTCCACTTCCCGACGGAGGACGGCCTGGTGCGGGCGGTCGACGGCGTCTCGTTCAGCGTGATGCCCGGGGAGACCCTCGGGGTGGTGGGGGAGTCGGGCTCGGGCAAGAGCGTCACGTTCCTCACGATCATGGGGCTGATCAGCAGGACGCAGGCGGTCATCGAGGGGCAGGCGCTGTTCCGGGGCCAGGACCTCCTCGCGCTGCCCCCCGAGGAGATGCGCCACATCCGGGGGGCCCGGATCTCGATGATCTTCCAGGACCCGATGACCTCGCTCCACCCCTACTACAAGGTCGGCTACCAGATCGCCGAGGCCATCCTCGCCCACCAGGACGTGCCGAAGCGCGAGGCCTACCGGCAGGCGGTGGAGATGCTCCGGCGGGTCGGGATCCCCCGGCCCGAGGAGCGGGCCGACCAGTACCCCCACGAGTTCTCGGGCGGGATGCGGCAGCGGGCGATGATCGCGATGGCCCTGGCGCTCAACCCCGACCTCCTGATCGCCGACGAGCCCACGACCGCCCTCGACGTGACCGTGCAGGCGCAGATCCTGGACCTGATCGACCGCCTCAAGCAGGAGTTCAACGCCTCGGTCGTGCTGATCACCCACGACCTCGGCGTGGTCGCCGAGCACTGCGACGACATCCAGGTGATGTACGCGGGCCGGATCATGGAGATCGGGACCCGGCGGGACATCTACTACGACGCCCACCACCCCTACACCTGGGGGCTCCTCCGCTCGCTCCCGAGGCTCGACGAGGAGGCCCGGGGGCGCCTCCAGCCGATCCAGGGGCTCCCGCCCTCGCTGATCCTCGTGCCGCCGGGCTGTCCGTTCCACCCGCGGTGCCCGTACGCCTTCGACCGGTGCCGGACCGAGGTGCCCGCGCTGCTCCCCGAGGACGGCCAGCACGCCTCGGCCTGCCACCTGTCCCTCGCCGACAAGGAGCGGATCTTCCGGGAGGAGGTGCTGGTCCGCAGGTGAGCGTGTCCGTGAGCGAGCGCGCGACGCCCGGCGCCGAGACCGACCGGCGCCCCCTGCTCAAGCTGGAGGGCGTGAAGAAGTACTTCCCGATCACCCGGGGGATCATCTTCCAGCGGAAGATCGGCCAGGTGCACGCGGTGGACGGGGTGGACCTCGAGATCTACCCGGGCGAGACCCTCGGGCTGGTCGGCGAGTCCGGGTGCGGGAAGTCCACCCTGGCCCGGGTCGTGACCCGCCTCCACGACCCCACCGAGGGCCGGATCTGGTTCGACGGGCGGGACATCACCCACGTGCGGGGACGGGAGCTCCGGGAGGTCCGTCGGAACATGCAGATGATCTTCCAGGATCCCTACGCCTCGCTGAACCCGCGGAAGACCGTCGGGAGCATCATCGGCGAGCCGTTCCGGCTGCACCGCACGGTGCCCAAGGGCCGCATCAAGGCCGAGGTCCAGCAGCTGATGGAGCTCGTGGGGCTCAACCCCGAGCACTACAACCGCTACCCCCACGAGTTCTCCGGCGGCCAGCGGCAGCGGATCGGGGTGGCCCGGGCCCTGGCGCTCCGGCCCAAGCTGATCGTCTGCGACGAGCCGGTCTCGGCCCTGGACGTCTCGATCCAGGCCCAGATCCTGAACCTCCTGGAGGACCTCCAGGAGGAGTTCAACCTCACCTACCTGTTCATCGCCCACGACCTCTCGGTCGTGAAGCACGTCTCGGACCGGGTCGCCGTGATGTACCTAGGGAAGATCGTGGAGGAGGCCCCGGGGATCACGCTGTACCGGAACCCCAAGCACCCCTACACCGGCGCGCTGCTGTCGGCGGTCCCGATCCCCGACCCCGACCTGGCGGCGCAGAAGAAGCGGATCATCCTCGAGGGCGACGTCCCCTCGCCGATCGACCCGCCGTCGGGGTGCCGGTTCCACCCCCGCTGCCCCCAGACCCGTCGGGCCGCGGCGGCCGAGGGGCTCGAGGGCGTGCACCCCCGGTGCAGGGAGGAGGAGCCGGCCCTGCTCCCCCACCACCCGGGGCAGGTCGCCGCCTGCCATTTCCCCCTCCCCGACCGCGCTATCCTGGAGACGACCGGCGCCACCGCCGGCGCCGAGCCCCAGGAGGAGATCCCGTGAGGGTCATCAACACGGTCGTGATCGTCGTCGACGTCCTGTCGGCGCTGCTCCTGATCCTCTTCATCCTGCTCCACGCGGGGCGGGGGAGCGGGCTCTCGGACATGTTCGGCGGCACGAGCACCCTGGCCGGCGGGACCGCCCTGGAGCGGCGCCTGGATAGGATCACGGTGGTCACGGCCGTCGTGTTCGGGCTCAGCACGTTCTGGCTGGCCTGGAAGTGGATCTAGGAACCGGCGCTGCCGGGGCGGGCTCCGGCCGAGCGGTCGCGGCCATGCAGGGCCCGGCGACCGGGTCCGGGCCCGTTGGTAGAATCGAGCTGCTCGTCGGAGTGGCGGAACTTGGCAGACGCGCTAGGTTGAGGGCCTAGTGGGCGCATAGCCCGTGGGGGTTCAAATCCCCCCTCCGACACGATCCACGGACGGAGGCCGCGGCTCCGACAGCGATCCCTAGCCCTCAGGCCAGGTCAGCACCGGGAAGCCCTCCCGTTCGGCGGCGGCCGCGAGCCCCCGGTCCAGCGTGACGAACGGGAGGGACTCGGGCCGGCCCTCCGCCGCCAGCCACGCCGCGCCGAGCTGACAGGCGTCGGCGGCGCGGAGGGCGTGGCGGGCGAGTACGGCGAGCGCCCGGCGACGCACCCCGAGCACGTCCGCGACCTCGTCCCACGACCCGCCCAGCCGCCCCAGGAGGCCGAGGGCGCGCCGCCGGTCTCCCGGCGAGAGCAGGCCTTCGCGCGCCCGACGCTCGATCGCTGCGGCCACCTCGACGGGCGTGAGCGCCCACGTCGCGATGTCGGCGTCCTCCCGGAGCCAACCGACCGCGAGCTCGGTCCCCGGTTCGTCCTCGATCAGGGCCACGACGGCGGAGGAGTCCCAGTACCGCACGGGCCGGCGTCAGATGCGGTCCTCGCGCTGCTCCTCCAGCGCCTCTCGGAGCCGGAGGCCGCGCAGCCGCGGTTCGCCCAGGATCCACGACGCGTCGCCGCTCCCGAGGCGAACGATGCCCGCCGCAGCGAGGCGCCGTCGCCGTCCCCGATCCGAGCCGGCCACCGGGACCAGCCTCGCCACCGGGACGCCACGTTCGAGGATCTCCACCTCGCCCCCACGCTTCACCCAGCGGAGGTAGGCGGAGATGCGGGCCTTGAGTTCGCTCACCGAAGCCGTCTTCATGATTTATTAAGTCTAGAAGGACGGATCTATCAGGTCAACACCTGGGCTTCGCGCCGACCAGCGCGACTTCCCCGGAGGCCCGGGCCTCTGAGACCATGGGCTCCGTGGAGCGAAGCGGGGGACGGGACCGGTGAGCGGCCGTTGGGGATCGAGGGCCGCGAGGCACCGGCGCCGGCTCGTCGCGGCCCTCGCCGTGAGCCTCGCGTTCCTCGCCGTCGAGGTCGCCGGCGGGCTCCTGTCCGGGAGCCTCGCGCTCCTCGCCGACGCCGGCCACATGCTCGCCGACGCCTCGGGCATCGGGCTCGCGCTCTTCGCCGCCTGGCTCGCCGAGCGCCCGGCGCCGCCCGAGCGCTCGTTCGGCTGGTACCGCGTGGAGATCCTCGCGGCGGTCGTGAACGGCGTCCTGCTGCTGGGGGTGGCCGCCCTCGTGCTGTTCGAGGCCTGGCGGAGGTGGGCGGAGCCCCGGCCCGTGGCGGGCGGCCTGATGCTCGGGGTCGCCGTCGCGGGCGTCGTCGCGAACGCCGTCTCCGCCCGGCTCCTCCACGAAGGGCAGCGGGAGAGCCTGAACGTGCGCGGCGCCTACCTCGAGGTCCTGGGCGACCTGCTGGGATCGGCGGCGGTGGTGGTGGCGGCCGCGGCGATCGCGCTCACCGGGTTCGTGCGCGCGGATGCCCTGGCCTCGGCCGCGGTCGGGCTCCTGATCCTGCCCCGGACCTGGGGGCTGCTCCGGGAGGCCGTGGACGTCCTCCTCCAGGCCGCCCCGCGGGACGTCGACCTGGCGGAGGTCCGCCGGCACGTCCTGGAGACCCCGGGGGTCGCCGACGCCCACGACCTCCACGTGTGGACGCTCACGAGCGGCGTGCACGTCGTCTCGGCCCACGTCGTGCTGGCGGAGGGCGCGGACCCGGCGAGGGTCCTGGACGAGCTCTGCGCGTGCCTGGCCGGCGACTTCGACATCGAACACAGCACGTTCCAGCTCGAGACGCAGGACCGCCGCCGCCTGGAGCAGGTGATCCACCCCTGAGCCCCCGCTGCCGGCCCGAGGAGCGGCCCTCCGGGCGACCGCGGGGGCGCTGGCCGGTCCCGCCACGGCCTGGTCACGAGGGCCCAGCTATACTCGAGGCGGGCGATGGGGCTCGCCGAACGCCCGGCGACGGGCTGATAGCTCCTACCTCCGATCCGAGGTGGGAGCTTTTCTCATGGACGGGGAGACGTACGCGGAGGCCCGGGACCGGCTGGCGGCCGCCCTGGACCGGCTCGCCGCCCTGGCCGCGGCCAGGGAGGAGCCGCGGGTGGGGGAGGCGGCCCGCTCCCTCCGGAGGAAGCTCGCGGAGGAGCGGTTCGTCGTGGTCGTGGCCGGGGAGTTCAAGAGGGGCAAGACCACGTTCGTGAACGCCCTGCTCGGGGCCGACCTCCTCCCCACGGCGGTCGTGCTCCTGACCTCGATCGTCACCGCCGTCGGATGGGCGCCCGAGCCCCGGGCGCGGGTCGTGTTCCTCGACGGACGGAGCGAGGACGTGCCGCCCGAGGAACTCGCCCGCTACATCACCGAGCGGGGCAACCCGGGGAACCGGCTGCGGGTCGCGCGGGCCGAGGTGGGCTTCCCCGCGGAGGCGCTCCGCGACGGGGTCCTGCTCGTCGACACCCCCGGGGTCGGCAGCGTCTACGCCCACAACACCGAGGCCGCCCGGGCCTTCCTGCCGGAGGCCGACGCCGCGATCTTCCTCACCTCCGCCGACCCGCCCATCTCCGGCTCCGAGGTGGCCTTCCTCCGCGAGGTGCGGGAGGAGACCGCGCGGATGCTGTTCGTGCTCAACAAGGTCGACCAGCTCGCCGGGGCGGACCGGGAGGAGGCCCTGGCCTTCACCGCCGACGTCGTGGCGCGGACCGTCGGCCACCCGGTCCAGGTGCACCCGGTGAGCGCCCGGCGCGCGCTCCTCGCGCGCCTCGTGGGGGACCGGGCGGAGCTGGAGGCCTCCGGGCTGCCCGCGTTCGAACGGGCCTTCCGGGACCTCCTCCTGCGGGAGAAGGGCGCGGCGCTCCTGGCCTCGGTCGCGGCGGGGGCCCGGCGGCTCATCGCCGACCTCCGGAACTCCGTGGAGGTGGAGGTCCGATCCGCGGAGCTCCCGGCCGAGGAGCTCGACCGGCGCCTGGCCGAGATGGACCGGGTCTTCGAGGAGGCCCGGGGGGCGGCGCGGGACATCGGGGCGCTCCTGGAGCGGGAGACCCGCGACCTCCTCCGGCGGGTGGAGGCCGACCTGGACGCCTTCGCCGAGCAGGAGACCCAGGTCCTCCTCCGGGAGGCGCTCGGGATCATCGACGGCGCCGCCGATCTCCGCGGCGTGGCGGGGGAGGTGTCCCGGCGGGTGGAGGAACTGCTCCGCCGGCACGTCGAGGCCTGGAGGGCGGAGGAGGAGCGGCAGGTGGGGGAGGCGTTCCGGGCGGCCACCGCGCGGTTCGTGGAGCGGGCCGAGGGGATCGCCCGCGGGACCATCCGCCTCTGCGGGGAGGCGCTCGGCCTGGAGCTCGACGTCGCCGACGTGCCGACGGGCATCGCTTCCGGGCGGGCCTTCGGGTTCTCGTTCTTCGAGGCCCCGACGATCCTGGGGTCGATCCTCCCCGACGTCCGCCCGTTCCTCCCCCGGAGGATGGCGGAGAGGCTGCTCCGGAAGGAGGCCGAGGAGCGGATCGCGAGCCTCGTGGATCGACACCGCGGGCGTCTCCGTTGGCACCTCGCCCAGCGGCTGGACCGGGCCCGGCGTGAGCTGGAGTCGGGGCTCCGGGAGCGCCTGGAGGCCACGATCCAGAGCCTCCGCTCGGGGGCGGAGCGGGCCCGGGAGGAGCGGGGGCGGAGCGCCGAGCGCCTGCGGGCCCTGCGGGAGGAACGCGAGCGGGCGATCGCCGAGCTCGAGGACCTCCGGGCCGCCCTCGACGCCGTCGACCGCGCGGGGACGGGGGCGGGATGATTCCCTATCCACCTGTCAACGGGGATCCAGGAACCTCCTTTGACCACCTCCTCCCCACGTCGCATCATCGAGGGTGCGGGGGACGGTGGCCTCGGTCGTGCAGCCCCTCGAGGGCCTGCGTCGAAGACATGTCCCACGGGGACTTGGTGAGGGGCCGTCCTCCGCTTCTTCCTGCTCCTTCGGCGGGCCCGGACCTCCTCCGGGACCGTGTAGCGGGCGGCGATGATGGCCTTCGCCTCGGCCCTGTCGACCGGGCGCCCGTCCACGTCGCGGACCACGTACGGGGTGCCCCGGGCCATGGTGGCCCAGAACCTGCGGGCGAGGTGCGCCGCCACCACGCAGAGCGCCTTGTTGTGGTGGGCCCCCCGCTCCACCATCTGGACCCAGTAGATCCGGGCGAGCTGCGGATCGAGCTTCCGCGCGGTGTCGGCCGCCCGGACGAACATCCGCCGCAGCCCGCGGTTGCCGGCCTTCGTCATGGGCTGGCCCTTGCGGTCGGTCTCCCCGGTCTCCGAGGAACCGGGGACGAGCCCCGCGTAGGAGGCGTAGCGGTCCCCGGAGGGGAACCGTCCGGGCCGCCCGGTGAAGGCCACCCCGAGCGGCGCTCCCACCCGGGCGATGCCGGGGAGCGATCGGGCGAGCCGGGTGGGGTCGACCTTCCGGTAGGCCTCCTCCCGGCGGCGCTCCAGGGGCCGGAGGGTGGCCTCGGCCACCTCGAGCCTGCTGATCTCCGCGGCGAGCTCCTCGGCCAGGACCTCGAAGGCGACCGCCCCGGGGTCCCCGTAGAGGGCCACGGCCTCCTCGGCGGCGCGGAGGTAGGCCCGGGCCTTGGCCCGGCCGTGCTCCCCCCGGGAGGCCCCGGAGATGAGCGCGGTGAGGCCCTCGAACCCCAGTTCCAGCAGCTCACGGGGGTCGCCGTAGCTCCGGAGGACCTCGAGGTCGGCCCGACCGATCGTCTTGGAGATGGCCTGGCCGACGAGGGGCATGGCCGTGCGGGCGAGGTCCCGGATCCGGCCCTCGTGGCGGGCGATCTCCTCGGTGAGGCGCTCGGTGGCCCGGACCAGGCGGTCGAGCGCTGCGGCCTCCCCGGTGGGGAGCTCGAGCTCGTGCAGCGCGCCCCGGTTCCACACCGCGAGCTTGGCCAGGACCTCGGCGCAGGTGCGGTTCGTCTTCCTCCGCCCGGCGAGGGCCCTGCGCAGGTGGGCGGTCCGCGAGGCGTCGGGGCGGAACACCCGGTGGCCCCGGCGGATGAAGAACACCGCCACCGGGAGCCACGCCGCCCCCGTCGGGTCGATCACCACCTCGAGCTCGGTGTCCTCGGGGGCGCCTTCGAGCGCCAGGCGCTCCAGCGCCTCGAGGCTCCCCACGGTGGGATGGGCCCGGCTCCTCGCCACCACCCGGCAGGCCTCGTCGATCGCCACGGCGTGGTGGGCGCTGGTGATGCCGAGGTCCGTGCCGAGGATCCGTCTGTCCACTGCACCTCCTTCCCGGGGCCGCGCGGCGGACCAGGCGCCGGCCCGGCCTCCGAGGCGATCTCCTCGCGCCACGGTCCCAAGGGCAGGTGGGCCCGACGGCCCGCACTCATGTGCTTCAACCGGCGACCCGCGCTCCCGCGCTCGCCAACTCCCTCATCCGGGGCGCCCGTGGCGGGCCCGAAGCGGGCAGTCATCCGTTCGAGGCTCGGCGGCATGGCCGCCTCCCTCAGAGGCTCGCTGCTCGCCCCGCTCCGGCCCAGCCGGCGGCTCCATCACACCCCGGAACCGCGGCCGGTTCACGCATCTCGGGGGGTTCTTACATGAGGGTGGGCCGGCCGCCACCATCGCGCTGCTCGTGGCCCTGGGCATCGCGGCCTTCTACGTGGCCGCCGCCTGGCGCGTCTTCACGAAGGCCGGGCGGCCCGGCTGGGCGGTGCTCGTCCCCGTCTACAACATGGTCGTGCTGCTCCGGATCGTGGCGCTCTCGGGGTGGTGGGTCCTCGCCTGGCTCGTGCCGTTCGTGGGCTGGGTGGTCGCCGTGGTCGTGAGCGTCTACCTCGCGCGGAGCTTCGGGAAGGGCCTCGGCTTCGGCCTGGGCCTCGCCTTCCTCGGCTTCGTCTTCCTCCCCGTCCTGGCCTTCGGCGAGGCCCGCTACCTGGGCCCGGCGGCCCGCGCTCCCATCCAGCCGCCCCCGCCCCCGCCGCCGCCCGTGCCGACGATCGGCTGAACGCGGACAGGGCCCCCGCGAGGGCCTACGGGACGGTCCGGAAGCCGTGACGGACGAAGTCGCGGTCGAACGCGAACGCCGTGTCGATCCCCGTCCTCCGCATGACCTCGAAGCTAGCGCAGTCGACGAGGGACACCTGGCCCCGGATCGCGAGGAACGCCGAGACCGCCGCCTCGTGCACCGTGCGGTCCACCCACACCAGCTCGACCGGGGCGAGGAGGTCGTCGAGGAGCGTCCGCGCCGCCTCGGCCCCGAGCCGACCCCGGACGAGGGCCACGCTCTCCACCACCACGTAGTTATGCGTGAGGAGCGGCTCGCTCCGGGCGAGACGGGCCAGGGCCTCCACCGCGTCCCGGTGGTGGCGGTCGTCCCGGTCGAGACGCGCGTAGAGGGCCGAGGTGTCGACGAAGATCACCAGCGAGCCTCGGCCAGGTAGCGGTCGTGTTCCTCGGAGACGTCGCTCGCACCCGACGCGTAGGTGGGAGCCCCGAGGGCCCGCTCCCAGCGGGACGCCTCTGGGCCGTGCACCAGGAAGGCATCCACCGCCTCTCGGATGAGCGCCGCGACCGAGACGCCCCGCTCGGCCGCGAGGCGCCGGAGCGCCCGGCTCTGCCGCTCCTCGAGCTGGATCACCGTCCTTCGCATGAGAACCATGATAGCGCCGAGCTTGTCGATGTCATCGCACGCGCGCCTGGCCCCGGCGGCCGGGCCTCAGCCCGTCCGAGGAGGCGCGGCGGGTGGCTCCCCGCCCGGGGACCCGGCCTTCCCGGGACCGTCGTTCCGCCTGCCGAACACCGCGTCCCTGGCCTGCCCGGCCTTCTCCTTGGCCGCCTTGAGCAGGCGCTGGGCCCAGACGTACTCCGTCGCGAGGATCGCGAGGCCGAGGAAGATCGCGGCCCACCCCGGCCCGGGGAGCACGAGCATGGCGACGCCCGCGAGCAGCACGGCGAACCCGACCACGGTGACCGCGATCCGCTTGCCGCTGCGGCGGATGAACCGCCAGACGACCTTGAACGGCACGAACGCCCAGTGGTCGTGCCAGCGGACCACGACCTCCTCGGGCGCGAACTCGGCGACCGTGGCCGAGGCGTCCCGCTCCTCGGGCTCGTCCCCCCAGACCTCGCGCCGCTTCTTCACCACGCACCATCCTCTCACGCCGCCCCGCGCGGCCGCCTCGTGCCTGCGCCCCGCAGCCCCAGGGGCTCCGGCGGCAGGGGATACGTGCCATGGTATGCGCATGCTCGATGCGCGGACGCAGGTGCTCCTCTCGCGGGAGCAACGCGAGCGGCTCGAACGCCTCGCGGCCGAACGCGGGGTCTCGGTGGGGGCGCTGATCCGGGAGGCGATCGACCGGTACCTGCCCCCCAGGTCCCGGTCCCGCGAGGAGGCGCTCGAAACCCTCCGACGGCTCTCCCTCCCGGTCGGGGACTGGGAGGCCATCGAGGGTGAGATCCTCCGAGGAGCCCTCCGATAGCGGCCGTCTTCGTCGACACGGGGGTCCTCATGTACGCGGCCGAGGCGGACCACCCGCTGCGCGCACCGCGCCTCGAGGTCCTCGACCACGTCGTGGCCGGCCGCCTGGAGGCCGTGGCCTCCGCCGGGTGATCCAGGAGGTCTTCCACCGCTTCGCCCGCACCTCACGGGCCGCCAGGGGGCCGAGCTCGCCGAGGAGCTGCGTCGCGTGCCACCGGAGGACGCCGCGGCGCTCGCGGTGTACCTCCGCCGGTGAGACATGAGCGGCCAGCGCTCCGCCCCCGCTGTGAGGATCCGGCGGCCGGCGGTGGTGAACCGGCCCGGGACCGCGCGGACCCACGTCCCGCGTCGGACCCCGGGCGCGCGCGGCCCTACCCCGGTGCCTGCAGGTCGTGGGCGAGCTGGGCGAGGCAGGAGACGACCGCGGTCTCGTTCGGGGGGAGCGTCGCCCGGTCGAACTCGTAGCCGCGCGGGGTATCGCCGGACGCCTCCACCGGCCTCGCGCCCGGGATGGCCGACAGCGCCTCCAGGTAGCGGTCGACGGGCTCCTTCGCGCTCGGGCGGATCCCGAGCGAGCTCGGGAGGTAGCCGAGGGTGAGGTTGCGGAGGCGGCCCCAGTTCCCCCGGGAGTCGTAGGAGACCCAGCCCACGCTCAGCGGGTCGGGGTGGTCGGGGGTGGGGATCTTGATCGCGCCGCCCCGCACGCCCCACTCGATCCGGTACCCGAGGGAGCGCGCCGCCTCCAGCACGCGCTCGAGCGACGCGCGGAAGCGAGGATCGTCGAGGCCTCCGAGGAACGCGACCTCGTCGATCGCCGACGACCCCCTCGCCGCACGGGCCTCGGGGCGGTACACCGTGCGGGCCTCGGTCGCGGTCCCCGACGGGCCGACGAACCGGATCAGCTCCACGGCGTAGAACGAGGCCCGCGAGGTCCGGTCGAGGTACGCGATGGTCCGGAGCGCGGGCTCGGTGAACCGCTGGGCGGCGACCACGTAGTGGAACGCGCCGTCCCGGAGCGCGGCGGCCAGGTGGTCCCAGCACGCCGCGAGCTCGTCGTCCGCGGCGTCGGGCCAGGCCCGCCGGGCGGCCTCCTCGAGGGAGTCGGCCCGGTGGCCCGGCGACCCCTCGGGGCAGCGGGGCCCGTGGAAGTAGGGCCGGGCCACGGTCCCTTCGAGGTCCTCCACGCCCTTCTCCCAGAGGTGCGAGCCGTAGTCCAGGAGCTGGCTCGTGGCGTGGCGGAAGTCGGGGTTGGCCGGCCCGACCTTGAACTCCACGAGCAGCAGGTCCCCGGCCCGCGTGAGCCCGACCAGGTCCACCGCGCCCGAGGGCAGCGTGGTCTCCCGCCCAATCATGAGGAGCGGCCCCGCCATCCCGAAGTCCTCGATCGGGAGGAGCTCCGGGTTCCGCTTCATCGGGCCTATCCGTCAAGCGGAGCAGAGAGTGCTGGACGCATGGCAAGCATGTGATTCAATCTCCGCATGCGGGTTACATCCTTCTCGGCGTCGACTGCTGAGGCCCTCGAGAGCGGGGTCCGGTTCGGTTGGGCTTGCTCAGCGCGGAGGGGATAGTCATGGGCCGGCCTGCTGTCGACTTCTGGCGCGGTGAGCGCATCTCCTTCCCCGGCGCGA
>ENA-ORXB01003271-ORXB01003271.1-sediment-metagenome-genome-assembly--contig:-NODE-3271-length-11627-cov-3.941472_pt1 | contig 11627 bp, 10 predicted proteins | sample MGYA00237863_ERZ511475 | MGnify/ENA primary metagenome ERZ511475 (study PRJEB26305, sample SAMN06343858) | sediment metagenome | isolation source: hot spring sediment | place: Canada: British Columbia...
GAATCTGGTAAGTCACTATGCTCAGCAATGACTGGAAAGCCTTGTTTTTCAAGATACGCAAAAATTTTCATTACAGAATCAATCTTTTCGTGAAAAATTATAATTCTTGCATTAGGGTTGTTTTTAAGTTCATTTTCTATTATGTTTATTATTGCTTTATGTCTTTCTGAAGTATCATAAAGAAGAGATTTTCTTTGGGCTATTTTTGTTGTAAATACGAGCCACTTATTATCCTCAATGCTATTACTTTTACTATTAGCTTTTAATCTTGCATACTGATAAATATTTTTACCCATTGGAACTTGGTAAGAAAGTTCATCTTTTAATTTATTAATTTCTCTTGTTAACTGTTCATATTTTTCCCTTTCTTCAATTGTTAATTCAATACCAAAGTGTCTAATTTCAAATTTCGGTATTAGTCCTTTCTCTAAACCATCAACATAAGTAAAGTTAAATATAATATCTCCTAACTCTTTACCAAGAATCGTTTCATCATAATATATTTTTTTATTTTCTGTGGAAGACTCATTATCGGTTAACTCTTCGTTACTTACTTCATCTTCATCTCTCTCAGGTGTTGCCGAAAGTCCTAAATTGTAAGCCCTTTTAGTTTGGAATATTTTAGACATTTCTTTTGCACCTAATCTGTGACACTCATCTGCAATAAACAGAAGTTTATCTGAAACCATGCATTTATCTACTATAGTTGGCAATTCTTTGTAGGCAGTTGCAAGAACGGCGATTAAAATTCTTTTACCAGACTTAAAATCTTCTTTAAACCCACCGCCTAATCTTCCAATCAAATAAGCAGGCAAATTGCTTCTTTTTATTATTTCATCATACCATTGATTCATTAATACAATTGTTGGGACAACAATAGCGACATATAAATCTTTACACACTTCATTTCTAAGCTTTTCAATTATTGCTAATGCTAATATGGTTTTCCCTGCACCTGTGACAACTTTAATTGTCCCTTTTTTATTTTGAAACCACTTTTCAACACACTCTTTTTGCCAATCATAAAGATCTATATCTTTTGTTAATATCCAATTATGTTCATCTGTTATTAATTCTTGCCCTGCTTCTAAACTTTGGTTTTGAGGTTGATTTGATTTATCTTTTTGCTTGTTAAACCAATATTCTTTAATTCTTAATTGATGTAATTTTAACTCTTCATCGGATTGGAAATTGAATTGTACGTCTTGCTCACTCATAGAGTTACATAATGAATTAATATCCAGGTCTAATTTTATATATATTACCGTTATAATCTCTTAAGGTACCATATCCATTTTGATCGATATTTCCTCTTAAAGTATCACCATTATAGTTTCTCAATCTAACATTTCCATAACTATCTATTTCACCTCTGTATTTATTTGACATGTCATAGTCATATTTTTTTGCATTTCAATGCTTTTACCCCCACCCATTGATGGAGAATAGGGATCTGTTCTGATAATATATTTATTATTCCATGCTGTAGCAAAATTAAAGATAATTAAGCTAAAAAAAAATGTCATCATAAATAATTTTCCCATTACAACCTCTTTTTTTTAGAAAGTTTATCAATAAAATTTAATAAAATCAAATTAAAATCCTATCAATAGCAATTTTTATAATTTATACAGTTTTTCTGTGATAATTTTTACTTTTAATTTTTCTAATAACAAATTGCTTACAAGCACATCATCAGTGTTATAGTTATAAGGACTTTTGTTTGAAAAAAAATCTATCCACCCACATCCAAAAGTATTAACACCATCTCGATGGAATATGATTATTTTTGGTGTTTTTTTATGTTTTACATAAGTCCTTAGTAAATTAACATGGGCTTCTTCAGAAAAATACAATAAACTAAATATTTTTCTTGTTGTTTCATCTTCCCATACGCTCCAATGCACAAAAGTTGGTTCTTGTCTTCCTAAAAGAAAAGATGGGGTTGGAATTTCATCAATAATATCTTCTGTTTTAAAATTCAATAACTTTTCATCAAATATTTTAGAATCTTCAACATATAATTTGCATATATCTTTTATTCTTTTTTTATTTTGAATTAAATAAATAGCAGTCTTATAAGAAGTATTAATATCAATCTTATAGCTATCAATATATCTCTCAGCCAAAAGTTTAAATTTAGAGGATAACGTGCTTAGTATGGCATTGATATCATGATTATATTTTGACTCTTTATGAAACAAATAATCGTTATATACAAAGGTATCAACACGAAATAATGTGTTTGAATAAATTTCAAAATCAGTATTTATCTCTAAACGATAGCTTCCATGGTTTATAAAATCATAAAAACCTCCACGATCTTCATAATATTTCCTCTCTAATATATTATGAAAGATTCTTTTTAGAATTTGGTCGAATTTTGTAAAAGAATATATATACCTACAATCATCTCCCGCAGCAGGATATAATAAAGAATTTTCCAAAACATTATGAAAAGGTATTTCATCTGGCAATTTACCATTTTTCTTAATACCTATAAGCCATTCCGGATTTATTTTGTTATATTCTTTCATAATATTTTAAATTTTAATTTAATCAAAAATTTCTTCCAATATAAGAAACATTTCAAAAACATTTTCAATATAATTTATAATCATATGACACTAAAAATAATATTGTTATCATTTAAAATTACTATTCTACCCAATTTCTAATTTTTTTCGATTATTATATTATTATTTTTAGTCCCCCAAAATATGTCCTACATATATTTTTTCTTAAATTTTTTAAAAAATAGGCGTTTATTTTCTCGGTCACTTGAAAGCACCACCCGAAATCCTATATTTACCTACCCTTTTACAGTTATCCTAAAAAAAATATAAAAGACCTTATAAAAAGCTTATTTACATAAACTATTACTTGGACGATGTATTGTATTTTACAGAAAAAACAATTTATAAAAAATTTTATAAGAAAAATCTGTTTTAAAGATCATGTATAGTTGCACCATACATTCATTATGAAAAAAATCATTTCTTAAATAAAGCTGTTCTGCTGGTATATTTTTCGTAGTGAGCACAATAATACTTACAATATTTTTCATTTTTAACATTTTTTTGATCTCATTAAGCATGAATGTACCAATACCCTGTTGTTGGCATGTGGATTTTATAAACATTTCATTGATATAACAATGATGAATATCCCACCACATAAAAACATAATCTAAAAGATAATCCTGCTGTTTTTGACCTTATTCACATACAAAACTTAGGAAAGATGGGTGATTTACATAGTCCAGTAAAAAAATCTATACTTCTTTATGTTTCCATTAATCATGCCATGGATGTCGATTAAAAACATCAATAAATGTTTTTATACAATCATCTAAATCTTTTTCTTTAAAAAACTGTCAGACTATCATTTTATAAATATTAATCCATTACAACAACATGATTTTATCTATGTTTCAAACCACTTTTTGCTCAAAATAACAATTTTTTTAGCCGCGTGTAAAGCATAAGAATAAATCTATTAAATAAACTCTGATGGCTACATAAGAATACGATTTATTGTGAAGATGTATCAGTATTTTTATGGAAATTGAAGATCAGTGAAAATGGTTGGATTTGACCCCCAGACCTTCTGTTTACGAATCAGCAAACTGCTAACTGTGCTACGATGGCAAAAATGATTATTTTGCAGTAAATAGTTATTGTTTCAAAAAAAATGCGTTTTTGTGGTTACTATTTTAAAATGTCACGCATAATTACTAAATTATAATTTTCTGGAAAGCTGTATTACTTGTTTTATGAACGTATCTATCTTAGTTCTCAAAACATCACTGATTTCGCCAAAACCATAATAATCTTTAGGCACAATACCAACTAAGTATCCATTAACCTTTGAACCTAACATCTTTGCCCTGATATAAACATCTTCAAGACCAATATCGTGAATAGATACATGATTAATTTTCCTAAAACCTAATTCTTCAAGTGGAATTATATAAATTGAACCAGGTTCATCATCAATTTTTAAAATATCAATAAAAATCAGATTTTCATATTCAAAAAAAAGGGGGATGAGGGAAAGGCCTGATGTGCCTCCCTCAATAAGTGTGCCTAAATTTAATTTTTTTTTCTTTAACTCCCTTATTACTAAAATTCCAAATCCATCATCTTTACAAAGTTCATTTCCAATACCAACTATCGCAAGTTTATTTTGATTCTTCATATCCCGTAATCATACCTATGTAATAATCAAATATTGTAGCACCCGTAGTTCCCAGATACAGATGTGCCATGAGTGATATGGAATAAAATATCGTTAAAATAAAATGCCAGAATCTTACGTATCCAAGCCCAGAAAACCAATCGACTACTCTTGAGAAAATCTCAGGTTCATATAAGGCAAATCCAGTAAGAAACTGGGGAATAAACACAATAGGCCATATGGAATAAGCTAACTTCTGGCCTGGATTATATTTGCCAAATTTTGGTTTGGGGGCATGAACAAAGATCCCGTATAAATAATAATTCATAAGTTTAAAAAAATCTGGGATATCGCTTAAACGAAACATTATCTCCCTGTATTTTTTAGAGACTATAAAGTAATAATACCCTCTGGCTACATAACACCAGATAATTAACCAGGCAAAGATAAAATGCATATATCTTGCCATAGATATGCTTCCAAACATGGGAAGCCATTCTGGCCAATGGATGTGAAGGCCAGTCAAAACTAACATTATCATGCAAAGGGCGTGTAACCAATGTGTCAATCTTGGGAAAAGAGGATGCCTATATTCTTTCATAATTCCCCCTTATGCTACCCTGAATGTTTTAATTTCATTACTATCTGGTGTTATTACATGAATCGCACAGGCAAGACAGGGGTCAAAAGAACGAACTACTCTAACTGCCTCTATTGGATTTTCTGGATCAGCAATGGGAGTACCAATCAGTGCTTCTTCTATTACGCCTCTTACACCTTTGTCATCTCTTGGCCCACAATTCCAAGTGGATGGGACAACGCATTGATATCTTTCAATCTTATAATCTTTAATTTTTATCCAGTGACCTAAAGCACCTCTTTGGGCTTCTGTAAGACCAAAGCCTTCACTTTCTTTAGGTACTTTATAACTATTATTAACAGGCTGATCTGGTTTTAGCTCTAATAGCCATTTTTCTGTTTGTTCTGCAATAATTTTTAGTTCCAAAGCTCTGCAGGCATGTCTTCCAAGTACTGAGAATAAGGCAGAAATATCAAGATTAAGTGATTTAAGAGTATTACTAACCAGACTTGAAACTTCAGGTCTTTTACCAGAAAGGTGTGTTATCGCCATTCTAGCAAGAGGCCCCACTTCCATTGGTTTGGTATTATATCTAGCTGCTTTTACCCAAGTATATGCATTCGGTTTTTTGGGATCTGGTGCTGTTTCGCCATCAAAAGGATGTAATCCCGAAGGTGAAGAATATTTAGCATAGAAAACTTCTTCCTTTATATTTTTCTGATCCAGTGAGTCTAATTTACTATCGATAAATGCACCAGGTATATGATATGTCTCTGTACCTTCGTTATTTAACTCAAAGATTCCATAAGCAAGGAGATTTTTATAACCAGCACCAATCTTAAACCATTGTGGATAGGCCTTTGCAACAGCAATAACATCTGGGATATAGCACGTATCTATAAACTCTTTTATTTTTCTTAATCGATAAAGATATGCCGCAATTTTTTCAGCGGTAACATTTTCTGCAACACCACCTGGTACAATCCCTGTCACATGGGGCATTTTACCACCCCAGATAGCTATCATTTCCTGAGCTGTTCTTGCCATTTCAAAGGCTTTAACATAATGATTTATTGCTGTTAAGTTAAGTTCCTTATCTTTAATGTAGTCGCCTTTATATCTTGGTAAAAACGGTGCACCTGCAGTGCTTCTACCAGTGCTAATCTCTTTTTTTACCCATTCTTTAATATTATTCATAGTAGGATCATTGCCCTTATAATCAAGAATGGCGGTAATATCAACATAGTCAAGAGCAACGAGATTATAAAAATGAAGAATATGGGAGTGCAAAAGATTACCTGCTGCCATTAAATTCCTTATAATTCTACCATTATCCGTTGGATTTATATGAAATGCCGAATCTAATGTTTTAGCGGATGCCATAGCATGAGCGACAGGACAAACACCACAAATTCTTTGAGTAACATTAATCGCGTCCTGAGGGTCCCTACCTTTTAAAATAATTTCCCAGCCCCTGAACATGTCCCCTCTTGCCCAGGCGTCTTTTATTTTTCCACCTTCCACTTCAATTTCTATTGAGTAATGACCTTCAATTCTTGTAATTGGATCTATAACAACTTTTTTAGCCATTATTTATTCCCCCTTTGATTCTTTTTTTTCTTCTTTCTTCTTTTTTGATGTAAGCACCCTTCCCACAGCATGGGCAATTATACCACCAACTGTTGCAGCACCTACAACTGTACCAAACTTATCAGCTTTTACTTTAAGTCCAGGAATACCCGGGACTTTTGCTTCTGGCAGTCTCATGTAAATTCCATTACCTGTTGAACCAATAAAACTTTCTGCTGCACACCCAATACAAGGTGATCCACCCCTTATAGGCCAGTTAAGTCCAGAATTCCATTGATAGTTGGGACAGTCATTATAAGTAATTGGACCTTTACATCCTAGAAGGTACATGCACTTCTTTTCTCCAAAACTCTTAGCAAAATCACCCTTTTCAAAAAATGGTCTCATCTCACAATTATCATGAATTAACCTTGAAAAGAAAACCATTGGTCTTCTTTTGCTATCAAGCTCTGGCATACCAAAAAGTTTTAAATGGGCAAGTAACCCTACTAAATGATGTGGTCTCGCTGGACAGCCAGGTAGATTTACAACCTTTTTTGGATCTATAATTTCTGTCACTGGTTTTGCGCCTGTTGGGTTTGGCTCTGCTGCTGGTATACCACCCCAGGTAGCACATGTACCAAGGGCAACTACATACATTGCCTTTTCTCCAAGATCCTTTACCCACTTAAGAAACGCAATTGGTTTACCAGTTTCATCTTCTCCAATAGTACAATAGAGACCATCATCTTTTGTAGGTACTGCTCCTTCAACTACAAGAATAAATTTTTCATCACTTTTTAAGGCTTCATGAAGGATGTTTACACATTGATGCCCAGAAGAAGCCATGACTGTCTGATGAAACCTTAAAGAAATAATATCAGTAACAATATCAACTACCGTAGGCTGAACAGTATTAAGAATTGATTCCGAGCATCCCGCATCGGTTTGTCCCTGTATCCATATTACTGGAAAATTCTTATTCTCCCTCTCGATTGCTTCTGCAACCTTTGTGAGAAAAGGAGAAGTTAGCATTGCAGCACCCAAACCACCCGCTGCTTTAAGAAAATCCCTTCGAGTTAATCTCATGTGGCTATACCTCCCTTTGATAAACTTTTAGATGATCTGTATATCAAAGGTTATGCCACACAAAAAACTAATAGTTTCAACAATTTATTAACTAAAGAACGGGAATAAATGTAATGTTTTGATGACAGTGTAATTGAAAAATTACACAAAATTAGAATTTAATGTCTAAAGATGTCTTCCCTTTTTATATTATGCTTCTTCATTAAATTATGAAAAGTTGGTCTGGGTATTCCAGCTAATTCTGCTGCTTTCTTTACATTTCCCATGGATTGCTTTAAATATCTTTTAATAATATTTTTCTCAAATTGCTGAAGATGTTCTTCCCTTAAATCCCATAGACTTTTGTTAACAGGTATAAATTCTAATTCAGGAGTTGTATTTTGAATATAAATGGGAAAATCCTTTAATTTTAATTCCTCCCCTTGAGCAAGTATGACAGCCCTTTCTACTACATTTGCAAGCTCTCTAATATTTCCAGGCCAATGATAGGCTTTAAGATACCTGATTACCTCTTTTTCTACACTTTTAATTTTTTTACCAATCTTTTTAGAAGCATTTTCTATGAGATGATGGAGAAAATATGGTATATCATCCTTTCTTTCCCTTAATGGTGGTAGGTTTATTGTAAAAACATTAAGTCGATAATATAAATCTTCCCTAAATTTCCCTTCCCTAATCAATTCTTCCAAATTTCTATTTGTTGCTGCAATAACCCTTACATCTACTTTTTTTACTTCTGTACTGCCAATTGCTCTAATCTCACCATTTTGCAGAACTCTAAGAAGTTTTGTTTGTAAATTAATTGGCATATCACCAATCTCATCAAGAAATATTGTTCCATTATTCGCTGCCTCAAATAGTCCTTTTTTATGATCTGTAGCACCAGTAAAAGCACCTTTTACATGACCAAAAAGCTCACTTTCAAGCAAATTTTCATTTAAGGTTGTACAATTTACTGTAATCATGGGCTTATTTTTTCTATTGGACTTCTGATGAATAAGGATAGCAAGCATTTCCTTGCCTGTCCCACTTTCTCCTCTTAGTAAAACAGTAGTGCTTGTTGGGGCTACTTTCTCAATCTGATCCCATATCTCTCTCATTTTATGAGTTTTTCCTAAAATAAATCCAAAATCCTTGTCTTTATATAATTCCTTTTGTATAACCTGATAGTCTTCAAGGAGAGCGAGATTATTTACTGACATTTTATTCAAAAGGTAGGGCAAACACATTTCAATTTCTGCAAGCCCCGTAACTACCGCCTTTGCTTTTTCATAACAATTCTCATATCCACAGGCCCCACAATTTAAATTTTCTCCACCATTGTAAACCTTCATCTCATCGAGAACTTTTTTGATATCTTCTTCTTTAGGTTCTATAAATATCAACCGATCCTTTTTTGAAAACTCTCTTTTTAGTCCTATGACTGGGAAAGAATATTCTTCTCCAAGAGATTGAAAATAATAATTTTTAACATAATTGACTACTTTTTGAACCCTCTCATGTAAATTACCTTTATTTTGCATAATCGGCCCATCTATACATCCCTTACAAAAAAGCATATCAACAAACCTGGGTTTTATTTTACCAGTTTTAAGTGCTTCAAAAAAACTTAGGACTTCATCTTTACCATCAACTACAATAATATCTGTTTCTAGAATATCAGTTCCAATAGAAGCAGTTTTCAAAAGCCCACCTGATAATGCAAAAGACCTTCCTACCCTTGGAAAATATCCATCAAAGTCAGAAAAATTTTTTCTTTTAGGATCTATATTAAATTCCATAAAAAAGTTATCTAATTCTTTAAAAGTCCAGACATTATCTATACACACATTATCAAAGTTTTCTTCTATCTCTGATTTTTTTGCTACACAAGGTCCAATAAAGGTAATATGTGCATCTTTAACCCTCTCTTTTAAAAACCTTCCCATGGCAACCATTGGCGATACAACGTTTACTAAATTTGGGATAAATTCTGGAAAGTATTTACATATAAGATTTACAATTGCTGGACAAGGAGAAGAAATATAAGTTCTTTCATCTTTTTCATTAATTGCTCTATTTAAAAAATCTCTATAGCATTCCGCAACAAGTTCTGCTCCATAAGCAGTTTCGTATACATAGTCAAATCCCAGCTTTCGCAAGGCTGATACAACTTGTAGAGGATGAACATCACTGTAATATGAAACAAACGATGGTGCTAATAGAGCTATTTTATTTTTATAATTTTGTGTAATTTTGTATATACTCAAACCACTTTTAACTTCTTTAGCGTCCTGTGTACATAACTTTATACAATTACCACAGGATATACAATTTTCTTTTAGAACAAAAGCCTGATCGTTTTGAACTTTTATCGCTTTAACTGGACAACCCCTTATGCAGGAATAACATTTTTTACATAATCCTTCTTTAGTCTGAACAATCATATCATCTTCCTTATTTGAGATTTTGGGTTAATTTATTTAGTAATCCATGATATTTCGCTATAAAAATCCCATAATTGGTCAAAGGTATATTTTTACTTGCAAAATACTCCTGCCTCTTTTTCATATCCCTTTCTGTCAACATACATCCACCACAATGTAATGCAAACTTTACATCTTTTGTTTCATTAAAATTCTGGTGTAATCCTGAAAAAAACACAAAATTCAATTTTTTGCCTGTCACTTTTTCAATTAATTTTGGTAACACTTCCCTCCCCATATCACCTTCAAGACGATGATGAGAACAGGCTTCAATAACTGCAACCTTATCACCATCTTTCAGTTGGTCTAAATAATCACAGGATGTTATTAAAGATTTAAAATTAGCTTTATACCTTGCAAATAATATTGAAAAACTTGTTACAGGAATATTTTCAGGTAATAAATGTTTTATATCTTTAAGTGCTTGAGAATCAAAAACAATAAGATTAGGTCTTATCTTTTCTATTAATCTACCCCCCTTTAAAACTTCAGGTTTTGCAACTGTAAAAGTTGCGTTTTTATCTAAAATTTCCCTGAAAACTTGAACTTGTAATGGTTTCATTCTTCCCTTAGGATAAGCGTGATGAACTGGTGTAATTATTAGGACATGATCATTTTCTTTCACAAGACCATCAAGTATTCCTTTATTGTTTTGATCTGTTAAAGCAGTTCCTAAATATTCCCGAAGTTTCTTTATCCCCTGTTTCGTTTTAGCAGAAACAAATAACATATCTATATCTTGGAAAAAGCTACAATCAAATTTGGAAACATCAAACATATCAATTTTATTAACTACAATAACAGAAGTAATTTGATTTTTCTTTGCTTCTTCTAAAAGTTTTTTTTCGTATTCGAAGTTATCAAATGGTGGAGCAATTACTACTACCATTAAATCTGTTTTTTTAAGAACTTCATACACTTTTTTTATTCTTTCATTGCCAAGGAGTGAAGTATCATCAATGCCTGCTGTATCAGTAAATAGCAATGGTCCTGCAGGAAGAATTTCTATTGCTTTTTCTGTGGGATCTGTTGTTGTGCCAGGTATGGGAGAAACAATTGATAAATTTTGTTCAAGTAACGCATTGACAAGGCTTGATTTACCTACATTAATCCGTCCAACAAAGGTGACCCTTTTTCTTTCTGATTTTAGTGCACTTATCATTTATTTTTCTCCTTTCACCTTTACTCTTTGATATTGATAAACCCTTTTTCTCAACCAAACTGTTTATTAATTTCATATCAAGAGGGCTTTTATTATCATAAATTTTATAGTTTTTTCTAAAATCATCACCTGTATAATTTGGCATAAGGACATTTGCACCTGAATCTATAGCCATTTCTATTGCTTCAATTCCACCAAGAGAAAAAAGAGCAGTTGTGGCAGGAATATTAACATCCTTAAGGATTATTCTTGCAACTGCAAGAATTTTTATGACTAAACCAATATCAGGAGACTTATAATTTTCCAATGGCGTATTTTTAGTGGGCATGAACGGACCTATACCCGCCATATCAAGATCTAACTTTCTTATTAAAAAAATATCATTCACATAATCTTCGATTGTGGTAAAAGGTAAACCTACTATATTTCCTGAACCCACCTGAAAACCTACTTTTTTTAAAAACTCAATTAGATTCAATCTCCCTTTTAAAGTTTCACCTGGATGAAGTTTTTCATAAACTTTTTCATTAGTAGTTTCATGTTTCATTAAAAATCTATCTGCACCTGCATCAAAAAATGCCCT
>ENA-ORXB01003272-ORXB01003272.1-sediment-metagenome-genome-assembly--contig:-NODE-3272-length-11625-cov-4.641843_pt1 | contig 11625 bp, 12 predicted proteins | sample MGYA00237863_ERZ511475 | MGnify/ENA primary metagenome ERZ511475 (study PRJEB26305, sample SAMN06343858) | sediment metagenome | isolation source: hot spring sediment | place: Canada: British Columbia...
CTCTGGTTGATTGTGGCGGCTTTTGCGCTCTGGCTCGGTCAAAACAAACCGGAGGTTTAAGAAATGTTGTCAACTAGCCCACTTGTGCCTCACATCCAGCAGGGCTCGGGGGCCGATTGGCTCCGTTCTTTGCCAGTGCGTCCCAAGGCCGTAAAAGTCTTTGGGACCGGGGACGCTCGGGTGATCAAGTCAATTGATCCCGCGATCATCACCATTGTGCGCCGCTGGGTTCCCGACCAGGATCAATATTTGTACCAAGGCGCCCAGGGCGGAGTGCGCTTTGTCAATGAAATCGCCTCGCTAGAGGGCGTGGACATCCTGGAGGGCCTGAACGAATGCACCACCTTCGACGATCCCGCCGCCGTGCGCCGCGCAAATGAATTCCACCTCGGATTTGTCTCGGAATGCGTCAGGCGTGGGGTGGCGCCTTGCATTCTAAATATTGCCACTGGCAATCCACGCGAAGACCTAGTTGCCAATTTGGTCACCAGCGTCCAGGCCGCCTGCGACGCCAATGGCTACGTCGGCTATCACGGCTACGGCGGCTTCCCGCTCAGCCACGCGGAAGAGTGGTTTGCCAATCGCGCCCCACTGAAGCTAGAACCGTTGTTGCGCCAGGCTGGATTGTCAAAACCCATTCGCTGGATTTACACCGAGGCGGGATTTGACGCCATTTCCGATCGGTCCGTCCCCTCGGGCGCCTGGCGTCAACTCGTGGCCGGCGGTCATGCCACATTGGAAGCAATTTGTGCGGAATACCAGCGCTTTGCAGAACGGCTGCGACAGCTTGGCGTTAGCATCGCTTGCATCTATACATTCTGGGGAACTCCAGAATGGCGAAATTTCGAGCACGCCGATGTTCCCGAGATGCTGGCCTGGTTCAGTCGCCATTGGCAAGAATTCGCGGCTCCGCCACCTCCGCCGCCACCGCCGCCCAGTCCGCGCATTGTCTATGCCAATCCGGGGCGCGGCTACAATTTCATTAACGTGCGTCGTCAACCGAGTTTGTCTCCCGATACTGACATGGGCGACATCCCACGTGGCCAGGCATTAATTGTTGAGGGAGAGCAGGGCGACTTTTACAAGATCAGTGCCTGGGTGTATAAACAGGTGACGAGCACAACGCCACCGCGCATGCCTCTCAATCTCGTTTATCCAGTGAGAGGCCGCAAATTGCAGATCAACCATCCTTATGGCGAAAAGCGCAACTACGGATTGCACGAGGGCGTCGACTTGTTTGCCCGTCGCGGGGATGAAATTGTGGCTGCGCTGGATGGGGTTGTTGACAAAGTCAGGACCACTGATCCGGGCACCGGCTATGGGCGTTATGTGCGCGTCTACCACGACTTGCGTAATTTCAATGGCAAGGAATATAGAACCTGGTACGCACATTTGAATGACGTGACGGTTACAGTAGGAACGGTTGTCAAAGCGGGAGAGACCGTGCTAGGGCATGCCGATTCGAGTGGCAATTCCACCGGCGACCACCTGCACTTTACGCTGCAGGAGATCGGGCTGCAAAATGGCATGATCGTTGACGGCGCCATCGATCCCGAGCCGTTCTTCTAGACGACTTGCGGGCGCAAAAAAGAACCCGCCTCATATTGACGAGGCGGGTTCTTTTTTCACCACATGGCGCCGTTCAATTGCCGGTGATTGTCAACGATCTCGTGAAGAACCTCTTGCTCCGTGTTCCCTCCCATCTTCATTCAATTCGGCATCGCTCAATTGTGTGCCGAGCAATTCGGCGCCAAACAATTTGGCGCCGGTCAAATCGGCATCGTTCAATTCTGCGCCCGTGAGGTCTGCGCCGACCAAATCGGCGCCCTCAAGACTTGCGTCTTCCAATATTGCGCCGGTGAGGTTTGCGCAGGTCAGCCGGGCGTCGCGCAGGTAGGCGCCGTACAGGTTGGCGCCGGTGAGGTTTGCACAGACCAAATTGGCGCCCGCAAGAATTGCGCACTCTAATTTTGCGCCGGTGAGGTCTGCGCAGATCAGCCGGGCGTCGCGCAGGTGGGCGCCGGGCAGGGCGGCGCCGACAAGGATGGCGTCAGTAAGATTGGCCCCCGTTAAATTCGCCTCGTCAAAATTGGCCCGGGTCAGATTTGCGCCCGACAAATCCGCCCAGGACAGGTCGACCCCCGGCAGGAAGACTCCCACTAGGTCCTCGCCACGCAAGTCAGCGGGCCTGCCACCCCTACGGGCCAGCCACCGCCGATGGGCGGTAATGATCTTGCGTAGTGTTCTTGGGTGCATGTTACACATCCTCCTTCTTAAAAGTTTTTGTCATCTTCTTGTGCCTCGGTTCTCCGAACGCCGCCCGCAATCCCTCAGGTGTGACAGCCCACTGATTGCCAATCCGTAGGACGGTGCCCGGCGGGAACCGCCCTCGCTGAATTGCCAGCCAGACAGCCTGTCGGCTCACGCCACAGGCTTCGGCGGCTTGAGTGATAGAGAGATACACCACCTCGTTCGCCATCTTTTGTCACCTCCTTTCGTCACCATTTCTTTCCTAGCGCCCGCATGGCAATCTCACCCCACAGAATTTCTGTCGCTTGTTCCTCCGAAAATTCTTCTGTGGGTTGAACCTCCGTGCGTCCCTCGCTTTGCAGCCAGACGGTCATAGCCTGGATGCGGCGCAGGGCGCGCAAGATTTCTGCCGGTCGGCCGCCGCAACTCACAATTAATCTTCTTGCCAAGCCCCCTCGCCTCCACATTCCGCCTGCAGCGCTGGCGAGGTCACCCAGGGCGCTTTCTAGAAGGCTTTCTATGTCTTTGTCAATTCCATTCATGAAGACCTCCGTCAATTTAGCCGGCTAACGACCGCATGGCGATCTCGCCCTCCAGAGCCGCCTCCGCCCTGGCTTGCTGACGCAGGATTTCCTGCGCCGCCCGACGACGCCCCTCGGCGCGCGCCCGGCACCAGGCGGCGGCCGCCTGAATGCGTCGCAAGGCGCGCAAGACCAGTCGCGGCTGATACTTGCACCGCTCAAGGACGATGGTTGCAATCTTCGCCGGCCCCGAGATTGTCAATGAGTAGCGGGTGTAAGGTAGCTCGCCCACCCCTCTCTCCTCGGGGTGTTTCCAGACAAGTATCCCTAGAAATTGCGCCTCCGTCCTTTCAGTGGAGGGCCAGGTGACTCCAGGCGCGATGGTGAAAACCCTCGGCCTGGGCAGCGGTACGGCCGGGATGGTCCGGCCAAACATTTCTTGCGCCGCGTTCCTGAGTTCTCCCAGCGCTTCCGCCAAAAGGTCTTGCATCTCTCGTGTGGTTGTCATCTATTTCTGCCTCCTCCCCGATTGCCGGCGTAATATCTCTTGCGCCGCCCGGCGACGCCCCTCCGCCCGCGCCCGGCACCAGGCGGTTGCGGCCTGGATGCGCCTCAGGGCGCGCAAGACCAGTCGCGGCTGATATTTGCACCGCTCAAGGATGATAGTTGCAATTGTGGTGTGGGCTGCGATCCCCAATGTGTAGCAATTAAACTTTGCCAAATCCGGGCCACCCACATTGGAAATGAGGACTGTAAGGAATGGAGACAGCTTGTCTGGCGTGGCTCCGACGAATGGCCAGGTGACTCCCGGCGCGATGGTGAAAACCCGCGGCCGGGGAGGCGGCGCCGGCGGAGTGGTCGGGTCCGCCAGGGAGGTGGCGGCGGCGCGCAGGTCATCCAGGGCGTCAGCAATAATTTGCACATACTGCGGGGTTGTCATATTCCCTCCAGCGCCCGCAAGGCGGCCTCGTCCCGCAAGACCTCCGCCGCCCGGGCTTGCTGACGCAGGATTTCCTGAGCCGCCCTGCGCCGCCCAGCCGCCCGCGCATGGCACCAAGCGGTTGCGGCCTGGATGCGCCGCAGGGCGCACAAAAGTCGGCGCGGCCGGCCGTTGCAGGCTTTCACTATCGCCCGGGCCACGCCGGGGGGCTCGTGGAGGGACAGCGCGGGGGCACCGCTTGTGAGCAAGTAATAGCCGCTGAAGTAATTTTCGCCGCCCTCCAGCAGCTGCGGATCGCGGCTGGGCCACTCCAATCCCGGCGCAAACCTGAAGTAACGCGGCCGGGGCAGCGGCGTAGGCGGCGTGGTTTGCTTGAGCATCTCCATCACCGCCATCTCCAGCCCCCGCAGAGCCCCCGCTATCAATTCCGTTGTGTCGATTGCGTCCACCTTTTCTACCTACTAACCTCCCGCGCCGCCCGCTCCCGTCCTTCCACCCGCGCCCGGCACCAGGCGGCGGCCGCCTGGATGCGTCGCAAGGCGCGCAGAACCCGGCGCGGCTGGCCGCCGCAGTCTGCTACAATCGCTCGGGCGGCGGTGGCGGCGCCCGGGCGATCGTCAATAATATAAAACTCTGGCTGCCTCCCTACCATGAAGAAGGTGTCTGGCGCCGGCGTTCCCGGGTAGGGCCAGGCCACGTGCTCTGTGACGCCGAAGACGCGTGGCCGGGGCAGCGGCTTGACCTCGGCCACCATCCGCTCGGCGGCGCAGCGCAGGTCATCCAGCGCCTGCAGGACGGCCGACAGCATTTGCCGACCGTCATCAGGGGCCTTCTGCCTGTCAGCCATAGCCCTCACCGCTTCCATCTCGGCGCCCTGCTGGCGCAGGATTTCCCGCGCCGCTCTCTCCCGCCCGGCGGCGCGGGCGCGGCACCAGGCGGTTGCGGCCCGGATGCGCTGCAGGGAGCGGAGTATTTCTCTCGGATTGTCGGCGCAGGCTTTCAATACCACATCGGCGGCTCCGGGAGTTATTAAATAATGCCCCCCGAGCTCGGCATGGGCGAGCTCGTAATAAGCAGAATCCCAGATACCGCCAGCCGCAAGCTCCGGGTGCGGCCAGACCACGCCCGGAGCAAGCTCAAAGAGGCGAGGGCGGGGCAGCGACGTCTTGGGAGAAGTCTGCAGGACCATCTTCAACGCCGCACTCCCTAGCTCCGCCAGCGCGTCGGCTATAAGACCACGCGCGCTGGCGTCCTCGCCGGCCAAGGCCAGCATGGCGACCTCGGCCTCTAAAATTTCGGCCGCGGGCGCCCTCTGGCGCATAATTTCCTGCGCCGCCCTCTGCCGGCCTTCGGCGCGCGCCCGGCACCAGGCCGCCGCCGCCTGGATGCGCCGCAGGGCGCGCAAGACCAGGCCGGGATTGTCGGCGCAGGCTTCCAGGATCGCATTCGCGATTATACGTGCCCAGCCCGACGCCAGGAAGCGCGCGGGCGTGCCTCCGAAGCTGAAGAACGCCTTCATGCCCACGCGCCCTGGGCAAGGCCAGACCAGGCCGGGCACAATCTCAAAGTAGCGAGGCCTGGGCAGCGGCGTGGGGGGCTCAGTCGGCTGGACCATCTCCGCCACCGCCTCGTTGAGCTCCCAGAGAGCTCTTATCAGGTCGTCGGTGATGGTCATCCCGCCTCCCCCACACGCACCACTCGCGCCCAAGCGGGCGCGGTGCCCCCACCCAGCAGAGCGACAATGATTCGGATACCGCTTGGCGGCCGCTCCGGCCAGGGGGTGAGACCGTCGGTGATAACAATTATCACGTCCGGTCGTGGCCGGCGCGCCGCCGCGGCCGCGATGCCTGCGGCCATATCCGTCCCGCCCCCGCCGCGCAATTCCACTTGCTCGGGGCGGAAGACGCGGCAACAAGTCTGAACCGCCGCGTCAACCGTCAGCACGGTCACACCGCGCTGGCCGACGGCCCGGAGCACCCCGCCCACTTCGACGAGGGCGCGGGACAGGTCTTGATCAGAGACCGATCCCGAGGTGTCGACAACTATTGCCACCTCTGGCGTAGGCTGCACCAGAGATGGCAGAATAACCTTGTCCACCTGCCTTCGCGACGGGCGGCGGTAGGAGTAATCCACCGCCCCGCGCACTGCGGCGACCGCAGTGCGAATGGCGGTGGCTAACTCCCGCCGCCAATCGATTTGCGGTGGGCTGAGTTTTTCCTCCGCCCACCGCCGCCAGTGGGCGGGGATGCTGCCACGATCGCGGCCGGCGGCCTGGACGCGGATAGCCTCCGCCACCTGGCGGCGGATAAGCTCCGCCTCGGTGGGACGCAGGCCGCCCGGCGTATCTTCCCCCAGCTCCCACTCCTCGTGCCGGCCGTGAGAGCAGGAGCCGCAGGAGCGGCGACCAGAGGTCTGGCCGCGATCGGCGCCTGGCTTTGCCCCGGCCGCGCCGCCACCCGAAGCGGCGGGGCGGTCGGGCGCCTGGGACGGGGCGGGGGAGGGATCGGACGAGACGGGAGAGCCCGGCTCTCCTGTGTCGCCCGGCGGCGCCTCCCCCGCGCCGCCACCCATCCGATCGCGGCCAGACCTCTGGCCGTCGCCATCGCGGCGGCGTGACAGCACCGCCGCATATTCCTCGGCCAACCGATGCGCCGGCAGGCCGAGGCTCTCGGGCGTGACCGGCGATCCCGGCAATGTGATCCCCTCGGCGCAAAGATCGTCATTGATCTCTGCGTCGCCGGCAATATTTGCCGTCCGGGGATCAAACGCCCCCAGGCGCGCCGCATGGCTACGCAGCAGGTGGCATATCTCGTGGTATAGCACACCTGCTAATTCCTCGCTCGTCCAGCGCTCAAGGACGGCGGGATCGTAATAGAGACGCCAGTGCTTGTCCACCGCAAGCGTGGACAAGCCGGGCGTCTCCACCGGCCCGCCCAAGGACCAGGCGGCGGCGGCCAGGTACGGCCGGTCCTTGACCAGCCTCAGCCGCGCCGCCGCTAGCCGGAGGGGGAACTCATTCATCGGGTCCCTCCCAGCAGCAGCCCTGCCTCCCGGAGAAGTGGAACAAATGTTCCAATCTCCCTCGGGAGGGGCAAGTCCGGACGCCTGCTCCTCGCCTGGGCCAGCGTTCTGGCGGCGGTCGCGGCGACATCCGCCGCGCCCGCCTCGGCCGCCCGGCCGAGGATTTGCCAGGCGGCCGACCATCTCTCTTTAGTCAAATTAGCCGCCGCCGCCGCCGCTACCGCCGACAGCACGGCAAAGCGGCGGTCGCCCCGCTCCGGCAGCACAAAAGACTCCGGAGCGGCTAGAAGCCCCTCGGGGTCAGGGAGGTCCGTCTCCCTGGCCCAAGCGATGAATTCCAGGCCCGCACCCTCGCCGACGCAGCCTATCACCAGATCGGCCGCGTCCTCGATCCCGCCGCCGGCCTGGAAGACGGCGGCGACCGCCCTGGACGCGTGGTCCCAGGAGCGTGGGCTGGGCCACGCGCGCCCCTGATGCTCCAAGTCTTTGGGGACCTGAAGCAACAGGTCCGGCCGGCTCCTAATGAAGCCGGCTACCAGAGCCCGGGAGCGGGCCCAGATAAGAGGATCTAAGCCAGGGATGCCCGGGGGGCCTTCCCAATACCCTGGAAACTCGGCCGCCCACTCGGCGGGCTCGAGTTTCCAGGGTATATGACAAAACCTGTTTGCCAGCGGCGGCGTCAGATCCCACCCGCCGCTGGCCTGCTCGGGCGGGTTGGCCGCCGCAATGATGGAGACCTCCCGGGGCAGGGGGAGGTCTCCCACCGTCCTCTCGAACACAACCCGTAGCAACGCCGCCTGAACAGCGGGCGGCGTTGTTGACAATTCATCCAGGAATAGGATGCCCCGCCCGGCCTCCGCCAGGCGGCGCGCCCAGGACGGGGGCTCAAACGTCACCCCGCCTGGGCGAATGGTGGGGAGGCCGGAAAAGTCTGTTGGTTCCCGGATGGAGGCGATTACCACCTCCACCGGGAGGCCAAGCCGCCGCCCCAGGGATAGGATGGCGGCCGTTTTCCCGACTCCGGGCGGGCCCCAGACCAGGACGGGAATGCCCGCCCGGAGGGCGGACTCAATTTGTGCCAGGCCTCCCGGGAGGCCCGCCATCTCCCGGGAGAAGGACGGCGCGCGACGAGCAGCCTCCTCGTCGGCGCCTAGGTAAAAGAAAACCCCCGGAGGGCGTGAAAGCCCGGAGGGGGTTTCTCTCGCTGGGTTAGCATGCGCCCGCGCCTGGCGGGAATCCGCCCACCAGGCGAAAATAGCGAAAAGAACGACGAAAAGAAGAATGATTTCCATCTTAGCCTCCTGTTTTCCAGACACATTATAAGACAGCTTTTAACGCTTGTCAAGTGGTTTCGGTTAGAATTCGGTTAGAATTCGGTTAGAATTTGGTTAGAATCGTGGCGCGCCGCCGCCACCATCTTCCTTCATTAATATACAGCGCGTGGGCGGTGTCGTGGCATGTCCGCCGCCAGCGCCTTCTTTCATTATGTAATTGTGCGCATGGTCGGCGGTGTCGTGACGCGTCCGCCGCTAGCGTCTTTCTTCATTATTATTATGTGCGCGCCGGAGGGAGGAGGGGAGGCGGCGCGGGATAAAAAAAGAAACCACCCCACGACTGGTGGGGTGGTTTCTTTTTTGCTCGCCGACCTCACCGCTTGACGCCCGTGAGGTCGGCGCCGACGAGACGGACGCCACGCATGTTGGCGTCCGTCAGGATGGTGTTTCTTAGATTTGCATAGGACATCCTGGCGTTCGCCAGGATGGCCCCCGTGAGGTCGGCGCCTTCCAGCCAGGCGCCGACCAGGTCGGCGCCTCGCAGGTTGGCGCCAACCATTTTTGCGTCGCGTAGGTCGGCGTGCAAAAGACTGGCGCCAGTCAAATCGGCGCCCGTCAAATCGGCGCCACCCAGCAGGGCGCCGATCAGCTCGGCGTCCCGCAGCTTGGCGCCGGCCAGGTTGGCGCGGTTTAGCCGGGCGCCGGTGAGAACGGCGCCCGCTAGGTCTGCGCCGCCTAGGTCTGCCTCGCCTAGGTCGGCGCAGAACAAATCCGCGCCTGACAAATCGGCCTTGGCCAGGTTGACCGAGGTCAGCCTGGCCCCCGCCAGGTCCGCGCCGCGCAGGTCGGCGCGGGCCCCGCCTTCTCCTGCCAGCCATCGGAGGTGGCTGGCTAGGATTTTTTCTAGAAGTTCTTGGTCCATTTTGCACCTCCCTTTTTACTTTTACTTTTACTAGACTTTACCACACTTTTTTATAAATGTCAAGCCCCGGGGTTAGAATTCGGTTAGAATTCGGTTAGAATTTGGTTAGAATCGTGACGCGCCCGCCGCTATAGGCTTCTTTTACTATTATTGTGCGCATGGTCGGCGGTGTCGTGACGCGCCGCTACCATTGCTTCCTTCATTTATATATGTGTGTCTGGGGAGAAAGAGGGGAGAAGAGAAGAGGCGGCGCGGAATAAAAAAAAGAACCCGCCTCGCTGGATGCGAGGCGGGTTCCCCGACTACGAGCACGAGTGTCTTACTCATACTCGTAGTCGGTGAGCGGGTCCCAGGACGAGGTCCAAACCTCGTCCTGGCCTGCCTCAGCCCACTCCCGGCGGCGGCGGTAGGCTTCCGCCGCCAGGAGCTTCATGGCGCGGATCACCTCGCGGTGATCCACGCCCGCAAGCGTCGACACGTGCTTTGCCGAAAGCACATGTCGACGCAGCCCCCTCACCCCCGCGCAGCACGGCGCGGGAGTGGGCTCGGGGGCCCAGCGCAGGCCCCACTCATCGTAATGATGAGTGGGGATTCCGTACCAGCGGCGGCGCAGCGCCTCGGCCGCCGTGCCCGCCAGAACAACCCGATACTGTCCCCGGAGAGCCCGCTCCAGAATCTCGCGGAGGTCGGCGTGGTCTTCAATGATAAGCAGCCGGGGATGGCGGCCTGACATCCCTCTTTCCCTCAGCCTCCCATTATACGTCAGACCGCCCGGCCCGGGACAGGCCAACGCCCGCCCAGGCGCTGAACCAGCCGGGCCAGAAGCGCCCGCTCCTCCGGCCAGAGACCCCCCGGCGCCAGCAGACAGGCCCCGTAGACCCCCAACCCCACCACCAGCCCCAGAAGCGGCCAGGCTGACAGACCCCAGAACGGCAGTGCTGCGCCGAGCGCGGCCACGACCGGACGACGGAGCGCCCTCCAGAGAGTCCACCCATCCACGATCCCGCCCAGCGCCCGCTGGAAGGGAACCAGCAGCACCGCCTCCGAAAGGACAGTCACCACAGCCGCGCCCAGATATCCCCAGCGGGGGATGACGATCAGGTTGGCCAGGATGTTGAAGGCGGCCGCCACCAGAAACGCCCGCGTGATCGCCCGCTGCCGTCCGGCCGCGATCAGGACGTACTGGGTCAGGCCGTTGAGATAACTCAATGGCAGAAACCAGATGAGCACCCGCAGGGCCTGGCCCGCCTCGGGCAGATAGGCCGCGCCCCCCAGCAGCAACACCAGCGGGTCGGCCAGCCGGCTGACGCCGAAGGCCAGCGGGAAGGCCAGGACCACCAGCAGCCGGGCCCCCAAGAGATAGGCCCGGCTCAATCCCTCGCCAGCGGCGGCGGCCCGTGCCAGGTGCGGGAAGAGGGCAAAGGTAAAGGTCGAGGGAATAAGCCCCAGCCCGTCGATGTACCGGTAGGCGGCGGAGTAAAAGCCAACCTCACGGTCACCCCGCAGCGGCTGGAGAAGCAGGATATCGATGCGGAAGAAGACCGTGGCCAGCAAATGATTGAGCATCAGCGGGAACGACTCCGGAATCAGCCCGCGCAGGAGAGACGGCTCCCAGCCCGGCCGTGGGTTGAGGGCGAAGAGCCGGCGGGCCCAGAGAAAGAGCCCGCCAGCCGTGACGATGTTGCCGACAATGGCCACCGCCGCCAAACCGACAATCCCCCCACCGGCCAGGAGCACCACCGCCCCCAGCCCGACCTTGACCACCGTCGTCAGCACGGTCAGCAGCGCCGGGTACTCCAACTGCTCGCGCGCGTAGAAGAGCGAACTCAGGGCCGCGGCGACGTTGCCCGGGACCAGCGCCAGGGCCAGAAGGACCGTCGCCCAGACGGCCTCGGCGCTCAGGCCCCGCCAGGCCTGCCAGAGCGCCAGCCCGCAGAGCACCGGCGGAACCACCCCCAGCCAGAGCAACCAGCGCAGCGTCCAGCTGGCCGCCAGATAGCGGCTGGCCGCCGCCGGCTGGCGGGCCACCTCGCGGATGACCAGCGCGTTCAGACCGAAATTGGTGAGGATCTCCAGATAGCCGGCGAGGTTGACCGCGAAGGCGTAACGCCCGATGTTCTCCGGACCCAGCAGCCGCAGGGCCACCATGGCGAAGGCCATGTCCAGCCCCCGGTTCAGGAGCGAGGTGACCAGGGGGACCAGGCTGTTGCGGGCGACCACTGCCGGCAGCGAGGCCGGCGCCGGCCCAAAAACCCGCTGCCAGCCGGCCACCCCCGCCAGGAGCAACAGCCCCAGCCCGGCCAGCAGGCTGCCCAGCAGTCCCAGCCGCAGACTGGCCGGCTGGTAGCGGAAGACCACCTCATGGGTCCCGGCCGGGACCGGCACCGCCCGGAACTGGCCGTAGGCCCGATAGAGGGGAACCGGCCGCCCATCCACCAGAGCCTCCCAGCCCGGCGCGAAGGCGTCCAGCAGCACCAGCCAGGCCGGCCCGTCGGTCCGCACCTGCAGGCGGAGGCGGGCGAAGCCGTCATCGAGAAACACCGCCTCCCCCCGCCCGCCCTCAGCCAGATCCGCCGGCGGCCGCCCCTCCAGCAGAACGCGCTCAGCGAGGGGGAAGCCCGGCTGGCGGAGCCGGGCGAAAGCCGTGGCCCGATCCGGCACCCACTCTGCCGTCCGGGCGATGAAGGCCCGCGGCCG
>ENA-ORXB01003276-ORXB01003276.1-sediment-metagenome-genome-assembly--contig:-NODE-3276-length-11596-cov-3.964841_pt1 | contig 11596 bp, 9 predicted proteins | sample MGYA00237863_ERZ511475 | MGnify/ENA primary metagenome ERZ511475 (study PRJEB26305, sample SAMN06343858) | sediment metagenome | isolation source: hot spring sediment | place: Canada: British Columbia...
CGCCGGTCCACTGCTCGATGCTGGAGTTGTAGATGACCGCCAGCACCGCCACCGCAAGGATATTGTCCTTCGTCGTGCGGAAGTTAGCCGGATTCAGCTGCGGCTGGAGTGTTCCTCCAGGAGGAGGCGGGAAGAGCCGGTTGTAGCGGTCAATGGCCCGCACTCCCGAGTCAATGTAGCACTCTGTGAGACCCCCCTCAATGGGGATACCCCCTGAGGCAAGACGGGCATTGATGTCCGCCACCACCTGCGCCCAGTCCGGGTCGGTGAGCCAGCCCGGCAGCCGATCCTGGGGCACGCCCAGCCGCGAGAGCGCCAGGTTGATTGGGCCAAACGACGGGTTGAACAGCCACAGCCACATCGTCGCCGTCGCCACACCGGAGACGACGGACGGCAGGTAGAAGATGGTTCGGATAACCCGTGCCCCAGGGACATTCTGATTGAGCAGGACCGCCACGGCCAGCGCCGCAACGATCCCGAGGGGAACGCTCACCACCGTGTACCGGGTGGTGACACTCAGCGACTTGTAGAACAGCTCATCAGCGAACATCCGCTGATAGTTGCCGAGGCCGATCCAGCGAGGAGGCTGGATCACTTTGTACTCGCAAAAGCTGAACCACAGCGAGGCCACCATCGGGCCCAGGGTGAAGATCAGGAAACCCAGCAGCCACGGGGAGACAAGGAGCAGCCCCATCATGGCCTCACGACGGGCCAGTCCCATGCCGCCACGGCGCCGGGGACCGGCCAGGGTTCCGCTCCGCGCCATCGTCGCAACCCTCCTTGGGTCATCCGTGGGAGCAGGCGGCTCGCAGCCGCCCCAAGCCCAGCCTCATCCGCCCTGCAGCCCGGACCGCCCGGTCCAAAGGCCACACCGTCCCGTACGGGAGCACCGCCGGGCTGCGTTGTCGCGACGTAAAGGATGGGCGGGACTGCCACGGCTACCCGTCGCAGTCCCGCCCTGTCCTCTCAGGTGCGGGCCAGCTCTTCCTCAACTACCGGGCAGACGTCCTTGGCAGCCTGCTCGGCGGTCTTGTCGCCAACAAAGACCAGGTCCCACTCTGCCTGGATCATGCTGCTGATCTTGTCCCACTTGGCACCGGAGCCCGGATACCGCAGCTTCTTCGGATCGCCCACGATGTCCACGATGGCCGTCCAGCCCAACGCCTCGGTCTCGGGTGTCATAAAGGTGTGGAGCAGTGCCTTGACCCCCGGGAACGCCTTCTGGAAGGTGTTGAAGGCTGTGATCATCTTCTCGTCGGTCACAAAGTCGCGGACGTACTCCCACGCCAGGTTCTGCTTCTTGCTGCCAGGCCAGATGCCCCAGCACCAGGTGTGCTGATAGAAGACGCGGTTCCCGTCGTTGGCCTTCGGAGCCAGGCAGGCGCCCCAGTCCAGGCCCTGCGTCCGCGCGTCGTTCAGCCCCGCCAGGTCCCAGCAGTTGCCCAGATACAGCGCCGCCATGTTGCCCTTGAACATGTTCATGCTGCCCTGCATCGTGGACTGCACCGAGGCGGTCGGCGCGCACTTGTCCTTGACCACGAGATCGGCCCAATACTGGATCGCCCCATAGGCTTTCGGGTCCGTCAGGGCACACTTGGTGTCGTTGTCCGCGAATACGTCGCCCCCGTTGGACCAGATCCAGTAGGTCCAGGGCACGAACCAGTTGTCGAAGACAAGGCCGTACTGCTCAGGCTCGCCGTCGCCATTAGTGTCGGCCGTAAGCCTGATAGCCGCATCACGCATCTGATTCCAGGTCCAGTCGCTCGTCGGATACGAGACGCCGGCAGCGTCGAGCAGTGGCTTGTTGTAGTACAGCGAGACGGGCCCGGGCATGATGCAGATGAGCATGGCATAGAGGTCGCCTTCCCAGCTGACAGCCTCCAGCGCCCCTTCCCACAGGTCCGACTTTTTGAGCTTGGCATCCTTCTCCAGGAATGGCTCCAGGTTCAGGAGTGCGCCGTTCTTGGCGTAGGGCTGTACGTAGCCCTCCCACATGTCGTAGACGTCAGGTGCCGTACCCGCTGCGATGACCGTCTGCAGCTTTTCGAAATAGTTCTGCCCGGCAGGCATTGGCTCCAGCCGGACGGTAGCGCCGGGGTGCGATTCGGCGAACCGCTGCCCAAACTCGTTCTTGGCCTCCTGCTCCTCCGGACCAGAGCAGCACACCAGCACGTACAGCTCGCCCTGCTCGTAGGCAGGGGTCGGCTGAGTGACCACGGTCTCCTTGACAACGACCGTCTCCTTCGCCGGAGCACTCGTGGCGGCCGGTGTCGCGGCAGGCGGGGCGCACGCGGCTAACGCGCCCGCAGCCATGGCGGCACCTCCAAGGCGGAGGAAACGTCGGCGGCTGACACTCCTGTGGGCGTCCATCGCTTCACCTCCTGGTCGAAGACCATGAGCCCTTGCCATTCGGACACTACCGCCACTGTCCTAGGACATCGTACGTTCAGTATAATGCCAGAACAGGACTTTGTCAATACACCATGTCCTTCAAGCAGAGCCCGCATGCCGCAGGACCTGCTGCCAGGACACACCCACAGCCGGACTCCACAGGCACAGCCCTGCGCCTAGCAGGGATCGACGCGGGCTCTCAGTATCGTACGCAGGGTCTCGCCAGGCGCGAGTGCGATCGCCTCACCGTGCTCGACCGCTCCGGCCAGATTGTAGCGCGAGGTCCATGGTTCGACCCCCAGACCGTAGATGCCGGTCAGTGGCGGCGCTTCCGCTCCCCCCAGAGGTTGCCACAGCCCGACGTAGCGGAAAAGGTGCTCGTCCCACTCCAACGCGAAGCGCAGCCCCAAGCGCGGGTTGGTGACAGCCGCATATCCCCGGTGAAGGTCCCCCAGGATCACATCGTCGTGGGCATGGGCCCCGGGGCCGGGAATATGACGCAGGTCTATACGCTCTCCATGCCGCCCACGGGCGAACGGCCAGACCTCGTGTTGCCCGGGTGCGAGCCGCGCCGTTGCCGCCTCGTAGAGCACCTCGGGGGTGAAGATGGTTCCGGCGTGCACCTCCAGGAGACACCCCCCTTCGAGAAAGCCCCCGCCCAGCACGAGATGGTGCCCCCACACCAGTTCGGTCCCATCGCGCGCCTCGTTGGTCACCACCTCCTCTGTCTCGAGGACCGCTTCGCCACGGCGCAGACGCAGAACCTTCTGCACGCCGAATGGCATGCGCCGACAGCGCACCGAGAGTGCTAACGCCGTTTCCTCCGCGTCGTCCCGCTCGACCTGCCAACGCCACGGCAGGAGCGCCACCTCACCATGGAACGGGACTTCGATTCCTCGATAGGTGCAGCTGTCGTTGATGTTCGGGAGCAGCTCCTGCCAGCCGCCTTCATAGTTCTCCAGGAAATCGGCGGGCGGCTGCGGCCCGGGCGGTAGGAGCCCCGTCGGTGTCTTGAGCAGCAGGTCGGTTCCCGTCGGCGTGTACACGAGCTCGTAGATATCGGCGCCCTTTTCCGGAAGTACCGCCACACGCAGCAGACCGTTCTCCAGCCACAGCGCCCGGTGACCGTTGATGGAACCTTCGGTGATCATACCCTTTTCCTTCCTCGTCCGCGATCGCACCTCAGCCGCTTCCCGTGATTATACTGCAGACCTCCCCCACCGCCCTCACCCGTTTGACATCCCCTGTCCCTTGACCTATAGTGTCGCGAGGTTACTGTAATGTGTCTCAGGAGCCATCCATGGCGGTCGGCACAGCGCCCGGCAAGGTGATCCTCCTCGGCGAGCATGCCGTCGTCTACGGGCAGCCGGCCATCGCCGTGCCGGTGGCCCAGGTCCAGGCGACGGCCATTGTCGAGGACGCGCCTGCCGGCACCGGCATCACGGTTTTTGCGGCCGACCTCGGGCGCCGCTTCCGACTGTCGGAGGGCCAGGCCCGCAGCCGGGCCGCCGCCGCACTCGCCCGCACGGTGCGTAACACTCTGGAGCGCCTCGGCCGCACCGCCGACCTTGACCTTGAGATTACCGTCTCATCGACGATACCCATCGGCAGCGGCCTCGGCAGCGGCGCCGCCGTCGCGACGGCCGTCGTGCGGGCGCTCGTGCAGCACCTCGGCGGCTACCTGACGTCGCGCGAGGTGTCGGACCTCGTCTACCAAACCGAGTTGCTGCATCACGGCACGCCCAGCGGCATCGACAACACCGTGATCGCGTTTGGCAAGCCGGTCTATTTCATCAAGGACCGGTGCGATGAGGTCTTTTGGCCGGGCCGGCCGTTCTGGCTTGCCATCGGCGATACCGGCATTCCCAGCTCGACCCGCGAGGTCGTCGCCGACGTGCGCAAGGGATGGGAGCAAGACCGGGCGAGCTATGACGCGCACTTTGCCGCCATCGGGGCGCTCGTCGCCCGGGCCCGTGAGGCGCTCATCAGGGGCGACCTCCACGAGCTCGGGCAGCTAATGGTCGCCAATCAGGAGGAGCTCCGGGCCATCGGGGTCTCATCCGAGGCCCTCGACAGGCTCATCGCGGCGGCGATGGACGCCGGCGCCCTCGGCGCCAAGCTCTCGGGAAGCGGCCGCGGGGGCAACATGATCGCCCTCGTCGACGAGGCCACCCGGGACGCCGTCGCTGCAGCGCTCCAGCGCGCCGGTGCCCGGAGCGTGATCGTCACGCGCGTCTCCTGACGGGGCCGCTCCGCGTGGCAGATGCCGTCCTGCCCACCAGCTTTCGAGGCTGAGAGGACCACCGCATGCTGATCGGAATCGATGCCAGTCGCGCCATAGCCGAGCCGCGTACCGGCACCGAGAACTATTCCGTACAGATCGTCCGTGGGCTCGTTCAGGTCGGCGAGGGCCACGACTTTCGGCTCTATCTCCGACCGCGGCCCTCGCCCCCAACGGGTCTGCTCCCTGAGGGCCCTCGTGTTCGCTGGCACAGGATCGGGCCTTACCGGCTTTGGACACACATCGGGCTTGCCGGCGAGATGCTGCGGAACCCGCCCGATGTGCTCTTTGTCCCGGCGCATGTCGTGCCCATCTTCCATCCGCGCGCTACCGTGGTCACCATTCACGATATCGGCTATCGCTACTATCCTCAGCACCACACGCTGCCCGCCCGGCTCTACCTCGAGCTCTCGACTCGCCTGAGCTGCCGTGCGGCGCGGCGGGTGATCGCCGACTCTCACTCCACCGCCCGCGACCTCGTGCGCGTGTACGGCGTCGACGCCGGCAGGATCACTGTGGTCTACCCCGGAGTAGACCCGCGATTCGCCCGTGTCGATCGGCAGGCGCAGGATGCCGTGCGCCGCCGGTACGGGCTGGAGCGACCGTTCCTGCTCTACGTCGGCACCATTCAGCCGCGGAAGAACCTCGCCCGTCTCGTCGAGGCCTTCGCCCGCCTGCCCGGCGACCTCGCCCGCGTCGACCTTGCCCTCGCCGGAGGGACCGGCTGGCTCGCCGGCGATATCTTCCGCCGCGTCGGCGACCTGGGTCTGCAGGACCGCGTCCGCTTTGTCGGCTATGTGCCCGATGAGGACCTTCCCGCTCTGCTGAGCGCGGCCGAGTGCCTGGTCATGCCCAGCCTCTACGAAGGCTTTGGGCTGCCGGTCCTCGAGGCCATGGCCTGCGGAACGCCGGTGACCTGCTCCAATGCAAGCTCCCTCCCCGAGGCCGCCGGGGAGGCGGCGCTCTTCTTCTCGCCCCACGATGTCCAGGGGATGGCCGACGCGATGGCCCGCGTGCTCACCGATGCTGCCCTCCGCCAAACCCTCGTTGAGCGCGGCTATGCGCACGTCGCGCGCTTTTCATGGGAGCGGGCGTCGCGGGAGGTGCTGGGCGTGTTGAGCGAGGCGGCACGGGCATGAGCGGTTCAGAGCTGGCGCGGGTGCCGTACGTCCGCATTCTGGGCGTACGCATAGATGATGTAGACCTCACGGCGGCGGTGCCACGCCTGTTGGCCATGGCGGCCTCGGGGCGCCCGCACCACGTCGTGACCGTCAACCCCGAGTTCATCATGATTGCCCAGCGCGATCCCGTCTTCCGCGAGGTTCTCGAGCGCGCCGACCTGGCCCTGCCCGACGGAGTCGGCATCCTGCACGCCGCCCGCGTGCTCGGCCGGCCGCTCCGCGGCCGTGCGACGGGGGTCGACACCGTCCTCGCCCTTGCCGATGCCTCTGCCGAGCACCCGATCAGCTTCTTTCTGCTCGGCGCTCAGCCCGGAGTCGCGGAGGAAGCGGCGGCGAGGCTGGTCACGAGGGCGCCCAGCCTCCGCATCGCCGGTACCTACGCCGGCTCCCCACGGCCGGAGGATGAGGACGCGATTGTAGAGCTCGTGCGCCGCGCGGCACCGGACTTTCTCTTCGTCGCCTACGGCGCTCCACAGCAGGACCTGTGGATCGCACGCAACCTCCACCGGCTCGGCGTGCCGGTTGCCATGGGGGTCGGCGGTGTGTTTGATTATGTCTCTGGGCGCGTGCCCTGGGCACCGGCAGCCTGGCGGCGGCTCGGATTGGAGTGGCTGTACCGCCTGATCCACCAGCCCTGGCGCTGGCGGCGGATGCTGGCGCTGCCGCGCTTTGCCCTGGCCGTGCTGCTCGCACGTCTGCGAGGCGGGGAACCATGAGAAAAGGTTGGCTGTTGCTCATCGTGCTGGCGCTATGGGTCACCGCAGGCCTGACGGCACGGGCCCAGGCCCCGGTGACCATCAACCGCTCCGAGTTCTATGTCGTGGTCCTTCAGGATGGCCGGCTCGACATACGCTACTCGCTGACCTTCACCGAGCACGAAGGGCGGGACCGCATTCGCGAGATCGGCCCCTTCGGAGCCGGGCACAGGCTCATCGCTGCCGCCGGTGAAGGGCCCGACGGCGCCTTTGCCGTCGACCTCGAGCCGGCGGGAAATCAGACCTACGCGGCGGTCTTTGAGCATCCGACCTATCCTGGCGGCCAGTACACGGTGACCATCCGCTACGCCATCGATCGCCCCGCCTTTGACGCCACGGCCGTCGACGGCAAGCCCTATCGCGCCCTCGCCTGGGCTCCCTTCCAGTGGAGCCTGCCGATAGAGGAGGCGGTGCTGCAGTTCATCTTTCCTATCGAGCTCCCCGCCGAGGTAGATCAGCCCGAGGAGGTCACCGACGCCCTCGTGGACGCCAGCGGCCTCGTCGTCGGCGATATCGCGACGTTTGACCGCTGGGTCTACTTCCCAACGCCCGACAAGGCGAGCGGCAAGAACTGGCTCTCGCTGTACCTCCTGCGGCGGAACCTTCCGGCCAACGAGCCTCTCAGGCCCATCTTCTACCTGCCGGCCTCGGCGGTCCCTGGCACTGCCGAGACCTCGATACCCCTCGGCCAGACCGGCGTGCCGACTGTGGCACCGCAGCCAACGGCACAGGTCATCCGCCTCACTGAGAAGGAGGTCTGCCCGGCCGTCGGAGTGATCTGTGGCGCCGTTGGTGTCGTCGCCGCTCTGGTGACCACCCTGGTCGTGCTCCTCGTGCGCCGTCGCCGCCCGCAGGTCTATGAGCCGCCAGAAATCGAGATCGAGACCTTTGAGACGCCCGGCGTCGTGCCCGACCTCGAGGCCGTCGAGGCAGCCTTTTACCTCGGCAACTCGGCCAAGACCATCGCGCTCATCGTGCTTGGCCTGGAGCAGCAGGGCGTCGTGACGGTGCTCAATCGTCACCCCCTGCAGCTAGAGGTCACCCGGCCTAACGCCGACCTCAAACCCTACGAGAAGGCCCTCATCGATGCCATCCTCCCCGATGGGACGCTCGATCAGTCCCAGGTGACCAGGATCATGGAGGCCGTGGCAGCCGCCGTCCGCCCCAAGATATGGAACGCCGACCCGGCCGCGACCCGCGAGAGCTATGAGCGGCGCATCCGCGAGGCCCAGGCCGATTACGAGCGCGAGTGGCGCGAGCGTCGGCGCCCGATGACCTGGCCCGAGGTCGCCCGCCGGCCCTACGCCCCGTGGGTGATCATCGGCCATGCCCCGACGGGCGGAACGGGCCGCCCTTCGACCGAATCGCAGGCAGGGCCGTCGCCCCTCGCGCAGGCGGCCGAGGAAGCGGTCAGGCCGCTCGAGAGCTTTGCCGGCGAGGTAACGCAGGGCATCGAGCGCTCCCTCTCCCGCGTTGCCCAGCAGGTCGAGAGCGGCGTCGACCGCCTCTTCGGCCGGCAGGGAGCTTCCGGCGAGCAGGCGGGGTATGATGCCTGTCACTCGGCCTGCCATTCGGCCTGTCACAGCGCCTGTGTCCACTCGGCCTGCCACTCCGCGTGCGTGCATGACGCCTGCCACTCCGCCTGTCACTCGGCCTGTGTGTGTCACTCTGCCTGCCACTCTGCCTGTCACTCGGCCTGTGTCAGCCGGTTCTAGAGGTAAGGGCCCATGGAAGTGCGTCCGCAGTTTCCCCCAACCCCGGACGGCTCGCCTGACGCGCCGCCCGCCGACCGGGCTGCTCCGTCGGTCCCCGCGCCAGGCCTTGAGGGCGATCCACGGGCGCGGCTCCAGCAGCTTGCTGAGAGCCTCGTCGCCCAGACGCGGGAGTGCGTGTACGTCCGTTCCGAGGACCGGCTCCTCATCCTGCGGCCCAACCGCGTGCACCACCTGAACCGGACCGCGGCGGCCATGCTCTCCCGGCTGTATGCCCCCGGCACTCCGGACGTCCCGGGGCTCCTCACCGACATGGCGGCACAGTACCACGTGTCCGAGGACCGGCTCGCCCGCGACCTCGAGCGTCTCCTCATCAGCGTAGCCGCCCTGCTCAACGACGACGTCTGCGGGGCCCCCGCAGTCCGCCAGACCCCGTTTGGCACCCACCGGCGCGACCTGCCGGTGCTCTCCGAAATCGCGCTGACCTACCGCTGCCAGAACCGCTGCGCCTTCTGTTACGCCTCGTCGCCGGAGCGTGGCCGCTCGGTGCCGGAGATGACCACGGCCCAGGTGTGTAAGGTCATCGACCGCATCGCCCTCGAGGCGCGCTGCCCTACTGTATCCTTCACCGGTGGAGAGCCCACGCTGCGCGAAGACCTGCCGGAGCTCGTCGCGCACGCCAAGCGCCGCAACATGCGTGTGAACCTGATCACCAACGGCCTGCGCTGCGCTGACGAGGATTATGTGGCCACCCTGGCCACGGCAGGCCTGGATTCGGCCCAGGTCAGCCTCGAAGGCGGCAGTGCCGCAGTACACGACGCCATCGTGGGCCACTCCGGCGCCTTTGCAGCCACGGTGCGGTCGGTCCTCGTCCTTCGCGCCGCCGGCATCCATGTGCACACCAACACCACCATCTGCGCCGGCAATCGCGACCATCTGGAGGAGCTTGTGACCTTTGTGCGGCGCGAGTTGGGCTCCGAGTACCTCTCCATGAACATGGTCATCCGTACCGGCACGGCCCTCGATGACCCGGATATTGGCATCAGCTACCGCGAGGTCGGCGGCCTGATCGCGGCGGCCAAGGCGTGCGCCGAGCGCGAGGGCATCCAGCTCGTGTGGTACTCGCCCGTGCCGTACTGCATCTTCAACCCCGTGCAGGCCGGCCTTGGGTCCAAGTCCTGTGCCGCTGCCGATGGGCTGCTCTCGGTCAGCCCCTCCGGCGATGTTCTTCCCTGCTCCAGCTTTGAGCAGGGGATTGGCAACCTCCTCACCCAGAGCTTTCGGGAGGTCTGGCACAGCCGTCAGGCCCGCTACTGGCGCTCCAAGGCCTTTCTGCCCCCGGCCTGCGAGCGCTGCGCCATCAAGAGCATCTGCTGCGGTGCCTGTCCGCTCTACTGGGACGAGCGCGGAGGCTTTGCCGAGCTGGAGGGATTCGCGCCTCGTCCCTCACGTCTTTCCACCCTTCGCTGGTCGATACGCCAGTGGCGTCGTCAGAGCTGGGGCACGGGCCTGTTGCAGAGGCGACAACAGAGTGCAGGAGAGCCGCACCATGCCTGAGACGATGGATCTCGCCGGCTTTTGCGCCTTCGTCGCTGAGCAGTGCAAGGCCGCCCAGCAGGTCTATGCCGAGATCGAGGAGGTCCAGTACCAGTTCAACGAGATATACCGCCAGAGGCTTGAGGCCTGGCAGCGGGCGCTGGCTGCGGCTGCTCCTCTCGTCGCCTCCCCCGAGGCGCTGCCGCCACAAGTGGCACAGAGCTTGCTTGAGAAGATAGAGGAGGAGCGCAACCGGCTGGCGGCGGAGATTGCCTCGCTCCAGCAGCAGGTCGGCGAGAAACGCGCCCAGGCCGAGTCCGCAGCTGCACAGGCCCGGGACGAGCTTGTCGCCCTGAGGAAAACGAACCCGCGCCTCGATGCGGACGAGGAGAGGCTCAAGGCGCAATGCGCCGGCCTCCGGGCCGAGATCGACCGCCTTAGTCGCGAGATCGAGGGCTCCGGCCTGATCCGGCGGCTGTTTGGCTGCAGGCGCCAGCGGCGACGGCGCGAGGAGCTCCGCACGGAGCTCACTGCTGCAGGTGCCCAGCTTCGTCGGGTGCGGGAGGAGTGGGCCGCAGCCAAGAGGCGCTACGAGTCCGAGCAGACCCGCCTCCACCAGATGTGGGAGCAGGCCAGCGTCGAGGCTGCGAACCTCCAGTCGCGGCTGGACTACCTCCAGGCCAACATCGACCAACTCGCCCGACAGAACGGTACCGGACAGTGGCTGGCCGGCCTTCGCGCCGTGCCGGAGGTCACCGGACCCCTGCGGGCTGCACTGACACAGGTCGTCGAGCTCAATCAGGTCAAGGCCGAGTACGAGGAGGGCCTGCGCACCGTGTCGGAGGCTCTCGGCTTGCTCAAGGGCCTCGCCGACGGGCTGGGGCGCTTCCTCAAGAGCGCCGACAAGGTCCTCGAGGAGCAGGAGCAGTACAACCTTCCCAGGTTGCGCGTCCGCGTGACCGACGCGGTGCTCGAGTTCCACTCCGTTTGGCCTTTCTTCAGGGCCCAGGTGAAGGATGAGAAGGTCCTCGGCACCCATCCCGCCGAGTTCAGCAAGCGCGTCCGTGCCATCATCACGGATCGCCTCGTTGATGCCGCCATCGCGTCCATGTTCGAGAGCCTTGGCAACAGCCTGACCGAGGCCACCAAGGCGTGGGGTTGACCGGAGGAAAAGAGATGAAGAAGGTCCTGGCCATTGCGGCTGTTGCGCTCTCGGTCGTGCTGCTCGCCCTGGCAGTGCTGTTCCTGATCGCCGCCATGGTCAAACCGGAGCGGCTGCTCGTGGCCATCGGCCTGTTTGTAGCTGGTGTGCTCCCGCTCGTCTGGGCCATCGCCACGCTCCGCCGGCAGGCCGAGCTCAGCCCGGAGAACCTCTCCGCTGCGATCATGGCGCTGGCCAGCCAGTCCGGCGGCGAGATCACGGAGGCACAGGTGCAGGCCCGCTTCCGCATCCCCTGGCAGATGGCATCGGACGCCCTCGAGAGGCTGGGAGCAGCCGGCCAGGTCCGCCGCGAGGTGCGGGGCGACCGCGTCGTGTACGTCGTGCAGGGCCTGAAGCCATCCCTGGTTGTCCGGCGGTGTCCTTACTGCGGCAGCAGCTTCCCGGTCAGGGAGGCAATCCGCAGCTGCCCCAACTGCGGGGCAACGATCGAGCTCGAGAAGACCTAATGTGACCCATGGATGTTCTGCGGAATGCGGCGCAAGGGACGCAAGCAACCCACCGAATGAATTCGGGGCTAC
>ENA-ORXB01003279-ORXB01003279.1-sediment-metagenome-genome-assembly--contig:-NODE-3279-length-11586-cov-2.550873_pt1 | contig 11586 bp, 8 predicted proteins | sample MGYA00237863_ERZ511475 | MGnify/ENA primary metagenome ERZ511475 (study PRJEB26305, sample SAMN06343858) | sediment metagenome | isolation source: hot spring sediment | place: Canada: British Columbia...
CTGCTCGCCCAGACCGACGCCCACTTCGAGATCGTCGTCGTCGACGACGGCTCCACCGATACGACGCGCGCCCTCCTCGCGGAGTACGACGACCGCCGCCTCGCCATTCACACGCTGCCGCACGTGGGTCGCGTGGCGGCATTGTGCTACGCCGCCGAGCAGGCGCGCGGCGAGCTGATCGCTATCCTCGACGCTGACGACGTGGCGCTGCCCGAGCGGTTCGCCACCCAGCGACGCTACCTCGCCGAGCATCCCGAGGTGGCGCTGATCGGGTGCCAGGCGATCGAGTTCGACCCGGCGGGCGAATGGGTGAATCCCGTGCCCGTCGGCCCCGCCGCCGTGCGCCGCGCGCTGGCGATGTACAATCCCTTCTTCTTCAGCGGCGTGATGTTTCGCCGGCACGTCTACCGTGAGGTCGGCGGCTTCTCTCCGGAGGCGCGCCTCGCCTACGACGTCGACTTCATCGTCCGCGTCGCCATGCGCTATCCCGTCGACATCCTGCCCGTGCCGCTGGTCCGGTTCCGCCATCACCCCGGCCAGATGAGCGCGAGTCCGGCCTGGCAAACCACCCAGCAGTGGCGGGCGGCACTCTTCCAACTGCGCGTGGCGCGTCAGCTCGGGCTGCCCTGGCACCTCTGGGCGTTCCCGCTCCTCGGGCTGCTGCGCGGTTGCTTCTACCGGCTGCCGCCCGCGCTTCGCCCGCGACGCGTGAAGGACGCGATCAAGTATCGCGTGCTGCGGTGGCTGCGCGTCTGCCAGCAGGAGTCGCCCCGCCCGTGACGGTCCCCCCGCTCGCGCCCCCGATCGCTCCTGTCGCCACCCCGACGGCGAAGGCGAGCGAGGCGCGCCTCCTCTTCGGCCTGTGGCTGATCGCGTTGGCCGCCCGGTTCGCCGGCGTCGTGCTGGGGATCCTCATCCTGGGCGACATGCTGGTCGCGGAAGATTCGCACGGCGTCTACCTCCCGATCGCGCAGAATCTGGCCGCAGGCAAGGGATACCAGTTCTACGGCACCCACTACGACGCCACGCGAATTCCCCCGCTCTATCCGATCTGGTTAGCGCTGTTGATGGCGACGGTCGGTCCACAGGTGCCGCTGTGGCTATCGGGGCTGTTCAACGCCGCCTTCCGCGCGGGCGGCTGCGTCCTCCTCTACCTGCTGGCACGACGCTACTTCGGCGAGCGGGCGGCACGCTGGGCGTTCGCCCTCTATCTGCTCGACCCGTGGGAGGCGCTCTGGGTCGGCTATCTGCTCAAGGAATCGCTGGCGGTGCCGCTCTTCCTCCTGGGAGTCTGGCAGCTCGGTCGCCTGGCGGATGCCCCGAGCGGCCGCACGGCGGCGCTCGCCGGGGCGACGATCGGCCTTGCGACCCTCGCCCGCTATCCGAGCGGCGCCCTCTGGATCGCCGGACTCCTCGTCGTGATTTGGATCCTCCGCCGCGAGGGCGGGGGCGCGCGCCACCTCCTCCGCCGCGGCGTGCGGCTCGTCGCCGCCCTCACTACGGGGATGCTCCTCGTTCTCTCCCCTTGGCTCGTTCGCAACTGGCGCGTCACGGGCCAGCCGGTCCTCAGCACCCACTTCGTCGGCCGCTATTTCTACACGAGCAACTCGCCGTCGCGCGTCCTCGATACCCGCGGCTACGCGGAGGCGCAGGGCCTCGACTTCGCGCTGCTGCGCCGGACCAACGCCGAGCAGAAACCGATCCAGGGCGAGGGCCGCCTCTTCCTCCACGCGCTGCGGGAACTCCTCGGCCGGCCCGACCACATCATCGTCCGAATCGCGACCAAGGTGGCGAACATGTGGCGGCCGACGTTTGGCGTCTCCTCGCTGCGGAACCTGCTGATCCTGGCGTTGCCCTATTGCGTCTTGATGCTCCTGGCGCTCGGCGGGATCGTCGTGGCGGTCCGGCAGCGGCTGCCGTGCCTCGCGATCGTGGCGCCGCTCGCGGTGATGATCGCGATCCACCTCGTCTTCTGGGCGGAGGTGCGCAACCGGCAGTATCCGATGCCGTTGCTCCACGCCTTCGGCGGTCTCGCCGTCGCTCGTCTTTTGGCGCTTGGCACTCGACGGATGGGGCCGGAGGGATGCGGAACGCATTGATCCTCGGGTGCGGGCGCAGCGGCACAAGCGCGGCGGCGGGCGCACTGCGGCGCGCCGGCTATTTCATGGGGGAGACCCTGATTCCGCCCGCCGCTCCCAACCCCCGCGGCTTCTTCGAAAGCCGCGAAATCCACGACCTGAACGAGGCGCTCCTCGCCCCTCTCCTCCCGCCGCGCTGGGGCGGCCGCCTCGGTGTCTTCCTCTTCCGCAGCGAGCGCACCGGATACGGCCAGCGCTGGCTCGCCCGGCTGCCGGTCGGAACGCCGGTCACCGCCCCTCCCGAGCTCTTGCCACGGATGGAGGCGCTGGTTCGCCGCGAGCCGTTCTGCTTCAAGGACCCCCGCTTCTGCTACACCCTGCCCGCCTGGCGCCCCCTGCTGCCCGACCCGCTCTTCGTCTGCGTCTTCCGCCACCCCGAGGCGAGCGCGCGCAGCATCCTCCACGAGGTGCAGACGCGCCGCTACCTGCGCAAACTCGTGCTCGATCGGGAGGGCGCGCTGTCGGTCTGGCTGCTGATGTATCGCCACGTCCTCGAGGTCCACGTTCCCGCGGGGGGAGAGTGGCTCTTCCTCCATTACCACCAGCTACTGGATCGATCGGGGCTCGACCGTCTCGGTGAGGCGCTCGGCGTCGAGGTCGATCGCGACTTCATCGACCCCCACCTCTCCCGATTCGACGGCGGCGGCGCCCTCGCTCCGCCGCTCCGCGCCGTCTACGATGAGCTCTGCGCGCGAGCGGGATACCGTGAGGGGTGAGGGGCCGGCGGCCGCCAGCCCTCCCGGCGACGCGGTCGAGGCGGGAGCCGACGTTCCTCCTGCGACCCGAGGCGCGCAGATCGCCCGCGCCGTCGCGGCCACGGCGATCGGCAGCGGCCTGTTCCACCTCGCGGGGCTGCTGACGTTCCTTCTTCTCTCCCACCGGCTCTCCCCCGCGGAGCTGGGGGCGTATCGCCAGATTGCCATCCTTCGGAGCATCGCCGCCCTCGTCTGGGCGATGGGCGTCCCCGATGCGATGCTCTACGCACTCGGCCGGGCCGCCGCCGACGAACGACCCCTCGTCTTCGCGGGCGCCGCGCGCTGGCTGCTCGTGGCGACGCCGGCCCTCGCGCTGACCAGTGGCGGAGGCACGTGGTTGGCCGGCCGTCTCCTCGATCGCCCGGCGCTGGCAGCGGCGGCACCGCTGGCGGCGGTCGTCGGCGGACTCGAGATCGCGTTCCTCTTCGCGGGGCCGTTGTGGGCGAGCATCGGACGCGCGCGCGGCTACATGCTGGCCGCCGCGGGCCACCTCGTCGCCCTCCTCCTCCTGACCGCGCTGCTCACCACGCGCACGCCCACGCTGACGAGCGCGCTCGCTGCTGCCGCGATCCCCGCCGCGAGCCTCTACCTCCTCACCCTCCTCCTCTTCTGGCGCCACTCGGCCGGCGCCTGCGCCGCCGACCTCTGGCGCACGCAGGTGGCGCCCGCCCTGCGTTACGGCGCCCCGGCCGCACTCGGCGCCACGCTCTACCTGGTCGGCTACCAGCTCGATCACCTCGTCGCCAGCGGCCACTTCTCCGCGGCGCAGTACGGGATTTACGCCGCCGGCGCCTGGCAACTGCCCGTGCTCGGCTTCCTCCAACAGGGCCACCGCACGGTGCTCGTGCCGGTGATGGCGGCCCACCACGTCGGCAAACGGCCCGAGGCGTTCTGGCGGGAGTGGCGCCACCAGGTCGAGCCCGCCGTGTGGCTGGCCGCCGCCCTCTTCTGGCCGCTCATGCTGGGAGCGGCGGATCTGGTGGCGGTGGCGCTCGGCCCGCCCTATGCTCCCAGCGTGGCCGTATTCCGCACCTACGCCTTCTTCCTCCCGCTCCAGACGGTGGCGTTCAACCTTCCCCTGCGCGCTGTCGGCTCGACGGGCTGGGAGGCGATCGCCGGTCTGGTGCAGATCGCCGTGACGCTGAGCGCGGCGGTCGGGCTGGTGCCGATGTTCGGACTGATCGGACCCGCGGTCGCCCTCCTCCTGGGCATGACCGCCCGTGCTGCACTCCTGGTGGGCGTGACCTGCCGGCGCATCGGCGTCGCCCCCGGCCAGATGCTACCGGTGCGCGCGGCGGTCGCCGGCTACCTCGTCACGGGCGGTGCGGCCGCGCTCGCCTGGCTCGTTACGGATCGCCTGGCGCTCGCTGCGGGAGCGGGGCGCCTGCTCGGCGCCGTCGCGATCTACGCCGCCCTGCTCCTCCTGCTCTGCCACCTGCGCCGGCGCTGACCCGGCGGAAAAATCGACAACCTCCGCCATTCTTCGTTGTCGTAAGCTGACGAGGTATTGTGGCGACCGCGGGAGGTAGGCGATGTTCTCCCTGGTTCAGGCCGGGCGAACGCGGCTGTGCGATTCGTGGACGCGACGCGAGGTGCTCCGCGTCGGAGCGCTCTCCGCACTCGGGCTCTCGCTCGCCGACTGGGTCCGTGCCCAGCAGGCGGGGGCGGTCTCCGGCAAGGGGAAGGCGAAGTCTGTCATCATGATCTTCAACTGCGGCGGGCCGAGCCATACCGACCTATGGGACATGAAGCCGGACGCCGCCGTCGAGTACCGCGGCGAGTTCAAGCCGATCCCCACCAACGTCGACGGCATCCAGATTTGCGAGCACATGCCCCGGCTCGCACGGCTGGCCGACAAGTACGCGATCATCCGGTCGGTTCACCACACCCAGCAGAGCCACAACGCGGGGATGTATTACAGCATCGTCGGCCGGCCCTACCGGGTCGATAGCACCCTGATCAACCCTAGCCGGTCCGACGATCCGAGCCTCGGCACGCTCTGCGGCTGGCTCGCGCGCCAGTTCGAGGGCTACCGCCGCGCGCTCCCGCCCTACATCATCACCCCCGCGCCGCACTGCGACAGCACCGTCTACATCACCCCCGGTCAATTCGGCGGCTGCCTCGGCAGCGAGTACGATCCGTTCGTCCTCAACGCCGATCCCAACGCGCGGGACTTCAAGGTCCCCAACCTTGAGCCGGTGGCGGGCGTGACGAACGAGCGGCTGCTGCGACGGCAGGCGATGCTCGATCGCGTCGACCGCGGCCTGGACGATCGCGAGGCACGCGTCTTCGCCGAGATGGACGTCGCCCGCCGCAAGGCGCTCGAACTCGTCACCTCGCCGGAGGTGCGGCGCGCCTTCGATCTCTCCCAGGAGCTCGATTCCGTCCGCGATCGCTACGGGCGCCACACCTGGGGCCAGTCCCACCTCCTCGCGCGGCGGCTCATCGAGGCGGGCGCCAAGTTCGTCACCACCGTCAACGGCCAGAGCATCGTCTGGGATACCCACGAGAACAACTTCCCGCGCCTCAAGGATCGGCTCATCCCTCCCATGGAGCAGGCGTTCTCTGCCCTGCTCGAGGATCTCGACCAGCGCGGCCTGCTCGACGAGACGCTCGTCATCTGGCACGGGGACTTCGGGCGCACCCCGCGGATCAACAACACCGCCGGGCGAGACCACTGGCCGCAGTGCTTCTCCGTGGTGATGGCTGGCGGCGGCATCCGCGGCGGTCAGGTGATCGGCGAATCGGACAAGATCGGCGCCTATCCCGTGACGCGGCCGGTCACCCCCGCGGATCTCAACGCCACGGTCTACACCCTGCTCGGCTACGATCCGCACGCGATCACCTATCCCTCGATCGACGGCCGGCCGATGCCACTCTCCGAAGGCGAGCCGATTCGCGAGCTTCTCTAGAGTCGGAAGAATCCTACCGACGCCCGTCGAGCCGGGGAGGCTGCGGCCCACCCGGCTCGAATCGCGCCGGGCGCTCTCCTTCCCAGCGATGCGCCTCCTCGTGCCGTTACTCCTCGTGGTCGCGCTGCCTGCGCTCGCGGCGGTCTCGCCAACGCGATCGCCCCGCGCGGCGACCACGCTCTCCTGGGCGCGGAACCTCCTCACCATCCGGAACCCCGCCCTCCCGGGCGAGACGATCGAGGTCCACTATCTCGAAGCCTTCTGCCGCCCCGGCTCCACCGATCGCGACTGGTCGGAAACAGTCATCCCCCATCGAACGACGCTGATCGAGGCCACCCCCGACGGCGCGCGCCTCCGCCTCGTGAGCGAGCTCGCCGATGGCCTTCGCGTCACGCACGAAATCCGTGCCGTGGACGATGGCGTCGAGTTCCGCCTCGTCGCGCACAATCCCACCGACCAGCGGTCCCAGGCGCATTGGGCGCAGCCGTGCGTGCGGGTCGACCGCTTCGTCGGCGTCGAGCGGCGGCCGAATTCGGAGGAGTATCTGCCCAAGTGCTTCGTCTTCCTCGACGGACGGCTCACCCGGATGCCGACGCCGCGATGGGCGACGCAGGCGCGCTACACCCCGGGCCAGGTCTGGTGCCCGCGCCATGTCGACCGTAACGATGTCAATCCCCGCCCCCTCAACCCCGATGTCCCTTCCAACGGCCTGATCGGCTGCTTCTCCTCCGACGAGAAATGGATCTTCGCCACCGCCTGGGAGCCGTATCAGGAGCTGTTCCAGGGGGTGCTCGTCTGTCTCCACTCCGATTTTCGCCTCGGCGGCCTCCTCCCCGGGGAGACGAAGCCGATCCGCGGCCGGATCTACCTCGTGCCGGCCGACGTTCCCGCGCTACTGCGCCGCTACCGGCGCGACTTTCCCGAGCACCACGCCGCCAGCCGGGGCAGGGGAGCGGCGCCGCGCCAGTGAACCCTCCCTCGCGAAAGGAGGCTGCCGCCATGCGCTTGGGGGCACCGGTTTGGCCGTTCCAGTGGCGCCCGCCCTACGAAGAGGCGCTCCGTCGGATCGCGGCCCTCGGCTTTCGTAGCGCCGAACTGATCGCCTGGGACGCCGCCACCCTCGCCGATTACTACACGCCCCAACGGCGCCGCACCCTCCGCGCCCTGATGGACGATCTCGGCCTCACCCTCTCCGAATTCGTCGCCACCGCGCGGGGGATGACCAGTCCCGATCCCGCTCGCCGCCAGGAGTGCCTCGATCACTTCCGGCGCGTCTGCGAGGTCGCCCGCGATCTCGGCACGGACACGATCAACACCGTCGCCCCCGCACCCTTCGAATTGCCGGTCCCACCGCTGAAACAGCTCCCCACCAGCCAGATTTGGACGCTCGACCTTCCCGAGGGTCTCGACTGGGAGCGCGGCTGGCAGGAGTTCGTAGAGATGATCCGCCAGGTGATGGCGATCGTCGCGGACGCCGGCCTCCGCTACGCGATCGAGCCCCATCCCTACCGCTACGTGAGCGATGCGGCGAGCATGCTCCGCCTCCTCGATCACGTGCCGTCGCCCGCCCTCGGGATCAACTACGATCCCAGCCACACCTTCCCGTGCGGAGAGCTGCCCCAGATCGGGATCTATCGCCTCGGCGAGCGCGTCTTCCACTGCCACTTCTCCGATAACGACGCCCTCACCAACGCCCATTGGCGGCCCGGCCGAGGCAAGATCGACTGGCGGGCGCTCCTCGCGGCGCTTCGCGACGTCGGCTTCGCCGGCACCGTCTCGATCGAGCTCGAGGACGTTCCCCAAGTCGCCCGCGGCGAAATTTCCGCCGGCCCCCAATTCGAGGAGGAAATGCGAAGGGCACGGGACTATCTGCTAACGACATCCGAAAGCCTCGGTATCGTCTGGGAGTGAGCGCCCCAGGCCATCCCCGACGATCCCACCGTGAAACCGCAATAGGCAGTCGCGACGAGACGCCCTTCGCGCGCCCCGGGGCGGAGCGTCGCTAAGCTTCCCGGCGAATGAGCGAGGAACCGCGGACCGCTACCGCCTCGCCCCATGGCTGCGCTTCTCCCCCCGACGTTGGCCCTCGGTATCGGCGCCAGCGAATCGGCTGGACGGTGGGTCTCGTCGCCGCGACGTTGGTCGCGGGGGGAACCATCGCTGCCGCGCGGCAGCGACTGGTCGTCACCGTCACCGTCAGCGGCCGGCAGTGCGAGGTCACCCTGCGCAACCCCTCCTGGCTGCCGCTTCCCTATGTGGTGGTGGGGCAGCGACCGGAGATCCGGCTCGAGCGGCGAACGCTGACGGGCGAGTGGGTGGACGTGACCGAGCCGCCCGAGCGATTTCCGGCGATGGATCTCTTTCCCCCGCGCGCCGTGCGCACGGTGAAGGTGCGGCTCCTCGAGCCCGGCCGCTATCGGGTGGGCGTGCGAATCGCCCCACGCGATCCGGCGCCGCGGGCCTACAGCGCCGACTTCGTCGCGCGCTGGCCCGATCCGATCACCGCTGCCACCGCGGCGCAGCGGACCGAGTTCTCCCCGCCAGCACGCCGGTTGCCGCCCGCGCGTCGTTGCCCGCGCTGCCGGTGGTGGACTCGCGGCGAGTGCGAGGAGTGCGCGTTCGAGCAGGCGCGGATCGAGGCGGAACGCCAACTGGCCCGCGAGCTCGCCGCCGGCGAATAGCCCTCATTCGCACGGGCGAAAATCGCGCACCTCGAGGCGCGCCGTCCGCAGCCGATCGCCGATCGTGGCCGAGTAATATTCCTCGACCTTCAGGGCGTAGCAGAGCGCCAGGTGCGCCCGCCGCCCTGCCGTCGCGATGCCGGCGAGCTCGTCGGCGCGCGCCGCGCTCCGCCACATCACCGCTTCGAGCGGCGCGCCGCCCGCCCGCAGGCGCAGCTTGAGATGATCGTCGGGAGCCCCGCCGCTGCGGGCGGGCAGCCGCTCCCAGCTCACCAGCTCGAGACCCTCGCTGCGCAGGATCGGCTCCGGATTGCCGTGGCCGAACGGCTCCATCCGCGCGATCTCCTCGGCCAGGCGCAGCCCCACCTCCGATGCGGGGACGACGCCGTCGACCGCGATCGGCCGCGCCGCGTCGAGCGGCACCTCTGCGAGCGGACTCGCCTCGCACAGGCGGCGGCGCAGCGAGTCGATCCGCTCCTCCGCTACCTCGAAGCCGGCGGCCTGGGCGTGCCCCCCGAACCGAAGAAGCAGATCGGCGCAACCGGCGAGCGCGGCGGTGACATCGAACGCTTGCCAGAGTCGGCCGACGGCGCCGCCCGGCGTGCGCGCCGAGCCGCGGCCCAACCCCGTTTCGGCATCGAGCGCGATCAGGAACGTCGGTCGCGCATACGTCTCTGCCAGCTTCCCCGCTACGATCCCCACCACGCCGGCGTGCCAATTCGGCGAGGCGAGCACGAGAACGGGATCCGCGATCCGCTGCAGCGCCATCCGCGTGGCATCGGCGAGGATCCGCTCCTGCTCCGCCTGGCGAGCGCCGTTGAGCGCTTCGAGCTGGCTGGCGAGCGCCGCCGCCTCCTGCTCGTCCTCGGCGAGGAGCAGGGCCAGCGCGTCCGCCGCCGATCCCATCCGCCCGGCGGCGTTCAGGCGCGGCGCGAGGAGAAATCCCAGGTCGTAGGTCGTCAGCCGCCGGCGCCGCTCCGCGCCGTTGCCGCCGGCACCGCTCCCCGGGCCGAACGCCTGCTCCACCAGCGCCCGTAACCCCGGGTGGCGCGTCTCACTCAGCGACCCCAGCCCGGCGTGCACGAGCGCCCGATTCTCGTCGAGCAGCGGCACGCAGTCGGCCACCGTGGCGAGCGATACCAGCCCGGCATAGTGGCGGCGGAACGTCGCCGGCGACTTGCCGAGCCGCTCGAGCAGCGCCCACACCAACTTGTAGGCGACCCCCGTCCCGCACAGCTCGCGAAACGGATAGCGGCTGTCGTGCCGCTTCGGATTGACGACCGCCACTGCGGGCGGAAGTTCCGGCCGCGGCTCGTGGTGGTCGGTGATCACCAGGTCGACGCCGAGCTCGCGCGCCGCCGCCGCGGCCTCGAACGCCACGCAGCCGCAGTCGGCGGTCACCACCAGGCGAAAGCCCGCCGCCGCCGCACGGCGGACCGTCTCGACCGAGAGGTCGTAGCCATCGCGCCGTTCCGGCACCCAGGCGGTGACCTCCACCGTAGTGTCGCGCCGCAGGCGACGGAGCGCCCGCGTGAGCAGGGCGGCGGCGCAGATGCCGTCGGCGTCGTAGTCGCCGTGGACGAGGATTCGCTCCCCGGCGCGCAACGCCGCGGCGAGCCGTTCGGCCGCGACGCCGACGTCGGGGAGCCGATCGGGCGGGTGGCACTGATCGAGGTCCGGCGCCAGAAAGCGAGCGGCGCTGGTCGCGTCCCTGCAGCCGCGATTCGCCAGCAGCGCGGCCACCACGGGAGAGATGCCGAGCTCGCGAGCGATCGCCGCAGCTTCGGGCGCCACCGGTGGCGGTTTGATCCAGGGACGCGGCGCCATTCGCTCCCCTCCGGCGACTCTTCCGTTACGCGAATCGGGGTGCGGGGCGAGCCTCCGTCGCCCGAAGCTCGCCCCGCGTCCGCTGAACGGGCGGCGCCCGCCTAAAGCCGTCGTTTCCGCTTCGGCCGAATGGCGGTGCTCTTCGGGGTCGCCGGCTTCGGCGTGGCGGGCCGCTCCGCCGCCGGCGCCTCGCCGGAGACGGCGGCAGCGGGCGTCGCCACCGGCCGCTTCTTCTCCTCCGCCCGCGCCGTCCGAGTCGTCTGCAGTCGCACGTCCTCCCGCTTGCGCGCCTCCTCGGCGGCACGGCGCGCGGCCCGCTCCCACATCACCACCAGCGGGCTCGCCACGAAGATCGAAGAGTAGGTCCCCACCCCGATCCCCGCCAGCAGCGCCGCATTGAACGGCCGAATCGAGTCCCCGCCCAACAGAATCAGCGCGACCAGCACGAACATCACCGTCAACGACGTGTTGAGCGACCGGTCGAACGTCGTGGTGATGCTCCGGTCGACCAACTGCTCGAGCGTCTCGCGTGGCTGCGGATCGCGCAGATTCTCGCGGATTCGGTCGAACACCACGATCGTGTCGTGCACCGAGTAGCCGATCACGGTCAGCGCGGCGGTGACGAAGAAGCTATCGATCTGCCACCCCAGCACCTGTCCCATCACTGCGAACAGCCCCATCGCGAACAGGACGTCGTGCAGCAGCGTGAAGATCGCCGCGCCGCCGAACTTCAGCCCATGGCGCAGGCCGCCGAGCGCGAACCGCCAGCCGAGATAGAGCAGCAGCGCCGCCGACGCGAGGACCACGCACAGCACCGCTCGCCGGACGAGATCCTTCGCTACGCTCGGCCCGATCATCGTCAGACTGGTCGCCGAAGTGACCAGGCCGTAGGGCAGCGCCGTCAGATCGGCACGGATCGCGTTGAGCGTCTCGCTGCTGGTGGCCCGCTTCGTCAAGATCAGCGCCACCGGCATCTGCGCGTGCGTTTCCTGCCGCACCTCGAGGTTGAGGTTGGGCACATTGATCCCGCGCAGCGCACCGAGGATGTCGTCGCGCCGATACTCCCGCACGAAGATGGCGTCGAGGCGCATCGTCCGATCCTGCTTGGTCACCTCCACCGACTCGGCACCGGTCAGCGCCGTGAGGCGGTTGCGAATCATCTCGATGTCGCTGTCCGCCGCCTCGCCGCCCGTGCCGGTGACGTGGGTCCACACCTGCGAGGCGCGTCCGATCAGCACGCGGGCGTCGCGCACCTGATGGCGAGCGAGGACCT
>ENA-ORXB01003282-ORXB01003282.1-sediment-metagenome-genome-assembly--contig:-NODE-3282-length-11583-cov-5.483487_pt1 | contig 11583 bp, 6 predicted proteins | sample MGYA00237863_ERZ511475 | MGnify/ENA primary metagenome ERZ511475 (study PRJEB26305, sample SAMN06343858) | sediment metagenome | isolation source: hot spring sediment | place: Canada: British Columbia...
TCCTCTCGCCACGGCGGCCGGCGCGCGATCCCGAGCCGACGCGCCCGTTCGAACCGGTCTTCCCCCTCCCGCGACGGAAAGATCCACCCACTCGGGACGAGCCGCGCCCGCACTTGCCGTCCATCCCCCCGGTGACGGGGGTCACCCCGCCCGACCGCGGGCGCCCGCCCCTGCGGGACGAGGGGCCCGGCTTCGCGCCGATCCGCCCTGCGCCGTCGGATCGGCGTGACGGCGGCGCGATCCTTCTGCCGCCACCCTCCCGCAGCGAGCCGCTCGCGCCGCTCCCGCCACGCTACCGGAGCGACGACCGCGGCGGCACGATCGTCATTCCCACGATCCCCCGCCGGCCGGCCGACGATCGAGGTCCCTTCTCCCCGGGCGGCTCCTTCGGGCGAAGCGACTCGGCGGTGCCGCACTTCCCCACCCCGCGCAGCTCGACGAGCGGGGGGAGTCGGATCATCCCGGCGCCTTCGTCGGGCAGCGACCGCACCTCCGGGGCGAGTTCGCGGTTCGGCACCTCGGCGGGAAGCAGCCCCAGTGGCAGCCGCGGCGGTGGCTCGGGGAGCGGCCGCTCGGGCGGAGAGGGCGGCCGCACGAGCGGCGGCGTCCATCGCGGCCGCGACCGCTGATCCCGTCGCTTCGACCCACCCCGTTGCGGCAGGGGAGGGCGCCGCGCCCGGCGAATTTCGCATGGGTGCGCCCATCCGCGGGCCGCCCCGCCACCCGGAGGAGCCTACGCCCATGCTCCGCGTTCCTTACCTCGCCATCGTTCTGCTCGCCCTGACTGCGACGCTGGTCGGCTGCGCCCGCGACACCGAAGAGGGCACGACCTCGGAGACGGGCGCTCCGCCCATCGCCAACGTCCCCACCGGAGGCGCGCTCACCCCGACCACCAATGCGCCCACCGCCACCGGCGCGTCGAACGCGCCGACAGCGAACGCCCCCACGGGGAACTCCACCGCCGCTCCCAGGAACTCGACGAGCTGGCCCAGAAACTGACAGCGGAACGCCAGCAACTGGCCCAGCAGCAGGAGGAACTGCATCGCCTCCAGCAGGAGCAGCAGCAGCACTGGGCGCTGCGGGAGCAGGAATGGAGCGAGCGGGAGCAGCTCTGGCAGAAGCAGCAGCGCGAGTGGGAACAACGGGAGCAGAGCTTGCAACAGCGCTTCGCCCGCCTGCGGGAAGCGGGAGCCAATTTGGCGGCAGCCCGCAAGAACTTCGCCCGGAATCGCGCGGCCTGGGAAGCCGAACGCCAGCAGACCCTCGCCCAGATCGAAGAGCAGCGGCAGCAGCTCCTCCAGCTTCAGGAGCATCTCTCCCACGAGTGGACCGGCTTACAACAGCAGGCACCGGAGATCGCCCGGCAGATGCTCTCGGCCCAGGAGCAATTGGAGCAGGCCCGCGAAGTTGTCCGGCAGCATCTGGGCAGCTTCCACAGCTTCGCAGCGCAGCACCGGCAGGACCTGGAAGCCCTGCGGACGGCCCTGCGCCTGGAAGCGGAACGGCTCCAGCGGCAGGAGCAGGAATTGCAGCAGGCCCGCGCCGAACACCGCCTGGCAGTGACAGCCTTCCGCCAGCAACTGCTGGACTGGCAGGCGCAGATTGCGGAGATGAAGCGGCTGCTGAGCGGCGATGCCTCCCGCCTGGAAGCCCAGGAAGCCCAGGTGCGCCGCGCCGCCGAGGAACTGGACGCCGCCACCCGCCAGCTCGCCGAGCAGCAGGAACAGTTGCGGCAGGAACGCCAGGCGGTCGCCCAGAAACGCGCCGAACTCGAACGCCACCTGAACGATATGCGGGAATGGTACCGCCACAAACTGCGGGAACTGGCGGCCAACTCCCGGCCCAACTCGGCGGCAGCCTTCTCGGAGACGGACAGACTTCGCATTCTCCCGGCGGAAACATCCCCTTCTTCCTCCAGTGTCATCAGCCCGTCACCATCGCTGCTTCCCACCGAGGAGGTCGAACCGGGCGATCGCCAACTCGGCGAGCTGCTCTTGCAGCACCAACTGGTGGACCCGGAAACGATCCGCATGCTTTGGGATCAGGCGGCCCGGCAGCGGCGGACCTTGCGGCAAGTCTTGCTCCAAAGCGGCGTGCTGACGCTTTATCAGCTTGCTCTGATCGAAGCCGGCCAGTTGGACGGCCTGATCCTGGGACGCTTCCGCGTGCTGGATCGATTGCGGACCACACCGCGGGAAACTCTCTATCGGGTCTGCGACCCCCAGGTGCCGGAACCGGGCGGGAATGTCTTCCTCCTGCGGCATCTGTCGGAAGCCGAGATGGAGGATGCGGTGCATCCCGACGAGTTCCGCCAGCGCTTCACGGCTGTCCAGGCGTTGCAGCATCCCCATGTGGCGGCGGTCCGGGAAGTACTGGAAATTCAGGGCCGGCCCGCGGCGCTGCTGGATTGGCCCACGGGCTTGTTCTCCCCGGATTGGCCGGCTTCGGCGGGCGATCCCGGCTGCTGGCTCCGCCTGCTCACCCAAGCTGCCAGCGGACTGACAGCCGCCCATCAGCATGGTCTGGTTCATGGCCATCTCACTGCCGACTCGCTTCTGCTGACTCCCGATGGAGTCGTGAAAATCGTCGGCTTGGGCGAACCCCCCTGGCTCTGGCCGGGACCCACCCCTTCGGTGGAACCTTCTCCCTCGGCCGATCTGCGGGCCTTGGGACAGATCGCCGCCACGTGGACGCTCTGGTACCAGTCGCCGTCCAGCAAGCGGCAACGGCCTCGGACATTCCCCGAAGAGTTGCTCCAGGTTTTACGTCGCCTGGAAGCCGACCCCATGCCTCCGATGGCCGACATGCCTCCGGCTCACGTGCCCTACGCCAGCGCCGCCGAGCTGCTCGCCGACCTGCACCGCCTCGCCTCCCGCTACCCCTGTTCCGAAGAAGTCTGGCACAAGCTGGTCCAATTCATCGCCGAGCAATCCCAGCCCGCCGGTGTCCACCAGGGACAATGGCGGCTCTCCGCCTGACACCATCCGAGCGATCTTGTTCAATTGTACACAATGAGCCAGGCATAATTCCAGCGCGGTGGGGCAAACTTTCTCCCTGCCTGTTTCGTCGGAATAGCGACGGCGCCAGCCATCGCTGGTGTTCGGATACAGCGTCTACCGGATCGCCGTATTCGCTACTGGACCCTGGAACCTTTTGTGGAGACCGCCTCATGACACGCTGGAAGAAGTGGGCTTTAGCCGCGGGGATTGCCGCCGTGGGGATCGCCTCCGGCGCGGGACTCGACCGCCTCACCGCCACCACCGCCGCGGCCCCGGCTGCCGCCCAGGACCTCAAACCCGCCGTCCATCTCCCCATCACCCGCGTCGTCCTCTTCAACAGCGGCGTCGGCTACTTCGCCCGCTCCGGCGAAGTCACCGATGATGCCCGCGTCGACCTCACCTTCCGCGAAGAGGACATCAACGACCTGCTCAAAAGCATGACCCTGGAAGACTTCGGCAACGGCCGCATCGACGCAGTCAGCTACGACTCCCGCGAGCCGATCGCCCGCACCCTGGCCAGTTTTGCCATCAATCTCAACGGCAACCCCACCTTTTCCGGGATTTTGACCCAGATGCGGGGCGAGCGGGTGGAAGTGACGCTCACGCCGACGGCGGTCAATCAGCCGGGCAAGCTCAACGGGGTGATTGTCGGGGTGGAGAAGCAGAAGGCTCCGGCGGGCAACACGACGATTGACGTGGAGGTGCTCAATCTCTGGTGCGCGGAGGGGCTGCGCTCGGTGAAACTGACGGAGATTCAGCAGTTGAAGTTTCTCAATCCCGTGATTGAGAGCGAGTTCCGTCGGGCGTTGGAGGTGTTGTCACTGTCGCATGACACGCAGAAGAAGGCGGTGTCGTTGTATTTTTCCGGTCAGGGGAAGCGGAAGGTGCAAGTGGGTTATGTGGTGGAGGCTCCCATTTGGAAGACCAGTTATCGGTTGATTTTGGATAAGGATGATAAGGAGGCTCCTTATCTTCAAGGTTGGGCCTTAGTGGAGAATCCCACGGATGACGATTGGGAGAATGTTCGTATGGTGTTGGTATCGGGGCGTCCGATATCTTTCAAGATGGATTTGTACAATCCTCTGTATGTCGATCGTCCGACGGAGCGTTTGGAGCTGTTCACCTCGCTGCGTCCGGTGACCTACCGCGGGGGATTCCGGCAGCAGGATGGTCAAGTCGCTCAGGGAGCTAACCGCGACAAGGAAATGGACTTCGGACTTCAGGGAGGCGGATTCGGCGGTGGAGCGGGTGCACCTCGTGCGGCAGCTCCTGCACCTCCGGGGATGCCTGCGGCGGATCGTGCTCTGAAGAACGCGGTGGAGGCTAAGCGGGATGAACGATTTGCTCGCGAAGTGGGCGACGAGCTGGGCCGCCGTTTGGCCACGGGCGCGGTCGGCAGTGCCGCCACGGCTGCCAATCTCGGCGACTACTACCAGTACATCATCCAGCACCCGGTGACACTCGCCCGTCAAAAGAGCGGCATGTTCCCCATCGTCACCAAACACATCCAGGGACAACGCGTCTCCATCTACAACCAAAATGTGCAAAAAACACACCCCCTCCGTGGTCTGAAATTCAAGAATACCAGCGAGGCGTATCTCAATCAAGGACCGATCACGGTCTTTGAAGGGAGCACCTATGCCGGTGACACACGGATTCTGGATGTCAACAAGAATGAAGAACGCCTCTTGTCCTATGCGATTGATCTGGGGATGGAGGTGGATCCGCAGGTGGGTCCTGGTACACAACAGATCACCAGTGTGCGGGCGGTCAAGGGGATCATCACCACCACGACGAAGTTCACGGAGGAGAAGCGCTACCGGATCATCAACCGGAGCGAGCAGGACCGGGTGCTATTGATCGAGCATCCGAACCGGAGCAATCAGCAGTTCCGGCTGGTGGAAACGGACAAACCGGTGGAGGAGACGCCGGAGTTCTACCGCTTCCAGACCTCGCTCAAGAGCGGCGAGACGAAGACCTTCACGGTCAAGGAAGAGCGGGATGTCCGCACGACGGTGCAGTTGTCGAATTCGAGCGATGATCAGATCCGCTATTTCATCAGTCTGTCGCAGTCGAGTCCGGCCCTGAAGCAGAAGCTGCACGAGGCGTTGACGCTCAAGGGTCAGTGGGATGCGGTGCGGCGGGAGTTGCAGCAGGTGGTGGCGGACTTGCAGCGGCTCAATGCGGACCAGGATCGGATTCGCAAGAACCTGCGGGAGACGCCGCCGGAGGCGGAGGTGTACAAGACGTACTTGAAGAAGCTCAACGATCAGGAGAAGGAGATCGACGGTTTGACGGCGAAGCAGAAGGAGTTGATGGCGAAGGAGTTTGCGGCACGCAAGCGTTACGAGGACTACCTGGCCAACCTCTCCGACTGAGAACTGCCCAAGCCGGCGCTGCTCTGTGACATCGTCCTGGCAGTCCGATCTCTGAGCCAAAAGCCAACCCTGTGCGAAACCCCGGCGGCAATCCTGCCGGGGTTCCTTGTTGGCCTGCCTTCCCTCTCCCCGAGCATCGGATCAATCTTTTTTGTTGGACAATTTCTACCCTGGGCGAACTCTCGAACGCAGATTCTCGCTGGACATCCCCTTCTTTTGGTGTATAATTGAACAGAAAAGGTTTCTGCTGTCAAACGTCCTCGGCGGCTGGAAGTCTTCCTCCCCGGCAGCCTCCGGCGAAGCCTGGCAACCCGATCCGCAGGTGTTACTCCAGGAACCGAGGTCCCTTTCGGGGTGGAGATGGTTCTAGGCAGAGAGACTGTTCCAGGCATCGAGGTCGTTCCAGGCGGTGAGCTGGACCCAGGAAGCGAGGCCGTTCCAGGGAAGGGGGGCAGGGATTTATCGCATGTTACCACACGCGTTGGCCGTCGATGTACACTTGCTCGACCTGCAACTGGCGGTTCCAGACGACCACATCGGCGACCTTTCCGACCTGGAGCGAGCCATAGTCACGGTCCAGTCCCAGGATGCGGGCCGGTGTCAGCGAGGCCATTTGCACGGCCAGATGGAGAGGGATTCCCGCTTGCTGATGGAGGGTGCGCACGCCGTGATCCAGTCCCATGACGCCGGAGGCCAGAGCCGAGCCGTCGCGCGTCAATCCCACGCCGTCCGCCTTGCGCACCGGTTCCCCGCACTCGTCTGGGCCGAAGATGTAGTCGCCATCGGGTTGATCCACCGCCCGCATGGCATCGGTGACAATGGCCAGTCGCTGAGGCCCTTTGATCTTGAAAGCCAGTTGCAGGAGTTCGGGTGCCAGATGCCGTCCATCCGCGATCACCTCGGTGGTCAGCTCGTCGAAATAGAGGGTAGCTTCCAGCACGCCGCCGCGCATGGGGTAAGTTTGCGACTGTCGCAGGCGGGCGCGGTCCGACATGGCACAGAAGAGATGATCCACATGGCGGGCGCCCCAGGCCAAAGCCGCCTGAACCTGGCCGAAGGTGGCATGGCTGTGGCCCACGTTGAAGCGGACTCCGCGGGCAGCGTAATCCCGGACCACTTCGCCGAGACCCGGCAGTTCTGGAGCGATGGTCACCGTCAGGGGCAGGCGGCGGTGATAATCGAGCAAGGCGCGGGTGTCGGGGTCCTCCGCAGCCAGGAACTCCCGATCCGGGTGGCAACCGCGCGCCGCACGGGCGAAAAAGGGGCCGTAGAGATGGGCGCCCACAAGACGTGCTCCTCCGGTGTCACTACCATAGAGCTGGGCACAGCATTCGAGAAACCGGCGGTAGTCGCTGCGGCGGGCGACGGTGCTGGTCGGGGTGAGCCGGGTCGTGCCGTGGCGGGCATGGCAACGGCAGACGGTGCGGAATGCCTCCTCGCTGCCATCCATGAAGTCGGCCCCATCCCCGCCGTGGACGTGCAGGTCGATCAATCCCGGCCCGACGTAGCAGCCGCTCACATCCACGACGGTGGCTCCCGCCGTGGGGACCTGTCCCACCGCTTCGATCCGGCGGCCTTCCCAGCGGAGCGCACCCGGCTGCAAACCCTCCGGCAGGATCAGCGTGGCGTTGGACAAAACCGTAGCCATAGGATAGAATTCCTGTAATATGTACACGGGTTCAGAATCAACTCGACGGCGTGCGAGTCCCCTGCTTCCTTCACCGAAGGGTGTAAAACCTGGGTGGGCAGGCGGGAGGAGCCGAAACATCTGCGAGGGGTGAAGGCCATCATGGCACGGCGGAAACTGGCAGGCTTGCGGACGATCGTCACCGGGGCATCCCAGGGCATCGGGCGGGCTTTGGTCGTGGAAGCGGCCCGGCGCGGCATGCGCGTGCTGGCAGTGGCCCGATCGGCCCCCTTGCTGGAAGAAGTGGTGCAGGAGGTGCGCCGCGCTGGCGGTGAGGCGGTGGCCTGCGTCGCCGATGTCACCCGTCCGGAGGACCGGCAAGCCATTGTCACTGCCGTGCAGCAGCATTTGGGCGGGCTGGATGTGCTCATCAACAACGCCGGAATTGGAGCCACCGGCCACTTCATGGACTCCGACCCCCAGGTCCTGCGCCAAATCTTTGAAACCAACTTCTTCGCCCTGGCGGAGATGATCCGCATCTGCCTGCCGCTGTTGCGCGCGGGGACCACGCCGGCCATTGTCAACATCTCCTCGGTGCTGGGCAAGCGGGCCTTGCCGGCGCGCTCCCTCTATTCGGCCAGCAAGTTCGCCGTGGCCGGTTTCAGTGAAGCCTTGCGAGCTGAATTGATCAAGGACGCCATCGATGTCATCGTCGTCAGTCCGGGCCTGACCCGCACCAACTTCTCGCAGAACATGCTGGAACAGAAGGCCCGCTTGCCCCTGGATCACCTCCGCGGCATGAGTAGCGAGGAAGTGGCGGCTGCCACCTTGCGGGCCTTGGAGAAGGGACGGGTCGATGTCACTCTGACCTGGCGCGGCCGGCTCCTGGTGTTGGTCAATCGCTTCTTTCCGGGACTGGTGGACCGCCTGGCCCGCCGCACCGTCCGCCGCTTGTTCGCCGACGAAATCGCCCAGCGCCAGAAGCGCTCCTGAGCCGTTCTTCAGTCGAAGGTCACAAACGGGCGAAGCTTCTCCAGTGTCTTCGGACCGATACCGGGCACCCGTCGCAAATCCTCCAAACTGCGGAAGGGACGCTCCGAACGTGCCAGGATGATCCGCTGAGCCAGCACTGGTCCGACGTTGGGCAGCCGTTGCAGCTCCGCGTTGCTCGCCCGGTTGATGGCGATCGGCGGTTCCCCCGGCTGAATCTTGCGCACCCCCCCAGCCCGCAGTGCCGTGGGAGCAGGAGCGGCTCGCGCTCCGCCGGGGGGACCAGAGGTCCCCGGAGCTTCGGGAAGGTACGCCGGCCCCGCTTCGCTCCCGCCCGCTTCCAGACTCGATGCGGAAGCCCCCGTCGCTTCCAGCATCGGTCCGTTCCCCAGATGACTGCCCTGCGCCACCTCCTGGAGCTTCCGCGCCGTCATGCCCGGCACCTGCTGCCACTCCGCTCGTTGAAGTTGCCCCTGCTGCGCGGGCAGGGCCGCCCTCTCCACAGGCCGCCGAGACAGCGCCGGACCATACGTCTCGACGATCAGCACCGCTGCCAATCCCCCCAGGACCAGAAACAGTCCCAGCGCGGAGGGCGGTTCCTCGTCGGCGGCGCGTACCGGCAGCTCCTCGTGTCCCTGACACCGGGCGGCTGTCATGGCCTTCCGCTCCTTGGCTCCTGCGTCCAGCCTTCCAGTTTAACCCGCCGCCGCCCCGCTTGCTAGCCCCGCGCCGGCCCGTGGCTCCCTCTCCGGGACAGGCCGCTGTCACTTCTTCACCGGCGCCCCGCTCCCTCCCTTCAGCCCCGGCGTAGCATTCCACTGCCGCACCAGCGACCCGTCCCCCGTCTTCCACACCGCCACCGTGCCGTCGTAGCAACCCGCTGCCACGTGCCGCCCGTCCGCCGAAAACGCCACCGCAAACACGTGGTCGCTCAGCCCGCCCCACTGACGCACCGTGGCCACCTTCCCCTTCCCGCTGACGTCCCACAGCCGCACGCTCCGGTCCGCACCACCTGTCGCCAAATGCGTCCCCGCTCCATTGATCGCCACCTTGTACACCTCGTCCGTGTGGCCCCCGCTGCTGCTCACCTGCTTCCCTTCCCCCTTCGGGTTCCACACCCGCAACTGTCGGTCCGCACCCACCGAGTACCCCGCGCTGCCGTCCGGCTTCACCGCCACCCCATAAACGATGTTCTGATGCTCCGGGAACGTCACCACCGACTCCCGCGCCTTGAGGTCCCACACCTTCGCCGTCTTGTCCCGACTGGCCGTCAGCAGATACTGACCATCCGCAGTCAAGGCGCAGCCCAGCACCCAGTCCGCGTGGTTCTCCACCGTCTGCACCAGCTCCGCCTGCTCCACCCCCCGCGACAGGTCGAACACCCGCACGCTTCGGTCGCAGCCCCCCGCCGCCAGCCACTTCCCATCCCCCGTCGCCGCCACGCACAACACCGCATCCTCCGTGTCGAACAAATGCTTCACCAGCACCCGCCCGTCCTCCACACCGTCCAGATACACCACTCCCCCCTTCTCCATCCCCGGACCATCCCAACGGTACGCCCGCACGTCCCCCTCCTGTCCCGGCCGGCCCCCCGCCGCCACCAGCTTGCCATCGGCATTGTTGATATGGCTGTTGATGCGCTGGATGACGTCGGCGACGGTAACAGCGCCGGATACGTCGATGCCCAGCCGGACGCCGTCGGTGCGATAGATGTAAAACTCCACGCCCGCGTCGTCACCTCCGTCGGTCAACACCGTACCGGCAGCCACCAGCCCGGTGCCGTTGTTCGGCGATCCGTCCGCATTGTCAGGCAGCGTCAGCTCCCAGGCGGCCCGGACTTCCGCCGGCGCCTGAGCGGCGAAAATCGCCAGAATGTCGCTGGCGGTGGTGGCGCCTTCGTTAATGTAGAAGGTCATCTTTTTATTGATCGGGTCGTAATCGAACGAAGGCGGGTCTGCCGTGTCGGCCAGCTCGATCTGAAAGCCGTTCCAGTCGGCGCCCAACTGACGGGCGCGGAATCGGATGCGGCTGTTCGCCACGCCGGAATCGAAGGTTGCTTGGGCATACTGGGGATTGTATGCCGGCAAGGTCTGTACACCGTTGCCGTGGTTTAGCTGTTCCAAGCGAATCTGCTGGCTGAAAGTGCGCAGCCCCAATTGGCTGGCAGTCGTGCCGCCGTTTTCGCCGATCATGAAATCGCAACCGCTGACGCGGGAGCGCACGTCGATGCCGTTGCGGTCGGCGTTGATCGAAGCCATCAGCCCCGCCCCGGCCCCATTGAGCAGATTGAGCAGGTCCTCGATCGTCTGCGCACGGGAGAAACTGATGGTGGTAGTGGCCTCGCGGTTGACGATTTGCAGGCCGGCGTCCTTGTCCAGGGCTTCGCCCCAGCCGTTGGCGGTGACCGCTGTGGCGCGGGCGTCGATCACCCCTTCGCCGTTGTTGAGCGCCTCCAGCGGGTCAAGCTCGGCGTAAAACGGTATCTGGCCCAGTGCGAAAGCACGGTTGATCGCATCACGCACATGATATGCGCGACTATAATCCTGTACGATGTGTATCACCATCGACTCGCCTGGGGTGTACTCCACGAACTCGTTTCCCACGGAGATGCTGTTGTCGTGGATCAGCGAGATTTGCACGCCGTTCAGCGCCACGCCTCCGGCGGTGTACTGGCCGGGTACGGCAGCCCGGATCACCAAGTCGTTGTCGCGTCCGGAACTGTGCAGAAAGGCGGTGGCTTTTGCGCCCAGGATGTTTTCCAGCAGGGTGGTGGGCGTCAGCGCGGGCTGGAGGTCCCGGCTTTCGATGTATCCTTCTCCCACGCCGGTGTCGCGCAGGATGCCCAACCGATACGCCGTGGTACCGCCGCCGACGTCGCGAATCGACAGGTTGACCCCTTCCGGTTGTGCGAAGCGGATATAGAGTTTCTTGTCGGTGATGTGGACGTTCAGCGCTCGGCCTGCCGGTGGGTTGGCCTTGATCTTCGCCGCCAAGTCGCCCAGCGTTACGGCGCCGCTGAGATCGACGATGCTCTTGTTGGTGCCGTCGGAGATTTCGATGCTGCCCAGCGAAACGCCCGCGCCCCCGAACAAATCGGCCAGCTTCGTGTCGTAGGCGAGCACCGGCGTAAGATTGGCAGTGCCGCGCACCGCCGCCGAGACGGCCCCGAATACCTCGGCGCCGGTAATATTGGTGTCGAACAGTAGCCCAATGTCGCCGAAACTCGATAGCCGCGCCTCGTTGCCCAGGTACTCAATGCTATTAGCGCCGACGGTGCTAAACGGGCGAACGCTGTCCTGCGAGCCGGCAAACAAATAACGGCCGCGAAACTGGCGATTGCCTGTGTCCAATAGCTGCCGGATAGTCTGGTCGATTTGTTGGGCGGCGGCGCGACGCTGCACCTCGGTAGAAGTGGTTCCCAGTGCGGCGATGGCCGTGCCGCGGGCTTCGGCCAGCAGGCCGGAAACGCTCGACACCGCGTTGTCAGTAGCACTAAGAAACGAAAGGTTGGTGCTGATGTTGGTCCGCATCTGGGTCTTGCGGGTCAGCAATTGCTGCAAGACCACCACTCGCATGGCCGCCACCGGAT
>ENA-ORXB01003283-ORXB01003283.1-sediment-metagenome-genome-assembly--contig:-NODE-3283-length-11581-cov-3.957754_pt1 | contig 11581 bp, 15 predicted proteins | sample MGYA00237863_ERZ511475 | MGnify/ENA primary metagenome ERZ511475 (study PRJEB26305, sample SAMN06343858) | sediment metagenome | isolation source: hot spring sediment | place: Canada: British Columbia...
CCTTCGGACTCGAAGGAACATCGGTCGTTGCATGGTCTTACGAGGACGCTTATCAATAATATGATAGTCGGTGTAACCCAGGGCTACGAGAAAAGACTTGAAGTTCTTGGGGTTGGATACCGGGCAGAGCTACAGGGGAAAAACTTGGTTCTGCAGGTTGGATATTCACATCCGGCGGTTATCGAGCCGATGGAGGGCATTGAGTTTGAAGTTCCTGCACCCACCAAGATAATTGTAAAGGGTGCTAATAAACAGGTTGTAGGTGAGATTGCAGCAAACATTCGACGTATACGCCCACCAGAGCCTTATAAAGGAAAGGGCATTAAGTATGAGGGCGAGTACATTAGAAGAAAGGTTGGCAAGACAGCCAAGTAAGCTAGGAACTAAATACTAGAGCTAAAGGTCTAGAGGTTGGGTTTAAAGGCAAGAGCTCTGTAAAGGTGGTTCTAGCTAGTTTCTAGTAGGGCCGTTAGGCCCGGCCTAGTTTCTAGTCTCTAGGATGGAGGAGTTTAATGGGAAAGACGGCGGAGGAAAAAGTAGCAAGGCTGAGAAGGCACAGAAGAGTTCGAAAAAAAGTATTTGGCACATCAGAGAGACCACGTCTGTCGGTTTTTAAGAGTACAAATCACATATATGCTCAGGTAATTGACGATTCGAAAGGCACGACTTTAGTTAGTGCATCAACTCTTGATCCAGAAATTAGGACTAAGATAAAAACTGGTGGGAATATCGATGCTGCAAAAAAAGTTGGTGAATTGATAGCTAAGCGAGCCTTGGAGAAAAATATTGACCGTGTAGTTTTTGACAGAGGCGGTTTCTTATATCATGGGCGTGTAAAAGCATTGGCTGATGCAGCCCGTGAAGCCGGTTTAAAGTTTTAATAGATAGGGGGAAGTGCGTGAACAAGAGAATCAATCCAGATGAGCTTGAACTGGAAGAAAAGGTAGTAAATATAAACAGGGTTGCGAAAGTTGTTAAGGGTGGACGTAGGTTCAGCCTTAGCGCGCTTGTTGTTGTAGGCGACCGCAATGGTCATGTTGGGGTTGGCTTTGGCAAGGGAGCCGAGGTACCAATCGCAATATCAAAAGGTGTTCAGGATGCTAAAAAGAATTTATTCCATGTTCCACTTGCAGGCTCAACCGTTCCGCATGAAGTTATTGGTGAATATGGTGCGGGACGGGTGCTGTTAAAGCCAGCTTCGGAAGGTACGGGTGTTATAGCAGGCGGCCCTGTTCGGGCCATCCTGGAGCTTGCTGGCGTAAGAGATATATTGACAAAGTCGCTGGGTAGTCAAAACCCGATCAATATGCTAAGGGCAACTGTTGAGGCTCTAAAGTTGCTGAAAACTCCAGAAGAAGTTGCTCGGCTTCGTGGAAAAGCAGCCGAGCAGATATTAGAGAAGTAAAAGTTGGTTGGAGGCGGTTGAGTTGGCTAAGCTCAAGATTAAGCAAATAAGAAGTGCCATTGGTCGTAGTGAGAAACAGAAGAAGACTCTTAAGGCGCTTGGCCTTAAAAGAATAAGACATGTTGTTGAACAAGATGATAGACCTGAGATACGAGGTATGATACAACGAGTAGCACATCTTGTTGAAGTGGAAGAGATTGTTTAGTTAAAGTTTTTGGCATGGGCCAAACCTGGCATTCATTTAATTATACTTTTATAATTAGTTGGGTTTTATTTTGAATCAGGTGGGTTTTTATTTTAGGCTTAAAATTTTGAGGAGGATAAGTTAATGCGTTTACATGAATTGTCACCTGCTCCGGGTGCTGTAAAGAAGCCCAAAAGAGTTGGCAGGGGACCTAGTTCTGGGCATGGAAAAACAGCAACGCGCGGGACGAAAGGTCAAAAGTCACGCTCTGGTGGCGGCAAAGGGCCTGGTTTTGAGGGTGGCCAAACACCAATTTACAGGCGCATCCCAAAATTACCGGGTTTTAAAAATCCTTTCAAGAAGGTATTTGCGCTGGTTAACACAGATCAGCTGAATATATTTGAAAATGGCGCTGTTGTTGATCCGCAAGTTTTACAGGAAGCTGGGATAATAAAGAATACGAAATTACCTGTTAAAATTCTGGGCCGCGGTGATATCGAAAAATCTTTAACAGTGAAGGCGCATAAGTTTAGTAGCTCTGCTGTAAGGAAAATCGAACAGGCGGGCGGAAAGGTAGAGAGCATTAAATGATCGAAGCAATAGGAAATGCATTTAAGGTACCAGATCTAAAACGCCGCATATTTTTTACACTAGCAATGATAACTGTATATCGACTTGGTGCCCACATACCGGTTCCCGGTATTGATGTAAAGGCGCTCAAATCTTTATTTGAACAAACGCCAATCCTTGGTTTTTTGGATTTATTTGCAGGTGGCGCTTTATCTAATTTTGCTGTATTTGCACTAGGAATCATGCCGTATATTACAGCTTCGATTATTTTACAACTTTTAACTATTGTTATTCCGACGCTGGCCCAATGGGCAAAAGAAGGAGAAATTGGCCAGCGCAAGATAACACAATGGACGCGTTATTTAACGCTGGTTTTAGCACTTATTCAATCAATAGGCTTAACAGTATTCTTTGAGCGTCAGCTCATGGAGCTTGGGGCAACTGCAGGATTTGGAATTGGGCTTAAAGCGCTGATCGTTCTAACATTAGTTGCTGGAACTGCGCTTATTATGTGGCTTGGCGAGCTCATAACACAGCGTGGCATTGGAAACGGTATGTCGCTATTAATCTTTGCAAGCATTATAGCACGGTTTCCGCAAGCAACACTTGAAACAGGTCAGCTTGGTGGAATTGTTACCGTCGTCGGACTAATATTTATTCTGTTGGCAATAATAGTATCGATCATCTTTGTGGAAAAAGCACAAAGGAGAATACCGGTTCAATATGCAAAGCGTGTAGTTGGGCGTAAGGTTTATGGAGGAACTAGTACTTATATACCTCTTAAAGTGAACTCGGCAGGAGTTATTCCGATTATCTTTGCATCATCAGTGCTGCTTTTTCCAGTGACCATATTCCAGTTCTTCCCAAGCACATTTACCAACGTGCTTAGCAATTGGCTTGATCCGAATGGTGCTCTTTATCTGACTCTGTATGGATTGCTGGTTATTTTCTTTACGTACTTTTACACAGCAATAATTTTCAACCCAATTGATATATCAGATAACATGAAAAAATACGGTGGGTTTATTCCGGGTGTTCGACCTGGCAAACCAACCGCAAGTTATCTTGATAGAGTATTAACCAGAATTACCCTGCCAGGCTCTTTCTTCTTGGCCCTTATTGCAGTTATACCTGCAATTCTTGGTAAGGTATTAAATATACCATTCTTCCAGGGTGGAAACTTTGGTGGCACCTCACTACTTATTATGGTCGGTGTGGCACTTGAGACAATGCGCCAGATTGAGTCTCAGCTTCTCATGAGGCATTATGAGGGATTCTTAAAATAGGGGCCAGAGGCCAGGGTAAAAACGACCGCCGACGGCAGACCGCCGACCGCCACTTTAGGCTCCTTCGGAGCCTAATCGGGAACGGCAGACCGGGACGAGGGACCGGCAAAAGAAGAAGTGTCATTGCGAGGAGATTGCCACGGCACTTTCAGTGCCTCGCAACAGGCTCTGGCAATCTCAATGTTAGCGGATAGTAATTTAGAGGGACTTTGGAGAAAGGAGAAAAAAAGTGAACGTTATCTTACTAGGGCCTCCTGGAGCAGGTAAGGGTACCCAGGCAGAAGGAATTGTAAAAGAGTTTGGCTTAGTTCACATCTCGACAGGCGATATGCTGAGGGCAGCAGTTAAAGCTGGAACTGAGATGGGCCTTAAGGCGCAAGAATATATGACAAAAGGCGCTCTTGTTCCTGATGAGGTTGTCATCGGCATTGTGCGCGATCGGATTGCAGAGCCAGATTGTGAAAAGGGATTTTTGCTAGACGGTTTTCCAAGAACTGTAAATCAGGCTATTGAGCTAGACAAAGTGCTTGCCTCGATGGGTAAGAACATCGATGCAGTTGTAAATATTGTTGTTCCTGATGAAGAGCTACTGAATAGGTTGACTGGACGTCGTATATGCAAGACTTGCCAGCGCCCGTATCATATAATGTTTAAGCCACCAAAGGTTGAGGGGATTTGTGAGTGTGGTGGTGAACTGTATCAAAGAGCTGATGATACGGTTGAGACGGTAAAAAATCGGCTAGATGTATATCACAGCCAGACAGCACCGCTGATTGACTATTATAAGGAAAAAGGCGTTCTCATCGATATCGATGGAACTAGGACAGTTGAGGGAGTTTTTGAGGACATTAGTAACTCTCTTAAGGCAAAGGTGTAATGGCTGATTCTCTCGAGGCGAGAGCATGATAATTCGCAAAAGTAGAGATGAGATAGCTACTATGCGCCAGGCAGGGCGCATAGTAGCGCAAACCTTGGAGCTCATTGAAAAAGAGATAAAACCAGGTGTTGAAACTATTATTTTGAATAATATTGCTGAAAGATTTATTCGCAAGTCGGGTTCAAGGCCGGCTTTTAAGGGATACAAGGGCTTCCCAGCTTCTATATGCACTTCACTAAACGAAGTGGTTGTTCATGGGATCCCAGGTTCTCAAAAGCTGAAAGATGGCGATATTATCAGCATTGATATCGGTGTTGAGCTTAAAGGTTATTATGCTGATGCCGCTGCAACGTATCCTGTAGGGGAAATCTCAAAGGAAGCCCAACGGTTGATTGAGACAACTAGGTTGGCTCTTGAGAAAGGTATGTCCAAGTGCATTGATGGTAATCACTTGTACGATATATCCCATGCAATCCAAATTACTGCAGAATCAGCAGGCTATTCTGTTGTTAGGGAGTTTGTAGGTCACGGCATTGGCCGAGAGATGCATGAGGATCCGCAGATACCGAATTTTGGTTTACCTGGGCGAGGCCCAGTGATTAAAGAGGGAATGGTTTTTGCTATAGAGCCCATGGTCAACATAGGAGGATATAAGGTCAATATTCTGCCTGATCACTGGACTGTTGTTACTGCTGATGGGAGCTTATCAGCTCATTTTGAGCATACAGTGGCAGTTACTAAAGATGGGCCAGAGATATTGACGGTTCTGTAGACGCTTAATTTATATTTTGGTATAATGTAACTTTGTGATTCTAATCTGCGGGGGATTGTGAGCGGTGCCTAAAAAAGAGGAAGCCATAGAGGTAGAGGGGACAGTTATAGAACCTTTACCGAATGCCATGTTTAGAGTTGAATTGGACAACGGTCATAAAGTTCTGGCTCATATATCAGGTAAAATGCGGATGCATTACATTCGTATCTTACCTGGTGATCGGGTTGTCGTGGAGCTTTCTCCATACGATTTAAGCAGGGGCCGCATTGTGTATAGATTTAAGTAAAGCCGGTGAATAGGTGAGTCGGTGAGCGGGTGAATCGGTTAACAACCACAGATCACAGACCATCGCAGGAAGAAAGTGACCGCAGATCGGGGATGGGAGACCGGCAAAAGATTAGGTGTCATTGCGAAGAGTCCGAAGGATTCTGTGGCAATCTCAAAATTGAATGGGAACTAGAAGGTTGGAGATAAAAATGAAGGTTAGGCCGTCAGTAAAAAAGATTTGTGAGAAGTGCAAGATAATAAAGAGACATGGCAGGGTTCTGGTAATTTGCGAAAACCCGCGCCACAAGCAGCGCCAAGGATAGATGTTTTGTTAGCTTAAGGAGGTACTGTAAATTTGGCACGTATAGCCGGTGTTGATTTACCCAGAGAGAAAAGGGTAGAGGTAGCTTTAACCTATATTTACGGCATAGGTTTATCAAAATCACAAGAGATATTAAAAGCAACGGGTGTAAGCCCCGATACGCGGGTTCGCAACCTTACTGAAGAAGAAGTTGTAAAACTAAGGGATTACATTGATAAAAATATCAAAGTTGAAGGTGACCTTAGAAGAGAGGTGTCTCAAAACATCAAGCGTCTCATGGAAATTGGATGTTATCGTGGGTTAAGGCACCGTCGAGGTCTGCCAGTACGCGGACAGCGTACCCATACGAACGCTCGCACTAGAAAGGGTCCACGCAGGGCTGTAGGTGCAAAGCGTAAGAAATAAAATTTCGCCTATTAATTGCGCCTGTTAGAGCTTAAATGTTTTAGGTGGTGATTTTAGAGGTATATGCAGTTGCGGCTGCTTAAGTATTTGATATTTGTGGAGAATTAGAAAGCAAAATTAAAGAGCAAGATTAAAGGAGGTAGCTATTTGGCTAAGAAAGCTAAAGCCACTAGAGTAAAGCGCAGAGAGCGGAAAAATGTTGTTCATGGCGCTGCTCATATCAGGAGTACATTTAACAATACAATAATTACAATTTCTGATCTGCAGGGCAACACTATAGCGTGGGAAAGTGCTGGGACTGCAGGTTTTAAAGGTTCGCGTAAAAGCACACCGTTTGCAGCACAAGTTGCAGCGGAAGCGGTAGCCAAAAAGGCTCAGGAACATGGGATGAAAAGAGTGGATGTTTTTGTAAAAGGACCAGGTGCAGGTCGCGAGACAGCCATAAGGACTTTGCAGGCTAATGGCTTAGAAGTTGTAGGAATAACCGATGTTACACCTGTGCCACACAATGGTTGTCGTCCTAGGAAAAGAAGAAGGGTGTAAGAGATGGCAAGACATACAGGACCTGTTTGCAAATTATGCAGAAGAGAAGCTCAGAAGCTTTTCCTTAAGGGCGATAAATGCCTAACTGATAAGTGCCCGGTTGAGAGAAGGCCTTATCCTCCAGGTGAGCACGGCCGCTCGCGCCGCAAAGAATCTGAATACTATATCCAGCTGCGCGAAAAGCAAAAAGCAAAGCGCGTTTATGGTGTACTTGAGAGACAGTTTCGAAATTATTACGAATTAGCCGCAAAAAGAAAAGGTGTTACCGGCGAGAACCTGCTCCAGATTCTTGAAAGTCGCCTAGACAATACTATATACAGGATAGGTTTTGCCTCTTCGCGGGCAATGGCAAGGCAGGATGTTCGCCATGGACATATAGCTGTTAATGGCAGAAGAGTAGACATACCTTCATTTCGTGTAAAACCGGGCGATATTATCACCGTCATTGGTGATGTAGCTAGAATAAAAGAAGCAGCTGAGTCGGTAAATAAAGCTACTGTTCCCTCATGGCTTGATGTGGATTATGAAAATCTAACCGCAAAAGTAGTCGGTGTCCCATCGCGCCAGGATATTGATGTGCCGGTTCAAGAGAAACTAATTGTCGAGCTTTACTCAAAGTAATAATTTTGGTAATTAAAATCCCTGAGATTGGAGTATACCGGCTCTTTAACCCCCAATCTCTGAGTTTGGATTATAAGGAGGAGTATATTAATGCTAGATATCCGCAAGCCGACTATCTCCGTGGAGGAGACGCATGATTCTTCGGCTCGTTTCAAGGTCGAGCCGCTAGAGAGAGGCTTCGGTTACACATTAGGTAATTCGCTAAGGCGTGTATTATTGTCATCTTTACCAGGTGCTGCTGTAACTTCGGTGAAGATTGAAAGAGTGACGCATGAATTTACCACAATTCCAGGAGTCAAAGAGGATGTAGTTGATATCATCCTTAATATTAAGGAACTTGTTTTGAGATTGCATGGCGACGAGCCAGCAACAATGAGGATCTCGGCAAAAGGTCCAAAAGAAGTCACAGCTGCCGATATTGAGTATCCAGCAGAGGTAGAGATTGTAAATCCAAACCTGCATATTGCAACTTTAAACGAAGATGGAGAGCTCGAGATGGAGATGACTGTAGAATCTGGCCGAGGCTACGTCTCTGCAGAGCGAAATAAGAGGCCGGCAGCGGCAATTGGGGTTATACCTGTTGATTCTCTGTTTAGTCCAATAAAGCAGGTAACTTATACTGTTGAGAACACGCGTGTTGGTCAAAGGACCGACTTTGATAGACTAATTCTTGATGTTACAACAAACGGTAGCATAACACCCTTTGAAGCTGTAAGTATTGGCGCAAAAATTATAAATGAGCATATGAGTTTGTTCATGGAGCAAGCAAGCGATTTTGCCGCTACTCCAGTTTTTGCATCCGACCCAAGTGAGCGAAACAGATCTCTCGATCTACCGATTGAGGATTTAGAGCTTTCAGTTCGCTCTTATAATTGCCTAAAACGCGAAGGGATTAATACTGTCCAGCAGCTAATCGAGCAAAACGAGGGCGATCTTATGAAGATTAGGAACTTTGGCGCCAAGTCAATTGAAGAGGTAAAAGATAAGTTAGCACAGCTTGGGCTTTCGCTTAAATCTGGTTAATAGGAGATGGAAATGAGGCACGCAAAGAAGGGCAGAAAAATTGGAACTAGTGCCAGCCATCGGAAAGCAATTCTAGAAGGATTGGCACGTCAGCTCATGACATATGAGAGGGTTCAAACTACAGAGGCCAAGGCAAAAGAGTTAAGGCCAATGGTTGAAAAGGTTATCACGCTTGGCAAAAAAGGGGACCTGCATTCACGCAGGCAGGCTCTAGCTATTCTGCGCGATAGGGACACCGTTCATAAGCTTTTTGCAGAAATTGGTCCTCGCTATGCTGAGCGCGATGGCGGTTATACAAGGATATTAAAACTTGGCCCGCGCCAAGGAGATGCTGCTCCAATGGTACTAATTGAATTGGTTTAGCAAGGACTTATTATATTATAAACTCATACCCTGCGTATTAATTTAATATGTTTGTTTAGAGGCAAAGGCTATAAGAGCAGACCGGGGACCAGAGACGGGCAAAAGAAGAACTGTCATTGCGAGGCATTTGCCACGCTTTGCTCGCAACAGGCTCCGGTGCCGTGGCAATCTCTTAATAATTCAAAATTTAAAATCAGGGGCATTTTACTATCTACCACCCTGCAGTTTACTATTTATTTGTCACCCAGCTATTTATTACTTTTTTATCATCCGAAGAGCCGAGGGCTCTGAAGGATCTAAATCATATTTTCTTAAAAAAGACAGTTGCTAAATTTCCGTTTCACTTTTATGCTTAAGGCTTTTAGAATGACAGTTGTCAAGCACCAAAAGGGTTGAATTGCAAGATCCCTAAATTTTTGGGCTGAGATTCTGGATTTTTCGTTCCGAATCTTGAATTATAATTGTCTGGACCTTGTTTATGAATGTGGCTTCCGGTTTTTCGGTAAAAGGATCAAGATAGTGATAGAGTTTAAAAATGTCTCCTACCATTACGGTAAGGGCGAAAATCAGATATCTGCTCTAAGAGATATCAACCTTGTAATAAACGAGGGCGAATTTGTTGCTGTTCTTGGTCCAAACGGCTCAGGGAAGTCAACGCTTGCAAGGCACGTAAATGGCCTCTTGAAACCAACTTGCGGAGAAGTAAAAGTCGATGGGTTATCAACAGATGATCCGAGAGCTATTTGGGAAATACGCCAGCGCGTCGGGATGGTTTTTCAAAATCCCGATAACCAAATTGTTGCTTCAAGTGTTAAAGAAGATGTTTCTTTTGGGCCAGAAAACTTAGGTATTAGTACAGATGAAATAAAACTTCGTGTAGATAGTGCCCTTAAGACTGTAGGCATGGCTGATTTTTCATCGATAGACCCGCATATGCTTTCAGGCGGTCAGAGGCAAAAGGTAGCAATTGCTGGCGCACTTGCCATGAATACAAAATATATAGTTTTAGATGAGGCAACCTCAATGCTAGACCCTAAGGGAAGAGCAGATATTATATCAACTATAGAAAAGCTTAATAGGGAATATGGCATAACGATACTATATATCACTCATATACCAGATGAAGCCGTGCTTGCTGATAGAATTATCATATTATCAAATGGCTCTATAGCAATGGATGGCTCACCACGCGATGTTTTCTCTAACTTATCAGCGTTAAGTAAAATTGGTGTAGGGGCTCCAGCAGCTAGGCTGATAGCTGAAGAGCTTCTTATTGCAGGAGTCAATCTCCCTAATACGATTCTTACGGTAGATGAGCTGGTGGCTGCTTTATGCTGATCGAGCTGCGCAATCTTAGCTTTACTTACTTCGCAAACAATTCACCAGACCAAGCTGTGCTAAAGGGTATAAATTTAAGCATAAGAAAAGGTGAATTTATTGGCCTTATTGGACCAACAGGCTCCGGAAAATCCACGCTTGCCCAGCACCTAAATGGACTTTTATTTCCCACATCAGGCAAGATATTTTTTAAAGGTAAAGAGGTAGGCAAGGATATTCATCCAAATGAAGTCCGAAAAGAGGTCGGACTCGTTTTTCAATTCCCAGAAAGCCAACTTTTTGAGGAATCAGTAGCACGTGATGTAGCTTTTGGACCCAGAAATCTAGGTTTGCCTGAGAAAGAGGTACGTAGAAGAGTAAAAGAGTCTCTAGGTCTGGTTGGGTTTGATTATGCTGAATTTGCAGATCGGTCTCCATTTAAGCTAAGTGGTGGGGAAATGCGCCTTGTAGCATTAGCAGGTGTACTTGCTATGGGTCCTAGCATGCTTGTGCTTGATGAACCAACAAGTGGGCTTGATGCACGCGGTAAGGCAAGGATAATGGATTGTCTTGCTAAGCTTAACCAGAGTGGTTTGACAATTCTTGTGATTTCTCATGACGTGGATGAATTGGCTCAGCTAGCTAAGCGCATTATAGTTTTGGATGCAGGAAAGATATTGCTTGATGATAAGCCGGAAAAAGTGTTTGCGGGCGTTGATCTTTTAAGAAACATCGGTCTTGATGTTCCAAAAACAATGGAAATCTTAATAAGGCTTAAAGCGTGCGGCTTGGATGTGGCGATCGAGAACTTTGGCTTAAAAGAGGCTACTAACTCTATTATTGCTGCAATGAGGAGGGCATAGAAGTGGCAGTGCCCAGACTTATCATTGGCCAATATTATAATGGAAAATCACTTGCTCATCAAATCGATCCAAGGGTTAAGCTTGCAATAATGTTTTTATTCGCAGTATCTGTATTTCTTATTAAAAATTTTAGTGGACTTATTATTTTAGCTCTATCTCTTTTCTTGCTTGTTGGTCTTTGTAAGTTGCCACTTAGCCTTACTATGAAGGGAATCAAGCCATTGTTTTATATATTAGCGTTTACCCTTCTTATACATATTTTTGCTGGTGGTAAGCCATGGGTTGATGTTGGGCCGATCAGCATCAGTATTACTGGGCTGAAGACTGGTACATTTGTAGATTTTCGCTTAATTTTGTTGGTCATTGGCTCTGCCATCCTAACGCTTACTTCAACACCGATTGAGTTAACCGATGCCATAGAATATATTCTTTCTCCGCTTAGACGAATACGAGTTCCTTCACATGAACTTGCTATGATGATAACAATAGCAATAAGATTTATACCTGTTCTTTCCGATGAGGCAGATAAGATAGTAAAGGCCCAGATAGCTAGAGGTGCGAACTTTGATTCAAAAAACCCGATTACAAGGGCAAAAAGCTTCATCCCTATTCTTGTGCCTTTATTTGTAAGCGTTTTCAGACGGGCAGATGAACTTGCTGAAGCGATGGAGGCGCGAGCTTACCGTGGTGGAGAGGGAAGAACAAAAGTGCGCGAACTAAAAATGGAAAAACGAGATTACTTAGTTTTTGCCATAGCTATATT
>ENA-ORXB01003288-ORXB01003288.1-sediment-metagenome-genome-assembly--contig:-NODE-3288-length-11536-cov-2.732437_pt1 | contig 11536 bp, 7 predicted proteins | sample MGYA00237863_ERZ511475 | MGnify/ENA primary metagenome ERZ511475 (study PRJEB26305, sample SAMN06343858) | sediment metagenome | isolation source: hot spring sediment | place: Canada: British Columbia...
TGTTAGTTCTGGCCGGTGCGGGGAGCGGTAAGACCCGGGTACTGACCTACCGGATTGCGCACCTGATTCGTAATGCTGGTGTAAAGCCGGAGAATATTCTGGCGATTACCTTTACCAATAAGGCTGCCCGGGAGATGCGCTCCCGCGTGGAGAAGTTGTTGCCGCAGGAGGTTCATGACCTTTGGGTGATGACCTTTCACGCAGCATCCCTCCGCATCCTGCGGAGGGAGATTCACCACTTGGGCAGGGACGACGCCTTTGTGATTTATGACGAGGACGACCGGCACGCGCTGGTGAAGGAGTGTTTGAAGGAGATCGGGCTTGACGAAAAACAATACCCTCCGGGAGGGCTGATTGCGGCCATTTCTAGGGCAAAAAACCGGCTTGTAGGATCCCAAGCGTACGCGCGGCAGGCGGCTACCCGCTATGAGGAAGTGGTGGCGCAGGTTTACACCCTTTACCAGGAGAAACTCGGGCGGTACGGCGCCCTCGATTTTGATGATTTGCTCGTGGAGACAGTGCGGCTTTTTCAGGAATGCCCTGCCGTTCTTGAGCGTTACCGGCGGCGCTTCCAGTATATCTTAGTGGACGAGTACCAAGACACCAACCACGCGCAGTACGTCTGGGTGAACCTTTTGGCCGGCGGTCACCGGAACCTGGTGGTGGTGGGGGATCCTGACCAGGCCATCTTTGGCTGGCGGGGTGCGGATATCAGCAACATCCTGAATTTCGAGCGTGATTACCCGGAGGCTCGGGTGATCAAGTTGGAACAAAACTACCGTTCCACCGCGCGGATCCTGGCGGTGGCTGACGGGGTGATTAAGCACAACCGCCTGCGGAAGGAAAAGGTCCTCCGGGCGGTGAAAGGGGAAGGGGAACCCCCGGCGCTTTACGTCGCGCCGGACGAGGTGGCGGAGGCTAACTTTATCGCCGAGGAGATCGCCGGGCTGCGGCGGGAGCAGGGTTATTCCTATAAAGACTTTGCGGTGCTTTACCGCACCCACGCCCAGTCCCGGGTGCTGGAGGAAGTTTTCCTTGTTGCCGGCATCCCTTATATCATCCTCGGCGGCCTGCGGTTTTACGAGCGGAAGGAGATCAAGGATATCCTGGCCTACCTGCGGCTGGTCGTCAATCCGGCGGATGCTTTAAGCCTCAAGCGGGTGATCAGTACCCCGCCACGGGGGATCGGTACGGGTTACTTAGGGCGGCTGCTGCGGTACGCGGCGGCGCAACATATATCTCCTGTGGCCGCGCTTCTCGAAGCTGAGGCTATTCCTGGGTTACCGCTGAAGGTCCGGGAGGAGATGCGGAGGCTCGGTGAACTTTTGGTCCGGTTGCGGGCGGAGACGGGGTCGGTAACGCGGGTTGTGGAGGAGGTACTGAGCGATACCGGTTACGAACGCCATCTCCTGGCGGAAGGGACACCGGAGGCTCAAGCGCGGATAGAGAATATCAGGGAGTTTGCCACGGTAACCCGGGAGTTTGACCGGGAGGAGCGCGGGGGGCTGGCCGAGTTTTTGGCTGAAATCGCACTTTTCACCGATATTGACCGGTACGATCCCGAAGCCGATGCGGTGGCGCTGCTGACGCTACACAGCGCCAAGGGACTTGAGTTCCCGGTGGTTTTCCTCACCGGGATGGAGGAAGGGCTTTTCCCCCATATCCGGAGCTTGGATGATCCGGCGGAGATGGAGGAAGAACGGCGGCTCTGTTATGTTGGGATTACCCGCGCGCAAGAGCGGCTTTTCCTGACGCGGTGCGAGATGCGCCACCTTTACGGTAGCGTATACGCGAATCCTCCTTCGCGCTTCTTGTCCGAGATGCCTGCAGAAAGTTTGGCGGTGGCGGCGGAAACCGGGGAGACGCCGCCTTCCCGGGAGGCGGCGGAACTGAGGCCCGGCGACCGGGTGCTCCATAAAAAGTGGGGCGCCGGCACGGTGGTCAAGCTGACCGGGAGCGGCGGGGACACGCAGGTAACGGTATCTTTCGCGAACGCGGGTTTGAAAACCCTCCTTTTGGATTACGCGCCTCTGGAGAGGCTGGTAGAATGACGAAGCATTTGGTAGTGGTTATCGGGCTTACGGTGCTTATTCACCTTATCAATACCCTGATTTACAGCGTGCGTCTCGCCGGAGTCCGGACCAGGCGGTTGGCGACGGCCTACTCCCTCTTTAACCTGATTTTCTTGATCGCCAGTTCGGCAAACACCGTCCAGGCGCCGCTTTTGTCCTCGCTTGTCGAGAAGGCGATTAACCGCGGCCTTGCCGCCCTGCCGCCCCGCGCACCGGCCGAAGTGCTGCTGGCTTCGCCGGTGTACCGGAGGGAGCTTGTAGCATTAGACCACGATATCCGGTTGGTGATTTTGGCGGCGACCTTTGGGACGCTTCTCGGCGGACTCTTGATCCCGGCGTTTGTCCGGATTTTCACGCGGGCGATCCTGCTCTTCGAGGAGGTGGGTTCGGTGCCGCGGCTGGTCCTGTTTTCCCTCTCGCCGCGACGGCTTTACCGGACACTCAAGAAAATGCGGCCTGCGGCACCAGCGACCCTGCGCCAGGTGATGCGGCAGCGCCTCGGGATACCGAAGGGGTTTCTGGTCCTCAACGTTCTGATCAGCGGGATTTATACCACCGGCGTACTCTCCGCGCTGTACGCAGGCGCCCTTTTCCCCCATTACCGGGCTACCGCGACCCTTCTTTCACCGATCGTTAACGGGATTGCGGCGGTGCTTTTAGCCACGGTGGTTGACCCTGCGGCGGCGATGATTACCGACCAGGCACTCCAGGGGAAAAGGGGCGAGGAGGATGTGCGGCAGGTGACCACTTTCCTGGCGGTTACGCGTTTTTTAGGCACACTTTTAGCGCAGGTGCTTTTTGTTCCGGCGGCGGAAGTTATCCGCACCGTAGCGGCGCTGATAGTTTAAAAGTCCGGAGGGGATGTAAGTGCTAACACGGGAAGAGGCGAAGCGGCGAATAGAAGATCTCCGGCGGGAGATCGAGTACCACAACTACCGGTATTACGTCCTTGATGCGCCGGTGATTTCCGATGCCGAGTTCGACCGGTTGGTGGCCGAACTCGAGGATCTTGAAAAGGCTTACCCGGAGTTTATCACCCCAAACTCGCCGACGCAGCGGGTTGGTGGGGTGCCGCGGGAGGGTTTTATTACCGTCCGGCACATCTTGCCGATGCTGAGCCTAGCCAACGCTTTCGGAATGGAGGAGTTACGCGATTTTGACCGGCGGGTGCGGGCGGCACTGCCGGGTGAAGAGGTGGCGTATGTGGTCGAGCCGAAGATTGACGGGTTGGCCGTGTCGCTAACCTACCGGAACGGCGAATTTGTTCAGGGGGCAACCCGGGGCGACGGCGAGATGGGCGAGGAGATCACGCCCAACCTGCGCACCGTTCGGACGGTGCCGCTGCGCCTGCTCAAAGATGCTCCTCCGGTGGTGGAGGTGCGGGGAGAGGCGTATATGCCGAAGGAGGCCTTCGTAAAACTGAACGAACAGCGGGAGGAGGCGGGAGAGCCTCCCTTCGCCAACCCGCGAAATGCCGCCGCCGGAAGTCTCCGGCAGCTCGACCCGAGGATAACCGCCCACCGCAAGCTTGACCTCTTCGTTTATGGTATCGGATACAGCGAAGGGCTTGAGCTTACTACCCACCACGCGGTGCTGGCGTGGCTTGCGGAGCAAGGTTTTAAGGTAAACCTTTACTACCGGCTTTTTGCCGGCATTGAAGAGGTGATAGACTACTGCCTTTCCTGGCGGGAGAAGCGGTTTGATCTCCCTTACGCGATAGATGGAATGGTGATCAAGGTTGATTCCCTTGAACAACAGGAACGGCTCGGGGCCACACTCAAAAGCCCCCGCTGGGCGATCGCCTACAAGTTTCCGCCCGAAGAGGCCGTGACCAGGCTGGAGCGGATCGTGGTCAGCGTCGGGCGGACGGGGGTGCTGACGCCGACGGCGGTCTTCCGGCCGGTGCATCTTGCCGGGACGACGGTGAGCCGGGCGACGCTGCATAACGAAGACCTGATCCGCGAGAAGGATATCCGGGTCGGGGACTACATCGTGGTGCATAAAGCGGGCGATGTGATTCCTGAGGTGGTCCGCTCCCTTCCGGAGCGGCGTACGGGGGGAGAGGAGGTTTTTGCCATACCCGCATACTGCCCGGTGTGTGGTGCCGGAACAATTCGCGAGGCTGGGGAAGTGGCGGTCCGCTGCCCCAACATCTCCTGCCCGGCCCGTTTAAAGGAGAGTGTGCTCCATTTCGCTTCCCGGAATGCAATGGACATCCGGGGCTTGGGCCGGGCCTTGGTAGAACAACTGGTGGAAAAAGGACTGGTTAAAAGCGTGGCCGAAATTTACGCCCTCGAGCAGAAAGATTTGGCGGAACTGGAACGGATGGGGCCGAAGTCGGCGGCAAACGTTCTGCGGGAGATCGAGGCGAGTAAAAAACGGGATTTGAGCCGGCTTATCTTTGCTTTGGGCATTCGCCACGTGGGCGAGCGGGCCGGGAAGTTGTTGGCGGCGCACTTTGGAAACCTGGAGCGGTTAATGACTGCGAGTGAAGAGGAACTCACCGCCATTCCGGAGATCGGGCCGAAGATGGCGGCCAGCATCCGGGCGTTTTTTGCCGAACCGCGAAACCGGACGGTGATAAAGCAACTGGTTGTGGCAGGAGTGAATACCGTAAGCCTTGAGGCCAGGGCGGCTACCGGACCGCTGGCCGGGAAGGTCTTTGTCCTGACGGGGGCGTTGGAGGGTTTTACCCGGGATGAGGCCACCGTCCTTATCGAACGCTTGGGGGGCCGGGTGGCGTCGTCGGTCAGCCGGCGGACCGATTACGTGGTGGCGGGTGAGGATCCCGGCTCCAAGTACGACAGAGCGCGCAAATTAGGGGTAACCATTTTGAACGAAGAGGATTTCAAGCGTTTGTTAGGAGAGGGTTGCGAAACGCTGATTTCCCGAAAGTAGGCTTTACCTCCCCGCGTTCCGGAAGTATCAGTGACAGGTTGAATAGTTACTCTTTGCCTACCCCGTTTTTTTTGCGGAATTTTGATGGAAAATCTTTTGGGATTGGATTAAAATTTTGGTAAGAAATCAAGAGGGGGGAGATTTATTTGAGTGACCGACAGAAAACGTTGGAGGCTGCGCTTTTGCAGATCGAGCGGCAATTTGGTAAGGGCGCGATTATGCGCCTGGGGGAAGCGACCGGCCGCTTTCAGGTGGAGGTTATTCCTACCGGCTCCATTGCCCTGGACCTGGCTCTCGGGATCGGGGGGCTGCCCCGCGGGCGGGTGGTGGAGATTTTTGGCCCGGAGTCTTCCGGAAAAACGACGGTGGCATTACATGCCGTTGCCGAAGCACAGCGCGAGGGCGGCGAAGCTGCTTTTATTGATGCTGAGCACGCCCTAGACCCGGAGTATGCCAGGCGTTTGGGGGTAGACGTGGATAACCTCCTTGTATCCCAGCCCGATACCGGAGAACAGGCGCTGGAGATCGCTGAGGCCCTGGTGCGGAGCGGGGCGGTTGACATCATCGTGCTGGATAGTGTTGCGGCTCTGGTGCCCCGGGCAGAGCTCGAAGGTGAAATGGGGGATATCCATGTGGGCCTGCAGGCGCGACTGATGTCGCAGGCGCTCCGGAAGTTAACCGGGGTGATCAGCAAGTCCCGCACAACCGCCATCTTTATTAACCAGATCCGCGAAAAGGTGGGGGTGATGTTCGGTAATCCCGAAACCACGCCCGGCGGGCGGGCACTGAAGTTTTATGCCTCTGTGCGGCTCGAGGTGCGGAAGACTGAGGATATTAAGCAGGGGGCCGAAAGGATCGGCAGCCGCGTCCGGGCCAAGGTGGTCAAAAACAAACTCGCACCGCCTTTCAAACAGGCGGAGTTTGATATCCTTTACGGCGAGGGCATTTCCAGGGAGGGCAGCCTTCTTGATGCTGCCCTGGAGGCAAAGGTCATTACAAAGACCGGCACCTGGTACTCTTACGGCGAGGACCGGCTGGGGCAGGGCCGGGAGAATGTGCGCGATTACTTGAAGGAACACCCGGAGGTTGCTCGGGAGATCGAGGGAAAAATCCGGCAGGCGTTGAATATCGGGCGGTCTGCGGCTCCAGTGGTTCAGGCGGATAAAGAAAGATAGTGGTGGTTCTCAATCGCCGGTTTCTCCGTTGTCCGGGAACTGCCAGCCGATGATCTCTTTATCGAGAAAGCGCAGCCGCAGGATGTCACCTTCCTTGACGGTGCCGTTACGGAAGAGGTCGTAAAGCTCCCGGTGCGGATAACGCACCACCTCGCCGTTCGGGTAGCGTACACCAATTACTCCCGGGGCGCAGACGCCCAAAAAAACCACCTCTTCTTCGGTGACCGGTGTGCACCCTAACTTTAGTCCCAGGGTGATTCCCGGTAGGATGATGAGAGCGGCAAGAAAGGCGATAATGCAGTACAGGCGCGGCCACTGTGGATTTATTACCGCCAGGAAAGCGATGATTAAGGCTACGGCCATCGGAACGACCAGGGTGGTAAAGTAGCTCATCCGGCTGAAAAACTGGCGCATTTTTTCTTCCTCAAATACAATAAAATGCCCGGCACCCTACCGGAATTATTTTGGGCCCGGAAGCCCACAAGAACTATCTTTTCGCCGGGGAGGTTCCCTTTTCCTTCCGTTTTAAAGATTTGTTTCGCTTAAAGATTTGTTTTGCGGCCCTGCGGGGCGCCTGAATAGTTGCTGTTTCACTAAAGGGTGCTCTGTGGCAGGGGGTTGGTGCCGGTATGGTTTCATCTCCTGGTCTGATTTCCTTTGTCTGTTGTAACTATTCATCACTCTGGGGGCGTGGCGATAACAACTCATTTCTTGCCGCGTTCCGTAAGTGTCAGTAACGGGCTGAATAGCTGCTGTCTGTTTTTTATATTTAGATAGGTTATACTATAGGCTTTATACCGGGTTTCCGGGGTTTTTCTTTTTACCCGGTGTCGGCCGGCGCCTTGAGGTGTTGAAAAAGGGAGGATTTTTAGGAGGGAAGGTGGTATTTTGTACTTAGAAGGGAGTCCCTATGACGATTTCATCGTCGCCACCGGGGACGAAAATAGGACCCGTAAGCGTGTTACTTAGATGCAGTAGGGTTAGGATGAACGGAACGCGGTGAGGAGCGAACAATGCGAGGAAGGCGCAGCCGGACAGGCCGGAGCGTACTTGGTGGTACGTGAGGACCTGGCCGGCAAGCCTGACGAAGCAGGGTGAAGCTCATCACCGCGCCCATCAAAAGAAGTACTATTTTCGAGGGAGGCGGTTGGCGCCCCCAATTCCTTCTTGGCGGTGGAGTCTCTGGAAAAATGGGTGGAGTTTCGCGCCGCTTTCTTGGGGCGCGGTGGATGGGGAAGCGGGGATTTTTGGGACGGGAGTGGAAGTATGGAATATCTCACCTGGGAAATCCAAGAAGTTAAGCTGTGGCTTTTGGCGGTGCTTGTTGTTTGGAGTTTGTTCTGGAAGGGACTGGCTCTATGGCGGGCGGCCCGGAACGATCACCGGGGCTGGTTTGTGGCTATCCTGTTAATAAACAGCCTGGGAGTTTTGGAAATGCTCTATTTGGGGATTTGGGGCCGCCGCCGGCGTCCGGCTTTGCGCGGGTGGTTCCGGTAGCTTGCGGGAGATCTCCTTCCATCTTCTACTTGACACACCGGCGGTGTTTTTTGTATACTGGGGAGAAACTATGGCGGTTAAAGGCGAGGAAGGGGACGGAGACCGGATCTGGCTGCCTCAGCGAGCCGGGCAGGGTGCGAGCCGGTGCAGGGATGCGGTAAACTTGTCACCCCGGAGCCGGGAGGCGAAAAGGCTTTTGCTCCAGTAGCCTTTGCCGGGTTGGTTTCCCGTTACCAAAACCGTGTGTTAAGGTAACACATTAAGGGGCCGTTTTACCGCGAGGTAACGGCAATCAGGGTGGTACCGCGGAGGTGTAGCCTCTCGTCCCTGGTCTGGTACACAAGGTTGTTGAGTACCGGAAGGGCGAGGGGCTTTAGTTTAAGGTTTTTGAAGCAAGGGGGAAAAGGGTTTGGGGTTGGTTATTTATTTGGACGGGGAGTACGTCTCTGAGGATAAGGCGGTGATTTCGGTTTTCGACCACGGGCTGTTATACGGTGACGGGGTTTTCGAGGGAATCCGGGCCTACCATGGCCGGGTCTTTAAACTTAAAGAGCACCTGGAACGGCTTTACGAGTCGGCAAAGTCCATTCTGCTTACCATCCCCCTTACCAGGGAGGAGATGCAGGAGGTCGTTTTAGAGACCTGCCGCCGCAATAACATCCGCGACGGGTATATCCGGCTGGTGGTGACGCGAGGAAGGGGTGATTTGGGGCTTGACCCGAAAAAATGTCCCCGGCCAACGGTTTTTTGTATCGCGGCTTCGATTCAACTGTATCCGCCGGAGTTTTACGAGAGGGGGCTCGAGGTGATCACCGTGCCCACCCGGCGCAACGTTCCCGAAGCGCTGAACCCGCGAATCAAGTCTTTAAACTATTTGAATAACATCTTAGCGAAAATTGAGGCGGGCCTTATCGGTGTCCAGGAAGCGATTATGCTTACCAGTGACGGCTACGTGGCCGAAGCCACCGGGGATAACATCTTTATCGTAAAGGATGATAAGCTTATTACACCACCACCGCACCTCGGCATTTTGGAAGGCATCACCAGGAATACAGTGATGGAAATAGCACGAAAAAAGGGAATAGAGGTCCAGGAGAAGACCTTTACCCGGCACGACGTCTTTGTTGCCGCCGAGTGCTTCCTTACGGGAACTGCGGCGGAGATCATCCCGGTGGTCAAGGTTGACGGGAGGGTTATCGGCGAGGGGCGCCCGGGCAAGGTCACCTGGGAGTTGATCCGGGCTTTCCGGGAGTTGACCAGGGTGGACGGAGCGGAGATTTGAGATACAGAATTCAGCATCAAAGGGTTAGGATCCGCCGGAGGGCGGATTTTAGCAAGGATTCCGGCGTGAAATTCGAAATTTACTCCAAGGAGGCGTAGTTTTGCGGAGCGATACGGTTAAAAAAGGGCTGGAGAAAGCGCCCCACCGCTCGCTTTTCAGGGCGCTGGGGTTTGTGGATACCGAGCTTGACCGCCCGCTCATCGGCGTGGTGAACTCCTTCAACGAGATCGTGCCCGGCCACATCCACCTCCGGGAGATTACCGAAGCGGTCAAGGCAGGGGTGCGCCTGGCCGGCGGGGTGCCGGTGGAGTTCCCCACCATTGCGGTTTGTGACGGCATCGCGATGAACCACCGGGGGATGAAGTATTCTTTAGCCTCCCGCGAGTTGATTGCCGATAGCGTGGAGGTGATGGTCGAGGCGCACGCCTTTGACGGCCTGGTTTTTGTAACGGCCTGCGACAAGATCGTTCCCGGGATGCTGATAGCGGCGGCGCGGCTGAACATACCGGCGATCGTAGTAAGCGGGGGGCCGATGCTGGCAGGACGTTTCCGCGGGCGGGATGTTTCGCTGAGCAACCTTTTTGAAGCGGTGGGGCAGGTCAAGGCAGGTAAAATGACGATGGAGGAACTTGCCGAGTTGGAGGAAGTGGCCTGTCCCGGCTGCGGTTCCTGTGCGGGGATGTTTACCGCAAACTCGATGAACTGCCTTACCGAAGCGTTAGGGATGGCCTTGCCCGGTAACGGGACGGTTCCGGCGGTGAGTGCGATGCGGCGCCGCCTGGCGAAGCTTTCGGGGATGCGGGCGGTGGAATTGGTGCAAGAAGGTCTGACCCCGTCGCAGATTCTAACGCCCGCGGCCTTCAGGAACGCCTTCACCGTGGATATGGCGCTGGGCTGCTCAACCAACACCATCCTCCACCTGACGGCGGTGGCGTACGAGGCAGGGGTAGGAATTGACCTCCGGGAAGTAAACGAGCTGAGCGCAAAAACGCCGAACCTCTGCCGGCTTGATCCGGCGGGGCCTTTTCACCTGCAGGATTTAGACGAGGCGGGCGGCATCCCGGCGGTGATGGCCGTTTTATCCGGTGCCGGGCTGCTCGATGGCGCGGCGCTAACGGTTACCGGGAAGACGGTGAAGGAGAATATCGCGGGGCGGGCGGTGAAGCGTCCGGAGGTTATCCGGTCAATCGAGGAGGCGTACAGCCCCACCGGAGGTTTGGCGATTCTTTTTGGCAATTTGGCGCCGGAGGGCGCGGTGGTGAAACAGGCCGCGGTGGCGCCGGAGATGCTCCGGCACCGGGGGCCTGCCCGCATCTTCGACAGCGAAGAAGAGGCGGTGGCGGCGATTATGAACGGCGCCTTCCAGAGCGGCGATGTGCTTGTGGTCCGTTACGAAGGGCCGCGCGGCGGTCCGGGGATGCGGGAGATGCTGACCGCGACAGCGACTCTTGCGGGGCTCGGGCGGGATAAGGATGTGGCGCTTTTGACCGACGGGCGTTTCTCCGGTGCTACCCGTGGCGCCTCGATCGGGCACGTTTCCCCCGAAGCGGCGGCGGGAGGGCCCATCGCCGCCCTGCGCGACGGTGATATCATCGAGATTGATATCCCCGGGCGGCGGCTCGAAGTGCATTTGGAAGAAAGGGAAATCGCGGCGCGGCTTGCGGCCCTCCCGCCCTGGCAGCCAAAGATTTCCCACGGTTACCTCGGCCGGTATGCTGCAATGGTTTCTTCGGCCAGTAAAGGGGCGGTTTGCACTTCCCGTTCCAAATAGGGGTGTTGCCGGTGTCTGGGAAGTGCTGCCAAGCTCTGGCTCGTTAGAAATAAGCTGCTCTATCTTATAGATGGCGAATTCTTAGTAAAAAGCCGGAGGCCGCGAAAAACAGTTGTCGGTTGCCAATCGTCAACAGTCGGTTCTGCTGAAGGGATTCGCTATGCGGGTTAACTCCTTAACAAGTTGACTTTTGGCTTCTGTTAATAAAGCGGTCGCTGTGAAGCGGAGGTGAAGGGTTTGAAGCTTTCCGGAGGAGAGATCTTACTCCGGTGTTTAAAGGAAGAGGGGGTAGAAGTGGTTTTTGGCTACCCCGGCGGGGCGGTGCTACCGATTTACGACGCGCTCTACGACGCGGATATCCGGCACATCCTGACCCGCCACGAGCAGGCGGCGGCCCATGCCGCGGATGGTTATGCCCGCGCCACTGGTCGTCCGGGGGTCTGTCTGGCCACCTCCGGGCCGGGGGCGACGAATTTAGTGACCGGGATCGCCACGGCTTTTATGGACTCCAGCCCGCTGGTGGCTTTTACCGGGCAGGTTCCCACAGCCTTTATCGGCCGTGATTCGTTCCAGGAGGCGGATATCACCGGCATCACCCTGCCAATTACCAAGCATAACTTTTTAGTGAAGGATGTCCGTGAGCTCGCCCGCACGGTTAAAGAAGCGTTTTATATCGCGACGACGGGGCGTCCGGGTCCGGTTTTGGTAGATATCCCCCGGGATGTTTCCGGGAGCCGGACGGAGTATACCAATCCCGGCCCGGTGGATTTACCGGGTTTCAAACCGGTCCTCGACCCGGACCCGGAAAAGGTGCTTGCGGCGGCGAAGTTGATTGCTACCG
>ENA-ORXB01003290-ORXB01003290.1-sediment-metagenome-genome-assembly--contig:-NODE-3290-length-11534-cov-3.229379_pt1 | contig 11534 bp, 7 predicted proteins | sample MGYA00237863_ERZ511475 | MGnify/ENA primary metagenome ERZ511475 (study PRJEB26305, sample SAMN06343858) | sediment metagenome | isolation source: hot spring sediment | place: Canada: British Columbia...
TTTTTTTTTTTTTAATGATACGGCGACCACCGAGATCTACACTCTTTCCCTACACGACGCTCTTCCGATCTCGCGGAGCGGGATTTTGGCGAGCAGGCGCACCCTTTGTGCCTGCCGTGCCATTCCCCGCTGGGCGTCCATCTCCGCGATTTCGGCCTCAAGCAAAAAGTGAGCCGGGAGGGCGTCACCTGCGACTGGTGCCATTCGGTGAGAGAGGTCCGTTTCCGGGGACCCAACCCGGCGGCGGTGGTCGAGTTCTCGCTGGTGAAGACCGGGCCGAGGAAGGGGGCACGCGCGGTGGTGCATGGGACCAGGTACGCGGAGGTCCATACCGGCTCCGGCATCTGCGCGCCGTGCCACCAATACCGCAATGCGGCCGGATTGGATCTGCTGACGACTTTCCAGGAGTGGAGGGCGAGCCGCTACGGCAGGCAGAAGCGGCATTGCCAGTCCTGTCACATGAACCGGGTGGCCGGCGATGTGGTCGATCCGAGAATCCAGGCGGTCGCCGGGGCGCAGATCAATCTGCACGAGATGCCGGGCAGCCGGTCGGTGAACCAGCTCAACCAGGCGGTGCGAACGGTGCTCGCCGCTCGCCGGAGCGCGGATTCCGTCGAGGTGGAGATCGAGCTCGCCAACGTCGGGGCGGGGCACTCGATGCCAACCGGCTCCCCCATGCGGGAACTGATCCTCGAAGTGATCGCCGACGCCCGACAAGGGCAGGACTTCACGGAAACCCGGCGCTACCGGCGCGTCGTGGCCGACCGCGAAGGCAATCCGGTGGAGCTCGAGCACGAAGCGTTCTTCCGGGCGGCGACCGTCGTCTCCGACAGCCGGCTGGCGGCCGAGGAGCGCCGCACGGAGCGGTTTCGTTTCCCCGTGCCGGCCGGCATCCCGGTCGAGATCACGGCCCGCCTTTCCTACCACTACTCCCCCGTGGGCCGGGCGGACTCCGAGAGGCGTGTCGTTTTCCGCACGATCAGCCGATTGGTTCAGTGAGGGAGGCGGAGGCGAGCTTGGCCGGCTGGTGTACAATGAAAAGTGAGGGCGCTGACGATTTTGGTGGACTTCGCGCCGGTTTCGTGGTAAACAGGAGTTTAGAGCAGTCGGCGGGGTCCACGACGTTGAGTAGAGCAACGAAGGCACTCCCGCAGTCATCCTCTGATTCCCTCCGTTGACCGAACGCGGCGAAAGGACTGGCCTTCGGAACGCGGGGCAGCAGACCGAAATGCGAGATGCCGCCTGAAGCGGGCGCCTGCCGAGCTCGACTCCGCTCACCATGAGAAGAGCCCGCTCTCTCCATAACCTGCCGGTCAAGGCTGAGCGCTGGGGATCGGCGCTCTTATTTCGCTAGGAGAACCAACCGATGGGGGACCGCAAATACAGACATCGCGGCTACATGGAAGACTCTGAGACCGAATACCGGGCGCGAGAGGAGCGAAAGCCGCGTGCGAAGCTGCCCCTCGACGTCACCGGTCCGCGCCTGCCGCGGATGGTGCAGACGGTGGTGGCGCCCCGGTGTTACAACTGCGCGCTGACGCTGCCTGAGAGCTTCGACTTTTCGGGCAACTGTCCGCGCTGCCAAGTGGCGCTACACTGTTGCAAGCAGTGCGCCTATTTCGAGCCGTCGGCGCGGATGCAGTGTTTGAAGCCGATCCGCGAGCGGGTGGCGGCCAAGGACAAGGCGAACAACTGCGAGTGGTTCAGCCCGCGGGTGACGGTGGCGCGCGACACCAGCAGCGCCGCCTCGCCCGTGGTGACGAATCTGGCGCCGCGAACGCCGGAGGACGCCCGGGCCGCCTTCGACAGCCTCTTCAAGAAGTAAACGGGCGATCCCGGTATGCGGGTCGCGCAACTGGTGGCGCCCCACCGCTTCGAACTCCAGGAGGCTTCCCGGCCGGAAGCTGGGCCGGGCGAGGTGCTCGTGCGAGTGTGCTCGGTGGGCGTTTGCGGCTCCGACCTTCACAACTTCTCCGTCGGCGCCGTGGGCGACCAGCCCGCGCAGTTTCCCATGGTGCTCGGCCACGAGCCGGCCGGCGAGGTGGTCCGTTGCGGCTCGGGGGTCAGCGGCTTCCGCCCGGGCGACAAGGTGCTGCTCGAACCCGCCATCTACTGTTACCACTGCGAATTCTGTCTGGCGGGCCGGCATAACGTCTGCCGCAACCTGCGCTTCCTCAGCCAGCCGGGGGATCCGGGTTTCTTCCGCGACTACGTTGCCCTGCCGGCCCACAACCTGTTGCCCCTTCCGCAAAACTTGACTTTCGAAGAGGGAACGCTGTTCGAGCCGCTGGCGGTCGTGCTGCATTCGATGAAGTTCGCCGCGGTGCAGTTTGGAGAGGCCGCGGCCGTCTTCGGCGCCGGGCCGATCGGCCTGCTGACGGTGGCGGCGCTCAAGTTGGCCGGAGCGGCGCGGGTGTGGGCCGTCGAGCCGGTGGCGGCGCGGCGCGAGCTGGCGCTGAAGCTGGGCGCCGACGCGGCGATCGATCCCGCCGCGGCGAACCCGCGCGAGATCCTGCGCGAAGAGACCCGCGGACGGGGCGTGGACCTGGCCGTCGATTGCGCCACGCGCGGCAGTTCGCTCAATGATTGCCTCCACGTGACGCGGAACGCGGGCCGGGTCGTGGTTACCGGCATCCCCTACGAGCCGGTGGTCACGTTGGATTTTCACGTCATGCGGCGCAAGGAGCTGGGCTTTTATGCCGTGCGCCGCTCCAACCACGAGTCGGAGGCGGCCGTCGGGCTGTTGCGCGAAAAGCCCGAGCTGTTCCGGCCCCTGTTGACTCACATCTGCCCCCTCGAGGAGGTCCAGCGGGGCTTCGAGCTGCTCGAAGCCTACGCCGACGGGGTGGGCAAGCTGGTGATCAACCTGGGCTGAGGCCGGGGAATCCGGGCGAGGGCGCGCCTTGCGGCTGCGGGGATCCGGGAACCTGTCGTATAATCGGACAAGCCGAATGGAAGCGTTTCCATTTCGGCGAGATGATTTCGCGAAAGGAACACGAGTGTCTCCGAGAAGTTTACGAGCCTTCCGAGCAAGCCTCGCCTTGTGTTTTGGGGCGGCCCTGATCTGGAACGTTGCCTCCGCGCAGGAGTACCGCGGGCGGGTTCAGGGCACAGTCATGGATTCAAGCGGCGGCGCCATTCCGGGTGCGAAGGTCACCCTGATCAACAACCGCACCGGCGTGGAAGTGGTCCGCCAAACTAACGAGACCGGCCGGTACCTTTTTGACCTCGTGCTGCCGGGCAACTACAACCTCACCGTCGAGCAGCCGGGGTTTACGAAGTTCGTGCTGGAGTCGATCAACGTCTCCTCCCGCGCGGACCTGACCCTGGATGCAACCTTGCAGCCCGGTGAGGTCAAGGAGTCGATCTCGGTGGTGGCCGAGGCCGTCTCCCTCCAGTTGAACACGGCGAAACTGGAGACCACAGTGGACCAGCGGCTGACGCAGACGCTGCCGCAACTCTACCGGAATCCGTTCCTGCTCGCCCAACTCGATCCGTCCGTGCAGAGCACGTCTTGGGGAGAGGACAACCCATACGACACCTGGGCTTCCAACAACATGCGAATCGGGGGCAGCGGCCAGTTCACCAACGATCTGCAAGTGGACGGCTCTCCATCCGGCATCAGCGTCAAGACGGGCTACGTGCCTTCGCCGGACATGGTCCAGGAGGTCAACGTCCTGCAAAACGCCGTGGACGCCGAGTACGGGCACAGCTCGGGATCGGCCATCAGCCTGGTGATGAAGTCCGGCACGAACGACTATCACGGCACGGCCTTCTATCAGGGGGCGCGTCCGTACTGGAACGCGCTGGAAAACCGCGTCTACCGGACCGAGAACCAGACGCGGAACAACATGTTCGGCTTCACTTTCAGCGGCCCGGTCATCAAGAACAAGCTGTTCAACTTTGCCGGCTATGAGGCCTGGAACAAGGTGGAGCCGGGAGCGCTCTACAACAGCGTGCCGACGGAGTTGCAGCGGGCGGGCAACTTCTCGCAGACCTTCACCGACGAGGGGAGGCTGCGCCCGATCTACGATCCCTGGAGCACGCGCACCGCTCCGGACGGAGAAGTGACGCGAGCGCCGTTTCCGGGCAACATGATTCCGTCGGCCCGTATTGCCCCGGTGGCCGCCCGCTACATCTCCCAGCTTTGGAAGCCCAATCGTCCGGGCATCGACGCGCTGGGGACGAACAATTACGTCGTCTCCACGCCGATCAAGTACCCTTACAAGAACTTCTCCAACCGCACCGATTACGTCATCAACGACAAGTGGCGGGTCTACGGCCGCGTCAGCATCACCCGGACCCCGGTGCAGGTGGTGGGCAATCCGACGGGCTCGCCGATCTACATGTCCGACCGCGGCGCCGATTACAACATGACCTCGTTCGCCGGGGACGCGACGTACACCGTCAGTCCGACGGCGATCCTGAACTTTCACGGCGGCTACCACAACTTCCGGGACACCTCGCATTTCGCCACGGAATTTCCCCAGGAGTGGTCCTGGGAAGGGGTGTTTCCGAATACGAACTTCTACAAGGCCGTCTTTGCCGACCCGTCGATTCCGAAGCTGATTCCCCGCATGAGCGTGTGCAACCCGAACGCTTGGCCCTGCACGCACATGGGGCCCGGGGGCGGCTACTGGCACGAGACCCCGCACGCCTGGGAGTTCAGCACCAAGTTCGCCCAGCAGCGGGGATCCCACTATTGGAAGACAGGGGTGGATGTCCGCCGCAACACAACCGACAGTCTGCTGCTTTTGGTGAATCCGGGCTTCGGCTTCGACCCGCAGCCCACGGCGGACACGTACGTGCATCCGAATCTGCTGCTGTCGGGCGACGCCTACGCCACGTTCCTGCTCGGGGCGATCGCCCCGACCGAGGCCGCTTCCTGGGGTTCCAACGGCAACTTTTGGGACAGCGGCGCCACCGGCTTCCCGGTGAATATCAAGCCCCAGGTACAACGCCGTTTCTACGGGCTGTATGTGAATGACGACTGGAAGGTGAGCCGCGATCTGACGCTCAACCTGGGCCTGCGCTACGAGTGGGAGTCGCCCTTCCAGGACACGGAGAACCGGCTGACCCGGGCGCTCGATCTGGAGGCGCCGATCCCGGAATTGCAAAACATCCGCATGCCCGCCGAGCTCCAGCGGTTCTACAGGGGAACCTGGAAGATGACCGGCGCCTTCCGTTTCGCCGACGACAAGAATCCCGGCGCCTGGGATGGCGGCTGGGGCACGCTGTCGCCGCGGATCGGAGCCGCCTACCGGATCAACGACAAGACCGTCGTGCGCGCCGCCTACGGGCGCTATGTCACGCCCTGGACGACCAATGCGGGTCATGATCAACTCAGCGGCTTCCCCCTGTACGGCTTCAGCAATTTTACCGGCGCCCCGCCGGCCATCCAGGGCGTTCCCCAGATGGACCTGCGGAATCCCTTCCCGCCGAGCAATCCGATCGCGCCGGCCTACGAGAAACGGCTCGGCATCTACACCAAACTCGGTGACTCGCTGTACTTTTTCAATCCCGACCGGAGGCGGAGCAACAGCGACCGCATCAACGTGTCCGTGCAGCGGCAGTTGCCTTTCTCCACCCTGCTCGACGTGACCTACTTCCTCAACCGGACCAGCCAGCTCTTTGAGACGGATTACAACATCAATCAGGTCGACCCGCAGCTTTACTACACCTACAAGGAGCAGACGCTGGGGGTCATCGCCAACCCGTTCTATGAGCGGTTGCCGGTGGAGAAATTTCCCGGACAACTGCGCTACCAGCCTGAGGTGGGCGTCGTGGAGCTGGCCAGACCTTATCCTCACTATGGAGACATTATCGTGGTCGACGGCTTTCCGGGCGGGGCCATGAAGTACCAGGCTCTGCAAATCAAGGTTCAGAAGAACTACAGCCACGGCCTGTCGTTGCTGGTGGGCTACAGCTACCACGTGGAACGCAACCAGCGCTTCTTCAACGACATCGACAACTACCAGCGCAAGTACACTTGGCAGAACGCCAACACCTACCGCCAGCGGTACACCATGGCTGCCACCTGGGACCTGCCCTTCGGCAAGGGTCGCACCTGGCTGCACGGCACGCCGCGCTTGGTGGACGCCCTGGTCGGCGGCTGGCGCCTGAGCAGCGTCGTCTTCTGGCGCTCGGGCACCCTGCTGAACTTCGGCGGCATGCTGTGGGACGGCAAGGATCCGGTGATTTCCAACCCGACGCCGGATCGCTGGTTCGACACCTCCGGCTTCAAGCGGCTGCCGGCCTTCACGCCTCGCACGAATCCCTGGAGCTTCCCCGGGCTTTACGGCCCCGGCGTCTTCACCATGAACGCGGCGGCGGCCAAGGAGTTTCGGATCGCCGAACGCTTCAAGGTCCAGTTGAAGGCCGACGCCTTCAACTTTCTCAACAACATGAGCTGGGGTGATCCTTCCACCAACGTCGATGACGCGAACTTCGGCCGGATCACCAACCAGGCGTATCTGACCTACGGGCGGCGCGTCCAACTGGGCGCTCGTGTGGAGTTTTAGTTCTCGACCGGCGGATTCGGCTACGGTTGCGGCAGAGGCCGCGGGCGTGATCCTCGTCGGGATTGCGCTCGCGGCCTTCACGCCTTGCGTGGGGGCGCAGGATCTGCGCGAGGCGGCACGTCTGGACGCGGAGGGCAGGTGTAGCGAAGCGGAGCCCCACTACGCGGCCGCCCTGGCCAAGGCGCCTGATTCCCCAGCTGTCCTCAACAACGCCGGCAATCATTACCTGATCTGCGGAGAACCGGAGAAGGCGGAGGCTCTTTTCGCCAGGCTGCTGCGGATTGATCCTTTCCATGGGAACGCGAACGTGCAGTCGGCCCGGCTTGCCGTCGAGCGCCGGCAAGGCGCCAAGGCTCTGGAATTTCTCGCCCGGGTGAAGCAAGCCGATCCGCAGCTTCTTTTGCTGCGCGCCGAGGCCCTGCACTGGGCGGGGCGCAACTCCGAGGCGCTGGCGGCGCTTGAGACCGCGGAGCGGCAGTCCGAGGGGGATCCCCGGCTGCTCTATCTGCTCGGACTCGCCTGCGGGAGGCTGGGCGATTACGAGCGTGCCGAGCGGGCCTTCCAGCGAGCGCTCAGCCAGGCTCCCGGCGAATTCGAGATCCTGTTCCAGCTCGGCCGTGCCGCCGCGCGAGCCCAACATTACGAGCGTGCCCAGCGCGCTCTGGAGACGGCGCTGCGGATCCGTCCGGGCAACCTCGCAGTTCTGGTCGAGCTCGGGAAAGTTTGCGCCGCCCGGGAAGACTACGTGCGGGCCGTCTTCTATCTGGCCCAGGCGCGCCAACAGGCTCCGAACGACGCCGAGATCGTGCTGCTCGTGGCTCGCGCCGCCGAGGACGCCGGCTACTATGACGACGCGGCGTCCGCTTACGACGACTACCTGCGGCTTCGTCCCGAGGACGACGCCGCTCGCCGCGACCGGGCTCGGGTTTGTGGGCAGACCGAGACTCGCCGTGAGGAGGCGCGCAAGGAGCTGGAGTGGTATCTGGCGAAACATCCGGAAGATCCCCTCGGGCACTATGCCTTTGCTCAGGTCTTCTGGCATGAAGAACCGGACAACGCGCTCGAGCACCTGACCGAGGCGGCGCGCCTCGATCCGGATTCGGTTGCGATCCGCTATTCGCGCGCCTGGATGCTTCAGCGGGCCGGGCGGATGGCCGAATCGCTGCCGGATCTGGAGGCGGCGCGGCGCCTGGATCCGCACAACGCGCGCGTACTCGATCTGATAGGCCTGGCCTACCTCGCCTTGGATCAGCCCGAGCGGGCGGAAAAGGCGTTCCGGGAGGCGCAGGCTCGGGATCCGGAGGAGCCGGAGTTCGTCTTGCACCTCGGCCGGGCTCTGATGGCCCTGGTACGCGAGCAGGAGGCGCAGGTGTGGCTGGAGAAATATCGGAGGATCCGCCCGCCGGTGACCCCGGTCTTCCGAAAGCGCCTCGGCATGGTCGGCTTGGCCACGCTCGATGTGCGTCGGCAGCGCGAAAGGGCCATCGAGCATTTCCGGCGGGAGGCGCGCGATCATCCCGATCATCCCGACTTTCAGCTTCATCTGGCGAGCCTGCTGCTCGCCGACGGCCGAACTGAGGAGGCGCTGGCCGAGTTCCGCCAGTTGCTCGCGCTCAACGCCGGTGGCCGGATCTGGGAGGATGCCGGCAGGGTGCTGCTGAGCGCAGGGCACTACGACCTCGCCGGCCAATTGCTGGAACGCGCAGTCGAGGAGCGGCCCTCGGCGCGCCTGCCTCTGGCCACCGCGCTTTTCTATGTCGAAGGACCGGAGGCGGCGCTCGATTGCTTGCGGCAGATTCCGGCGGAGGAGGCGAGCGGCGACGCCATACTTCTTGAAGCCGGGATTCTCGAGGCGGCCGGGCGCCGGGCGGAGGCGGTGCGGCGGCTCGATGAGGGCCTGCGGCGGTCAGCGACTCAACCCTCGGTGGTCGAACGGGCCTTGCTGCTGCTGGTCCGGCTCGAGCGTCACCCGGAGGCGCTGGGCCTGGTCGACAAGGCGATCCAAGCCAACCCGCAGGAGCCCGGACCGGCGCTGGCCAAAGCGGTCATACTGGGTTTGATGGGCCGCTTTGCGGAAGCCGAGAAGGCCGTTCGACAGGTGCAGGCGCGCTGGCCGGAGCTGGACCGCGCCTATCTTGTGCATGGGTTGCTGCTCGAGCGCAACAAGCAGCCCCGCCAGGCCCTCGGAATGCTTCAAACGGCGCGCCTGCTTGGCTCACGGGATCCGAATCTCGACTGCGCGGAGGCTCGGCTCAAAGGAGCGCCGCTTGATTCTGCCGAATGCGCCTGCCGCACAGGTCTGGAGCACCTGCTTGTTCCCGTTTGCGCGGTGCAGCCGGAGTGATGCGCGCTGGGTGGATCGCTGATCTGAGGCGGCGCGCCGTGTGGGGCGTAATCGTCTCTGTCGTGGTGCTCGGCGCTTCCCGATGGGCCCGCCCGGCTGGGCAGGAGGAGGCTCCGCGGCGGCGCCCCCACTTCACCGACGTCGCCCCAAGAAGCTCGTTCTCCTACATCACAAACAATCACTTCACCGGCCGCAAGTATTTCCCCCAACCGATGTGCGGTGGGGTCGCCATCCTCGATTACGACAACGATGGAAGAATGGACATTTATTTCACCAACGGCGCCCGGCTGCCCGAGCTCAAGAAAGACGATCCGTCGTTCTACCATTGCTTGCTGCGGAATCGCGGGGACGGGACCTTCGCCGACATGACCGAGGCGGCCGGGCTCACGGGGGCGCACCTGGACTTCAGCTACGGGGTGGCCGCCGGAGACTTCGACAACGACGGCTTTACCGACCTGTTTATTGCGAATACCGGCAAGAACAGCCTCTATCGCAACAAGGGTGACGGCACCTTCGCCGACGCGACCGACGGCTCGGGGCTCGACCGCAAGCCTCCGGATACGCTGAGCGTCCAGGCGGCCTGGTTCGACTACGACAACGACGGCCTGCTCGACCTGGTTTTGTCGAACTACACCCTCTGGAGGCCGGATATCGACAAGCGCTGCGCGTCGCGGGGCCTGGAGGTTTACTGCCATCCAAAGACCTACGTCGCCGTTCCGCACCGGCTCTACCGCAACCTTGGGGGAGGGCGGTTCGAGGACGTGACCGAGCCGTCCGGCTTCGGCCGGTCGCTCGGCAAAGGGATGGGCATCGTGATCGCCGACTTCAACGAAGACGGCTGGATGGACGTGTTCATCGCCAACGACACCGAGCCGAATTTTCTCTATCTCAATCAGGGTAACGGCACGTTCCGCGAGGTCGGGCTGCTTTACGGGGTGGCTTACAACGACACCGGCGCCACGGTTTCGGCCATGGGTTGCGACGCCAAGGATTACGACAACGACGGCTGGGTGGATATCTTCTACAACAACCTGATGCGGCAGATCTGGGCGCTGTTCCGCAACCAGCGCGGCAGGATGTTTCAGTATGTGTCGCCCGGCTCCAAGATTTTGGCCCTCAGCGGGTCACGCTCCGGCTGGAGCAACGGCTTCATCGACTACAACAACGACGGCTGGAAGGACCTGTATTCGGCCAACGGCGACGTCGACAATCTGGAGGCGTTCTCCCCGCAGCACGACACCATGTTCGAGAACGTCGACGGCAAGCACTTCATCGACGTAAGCCCCCAGATGGGGGAGGACTTCCTGCGCGTCGGCTACCAGCGCGGCTCCGCCTTCGCCGACCTCAATGATGACGGTTTCCTGGATCTCGTTGTGACGTCACTCAATGACAGGCCGCGGATCCTCATCAGTTCGGCCGACAACGGCAACCACTGGCTGTTGTTCAAGCTCACCGGCACGCGAAGCAACCGCGACGCCATCGGAGCCAAGATCAAGCTCACGACGCCGTCCGGACGGACGCTCTACAACCATGTGACGGTGAGTGTCGGCTTCATGTCTTCGAGCGATCGGCGCGTCCACTTCGGCTTGGGGGAGGAGACAAAGGCGGCTTCGGTCGAAATCCGGTGGCCGAGCGGTGCGGTGCAGACGCTCACAAACGTGGCCGCCGGCCGCATCGTGGAGCTGGTCGAGCCGCGCGAGTAAGCTCCGGCGCCCCAAATCGGCAACTCTGCAACGCGCCCGGTTGCCGTCAGCCGGGTTTTTCGAGCTGTGCAACGGGGAATTCATCCGCAAGCCCTATACTGAGAGAAACAACCATACCGGAAAACATCCTCAGAGGCGTATGAGATACGGTTATCTGATTGACATGGATGGTGTCATCTATCGCGGCTCGGCGGTGATCCCGGGCGCGGCCGATTTCGTCGCACACTTGCAAGAGGAGGGAATTCCCTATCTGTTCCTGACCAACAATTCGGCCTATACGCCGCTCGATGTCGTGGTCAAACTGAGGAAGTTCGGCATCGAAACGTCGGTGGAGCACGTCTACACCTCGGCGCTCGCCACGGCGGAGTTCGTCCAGAAGCAGAAGCCGCAGGGGACCGCGTATGTGATCGGCGAGGGTGGACTGTTGACCGCGCTGCATGAGGTCGGCTACGCCATCAGCCGGGAATCGCCCGACTACGTCATCGTCGGCGAGGGCCGTGTGCTCACCTTCGAGATGATGGAGATCGCCCACCGGCTGATCGCCGACGGCGCGGGCCTCATCTCGACGAACGCCGACACCTGGTGCCCCACCGATGCGGGGCCGCGTCCGGGTTGCGGCGCCATCGTCGCCATGCTCGAGGCAGCCACCGGCCGCAAGGCCTACCATGTGGGCAAGCCCAACCCGTTCATGATGCGCGCGGCGCGCAAGAAGATCGGCCTGAGCACCGACGAAGTGATTATGATCGGCGACACGATGGAAACCGATATCCGGGGAGCGACCGATCTCGGCTTCCGCAGCATCCTGGTGCTGTCGGGATCGGCTTCGCTCGAGTCGCTTCGCAGATCGGAAGAGCACACGTCTCAACTCCAGTCACATGTCAATCTCGTATGCCGTCTTCTGCTTGAAAAAAAAAAAAAATAAAAAACAATACAAAAAAAAAAAAAAAAAAAAAAAACAACAAAAAA
>ENA-ORXB01003293-ORXB01003293.1-sediment-metagenome-genome-assembly--contig:-NODE-3293-length-11526-cov-4.016421_pt1 | contig 11526 bp, 8 predicted proteins | sample MGYA00237863_ERZ511475 | MGnify/ENA primary metagenome ERZ511475 (study PRJEB26305, sample SAMN06343858) | sediment metagenome | isolation source: hot spring sediment | place: Canada: British Columbia...
AACTTCCATCTTAGTCAATATCCCCGGAGAAGCTGCTTCAGTGGTGACCTGTCTGGATGGTTATCAGATGGCTCGCCAAGGCAGAGCCGGTCCGGCCTTGGGCATAGCAGCCTTTGGATCATTCATTGCTGGCACCATGGGGGTGGCCGGGCTTATGTTCTTGGCACCGCTTTTGGCCGCTATTGCGCTTCAATTCGGACCGGTTGAAATCTTTGGAATTTTAATTCTCTCTTTTACCATGGTCACCCACTTGGCGAGCGGATCGAAGTTGAAAGCGGTGGCAATGGCGGTTTTGGGCCTTATATTAGGCACTGTCGGGCTCGATCCGATCGTGGTCACTCCGCGTTTTGCTTATGGCAGCATCACCCTTATGGACGGCATTGGACTTGCTCCCTTGGTCATGGGTCTTTTTGGTATTTCAGAAGTCCTTTTCAATATAGAGAAAGAGATCAAAAAGGATGTTTTTAAAACACACATCAAAGGTCTCCTGCCTACAAAACAAGATTGGAAAGATTCCATTAAGCCCATTGTTCGTGGAGGCCTTTTGGGGTTCCTTCTCGGAATTCTTCCAGGGCTCGGAGCCATCATTCCAACATTTATTTCCTACGCTCTGGAGAAGCGCCTTTCAAAGCATCCGGAAAAGTTTGGCAAAGGGACGATTGAAGGGGTGGCTGGGCCCGAGGCAGCCAATAACGCTGCCACCGCAGGGAGCATGGTGCCTCTCCTTACGCTAGGAATTCCCCCTAACGCGGTTATGGCAATCCTTATGGGTGTGTTCTTGACGCACGGTGTTCAGCCAGGCCCGCTTTTAGTGAAGGAACACCCAGAAATCTTCTGGGGGGTTATAACGAGCATGTATACGGGAAATGCCCTTCTTCTCATTCTGAACTTGCCATTAATCGGGATCTGGGTGAGACTCCTCAAGATTCCCTATGGAATCCTCTTTCCCTTAATCTTCTTATTTTGCTTGATTGGCGTCTACAGCGTGGCTGGAAATATCTGGGATATTGTGGTCATGCTGGTCTTTTCTGTTTTGGGTTACTTGATGAAGAAATTTGAATACGAACCTGCACCCTTGGTTATGGCGTTCGTGTTGGGTCGGATAGCAGAAGAATCATTTCGTCAATCCTTGGTCCTCTCCCGAGGCGACTTACTAATTTTCTTTAAACATCCCATTTCTTGCGGAGCGATCCTCATCGCTCTGGTTCTGATTTTTTTGTATCTGATCCTTCCTCACGTGAGTAAACGCATTAGCGGAACCTTGGGGGGATGAATGGGGAATGGGAAGAATTATTCAATGAGATATTTTGTAATGGACTTATTTAAGAGGAGTTGACTCGGCTGGCAACGGAGCTAGTAAATATTCTATGTTTGTCCTCCGGGGAAAGAGGAAAAGATCGCCCAATTTTTCGTCTAGTAGCTTTAGAGCAATGGAATTGAAGCCATGGCCCAGGAGGTTGGAGAGGAACGGTATAAAGCGGGAGGAAGTTGTGTGGGGATGATAGAATTGGATTGAGTTTGGCTTTAATACTCATTTGGATATCGCTTTTTATAGGGTTGAGGTGGACCTATCCATCTTAGTGGAAGTTCGAGCTTTGAAATACCACTCGGCCTATTTAGTGAAAGATCAGATCTTTGGGGAGGGAATCATAAATGATAAAGATCTTTGGGTCGCTTCTTTGAGCACTGAGAAGGCTATCAGGGAAAGTGGAGTTTAGCTCTAAGGCGACCTGGTTCTGGCCGTGGGTGGCCGTAGAGATCGGGTGTGCCAAGATCAATGAATATCATGGATCGGGCTAAGGAGGCAAAGGCAGTGGAACCCAATTTCTTTTTTTGTATTTGGCCCGGATTACGCTATGATTGTGGGACCTATTTGGTTCAGTATTACCTTGACTTTGTCCAGTATTGCTTATTTCAAGATAACTGTGCGAGTAGAGGCAGCCTATCCTCCCTTGAACGAGTCTTCACCCGAGCTAAGGAGCAGCGGAACGTAATTTTGGAGATTGATCCCGTTGATTGAGTCTATAGAATTGTGGGCCCCACATTATGAGGAAGAAAATGAATATCATTTTTAGGAGATGTTATCTGGCACAAAATTTTGATAAGAGTCATTATTGGAGATTGGCAACCTTATAAGCCTAAAATTCGGCCCGCTAGTTATGCTATTTATGTCGATGTGTGAATTTTCCCTCACCAGAATTTACAAAATATTCAAGAGGAAGTGAAACGTGTCCTTATCTCAAGTGGTGGGGAAGCGAAGGTAGAGTTCTATCTTTACCGTCATGGACATACGGTAGAGGAGATGTGAAAGTTAAACTTCTGCTGGAGGACCTACAAAAGGCTTAAAGGCTTGTAATGAAGGAGGAGAACCTATTTCAATCTCCCTATATTAGCATGTGGAATAATAACAACATCTATTCCATATTTGGAATCCAAGCGGTGAAGTGGAAGCCTTCGCCAAGCCGTGAATATCTTCAATCGGCAAAAAAGAAACGGACGAAAGGCTTAGGGCAAAGGATCGCTTTTGCTCAATGCTTCTTACTACTGGGAGGATGAAGGAAGTGAAAATGATCGATGACCTGAGAAGCCAGATCAAAGTCCTGGAGGAGTGGGGAGAGATCTCTCACATTTACCGCGAAGTCAATCCACGTTTTGAGCTTTCTGCCATTTGCAAGAAGCTGGAGGCTGGAAAGGCCTTATTCTTCGAAAAGGTAAAAGGCTACTCAATTCCTGTAGTGGTTGGGTTAGATAATTGTCGCTCCCGGATCGCTCGGGTGTTGGGAACGGATGATTTCGGTCTGACTCTGAGGTATCTGGAGGCAATCCAAACCCCAGTGCCTCCAGTTGTCGTAAACGATGGGCCGGTTAAAGAGGTGAAGGTGACTCACGGTATCGATCTCTTAAGTTGCCTTCAGATTATCACTCACTACGAAAAGGATGGTGGCCCTTATATCACTTCAGGGATAGTGATCGCAGAGGATAAAGCAAATCAAATCCGGAATATATCCTATCACCGCCTCCAGATCACAGGAAAGGATGAGATGCGGCTTCTCATTCAGCCTCGTCATCTATGGATGTTGTACACAGAAAAAGAGAAAAATGGTCAACCTCTTGAGGTGGCAATTGCCATAGGTCATGATGTTGCTATTCGTCTTGCTGCAGCTACATGGGGTTCTCCTATCCCACTGGGCTTTGATGAGCTTTCCATTGCAGGGGCCCTGAGGAGAAAACCAGTAGAGATCGTTTCGTGTGAAACAGTAGATGTTATGGTTCCGGCTAAATCCGAAATTGTAATTGAGGGAGAGATTCTACCGGGAACACGAAAGCGAGAAGGGCCTTTTGCTGAGTTTACAGGCACATATGGGAAAATTTGGGAGAACCCAGTGCTTCGGGTGAAGGCTATCACTCATAGAAGAGGCCCCATTTACCAAGATCTTCTTACTTTCACGCCTGAACACCACCTACTTTTGGCCATACCTTATGAGCCAGTGGTTTACCAAGCTGTCAAGACCTATGTCCCCGGGGTCCAGGCCGTCCACATTACTCCTGGAAGTTGTGGGAAATTTCATGCGGTAATTTCTATCAAGAAGGAACATGAGGGAGATGGAAAAGATGCTATCTTGGCTGGGCTATATAGCGTCCGGGACATTAAACTTGTCACCGTGGTAGATGATGATGTAAATCCCTATAATCCCAGAGAAGTGGAGTGGGCTGTGGCTACGAGGTTCCAAGCTGATCGGGATCTTGTTGTAATTTCCGGGAGCAAAGGCAATGAGTTGGATCCCTCCTGCTCTCAACTCGGCCTCACGGCCAAAATGGGGATCGATGCAACAAAACCACTAAATCGCCGAGAGCGATTCGAAAGGATTCGCATTCCAGGGTTGGAAAAGATTAAAATAGAAGATTATCTGGAGCAAAAAAACTTTTAATTATATAATTTTATTGTAGCCGTATCACAAGCGAAGTATGGTGTAAAAGAAAGGGCTACGAGCATAAGGATTTGTAGAAAAGGTTTTGCGAAATAAAAGGATCTCCAAGGGAGGTAAGAAAATCTCTCTTTTTTCATTAGGATAGGAATAGAAAAAGGATTTAGGGAAAAATAGAATGCTTAGAGAGCGAGTTGCTATTGTAACTGGTGCTAGTCAGGGGATTGGGTTGGGTATCGCTAAAGTCTTAGCCCGAGAGGGAGCCAAGGTAGTTATCTGCAATAGAGATGTTAATCGTGGGAAGGCTGCGGTCGATCTGATCCGATCACAAGGAGGAGAAGCAATTGCTATTCAGGCCGACGTCACGAAAAGCTCTGAGGTTCAAGCGATGGTAGAGGCCGCGGTGAAATATTATGGGGATCTCCACATTTTGGTCAACAACGCCGTAGCTCCGAGCGTCAACGTGCCATTCGCCCAGTCGAAAGAAGAAGATTGGGATCAAGATCTGGGAACTGGACTCAAAGGGTATCTCATTTGCACAAGGGCCGTGATTGGACACTTTCTGACCAAAAATTATGGAAGGATCATCAATATTTCCTCTTCGGCTGGGAAGATCGGTAGTCCCAATTTGGCTGTTTACTCTGCAGCAAAGGGAGCAATCATCGCCTTTACAAAGGCCCTTGCCCGTGAGCTTGCAAAGACAGGGATCACTGTGAACAGTGTGGCACCTGGTGCCATCAATACCCCAATGCAAGATCGTCTCTCAGAAGAATTCAAGGCCCACATGCGCTCCACGATCCCAATGGGGAGATATGGGGAACCGGAAGAGGTAGGAGAGCTCGTTGCTTTTCTAGCTTCCGATCGGGCCTCATATATAACGGGTCAGGTTTATAGTGTGGATGGTGGCCGAACGATGCAATAAAAAGATCATGGAGACAAATTGAATAAAAAATGACAACGAGAACACAGGATTAAGAAAATGAGATGGGCGAGATTCCAGGTGATGAGAAGTATTGAGGAAACAATAACTCGACTCTCGGAAGAGCAGGGTCAGGCGAGAGTAGTAGCTGGAGGAACAGATTTATTGATTCAATTAATGGAGGAAGGACAAGAAGAGGCTTTAACCCTTCTTGACATCAGCCAAATCGACGAAATTCGAGGAATTACTGAATCCGAAGGTTTTCTTTTAATTGGTGCCTCTACTACTATTGCTGAACTTTCCTTCTCGGAATTGATTTGGAAAAAGGCAAGGGCGCTATCCCAAGGCGCACGTTCCCTTGGGTCACCTCAAATACGGAATGTTGCTACTATTGGTGGAAATGTGGTGAATGCACAACCTGCAGCGGACACATCAGTTCCATTAATTGCATTGGGGGCAGAGGCAAAAATAGTCTCGTCCAAAGGCGAAAGGTGGGTGCTTGTGGAAGACCTTTTCCAAGGAGTAGGCATAAGCAGAGTTAATCCATTTCGAGAGGTTCTGACACATTTTAAAATTAAAATTTACGAACCACCACGAAGGGCAAGTACGATGGAGAGATTATCTAAAAGGAAAGCCTTTACATTGCCCACTCTATCAGTTGCACTTTCTGTAGAATTGGATGAGAATTTGAATTATTTTTCCGAAGTCAGAATCGTAGTTGCCCCAGTGGCTCCTATTCCATGGCGAGCTAGGAGGGCAGAAGAAGCCCTTAAAAATACCGCCATTATAAGGGCGAACTTGAACAATGCGGCCACGCTTGCTAAGGAGGAGGTTCATCCCAGGGAGAGCCTTCGGGGGGGTATTGAGTATCGAAAGGACATGGTCGAGGTATTGACCAAACGAGCCCTTTTAAATGTCTTATCCTTGATAAATAAGGAGCCCCATGACTGAGAGAGCTATTACCTTTACCCTTAATGGAATTAAGCAAACGTATCGAGTTCCTGAGGATCGACTTCTTTTAGATTTACTCAGAGAAGACTTGGGATTAACAGGAACTAAACGAGGCTGTGGGAACGGAGAATGCGGTGCATGCACTGTTATAGTAGATGGAAATCCTATTGTATCTTGTATCTATCCCGCAGTTAAAATAGATGGTCGAGAAGTGATGACAATAGAAGGTCTTTCAAAGACCTCGAGGGATCTTCATCCCCTTCAAACTTGGTTCCTTAAGACAGGTGCAGTTCAATGCGGATTCTGTACTCCGGGCATGCTCATGTCGGCCAAAGCGCTATTAGACCGTAATATAAATCCAACAGCCGAAGAAGTTAGGGAAGCTATTGTTGGGAATCTTTGTCGGTGCGGAGCATATCAAAAGATCGTCGAAGCAGTACTGGCTGCTGCAGCTGAGTTACGAGGAGAGTCTTTTCCGGAGAGAAGTGAACCAGCTGAAAAAGGGGCTATTGGTCGTAGATTGCCTAAATTTGATGGAATTCTTAAGGTAACAGGAGCTGCTCAATTTGCGGCAGATCTTAAGCGACCAGACATGCTTTTTGGAGCAATGGTATGCAGCCCTCATCCACACGCCAAGATTCTCGAGATCAACCCTGAAGCGGCATTTTCTGAAGAGGGAGTCGTAGCTATCCTTACAGCTAAAGATATACCAGGTCCAAACTCTTACGGTGTAATCGTGAAAGATCAACCTTTTCTTGCCAGTGAAAAAGTTCGCTATGTGGGAGACCCTGTGGCCATCGTGATTGGAAAAAACGAGAGGATTGCGCGTATTGCCGCCCGAAAGGTGATAGTGAAATATGAAGTTCTTCCCCCGGTTTTTGATCCCCGAGAAGCGATGAAGCCAGAGGCACCAAAAATTCATGAACAGGGTAATATTCTAATCTACCGTAAGATTCGGAAAGGAAATATTGATGAAGGGTTCAAACAGGCTGAAGTGATAGTGGAGAGGGATTTCACAACTCAGACAGTGGAGCATGCATATATTGAACCTGAAGCCGCCCTTGCTTTTTGGGAGGGGGATATACTCGTTGTCCAATGTTGTTCTCAGGGACCTCATTATCACCGACAAGAAATCGCCAGGATGTTAAATCTTCCCATTAGCAAGGTTCGGGTCATCCAGGCGACGACGGGTGGAGGTTTTGGAGGGAAGATCGACCTTTCCCTTCAACATTTCGTGGCTCTAGGAACCTACATGACTGGAAAACCAGTGAAGATGGTGTGGACTCGGGAAGAATCTTTTCGTACGAGCACTAAACGTCATGCTTTCTACCTTCGTTATCGATTCGGAGCTAATAAACAGGGACGATTATGTGCAGCTTACGCCGAAATCATCGGAAACACAGGAGCGTACGCCTCCTTTGGACCGGCTGTTATCACACGATCAGCTACGATGGCCCTTGGACCCTATGATTGTCCAAATGTTCATGTCGATGCATATGGGGTCTACACAAATACCCAGATCGCCGGAGCGATGAGAGGGTTCGGTGCACCCCAGATGTCGCCTTGCCATGAACCGATCATGGACGAGATTGCTCGGAGATGTGGTCTATCTCCATTGGAAATCCGGCGGATTAATATGCTCAGGGTCGGCTCCTCTACCGTTACCCAGCAAGTTCTGACGGCTGGGGTAGGGGCACTGGAGACCTTGGAGAAGGTAGCAGCGGAGATCAAATGAAGAAGAGAGGAAGAGGAATCGCTTCGATCTACTTCGGAATGGGAAATACGGCAAAACCCAACCCCTCAAGTGCCTACGTCGAACTATTGGAAGATGGTTCCTGTGTGATTCGGTGCGGTGCGGCAGATATCGGTCAGGGATCGGACACCGCCCTTTGTCAAATTGCGGCAGAGGCTTTGGGTATTTCTCCAGAACGAGTAAGTATAAAATCAGCAGATACACTTATAACCCCTGAAGCAGGTTATAGTTCTGCCAGTCGTCAAACCTACGTATCGGGCAATGCTGTTCGCCTTGCCGCTGAACAAGTTCGGCAACTGCTTCTTCGCGAAGGAGCCGAGGTATTGGAAGCGTGCCAGGAAGATCTGATAATCGAGAACGATCTTGTCTTCGTGAGAGGAACCCCATCGAGAACAATTCGAGTGGAGGATCTTTGCCAAAGGCTGAGAGCCCGGGGAATTCTTACAACCGGAGCTGGATTCTTCAATCCTCCGACCCCAGAGGCCCTCGATCCTGAAACGGGTGCAGGTATCCCATATGGAGCTTACTCTTACGCGACCCAGATGGTGGAAGTAGAAGTTGATACAGAGACAGGAGAGTTTGAGGTCCTCCGAGTGGTAGCGGCCCACGACGTAGGAAAGGCGATCAATCCGATGGCAGTTGAGGCGCAGATCGAAGGCGGGGTGATCATGGGAATAGGCTATGCTACAATGGAAGAGATTATATGGGATGAGAGAGGGCAATTGCTGACCTCGAATTTCAGGACCTATCTTATCCCAACGGCTTTAGATGCACCCCTTGTGAAGCCTGTAATTGTTGAAGAACCAGAGCCCACCGGTCCATTTGGTGCAAAAGGCACTGGAGAACCTCCAGCCTGTCCTACTGCGGCAGCTCTGATCAACGCCATTTACGATGCGGTGGGGGTGACGATTTCTTCTCTTCCAGTAACGGCTGAGAAGGTTTATCTGGCCTTGAAGAAAAAACGATTGGAGGAAAAAAAAGAGAACCTATGTTGAACTCGATCGAGGAAGTTCAGGTCGCTATGGAAAGGGCGAAATATATTACTGATCGTCCCATCGCTACACTTCTCTACCTTGCCATGAAGTTGGAAAAACCCATTCTGGTTGAAGGGGAAGCTGGGGTGGGAAAGACAGAAATTGCAAAAGTACTTGCTGAAGTCCTGAACACGAAGCTGATCCGGCTTCAATGCTATGAAGGTCTGGATGTAAACACGTCCCTATACGAGTGGAATTATCCAAAGCAGATCCTCTGGATGAAACAGGCGGAAATCTGCGGCACCTCCCAGAAGACCTTGGTCAAAGAGATATTCTCTCCTGAATTTTTGATCCGGAGGCCCCTTCTAGAAGCAATTCAGAGTGATTCACCCAAGGCTCCCGTTCTACTGATCGATGAAATCGATCGCTCTGATGAGGAATTCGAAGCCTTTCTTCTGGAAGTGCTCTCAGAGTTCCAGATTACCATTCCTGAAATTGGAACGCTCAAGGCGGTACGAAAGCCGTGGGTAATCATCACTTCCAACCGGACACGAGAAATCCATGATGCCCTGAAACGAAGATGTCTCTATCATTGGATCGATTATCCCTCTTTTGAGAAGGAATACCGGATTGTAATGACAAAAGTCCCCGGCATCAACCGCATCCTTGCAGACCAGATTTGTTCTTTCATGCAAGTGGTGAGGGAGAAAGATTTTTATAAGAAGCCGGGTATTTCGGAGACTCTCGATTGGGCACAGGCTTTGATTGAGCTTCATAAAGAATATCTCGATCGAGCAACTGTAGAGGAGACTCTTGGCTGTATATTTAAACATTTTGAAGACATCAAGAGGATGAAGGAGGTGGAACTCGACACGTGCCTTGGTATGTTGACGAAGAACAATCGACCCATCACGACTCCAGCCTGACAAGAAAGATTCTTCTTTTTTCACAAAGCCTGAGAAATAAAAAGGTGGGAGTAACGATCGACAACATAGTTGATGTATTTCGAGGAATTTCTTTCATAAATATTCAAAAAAAGGACGATTTCTATTACCTTCTCAAGTTTAATCTTGTTTCCAACCGAGAAGAAATAAAGCTCTTTGAAGAGCTCTTCGAACGATTTTGGTCCGAGCAGATGGAGATGAAGCCTTTTGTGCAAGAATGGAGTGAGAACAAAGATTTTACTGAAACAGAAGGTAAATCTTCTAAAGGGGCTTCAAAAGAAGGGGACAAGATTAATGATTGGAATGATACCTCAGGAAAAGGAGCAACGGCTGAGATGTTCCCTCTCACCTACAGTTCGGAAGAAGTTTTGAAGGAGAAAGAATTCGGTCATCTTGACACGGAAGAACTTAAACAAGTCAGAGAGGTAGTAGTTACCCTTTCTCAAAAGATGGCTAGACGCTTTTCGAGGCATTGGAAGCATGGAGTAAAAGGAGATCGACTCGATTTTCGTCGATCAATTCGTCGATCGATGAGCTATGGAGGGGAGATTGTGGAATTACAAAGAAAGAAGTCCAAACTGAAGCCACTGGAGCTCGTCTTTCTTTGTGATGTAAGCGGTTCGATGGATATTTACAGTGAGCTAACGCTGCTTTTCGCCTATGGCATTCAGAATAATTACCCTCACTGTGAAACCTTTGTTTTCAGCACCCGTTTGACTCGTGTCACTCCATTTCTCAAAGGAAAACCCTTTATGAAAGCTCTTTCTATCCTTTCTCAGAGAGTGAAAGATTGGTCGGGAGGGACCAATATCGGAGCCGCGCTCCACCAGTTGCGAGAGTATCATGGGAGCCTCTTTCGGCCCGGTCGGACCTTCTTTCTGATTTTCAGTGATGGTTGGGACCGAGGAGATACCGGGCTGATAGATACGGAGATGAAGAGGCTTAAGCGAAAGGTAAGCCGGTTGATCTGGCTTAATCCTCTCAAGGGAAGCCCCTCTTATCAGCCCCTTTGCCGAGGGATGGCCACTGCCTTGCCTTATATTGACGATTTCCTCCCATGCCACAATTTGAAAAGTTTAAAAAATCTTGCTTATCTTCTTCCATAAGATTGCTTTTTAAATAATATTCACTTTCATTAGGAAAGGAAGAAGATAATAAAAAATTGGGTGTGTATTAACTTATGTTGATATAAAGATTTCTTTAAAAAATTAAATCCAGTTGATACCAGAAAAATTAATCCACTTTAATTTTTAAGAGTACTATCCATCATGGGCTCTATTTTGATCGAAATTATAAGATTTTTTGATTTGAGAAAATATAAAATACAGAAACATTTTCTTTTGACATCAACTCATTACACTTTGACTAACTCTCTATATCAGAAAAAGGAGGATCAACATAAATTAATACGCCACTAAAAAATTATATTAAAGAAATATCTAATAATGGTTCATAAAATGAAAAAGAAGAGAGGAAGCTAAAGCATTGAAAATTTAAATCCAATTTTTGATTGGCAAAAACAATAAAGAGAAGGGATTTAAAAAATTTTGCCTTGAAAGGGTAATGATCAAATGCTTTTAAGTATATTTTAAAATAAAAAAGTATTAGAAAGGGTAATCATAAAATTTATTATTCCATAATTCTCCTTTTTTATCAAATATCAACATTTTTCAAACACAAGAATTAATGGAGAATATCTCTTCGATAATTTCAATTTATGAGAATAATGTTGACTGACAAGCAGAAGAAAATAATACTCAAAAGAGTGAATCAGGTAATTTTAATCAAAAGGAGATTATTTTCCTACAATAGATTAAGAAAAACCAACACATCCTCTTTATCATCGATGCAACCTAGCTAACTATTTATTTATTTTTGCCAAAGATATTTATTTATAAATATAAATCCCTAGAGTTTCCACGAGAAGGATTAGAGAGGGGAAATGAGGTCCAAAAATGAAGGTCCCAATATCTTAAAAGGGATCTATTATCTTTCAGGAAATGAAGCCTCCGCGGAAGGGGCTATTGCTGCTGGATGTCGATTCTATGCAGGTTATCCC
>ENA-ORXB01003297-ORXB01003297.1-sediment-metagenome-genome-assembly--contig:-NODE-3297-length-11514-cov-2.997202_pt1 | contig 11514 bp, 5 predicted proteins | sample MGYA00237863_ERZ511475 | MGnify/ENA primary metagenome ERZ511475 (study PRJEB26305, sample SAMN06343858) | sediment metagenome | isolation source: hot spring sediment | place: Canada: British Columbia...
AGAACAGCTCGACGGCATCGACGTTGAGACGCTCCAGGATCCGGTGCATGGCCGGCCCGGCCGTACCGTTGCCGGCGTCGAGCACCACCTTGATGCGCCGGTCCCAGCGGAACTGCGAGGCGACGTCCTCCACGTAGGGCGTCACCGCATCGTAGGCTTCACAGGCCCCCTCGCCCTGGGCGATATCCCCCTGCTCGAGCATCCGATAAAGCTCCTGGATCTGGTCGCCGTAAAGGGTTGTCCCGCCGCAGACCACTTTGAAGCCGTTGTATTCGGGCGGATTGTGGCTGCCCGTGATCATGACCGCGCCGTCGGCCTTGCGGTGAATGACGGAGTGGTAAAGCACCGGCGTCGGCACCGTGCCGAGATCGGCCACCCGGCATCCGCTGGCCATCAGCCCGCGGGCGATGGCCGCTGCCAGCCGCGGCGAGCTCAAGCGGCAATCCCTGCCCAGATGGACGTAACGCCCCGTGCGGCGCTGAATATAGGTGCCGATCACCTGCCCCAGCCGCTCGATGCCCTCGTCGGGCAGGTCGGTGTCGGCAATCCCTCGGATGTCGTACTCCCGAAAGATGGTCGGTTTCAGCATGGCCGTCTGAATCAGGCTAACAAAATCGCTCAAGGCCGGCTGACGAAGCGGTTGCCCTCGATGAAGAAGCGCAGCGGCCAGTCGGCGCAGTGACGAATGCCGACGCGCGGGCCGACGCCGACCTTGAAGGGTGGCTCCTCAAAGAGCGCCCGGACCACCAGCGGCCCCCGCGTCACATCGGCGCCGTAGTGCCGGCGGCTGATGGCCAGGGCCCGGGTCAGCCGTCCCGGCCCACTCGTCAACTCTTCGAGCCTCCGCGCCTGCGGCCGCCTCCGCCGCATCCCGGCGATGCCGGCCAGCGGCTCCAGCGCGCGGATGAGCACGCAGCCGGGCACTCCCTCGGGCTCGGCCACCAGGTTCAGGCACTCGTACATGCCGTAGATGAAGAAGACATAAGCATGGCCCGGCTCGCCGAAGAGCACCCGGGTCCGCTCGGTCAGTCCTCGGCTGGCGTGCGCCGCACGGTCCTCGCCGCCCAGATAGGCCTCGGTCTCGACGATGCGGCCCGCTGCGGCCTCATGCACCAGGATCTTGCCGAGCAGGTCCCGCGCGACCTCGACCGTCGGTCTGGCGTAGAAGCAACGGTCGAGAATCCGGCTCTGGCCGAGGAGCTCGCTCAGGGCGATGCGGTCGCTCCAGTCGGTTGAAGCCCGCCCGCCCTTCATCGAAAATAGAGTACTATTCCGCATGCGGCTGTTTACGGCGATCGACTTGAGCGAAGAGGTGCGGCGGAACCTCGAACGGCTGCTCGAGCGGCTTCGGCCCACCGCCCGCCTTCGCTGGAGCCGGCCGGAGAACTTGCACGTGACCACAAAGTTCATCGGCGAGTGGCCTGAGGCGCGTCTGGATGAGCTGAAGCGCGCGCTGGCGGCCATCCCCCGCCCGGGCGCGATCCCCATAGCCGTCCGGGGCCTCGGCTGGTTCCCGAATGCCCGTGCCCCGCGGGTGTTCTGGGCCGGGATCGAAGCCGGATCAGGGCTGGCGGAGCTGGCCAGGCAGACCGAGCTTTCGACGAGCCGGCTCGGTGTGCCCGAAGAGGGGCGGCCTTACTCGCCGCATCTGACGCTGGCCCGCGTGCCGCCCGTCACGCCGCTCGGGGCTCTCGAGAAGGCGATCGCGGACCTCGGTGCGCCCGACTTCGGCGGCTTTACCGCCCTGCGCTTTCACCTTTACTTGAGCGAGCTCAGCCCCGCCGGCTCCCGTTACACCAGGCTGGCCGACTTCCCGCTCGAGTAGCGCATTCGATGGCGTAGAATTGTATTTGCGGCTGGCTTCACTCTGTTTGTTTGTCCTCTCCGCTGCTCTCGTGAGCGCATCTGAGCCGCCTGCACCCTCTGCCGAGGAGCGAAAAGCCGAGGCGGCCCGCGCCGAGAACCCCGCGGCGCCGCAGCGCGTACGCACCCGCATCGGCGCCGCGGCCATGCGCAACGAAAACGTCCCCATCTACCAGATCGACAACAACGCCATCAAGGAGGCCAACATCCGGCTGGGCGGCTCCTTCACGCTCATCGCCGAGCCGGTCGCCGAGCGGAGCTATTTCGGCGGCGAATTCGGCCAGTCGCCCACCGCGCTCTTGGTTCCGCAGACTGTGCAGCGCCGGCCGGGCTGGCACGGCGAGCTGTTCGAGTGGCATCAGAACAGCGTCTTCAACGCGCGGACCTTTTTCCAGGTCGGCGAAGTCAAGCCGTCGCGGCGTAACCATTACGGGTTCCGTTTCAGCACGCCCCTGGGCAACCGCACCTATTTGAGCGCCGACGGTTCTCAACGCAAGGTGCGCGGGATGGTCAACGGCAACGTGCTGGTGCCGCTGGTAAGCGAACGGACACCCCGGGCCGCCGACCCCAAGGTGCGCGCCGAGATCGCCCGGTTTCTGCGTGCCTTTCCCGACGAGCTGCCGAATCGCCCCGACTTTGATCCGCGGGCGCTGAACACCAACGCGCCGCAGCACGTCGACCAGGTGATCGGCACGCTCCGGCTGGACCGGGAGCTCGTGGGCGCCGGCAAGCTCACCCTCTTCTACCAGCAGAACCGGATGAGCGAGGATGCATTTCAGTTCGTCGCCGGAATGAACCCGGACACTGACATCCACATGCAACGGGCGCAGGCCGGCTACTCCTTCTCGCCGAGCGCTGCGACGGACGTAACCTTGGGCTTCACCTTTCAGCGCACCCGTTCGGTGCTCGAGGCCGAGCCCAATGCGGTGGGCCCGCGGGCGCGCTTCGGTTACCAGATCCAGGAGCTCGGGCCCGACAGCGAATTTCCGGTCGACCGGGCATTCAACACGTTTCGCGGCGGCGCTTGGGCGACGCGTCGGCTCAACGGCGGTCGCCACAGCTTGAGCTTCGGCGCCGAGGCGACGCGCATCCAGCTCAATAGCACCGAGGGGCGCGACTTACGCGGGTATTACTTTTTCGGTAACAACTTCGGTCGTACGGCGATCGAGAACTTCCTCCACGGCACACCGTCGTTTTACGCGACCACGCTCGGCTTCCTGCCACGGGGTTTCCGCAACTGGTCCGCCGCGGCCTTCGTCGCGGATCGCTGGCAGGTGCATCCTCGCCTCCAGCTTTATGTCGGCCTGCGCCACTCACTGCTGAGCCGTCCGGTCGAGGTGAACCGACTCGACCGGATCCCCTATCCGTGCGACTGCAACAATTTCGCCCCGCGCTTCGGCCTGGCCTGGCAGGCCGGCTGGGGCTGGTTGCTCCGAGGCTCCTACGCGGTCTCTTTCGGCGAGATTCCGCCGGTCACCTACCAACAGATCCGCAACAATCTCCCGCTGGTGCGATACGTCCAGGTGCAGAACCCCGACTTCCTCGATCCGCTCCGCGGCGTGGACCTGGACAAGCCGAAAGGCCGGGCTGTGCCGACCTTTCTGGCGCCGGACCTGGTGTCGCCCTACGCTCACCAGTACAACTTGACCTTGGAGCGCAAGTTCGGCCGCGAGACCCATTTGCGCCTGGCCTATCTCGGCAGCCGCAGCCTGAAGTTGATGAACGCCTTCATTCTGAACCGGGCCGATCCGGTGCCGGGCATCCCGCTGACGCTGGACACCGTGGACGAGCGGCGGCCGGATCCGCGTTACTACGAAACGATTCATGTGGTCAACGGCGGTCTCGGCTACTTCAATGCGGGCCAGCTCAGCCTGGAGAGCAGCCCCGTTTCCGGCCTCCGCGCCTCGGTCTCCTACACCTTTAGCAAAGCCATCGACGAAGGTTCCGACTATACCGGCACGGCTGCCAACCGGGATCTGACCCGAGGCCGCAGCCAGTGGCAGTGGGAGAACTTCGCCGACAAGCGCGGGCTGAGCAGCTTCGATTCGCCCCACGCGCTCCTTCTCGGCTATACCTACGACCTGCCGCGGGTCGCTTTGAATGGGTTCGCCGCGCGCTTGCTGAACGGCTGGCAACTGGCCGGTGCGGTGCTGCTCAAAAGCGGCACGCCGTTTACGCTGTACGTGGGCTCGGATGCTCCCGGCTTTGGCAACGTCGACGGAGGCCCGAGCGACCGGCCGAACATTCTCGATCCTTCGATTCTCGGCATGACGGTGGGCCATCCGGACACGGCGCCGCTCATCCTTCGCCGCGAGCGCTTCTCTTTCATCGTGCCCGGCCAGCCGCGCGGCAACGTGGGCCGGGGCACCTTCCGCAAGGCGCCGATCCAGAACTGGAACGCTTCGATCAACAAGAGCTGGCAGGTCTCCGGGGCCCGCGAATGGCTGCTTCTGCTGCGCGGCGAGGTCTATAACCTCACCAACACGCCCCAGTTCGACGAGCCCCAGCGCAACCTGACCTCGCCCTCCTTCGGCCGCATCACCAATACGCTCAATGACGGGCGCGTCTTCCAACTCGGTTTGCAGTTGATCCTGTAGCCGCGTTGCCGGTCACCGCCCCCGCCGGGCGCGCAGCTCTTCAGCCAGATGCTTGATCTCGGTGAGCGAGCGTTGCATCTCGCTCCAGCCGTACCAGAGGGCGTAGTCCGGGTTGGCGTGGAAGGTCCCCTGGAAGGTGCGCATGCGGTGCTCCAGAAACATCACGAACAGCGTCTGTTCGATCGGCGTCGGCGCGTCGTGAAACGCCAAGAGATCTGGATAGGCAAAGGCGTAGCCGGCAGGCTTGGCGAGAATCCCGTCGCGGTACAGCCCTGCCACCGTCTCGATCGCCTCCGCCATCAGCCGGTCGGCCTGGCGGATCATCTCGTCGCCTTTAGCGAGCTCGGCCCTGGCGAAGTTGAGCGAATGGCACTGCCGGCAGGCCCCCAGCATCTTGTCGCGTTCCTTCTGCCAGTCCTCCTGGGTGAGCCGCGCCACCCGGGCCTGCTTGACCACTTCCAAGCGTGGAGTCGGCTTGCCGTCCGGGTCGAGCACGCCCAACCCCTTGAGGATCACTGCTCGATCGGCCGCCCATTGCTTGTCCTCCGGCATCGGCAGCCGCACCGCGAGAAAGCCCCAGGCCGTGTTGACGGCGTGATTGCCTTCCGGCATGTGGCAGGTCTGGCAGGTGGGCGCCGCGGTCGCCTCCGGCAGCGTCCCGTTCTGTTTGAGCAGGTAACGCACGCCGTGCTTCGAGGCCGAGTACATCTCCCACTGCGGATGATCGAAGCCCATGTGGCAGGTCTGGCATGCCTGCGGCTGGCGCGCCTCCTTCACCGAGAAGGTGTGCCGGGTGTGGCAGGCGTCGCAGGAGGCCAGACCGAAGCCGGCCCCGGCTCGCTTGAGTTCGGCGATTTCGGCTTCGCTCTTGACGCCGATCTTGTGACAGCCTCCGCAGCCCTTCATGCCCTCGGTCATCGCCATCGGCTGCCAGTGGAAGGTGGGCATCGCCTTCATCGCCGCCCAGGCCAGCGCGTGCTTGCCGGCCAGGAACTGCCCCACCTGCGCCGGGTGGCAGCCTTTGCAGGTCTCCGGCGTCGGGATCTTGGCCCGGGCCACATCGGCTTCGGAGGTGTGCTCGCCGCCGTGGCAGGTTGCACAATCGACCTCGTTGCCGGCGTGTTTGCTCAACTGCCAGTCCGTGACGATGTTCGGCGTCGTCTTACGGTGGCACTCGACGCATTTCTGCGCTACGGCGCCCCCAGCGGCGGCGATGGTTAGAAAGATGGTCGCAAGGAAGCGCATGTCTTGTGCGGACCCCCGTGATTCGAGCTCATCTCGACGGCTTCCTTGCCAGTCTAGGCGGCGCCCGGCGCCCGGGCAGTGACTTTGGTCACCGCGGCGCCCCGACGCGAGAGGCGGCAAACCCAGCCAACGGCCACGCCGTAGAAATAGCCTTGTCTTTGAGAATTCACCGGCCGTTCATCTCCGAATGCTACTCTCGCTAGCGTTATTGCTTCTTGAAGAAAGCCCTCAGGAGGTTATCTTTGCGAAACAGGATAATGCTTTGGCCCAGGCTGCTTCTCGTGTTTTCGGCTTGGGGACTGCCGCTGGGCGCGCAGTCGACGCTCGGGATCATTCTGGGCACGGTGACGGACGCAAGCGGCGCGGCGGTGCAGGACGCGCAGGTGCGGATTCGGAACCTGGGCGAGAACGTCGAAGTCGGTGCGCGCACCAACAGCGCCGGCGATTTCGAGGTCATCGACCTGAAGCCGGGCCTCTACGAGGTCACCGTCACGGCCGAGGGCTTCAAGGCCTTCAAGGCGGGCGAGGTGGCTTTAACTGCCCGCGGCAGGCTTCGCGTGGACGCGCAGCTTGAAGTCGGAGAACTGTCCCAGACGATCGAGGTGACCTCCTCGGCCGGGGTGATCGCCACCGACACGCCGGCGATCGCCTCCACGCTGACGGCGGCGAAGGTGCTGGACTTGCCGACGAATGTGCGCGGGGCAGGGAGCACCACTCCCTACCCCATGCTCCAGATCCTGCCCGGCGTGCAGGCGGATGACGGGCTCGGGCTGTCAGTGCAGGGCGGGCTGCCCGCGCAGAGCGAGTCCTCGGTGGACGGCATCTCCATCACACAGGTGACCGGCAACAGCCCGAACCGAAACCAGTTTCTGTCGGTGGAGTCGATCGCCGAGATCCGGGTGCAAGGCGTGGGCAACACGGCCGAGTACGGGCAGCCCGGCGACATCACGGTGATTTCCAAGGGTGGCGACAACGACCTGCACGGCGCGCTGTTCTGGTATCACCAGAACCGGGCGCTCGATGCGCGCTCGTTCGGGCAGAACGTGCTGCCCAGCAAGATCGGCAACACCTTCGGAGCGACGCTCGGCGGACCGCTGTCGATCCCCAAGCTCTACAAAGGCAGGGACCGGACCTTTTTCTATTTCACCTGGGAGTCGCTGCGATTTCCCCGCGAGAGCACGATTCAAAACACGGTGCCGACCCGCTTTATCAAGAACGGGGATTTCAGCCGCGAGACCGTGACGGTGCGCGACCCCCTGAACCAACAGCCCTTCCCGGGCAACGTGATCCCGCAGGCGCGCTTCAATCCGGTGGCGCGGCAAATTCTGCCGTTTTTCCCGGACCCGAACACGGGACCTGAGGACCGGCGGGCGGTGGCGAACTTCCGCGAAAATCGCGCCACGACCGTGGAGTCCGACCAGTTCGAGGGGCGACTGGACCACAACTTCACAAGCAGCCACCGGGTCTATGGGCGGCTGATGTACAAATCGATTTCCTCCTCGGCGCCGAACAACCTCACGCTGCCCTCGGACACGATCCAGGAGCGGTACTGGCAGGGGATGGGCAGTTGGAGCTGGACGGTGAAGCCGACGCTGCTCAACGAGCTGCGCGCCGGCTATGTGCAATCGGACGCATCGCGGATCTTCAACTTCGACGGGCGTGGCTTCACGAACCGTCTCAACCTGAGAGATATCCAGCGAGATATCTACTTCAACGGATTGCCGAACTTCTCGATCGATCTGTACACGTCGTTTGCGAAGGGCCGCCCGGCATACAGCATCTCGGATACGCTTCAGTTCATCGACAACCTCACCTGGGTCCGAGGCGCCCACACCCTCAAGTTCGGCGCCGACGTCCGCAAACTCCGCGCGCGGAGCCAATTAAGCTTTACCACCGGGAACAACTACGGGGATTTTGCCTTCGGTCCGACCTTCTCCGGTTACGGATTTGCGGATTTCCTGCTGGGGGCGCCCACGCAGACCGCCATTGCGGTCGTCTCGCGCGACAACGACGGGCAGGCGACGCACTACAAGTTTTACGCGCAGGACACCTGGCGGGCGACGAGCCGCCTCACAGTGGACTTTGGGATCCGCTACGAGCTGCATCCGGCTTATCGGGATAACGGTCTGAACATAGCCAATTTCGACCGGTCGATTCCGCGTACGGGGCGGGTGTTGATCATGTCGGATCCGCAGGCTCGCGAGTTCGTCGCACCGGGTGCCGCGCTTTCCTTCAATGCCTGTCCGGGACCGGTGATCAACGGGATCGCTTGTACGCCGATCGTGACCGCGAAGGAGGCCGGGCTGCCGGAGGGGTTGCGAAAGACTTACAAAACGCAGTTTCTGCCCCGCTTGGGGCTGGCCTACCGGCTCAATCAGAAGACGACGGTGCGCACCAGCGCCGGCTTCTACAACATGATCATTCTCGGCTCGGTCTTCTATTCGCTGACCGGGACAGTCCAGAGCGACGTGCGCAACTTCAACAACGTCGGAGCCGACGGCCGCCCGATCTTCTTCCTGCCGGAAACGCGCACGCCGGGCAGCGGCGTCCGGGGCGGGGCGCTCGGCACGTTCGAGTTTCGGACCGCGAACCAGATCGACTTCCGGCCGCCGCAGATGTTTCAGTGGGCGTTGAGCGTGGACCGGGAACTCGATGCCGACACCGGGCTACGGATCTCCTACATCGGGAGCCGCTCCTACCACCTCCCTTGGGCGCCGGACGTTAACCAGATGCCGCCGGCGGAGCGGTTCTTCGCCCAGCGGTCGAATCTGGAGCGCCCCTTTCCGAATTTCGGGCTCATCTTCAGCCGCGACGCCGGCGCCAACGCGCTCTACAATTCCCTACAAGTGGAGGTGAACCGCCGCCTGGCCTCGGGGCTGTCGTTTACCACCGCGTATACGTTCGCGAAGAATCTTGCCGACAACGCCGGACCGGCCCCTTCGGGCTTTGCCGGCGAGACGGGCGGCGGACGGGTGACCAACTCGCTGGACCGGCGGGCCGACCGGGGCGACGTGTACGCGACCCGGCGCCACCGGATGGTCAAGACGCTGGTGTACGAGCTGCCGTTCGGCAGGGGAAGGAAGTTCCTGACCGACGCCCCCCGGAGCGTGGACCTGATGCTGGGCGGCTGGCAACTGTCCACTATTCTGACTCTCCAGTCCGGACCGTTCCTGACGCCGGTGTTCACGGGCGGCGATCCCTCGGGAACCAATGCGCCGTCACGCGGCTCGCAGCGACCCGATCGGATTGGAGCGGCCAACGGAAGCCTGGCGGACGCCAACCGGGATCGCTGGGCCGATCGCGGGGCGTTCGTTTGCCCGGGTCGCGCGCCCGGCCCTCAGCAGTTTGATTGTCGTGTGGGCGCGGTGCCGGGGCGCGACCCGAATCCGATCGGGCGCTTCGGCAACGCGGGCGTGGGCATTCTGACGGGTCCCGGTACCTTCGCCTGGAACGCCGGATTGCACAAGCGAGTGGCCTTGGCCGAGCACGTCAGCCTGCGGCTGGAGGGCAGCTTCACCAACCTGCCGAACTGGACCAACCTGGCCGATCCGAATCTCAACGTTGCAGACAGCAATTTCGGGCGGATCACCAGCGCGCGCATGGTCGATTTCGGCGGCGGCCGCACCGGGCAGGTATCGCTGCGGCTGGAATTCTAGTTGCTTGTTCGGCGGCGGCTCCGCCGTCCCGCCGATGTTGGTACAACTGTCAACGGGGCCTTGATAGCGTGCGGGACGATCGCCAAAGCTCAGCCGGACGCGCTCCGGGCCGGCTGCGCCGTGTAGGGATTCTAACGGCGGCTGCGGCCGCCGCCGTGCTCCTGGCGCAGGCGCCGGCCGACCCCAAGTTTCTCGAGCATATGCGCGCCGGCTTAGAGGCGCGCAAAGACCAGCGATGGCAGGACGCGGCGCGCGAATTCGAAGCGGCCGCGCGGCTGGCCCCCAAGGTCGCCGAAGTTTGGGCCAATCTCGGGGTGGTGCGGCAGAACCAGGGCCAGATGGCCGCCGCGGCCGATGCCTTCCGCCGCGCCGTCGAGCTCAAACCGAACCTGCCCGGCGTGGCCGGCCTGCTCGGCTATGCCCTTTTGATGACCGGACGGGCCGAGGCGGCCGTCGGCTACCTCGAGCAGGCCCACAAGGAGGCGCCTGGCAATCCTCGGGTCGGCTCCTGGCTCGGGCTGGCTTATCTGGAATCAGGAGACTATCGCCGCGCGGCGCATCAGTGGGAAGCTGCGCGCAAGACGTCCCCGAAAGATTTGAGCGTGCTGCTCTATCTAGCCCGCGCCTACGAGGGGCTGATCGGCCAGCTCAACGATCAACTCTACCGGCTGGATGCAGCACGGGCCCGCCGGCTCGAGCGCGTCGCTACGGAGCACCTCCGCGGCCCCTCCGAGCGGACCGATTTCCGCCCGGAGATCGAGAAATGGGAAGCGGCTCTCCGCGCCGAGCCGTCCAGCGCGGACGTGCTGGCCAACCTCACCCAGGCCTACCAGCGACACCTCGATCGACTCTACGAGGAGATCTACGCCCTCGATCCGGCTCGCGCCGAGGCGGCGCTTGGTCCGAAGGTTGACGCCGGCGTCTCGCCCCGCCCGGCCGCCCGGCCCGCACCGGTGAGTCCCGCAGCCGCCATCGAGCGGGAGGCCCAAATCCGTGAGGCCTGCACGCAGTGTCACCGCTTTCCGGCGCCTTCGGTGCTGCCAAAACGGGAATGGCCCGCCAAGATCGAGAAGATGTTCAGCCTGGCCAACGTCGGGCTGCTCGCGAAGTTCAACCGCCCGATCAGGAACCTCGGTCTGGAGGAGGTGACGGCCTTCTTCGAGGCGCTCGCACCCCAGGAGCTCGATACGCCGCCATGGGGCCCACCCGCTCACAGCGCCGCGAAGCTCGCTTTCGAGCGCCGCGTGCTTTTTGGCGTGCCTCCCGGCGAGAACCTTCCGGGGACGGGCAACGTCCGGCTGGTCGAGCTCTTTCCGGAAGTCGCCGGAGCCGAACTGGTGGTCTGCGACATGCTTTCGGGCTGGGTCTGGTGGACGAGTCCGCGCAATCCGAAGAGGGCCCCTCAAGGCCTGGCGCGGCTGGCGGCGCCGGACCACGCCGAGGCCGTCGATCTGGATAAAGACGGCCGCATGGATCTCCTCATCGCCGAGCTCGGCCAGGTGATGCCCTCCGACAAAAAGCTGGGCGGCGTGGTCTGGTTGCGACAGATGGACAACCGCCGTTTCGAGCCTGTCCGGATCGCGGCCAATCTCGGCCGGGTGGCCGACGCTCAAGCGGCGGACTTCGATGCCGACGGCGACCTCGACATCATCGTGGCGGAGTTCGGCTGGATCACGGTGGGCCGCGTGGTTCTGCTCGAAAATCGTGGAGCGCCGGCGGCGGGCGAGCTGCCCCAATTTGCCCAGAGGACCGTGGACGACCGCATCGGCTCGATCCATGTTCCGGTGGTCGATCTTAACCGGGATGGCCGGCCCGACTTCGTCGCCCTCATCTCCCAGCAGAGCGAAACGGTTGTGGCCTTCCTAAACCGCGGCAAGGCGCAGTTTGACCGCCGCGAGATCTTTACCGCGCCTCATCCGCACTGGGGCTTCAGCGGTCTTCAGATGATCGACTTCGACGGCGACGGCGATCTGGACGCTCTGGTGACCAACGGCGACACGATGGACGACATGGTCCGCTTCAAGCCGTATCAAGGCGTGGCGTGGCTGGAGAATCGCGGCGCCTTCCCCTGGGTCCACCACACCATCGCCCGGCACTACGGCGCCATGCGGGCGCAAGCGGCCGATCTGGACGGCGACGGCGATATGGATGTC
>ENA-ORXB01003298-ORXB01003298.1-sediment-metagenome-genome-assembly--contig:-NODE-3298-length-11510-cov-2.254264_pt1 | contig 11510 bp, 9 predicted proteins | sample MGYA00237863_ERZ511475 | MGnify/ENA primary metagenome ERZ511475 (study PRJEB26305, sample SAMN06343858) | sediment metagenome | isolation source: hot spring sediment | place: Canada: British Columbia...
TCGCCGTCGTGCGGCCGAACGGCGCCCGCGAGCCGATCCGCCTCCGCTCGCGGGGAGGATGCCATGCCCGACGATGCTTCCCTGGGTGAACCGACCGCCCGCCTGGCCGACGCGCGGAACGATCGCGTCTTCACCACCCGTCCGACGATCGTCGCCAGGCGAGGTGCGGTCGCCGCCGGCCACTATCTCGCGACGGCAGCGGGCCTGCGGATTTTGCAGGCGGGGGGCAATGCCGTCGACGCTGCGATCGCCGCGGCGCTGGTCGTCACCCTCGTCGAGCCGCACAATACCGGCCTCGGCGGTGAGTCGCCGATGCTGATCTACGAGCCGAGGCAGCGCCGCGTGATCGCGGTCAATGGCCAGGGCTGTGCGCCACGGGCGATGACGATCGACTGGTTCCGCGAGCGTGGCATCGAGCCGATCCCCGGGAACGGCTGGCTCCCCGCGATGGTGCCGTCCCAGGTGGCGAACTACCTGACCGTGCTCGCCGAGTTCGGGACGCTGCCACTCGCAGCGGTGGCGCAGGACGCGCTCTACCTCGCCGAATCCGGCTTCCCCGTTTCCCATGGGCTGCGCCAGTGCCTCCTCGCGAACGAGGGGAAGTTCCGCGAGGAGTGGCCCTGGTCCGCCGCCGTCTACCTCCCCGGCGGTCGTGTGCCCGATTGGGGGGAGTGCCTGGCGATCCCCGACTGGGCGGCGACCCTGCGGACGCTGATCGATGCGGAGCGCGACGGCGCCCGCCGCAGCCGCGTCGCCGGCCTCGAAGCCGCCCACCGCGCCTTCTACCAGGGGCCGATCGCCGAGCGGATCGTCGACTTCGCCCGCAATACCCCCGTGCGCGACGCGACCGGAGCGAGCCACACCGCCCTCATTGATCTCCCCGATCTCGCCGAGTTCACCGTGCGCCTCGAGGAGCCGGTCCGCTTCCTCTATCGGGGGATCGAGGTCTGCAAGTGCGGTCCGTGGTCGCAGGGACCCGTCTTCCTCCAGCAGCTCGCGCTCCTGGAAGGGTTCGACCTCGCGGCGCTGGGACACAACAGCGCCGACTATCTCCACGTCTGGATCGAGTGCGCCAAGCTGGCGTTCGCCGATCGCGAGTTCTATTACGGCGATCCCCAGTTCGTCGACGTGCCGCTCGATCGACTGCTGTCGCGCGAATACAACGAGGCCCGGCGCGCCCTCGTCGAGCGGGATCGCGCGTCGCTAGCGCTGCGCCCGGGGGACGCGGGCCCGCGCCCGCGCGAGCTGCGCCTCGGAGGCGGCACGCCCGTCGGCCACGACACCACCCACCTCGACGTCATCGATGCCGAGGGGCGGATGATCGCGATCACCCCGAGCGGAGGCTGGATCCAGTCCTCCCCGGTGATCCCCGGCGTCGGCTTCCCGCTCGGCACCCGCGGTCAGATGTTCTCGCTCGATCCGGAACATCCCAACTGCCTCGCGCCGGGGAAGCGACCGCGGACGACCCTCACCCCCTCCCTCGCCCTGCGCGACGGGCGGCCGTGGATGGTCTTCGGCACGCCGGGCGGGGATCAACAGGATCAGTGGACGCTTCAGTTCTTCCTCAATCTCGTCGAGTTCGGGATGTCGCCGCAGCAGGCGATCGACGCGCCGACGGTGCACACGCAGCACTTCCCCAGCTCCTTCTATCCGCGGTCAGCGCACCCTGGGCGGGTGATCGCGGAGGAGGGGATTGCCGAGGAGGTGTGCGCGGAGCTGCGGCGTCGCGGCCACGAGGTCGTGCGCACCGGCCGCTGGGCGAACGGCCGCGTGATGGCCGTCCTCCGCGACGAAGGGCGCGGGGTGCTGATGGCGGCGGCCTCGCCGCGTGGCGAGCACGCCTACGCCATGGGATGGTAGCGCAATCGGCCGGCGCCCGCGAGCCGGCGCTGGGGAACGCGGGGAGAAAGCAGGGATGGTCCGACTGGCGAAGCGCATGGCCCGCCTGGGCACGGAAAACGCGTTCACCGTCCTCGCCGAGGTGCAGCGGTTGGTGGCGGAGGGTCGCGATGTCGTCAACCTCGGCATCGGCGATCCCGATTTCGACACCCCGGCGCACATTCGCGAGGCCGCCACGCGGGCGCTCGGCGAGGGGCGCACCCACTACTCCCCGTCTCAGGGGATCGTGCCGCTGCGCGAAGCGATCGCCGCGGAGCTGACGCGCACCCGCGGCGTCCCCTTCTCGCCCGACGAGATCGTCGTCTGTCCCGGCGCCAAGCCGCTCCTCTTCTACGCGATGCTGGCGTTGGTCGAGGCGGGCGACGAGGTGCTCTATCCCAATCCGGGCTTTCCGATCTACGAGAGCTGTATCGAGTTCGCCGGTGGCCACGCGATCCCGATCCCCCTGCTCGAAGCGCGGGACTTCCAGCTCGACATCGAGGCGCTGCATCGCGTCGTGGGGCCGCGCACCCGACTGATCGTCCTCAATTCGCCGAACAATCCCACCGGCGGCGTGCTCTCCCGTGAAGACCTCGAAGCGGTGGCCGAGGTCGCCCTCCGGCATGATGCCTGGGTGCTGGCCGACGAAATCTACAGCCGCTTCCTCTACGACGGCCGCTTCGAGAGCATCGCCGCGATCCCCGGGATGAAGGAGCGCACTCTGGTCGTGGACGGCTTCTCCAAGACGTTCGCGATGACGGGCTGGCGCCTCGGCTACGGCGCCATGCCGGCGGCACTCGCGGAGCGCATCACCCAACTGATCATCAATTCCGTCTCCTGCACGGCTACCTTCGTCCAGGACGCGGGGATCGCCGCCCTCCGCGGCCCGCAGGAAGCGGTCGAGCGGATGATCGCCGAGTTCCGTGCGCGGCGCGATCTCGTGGTTGCGGGCTTGAACACCATCCCCGGGATCCGATGTCGCGTGCCGCGCGGCGCCTTCTACGCCTTTCCCAACGTCACCGAGGCGTGCCGTCGGCTCGGGCTGCGGAGCGCCGAGGAGTTCCAGGACACCGCCCTCCATGGTCACGGCGTGGCGGTCCTCGCGCGGACCCACTTCGGTCGGCGGATCGACGGCGAGGACCAGGAGTACGTGCGCCTCTCGTTCGCCGCTTCGCGAGAGCAACTGTCGGAGGGGCTGCGCCGGCTGCGCGCCTTCGTCGAGTCGAAGGGGTAGCGGGTGAGCCGCCGGGGCCGTGTCCGCCAGCGCGTTCTGCCCAACGAACGGTTCCCACCTCCGCACTCACCAATCGGGAGGAACCGAAGCTGGGGAGAGCGGGTCCTCCCATCGAGATGAAGGGACGCGGCCCAATCGGGATCCGGTGGTGGCTGGCGAGTGGGCTCGTCGGCCTACTGATTCCGTTGCCGCCGTGCGCCGCGAGCCCCGTCGTAGGCGAGCGATGCCACCGCGGGGCGCCGTGTTGTCCCCAGGAGTCGCCCGATGCCGCCGCCGCGGCCGATCTACCGGACTGTTGTCGGCTGCGCCCGGCGCCGTCGGTGCAAACCCCCGCTTCGCTCGTCGCGCCGGATTCGCCGTCGCTTCTCCCGGTGGGGCTGGCGGCGAGCGTTCCCGTTCCCGTGACCCGGGCGCGGGTCGTCGGGTGCGTCGCGCGCCCGCTCGACCCGCCGCACCGACCCGGCGCGCCGCGCGGCCCTCCGTCCCGGTGATGCGATCCGCCCGCGCTCCGCGTGGGCATTCTCTTCCGACCGCTCCTCGTGGGGAGCGGTGTGTCAGCGCTCTCTTTCACTAGAAAGGAAGGATGACGATGCATCTCGGGACTCGTTGGTCGATGGCCCTATCGGCGATCGCGATGGCGAGCGGCCTCTGGTTCGCCCTGCCGCCCCTGACGGCGACGGCCAACCCGGTGGCGGGCTGCTGCCGGATGGCGAATCAGGCCTGCTGTCGCGAGGGCGCACGCCCGTGTTGCCGCAACTCGGCGCCGCGCTGCTGTCAACAGAACGCGGCGTGTTGCCGACCGGGTGCGGCTTGCTGCTCGGCGAGCGCGCCGAAGTGCTGCGTGGCGCAGGCGAACTGCTGCAAGGCCGGGTCGCCCTGTTGCCGCGAGGCGAGCGGCAAGTGCTGCCGGCCGGGCGCGCCGTGCTGCCAAGACGGCGGCAAGCCCTGCTGCGCACGGCGGTAACGTTCGCCCAGCGGCCGGTTCGGGGCCGGGGGTCCGAGGCCACTCGGGTCCCCGGCCCTCGCTGTCTCGGGGAGCGGCGGGCGAGGCGTCTCGAGTTCCCTTCCCGGCCCTCGCACTTCGCCGAGGAGTCGGCGCGCCCCGCGGCGAAACAATCCCCCGGCGACGAGCTCTAACCGGATGACGGCCCGGGGGAAGAGGCGAGGAATGGCGACACGGCGCTCCTTCTTGTTCGGCACCGCCAGCGCGGCCAGCCTGCTGCTCGCGAGGAGGAGCGCCTTCGCCGGGGACTGGCCCCAATGGCGCGGACCCGGCCGTAACGGCGTGTCGGACGAAACCGGCTGGCTCACCCAGTGGCCCATGGGCGGCCCCCGGCGGGTGTGGGCGGTCCGAATCGGAGTAGGCTTCTCCGGCGTGGCGGTCGTCGGCAACCGCGCCTACACCATGGGCAATAGCGCCGACCAGGACGTCGTCTACTGCCTCGACGCCGAGAGCGGACGCACCGTCTGGTCGCTGCGCTACCCCTGTCCAGCGGGGGAATACGAAGGTCCCCGCGCCACGCCCACCGTCCTCGGCGGCCGCGTCTACACCTTGAGTCGCGAGGGGCATGCCCTCTGCCTCGATGCCGCGACCGGCCAATTGATCTGGCGCCAAGATCTGCGCCGGGTCGCGCAATCGTCTCCGCCGCGGTGGGGATTCGCCGGCTCGCCCCTGGTGGACGGCAACCTCGTCCTCTACAACGTCGGCTCCGGCGGCGCCGCGCTCGACCGGCAGAGCGGTCGCCTCGTTTGGCGCTCCGCGCCGGGGACCGCCGGCTACGCCTCCCCGGTTCTCTACCAGATTCCCGGGCAGCGGGGCGTGGCGCTCTTCACGGCGGAGGGCCTGGTCGCTGCCGATCCTGCCAGCGGGCGGCGCCTCTGGTTCCATCCCTGGCGCACCAGCTACGACGTGAATGCCGCCGACCCGATCTTCATCGACGATACGGTTTTTCTCTCGTCCGATTACGGCCGCGGGTGCGCCCTCCTGCGCATCTCGGGGAACCGGCCCGTCGTGCTGTGGGAGAACCGCGAGATGCGCAATCACTTCAATTCGTGCGTCTATCTGAACGGATATCTCTACGGCAACGACGAGAACACCCTCAAGTGCCTCGATGCCCGCACCGGCGCGGCGCGCTGGCAATACCGCTCGATCGATCGCGGCGGACTGATCGCGGCGGCGAATCACCTGATCGTGCTCACCGGTCGCGGCGACCTGCTGCTCGCCCGCGCCCAGCCCGACCGCTTCACCGAGGTCGCCCGCGCGCGCGTGCTGACCGGCGAATGCTGGACGGCGCCGACCCTCGCCCACGGCCGCCTCTACTGCCGCAACCACGACGGCGACCTCGTTTGCCTCGACCTGCGGGCACGATAGCGCGACGGACTGACGGTCGAACAGCGGGAAGGAGATGACACGACGCCGACTCGGCCTGCTGGCGCTCGCATTGATCTCGCTGGGATGGAGCGGAGCGCTCGCCGGGGCCCGCGGAGCGGCGCCGCGCGCCACCGGTTGGCTCCACTGGCGCGGGCCGCATCAGAACGGCACCTCCGACGAGACCGGCCTACCCGACCGGATCGAGCTTGGCGGCGCCAACCACCTCTGGAGCCTCGATCTCGCCGGACGCGGCACGCCCGTCATCGCCGGCGATCGCGTCTACGCCTTCGGTTACCGCGGCGAAGGCCCCGATCTCCAGGAGGTGCTCGTCTGCCTCCAGGCGGACACCGGTCGCGTCCTCTGGGAGCAGCGATTCAACGACTTCCTCAGCGACATCGTCTACGACCGCTACTCGATCGGCAGTCCCACCGTCGACCCCGAGACCGGCAACGTCTACCTCGTCAGCGCCGCGGGGGAGTTCGCTTGCTTCACCGCCGAGGGTCGGCAGCTCTGGCGCCACTCGCTGATGGAGGAGCTCGGCCGCCTCACCTTCCCCAACGGGCGGAACGGCGCCCCGGTCATCGAAGACGATCTCGTCATCATCCGCGCGATCACCGGCAATTGGGGTGGGGACGGCGCAGCAGCGGATCGCTTTTATGCCTTCGACAAGCGCACCGGCCACCTCGTCTGGAGCTCGACCCCCGGCACCGCGCCGAAGGACAACTCGTTCGCCGCTCCCCTCATCGTCACGGTCAACGGGAAGCGGGTCCTCTTCTCCGGCACGGGCTGTGGCCACCTCGTCGCGATCAATGCCCGCACCGGTGAGCCGCTCTGGCGCTACCCAATCGCGCAGGGAGGGATCAATGCCTCCTGCGTCCGCTACCGCGACACCACGATCACCATCCACGAGGTCGAAAACGTCGACAGCTCCGAGATCGGGCGAATGGTCGCCGTGCGGGATCACCCCGGGCCCGCCCCCGGCCAGCCGGGTCCGGTGGTGCTGGACCGGAGCGCGGAGGCGTGGCGCCTGTCCCTCGCCGCATTCAGCAGCTCGCCGGTGATCGTGGGGGACCGGATCTACCAGGTGAACCGCAGCGGCGAGCTCTACGCGATCGAGGCTGCCACCGGCCGCGTGCTCTGGCACCTCAAGCTGGCACCGGATCAGTTGCACGCTTCGCCGCTCGCCGCCGACGGCAAGCTCTACGTGCCGATGGCGAACGGCAGCTTCTACATCCTGCGGCCCGGCGAAACCGGCGCCACGGTGCTCCAGAAGCTCCAGCTCGAAGGGGAATGCCTCGGCGCCCCCGCCGTCTGGAACGGCAAGCTCTACGTCCACACGACGCGCAAGCTCTACTGCTTCGGTCGCCGCGGGAGCCATCCGGTGCGCAGCGCGACGCCCGCTCCCGTGCCGCCGCGCCCGGGCCCGCCCGTCGCGCTCCAGATCGTCCCCGCGGAGGTACGGCTCCGCCCCGGGCAGAAGGTTCGCTTCGTCGTCCGTGGCATCGATGCGAACGGCTACGTCACCGGGACCTACGATCCGCGCCGTGTGAGATGGAGCAAGTACATCCCGCCCACGGCGCGGGTCCGTTCCGAGATGAACGCCGCCTTCAACGCCGAGGGCGAGCTGGTGGCGGCGACCGATCCGGTTCCCTCCGCCGGCGCCTGGCTCGGCGAGATCGACGGTTTGCGCGGCACCTTCCGCGGCCGGATCCTCCCCGATCTCCCGTTCCAGCAGGACTTCGAGCGCTTCACCCTCGATCAGAACCACATGACGGAAGCGGGAGTCCGCTTCGCCTATCCCCCGCTACCGTGGATCGGGGCGCGCTTCCGCTGGGAAATCCGCGAAGTGGACGGGAGCAAGGCGCTCACCAAGACGCTGGACGACATCCGCTTCCAGCGGGCGATGACCTTCTTCGGCCATCCCGAGGCGCGCAACTACACGATCGCTGCCGACGTCCGCGCCGACGGCAACCGCCGCAATATGTCGACCGTGGGGGTGATCGCCCAGCGCTACCTGATCACCCTGCTCGGCAACTCGCAGGAACTCGAAATCAGCTCCAACCAAGAGCGGGTCAAGGCGGCGGTGCCGTTCAGTTGGCAACCGGGCGTCTGGTATCGGCTCGTCGCCCGCGTCGACGTCCAACCCGACGGGAGCGGCATCGTCCGCGCCAAGGCATGGAAGCGCGGCGACCCCGAACCGCCGAACTGGACCCTCGAGGTGCGCCACCGGCACGCCCACCCGAGCGGATCGCCCGGCCTGTTCGGCTTCTCCCCCCAGAGCCAGTTCCGCGTCTATATCGATAACGTTTCGGTGACACCCAACCGCTAGTCGGCGATCCCACCCGCCGAGCACGATCACTGGAGGCACGCGAGCGATGGTCCGGCGACGACTTTGCCTACTGGGCGCGATCTGGCTGATCGCCCTCCCCGTTGCCGTATTCGCCGGGGACTGGCCCCACTGGGGCCGCGATTCCACCCGCAACATGGTCTCCGACGAGACGGGCCTGCCCGATGACTTCGACCCCGGCCGCTACGTCGGCAACACCCTCGACATCGACATGGCGACCACCCGCAACGTCCGTTGGGTGGCCAAGCTCGGCTCGCAGTCGTACGGGAACCCCACCGTCGCCGGGGGCCGCGTCTTCGTCGGCACGAACAACGAATCGCCGCGCGATCCGAAGTATCGCGGCGATCGCTCGGTGGTGATGTGCTTCGACGAACAGACGGGCCGGTTCCTCTGGCAGCTCGCCATCCCCAAGCTCGGGACGGGCAAGGTGAGCGATTGGGAGTTCCTCGGGATCTGCTCCTCGCCCGCGGTGGAAGGGGATCGCGTCTATCTCGTCACCAACCGGTGCGAGGTCGTCTGCCTCGACGTGCACGGCATGGCGAACGGCAACGACGGCCCCTTCCGCGACGAGGCCCGCTACCTCGCCGACCCCGGCCAGCCGCCGGTGACCCTCGGCCCCACCGACGGCGATATCATCTGGCGCTTCGATATGCGGGAAGAGCTCGGCGTCTTCCCCCACAACATCACCAGCTGCTCCGTCCTCGTTCTCTCCGACCGAGTCGTCGCCACGACGTCGAACGGCGTCGACTGGACCCACACGACGATCCCGAATCCGCGAGCGCCGACGCTGTGCATGCTCGACAAGCGCACCGGCGCACTGCTCGGCGAGGAGGCGTCGGGTATCTCCGCCCGAACGCTCCACTCGAACTGGTCCTCGCCCGCTGCCGCGCGGATCGGCGAGCGCGAACTGATCCTCTTCGGCGGCGGCGACGGCTTCTGCTACGCCTTCGATCGCGAGCCGGAGCAGCGGCCGGATGGCCTCAGCGTCCTCAAGGAAGTCTGGCGGTTCGATTGCAACCCGCCCCATTACCGCATGCGCAACGGACGCCCGATCAAGTACGCGACGCCCGAAGGCCCCAGCGAGGTGATCGCCACTCCCGTCGTCTACAAGAACCGCGTCTACGTCGGCATCGGCCAGGATCCCGAGCACGGCGATGGGCTCGGCCGGTTCGTCTGCATCGACGCCACCGGCACGGGCGACATCACCCGCACCGGCCTCGTCTGGAGCTACGACAAGATCAGCCGCACCCTCTCCACCGCCTCGATCGCCGACGGGCTCGTCTACGTGGCCGACTTCGCCGGCGTCATCCACTGCCTCGATGCCGAGACCGGTCAACCCTACTGGACGCTCGATACGTTGCAGCGGATTTGGGGTTCGACTCTGGTGGCCGACGGAAAGGTCTACCTCGGCACCGCGGATGGCGACTTCCTGATCCTCCAGGCGGGTCGCCAGCTCCGCGAAATCCGCCGCATCGACATGCGGGCGCCGATCTACTCCTCGCCCGTCGTCGCCAACGGCACGCTCTACATCGCCACGCCGACCCATCTCTACGCGATCCGCAAGCCGAACTAGCGACCTCGCAAGGAGCCCCCGATGAAAGCCTTCCTCACCGTCTGGGTGATCCTGGTCCTCGCCCTCCACCAGGATTGCTGGCTCTGGACCGACAAGACGTTGGTGTTCGGCTTCCTGCCGATCGGCCTGGCGTATCACGTGGGGTATTCGTGCCTGGCGGCGGTGACGATGGCGATGCTGGTCCGATGGGCGTGGCCGTCGCACCTGGAGGAGGCGGCGCAGCAGCGCCCCTCTCGTGACGGTACGGGGAGGAGCTCGGGATGATCCCCGCCCTGATCGTCTTCGCCTACCTCACCATCGTCGTCTACATCGGCATCTTCGCCTTCCGCCGGGGCAAGGAGTCGGGAGAGGATTACTTCCTCGCCAGCCGCGCGCTCGGCCCCTACGTCTTCCTGCTCTCCCTCTTCGGCACCAACATGACGGCGTTCGCCATCCTCGGCAGCTCGGGGCTGGCCTACTCGCGGGGGATCGGCGTCTACGGCCTGATGGCCTCGTCGTCAGGGATCGTCATTCCATTGACGATTTTCTTCATCGGGACCCGCCTCTGGGCGCTGGGCAAGCGGCTCGGCCATATGACCCAAGTGCAGTTCTTGCGGGACCGATGGGAGTGCGACGGGATCGGCACCTTCCTCTTCGCGATCACGGCGGCGATGCTCGTCCCCTACATCATCATCGGGGTGATGGGCGGCGGCGCGACGCTGGAGGCGATCAGCGCCTACCAGGATAGCGACGGCAACATCCGCCACTGGGTGAGCTACGAGGTCGGTGGCGCGGTCGTCGCCCTCGTGGTGATGAGTTACGTCTTCTTCGGGGGGATGCGCGGCACCGCCTGGGTCAATACCTTCCAGACGCTCCTCTTTCTCTGCTTCGGGACGATCGCCTTCATCCTGATCGCGCGCAGCATCGGCGGGTTCGATCAGGTGATGAACCAGCTCGCCGCCAATCCGCGCACGGCGCCGCTCCTCAGCCGCGAGCGGATTCCGATGGAAGAGTTCTTTAGCTATATGTTCATCCCGCTCTCGGCGATCATGTTCCCCCACATCTCGATCATGTGCTTGACCGCGAAGCGGATCGGCCACTTCCGCAAGACGGTGATCTTCTACCCGCTGTGCATCGCCGCGATCTGGGTCCCCTCGGTCTACCTCGGCGTGGTGGCAGCGAGCCAGTTCCCCGGGCTGCGCCCGGGCGAGTCGGACGACGTGATCATCCGCCTCCTGATGGAGCACACGCCGACCCTGATCGCCGGCATCCTCGGCGCGGGGATCATGGCGTGCGTGATGGCGTCCGACAGCCAAATTCTCGCCCTCTGCACGATGTTCACCGAGGACATCTTCGCCCACTACGGTGGCAAGGAGCGGTTCGGCGATCGCGCCCAGGTGTGGACGGGACGCGCCTTCGTCGTGATCGTCACCGTCATCGCCTACCTGATCGATCCGACGCTCTACACCGTGGAATACGGCCCGATTCGCGTCGTCACCGAAGGGATCGCCATGGGACTGACGCTATGGGATCGCTGTGGAAAATGGCGCCGACCCAATGCGTGGACAGGCAGACCCGCCGTCGGCGTCTGCACGCGCGTGGATGCGCCGCGCGTCTTGGCGCTTTTTCACGAGCGCATCGTTGGAGAGCGTTCGCCGACGCAGTAGAAAATTGTCTATCATAGAAACAATCCTTTACCCGTATAAAATCGCATTTCAACCATCCAGAGATCAGGGAAGAACTCTATGACTCGCCATTTCATCATCGACACCGACACCGCTTCGGACGACGCCGTCGCCATCGTCATGGCGCTGACGATCCCCAGCGGGCCGAGCGGGTTCAGGAAGCCGAGCAGCGTGAGCAGGCCACCCCCGAACTCGGTACCGGCCGCGAGCGGAGCCCAGCGCTGGCCCGGTCGGAGGCCGATCGAGTCCAGCCAGGCAGCCGTGCCGGCCAATCCGCCGCCCCCGAAGCGGCGCGAGAGCTTCTGAAAGCCGTGCCCGGTTAAGAGCGAACCCATGGTCAGGCGTAGGACGAGCAGAGCCAGATCCACCATCGCAGCCTCCTTCGGAGATCGAGTCTCAACCGTTGGTCGAGCCGGAGCACGTGCTCCGAGACCACTGGAAGG
>ENA-ORXB01003299-ORXB01003299.1-sediment-metagenome-genome-assembly--contig:-NODE-3299-length-11507-cov-4.687752_pt1 | contig 11507 bp, 7 predicted proteins | sample MGYA00237863_ERZ511475 | MGnify/ENA primary metagenome ERZ511475 (study PRJEB26305, sample SAMN06343858) | sediment metagenome | isolation source: hot spring sediment | place: Canada: British Columbia...
AAGGGGGTCTGATGATACACTCGACCTGTCACCCATGTCTCCGAACACCTGTTACCCATGTCCCCGGTCTATACACGTGTATGGAGAGGGGGCCGGGGGGGTGAGGTTTTCAAACGATCTCCGAAGCCTGCCCAAAAAAGCGAATGCACCCCCGGCGGGCGATGGCGTGTAAAGTCCGCGGCGACGGGCGGTCTGCGCCCGGCGTAGGGGCGTATGGGCATACACCCCCACGGTAGCGCTATGCTGCTGCGCCCCTACCCCGCCGGAACGCGCACCGGCCCGATGCCGACCTGCGTCGAGACGGTGCCGTCGGGCAAGGTGGTTTCCATCGGCTCGCCGGTGAAGGCGTCCACGATGGACAGGCTGAACAGCCAGTCGCCAGGGGCCAGGCCGCTCTCCGGCGCGATGCTCACCGTGTCCACGAATTCGCGACCTGGCGTCCAGCAAGAGGGCGGATAATGCCATCCCTCAGGATTCCAGTTCAGGCTGGCGGAGGGCGATCCGTCGGGCGGCACGCTGACCAGCGTCAACACATAGGGGCGTCGGACGCGCGTCTCCGCCCGCCAGTGGAGGTGCAGCGTCATAGCGGCAGGGGTGACATCCACGCTCAGCCCGACAAAGGTGATCCGGTCGTCCCCCCGCGCGAAGTGCGCGTTGACAGGGAAAGTCGCCGCCTGTGAGGGGCGTGAGGGGCGCGGCGGCGCGGTGAAGGTGGTGAAGTTGGCGCGCAACACAGCGGCCATCGTCAGCAGGCACAGCGCCTGCAGCGCCAGAACCCCGCGTTGCTCGCGCGGACTGAGCGAAACGAGCCTGTCAGCGGCCAGCAACACCCAGGCAGGCGCGAAGAACAGCCAAACCCGTCCTGTCTCGCCGCGCGCCGTCCCGCTGAGCGTCACCAGCACCAGGGTGAGCGCCGCTGCGCCGGCGAATACGTCGGCAGGCACACGGGCCGGGTCGCGCCGACGCAGTCCGCCCAGCCGCGCCAGGGCCAGGGCCATCACCGGCACGCCGGTGAAGATCGCCATGTCGTAGGGGTGCAACAGCAGCCAGGGCAGGTAGGGGCGGTACATCTCGTAGTGCGCGCCCAGGGTTTCGTCGGCAATGGCCAGGGGCGAGACGCCCGCCAGCACCCCGTAGATCGCCCACGCCGAGGCGCACCCCAGGCCGAACAGCGCCTCATCGCGCATCGCCCGGCGCAGAGACGCCGGAGACCCCAGCAGGCGATAGCCGAGGATGGTCAGGCCCGCCAGCAGGCCCAGCGGCACCAGCGACAGGTTGAACAGCAGCCCCACCGACAGGACGAAGCCGCTGACGGCGATCCAGCGCGCGCGTTCGCGCAGCAACCCGCGCCACAGCCCCAGCAGCATCACCACTGCGATCAGGGGGAAGAAGGTGTTGACGCGCGGGGTGAAGATCGCCAGGCCGGGCACCAGCGCCCACAGGACGACAGCCCGGCGCGCCCGCGACCGGTCGAAGAGCAGCGTCCCCAGGCGGTACAGCGGGGCGACCGTCAGCGCGGCCCACAGCGGCATGAACATCTGCCACCAGGCACTGGCGAGCACGGCATCGCTCCAGGCCACCATTTCCAGGTTCTGGCACTGCAGCGGACGCACGATCGACCCCAACTGACGGGCAAGGGACGGCGCAGCCTGGAGCAGGGACTCGGTGCCCTCGTAGAGCACCAGCAACCCCGGCGGGCTGAGCATCACCCCGCCCGGCGGGGCGGCGTGCGTCCTGACGCGCATGTCGGCGATGAACTGCGGCCAGTGACGCAGGGTGTCGCCCAGATCGGTGCTCAGGGCGGCGGCGTACTGGTAGCCGCTGGTGATCACCGAGGCCGAACGCGCAAAGAGCAGGAAGAGAGGGCGGCCCTCAAGCGTCAGCAGGAGCAGCGGCAGCAACGCCGCACCGCCGAAAGTCCACAGCAGCAGCGACCGCCGCGCGGTGCGCTCGCGAGCGAGGAAGTGCCACGCTCCCGCGACGTAGAGGGTCACGCCGAGCGTCGCGGGGATCAGCCAGGGCCAGCGCGGATGCCCATAGGGCCAGCGCCAGCGCCCCAGCAACGGTATCCAGGGCACGTCACCGCGCAGCCAGGGCAGCGCATCGGTCGCCAGCAAGGCGCAAAACAGCACTGTCACCAGCGCGGTCAGGGCAAAGAGACGCGAGTGCCGCATAGACAGCCTGAGACCCTCGTCAGCTCAACAGGGCAAAATATAGCGGGAGGACGGAGATTCCTCAACGAAACCACCGGAGCGGGTGCGTGCAAAATGTGTCAGGCGGTTTGCCGTGATCTGTTGCCCCTCACCCCTCAGTCCCCTCTCCCTCGCGACTGTGTGGCGGGACGAGAGGAAGCGCCCTTCCTCGCCTGGACGCGCCCCTGCGCCCGCCGCGTCTCTGCAGCGATTTTTATTTTGCACTATCAGTTCGATGGCTTATAATTCTGCGTGGAACTATTTTCAGGAGAGAGCTATGCGACCCCATTGTACTCATCCTCCGCCGCCCCTGTTGCCCGATGAAGAAGCAGTGGCACAGGCCATCTTCGGCACGCCCGATGTGCGCGGGATGGCGCTCTTCTTTCGCCTGAAGCTGGTCACGCACCTGATCGGGTACCTGCTGGAGGCGCAGCGCAAGGAAGACGCGCTCTCCCATGCGCGGATGCGCATTCTGATCTGGCTGATGGCCGAAAAGCAGCGCGGCAACGAGGCGGGCCTGTTGCCCAGCGAACTGAGCGAGCACCTGGGCGTCAGCCGCAACACTGTCAGCACGCTGCTCAACGGGTTGGAGGCGCAGGGGCTGATCGTCCGTCAGCTTCACCCCGACGACCGGCGACAATGGCTGATCCGCCTGACGCCAGACGGTGAGACGCTGGTACGGCAGCGCGCGCCGCAATTCGCGGCGTTTGTCGGCAGCCTGTTTCAGGGGCTGAGCGAGCAGGAACAGCAAACCCTGCTGGCGCTGCTCGACCGGCTCTATCAGACGCTGGCGCAGCGAGTCGCCACATCTCCGGCAGGGCCACCGCCGTCCTAGCCTGGGCCGGTTCGCTTTTCTCGGCAACACAGACAACGACAACGTAGAAAGGCTGAGAGCCGGACGTAAATGCTTGACCAGGACTGTGAAAACCTCATCGTACGCCCCCTCACCCTAAATCCCTCTCCCTCAAGGGGAGAGGGACTTGTTCCCCCTCGCCCCGCGACGCAGTTGCGTCGCAGTGGGAGAGAGGGCAGGGGGTGAGGGGCAGCCTTAGATTGACGTCCGGATCACAAAGAAAGGAACATGGGTTGAGAGCACAACTGGCTTCGCCTGCTTCCGCTGGCGGCTCGCAACGCATGAGCCGCGAGGGGTTCGCCATGCTGGGGCGCGCGCTGCGTTACCTGGGGCGCTATCGCGGCGTCACCCTGGTCGCTTATGCGGCGCTGTTCATCTCCACCGGCGCGCAACTGATGGTGCCCTGGCTGGTGCGCCACATCATTGACACCATCACCAGCGGCGTGACCGCCAATATGATTCTGGCGCTGCCCGCGCAGGCGCAGACGGCTGCGGCCACGCGGCGCGGGATTTCGCTGGAACGGCTGCGGCTGGACGCCGCGGGGGCCGAGAACGCCATCATCGCGACGGGCATTGCCATCATCGCCTTCGCGGTGGCGCGAGGCTTCTTCGCTTTTGTGCAGGGGTATATGGGCGAGCGCCTGTCGCAGAACATCGCCTTCGACCTGCGCAACGAACTATTCGCCAAGATTCAGCGCCTGTCCTTCAGCTATCACGACCGCAACCAGACCGGTCAACTGATGGTACGCGCCACCGACGACGTGGAGAAGGTGCGCCTTTTCATTGGGCAGGGGTTGATCATGGCGCTGCAGGCGCTGGTGTTGTTGGTCGGCACGCTGATCATCCTGCTGAACACCAACTTCAAGCTCACGCTGGTGGCGTTGCCGGTGTTGCCGCTGGCATTGCTGATGTTCCTGGTGTTCGGGGCGGTGGCGCAACCGCTGTTCACCACCCTGCAGATTCGCCTGTCCGCCCTCAACACTATCTTGCAGGAGAATCTGGCGGGCATCCGCGTGGTGAAGGCGTTCGCCCGCGAGCCACACGAACAGGCGCGTTTCCGCGTAGCGGCGGATAGCCATCTGGAGCAAAACCTGAAGATCAGCCGCACCTTCGCCTTCATCTTTCCCGCCACCTTCCTCATCGCCAACCTGGGCCAGGCGGCGATCCTCTACGCGGGCGGCCTGCAAATCCTCAATGGGACGCTCACCCTGGGCGAATGGCAGCAGTTCAGCCTTTACCTGGTCTACGTCTTCTTCCCGCTGGGACAGTTGGGCTTCATCATCTCGCTGCTCTCGCAGGCGGCGGCCTCCTCGACGCGCATCTTCGAGATTCTCGACGCGAAGAACGAGGTCGAAGACCGGCCAGGGGCCATTGAGCTAAAACAGGTCGAAGGATATGTGGAGTTTCGCAATGTCTCGTTCCGCTACTTCAAGAGCGGCAACTATGTGCTGAAGGATGTATCCTTCGAGGCCAGGCCGGGCCAGACCATCGCTCTGCTGGGCGCAACGGGCAGCGGCAAGACGACCATCATCAACCTGATCCCGCGCTTCTATGACGTGACCGACGGCGCGGTGCTCGTTGATGGGCACGACGTGCGCGACGTGACGCTGGCCAGCCTGCGCGCGCATATCGGCATCGTCTTGCAGGAAACCACCCTGTTCAGCGGCACCATCCGCGACAACATCGCCTTCGGGCGGCCCGACGCCTCGCTGGACGAAGTGATCGCGGTCGCCAAAGCGGCGGCGGCGCACGACTTCATCATGGCCTTTCCGCAGGGTTACGACACCCCCGTCGGCGAGCGCGGGGCAACGCTCAGCGGCGGGCAGAAACAGCGCATCGCCATCGCCCGCGCCCTGTTGATGAACCCGCGCATCCTGATCCTGGATGATTCGACCAGCAGCGTAGACCTGGCCACCGAATACCAGATTCAACGGGCGCTCGACCAGTTGATGGAAGGGCGCACCAGCTTCGTCATCGCGCAGCGCATCAGCACCGTGCTCAACGCCGATCAGATTCTGGTGCTGGACAAGGGGCAGATCGTGGCTCGCGGCACGCACGAGGAACTGATGGAAAGCAGCCCGCTTTACGTCGAAATCTACAACTCGCAACTGGTGGAAGACGCCACGCTGGAGGCCGCGGCTTCCGCGCCCGATACGCAGGAGGTGCAGCCATGATAGGAGGGCCTCGCCACATCTTCGAGACCGAAGCCCGCAAAGCCCGCAGCGTGCGTTCCACACTGGGCCGCCTGTGGAGGGAATTCCGCGGACGGCGTTTAGTGCTGTTGCTTGTGCTGGGGTTGGCCATCTTCAGCGCGTGGTCGCAGGTCATCACGCCCGATCTGATCGGCCAGACGGTGGACTGCTACCTGACGCCCTACGGACAGCAGCAGTTGGGCGGGCCGCAGGGCATGGCGCAGGCTGCCGAGCAGAACTGTTGGTTCGACGAGCGGACGGGGACGCTCTCGCGCGACGAGACAGTGGCGGGCATCCGCCATATCGTGTTGCTGCTGGTGGCGCTCTTCGTGGGCGGCGCGGTGACCACTGGCCTGCAGTTCTACCTGACCCGCTGGGCGGGGTTGCGCGTGCTGCGCGACCTGCGCGTGAAAGTGTTCGAGCACATTCACCGCCTGTCGCTCTCGTACTATGGGCAGCACGAAGCGGGCGAGATCATGAGCCGCATCACCAACGACACCGACACCCTGCAACAGGCGATCAGCTTCGCCCTGGTGCAGGTGGTGCGCGGTGTGCTGCTGATCCTGTGGCTGATCTACGCCATGTTCAGCCGCAGCATCTCCTTTGCGCTGATCAGCATGGTGGCTGTGCCCTTCATGGTGTGGGCCACGGTGTGGTTTTCTGACCAGGCACGCAAAGCCTTTCGGCGGGCGCGGCGCGAGATCGGCGAAGTGAACGCCGACCTGCAGGAGAACATCGCCGGCGTGCGCGAAGCCCAGGCGTTCTCGCGCGAGGAAGAGAACATCGCCCGTTTCCGCGAGGCCAACGCCGCCAACCGCGACGCCAATATCCGCGCCGTGGCCTTCACCAGCGCCCTGGCCCCCACCCTGGAAGCGCTCGGCTACCTGTCCCTCGTGGTCGTGGCGGGCCTGGGAGGAATTCTGATGCTGCGCAATCAGGATTTGCTGGGGACGACCATCTCGCTGGGGTTGATCGTGACGTTCGTGTCCTACACACAGCAGTTCAACCAGCCGATCCAGCTCATCGCCACGCTGTGGACGAATATCCAGAGCGCCATCGCCGGAGCCGAGCGCATCTTCGAATTTCTGGATACCCCGCCAGACGTGACTGACAAGCCGGATGCCATCGAAATGCCGCCCATCCGGGGGCATGTCGAGCTGCGGCACGTGACCATGAGCTACCTGCCCGGCGAACCTGTGCTGCGCGATGTCAGCCTGGAGGCGCAGCCCGGCCAGACCATCGCCCTGGTCGGCCCCACCGGCGCGGGCAAGACGACGATCATCAACCTGATCCCGCGCTTCTTCGATGTCGAAGAGGGGGCCGTGCTCATAGACGGCTACGACGTGCGCGACGTGACGCAGGCCAGCCTGCGCCGTCAGATCGGGATCGTGCTGCAGGATACGTTCCTGTTCAGCGACACGGTGATGAACAACATCCGCTACGGGCGGCTGGATGCCAGCGACGAAGAAGTGATCGCCGCCGCCAAACTGGCCTATGCGCACGACTTCATCATGGCGCTGCCGGAGGGGTACCAGACTGTGTTGGGCGAGCGCGGGACGGGCCTCAGCCAGGGACAACGCCAACTGCTGGCCATCGCCCGCGCGGCGCTGGCCAACCCGCGCCTGCTGATCCTGGACGAGGCCACCAGCAGCGTAGACACGCGCACCGAACGGTTGATCCAGGCCGCGCTGGAACGCCTGCTCGAAGGGCGCACCAGCTTTGTCATCGCGCACCGGCTGAGCACCATCCGCAACGCTGATTGCGTCTATGTGATCAACGATGGGCGCATTGTCGAGCAGGGCACGCACGACGACTTGTTGGCGGCGAAAGGCTTCTACTACGATCTGTATATGAGCCAGTTCCGGCGCGAAGTGCCCGCTCCCTCCAATGGGCGCGGGGCGCGCGAAGCGCTGGGCGCGCAGGGGTGAGAGGCTATCGGTGAGGCTTTCACAGTCCCGGTCAACCATTTACGTCCGGGTCTCAGGCAACAAGGGAAACCGTTATGAGAAGATATGCGCAACGGAGGTGGTTCGCCGCGGTCATGGCGATCGCGCTGCTGCTGGCGAGCGCGGTACCCGTCGCCGCGCAGGGCGATGACTTCACCTATACGGTCGTCGGGGGCAAAGACGAGCCGCAGAGCTACCCCGATCAGGCCGTGAACGGTTACCTGTTCACGGGCATGACCTACCGCTCGCGCTACCCCGCCGGGCTGGAATTCCGCGCCACCATCACCCCGCCGGAAGGCACGACCATCGAGCGCGTGATCCTCTACTACACCTTCGCCACGGGCAAGGGTGGGCCCATCACCGCCCGCCCCGGCGACGCGCCGAATGAGTGGATCGCCATCCCCTACGAGGGGCGCGGGCTGCCGCCCTGGCACGAAGTAGACGCCCGCTGGGTGGTGCGCGGCAACCCCACCGACGCCGAAACCGCGCCTGTGCACGCCGTCTACTATGACCCCACGCGCACATGGTACCGCGCCGAAAGCCAGGACATCCTGGTTTACTGGTATGGGATGCCCCCAGAACTGGGGCGCTACGTGCTGGACGCCATGGCCCAGAACCGCGCCCGTTACCTGGAAGGCTTTGGCGCTCCCCTGCCCTACCGCCCGCTGGCGGTGATCTTCCCCCCTGGCCCGGCCTGGCTGGAATATCGCACCGACTCCGGCCTGGACGATACGCAATTGGGCTACACCGGCACCACCATTCAAGAGGCGGGCAGCACCATTCAGCGCGTGCGCACGCTCGAACCGGCGGAAATTCGCAAGAACTGCATCTGGAATCCCCAAAACCCGACGGTCGAATTCCAGATGCAGCAGGCTGCTTCCACCACCACGCACGAAGTCGCGCATCTCTATCAGCAGGAGTTGGGCGTGCTGCGCGGCCCGGACTGGTGGGTGGAGGGGCAGGCCATGTTCTTCGAGACGTTCGAGGAATACCCCGTGCACGAGCGGTTGAGCACGCTGGCGGAGCTGCGCGGCGGTGACTTCCCCACGCTGCAGGGCACTGGTCCCGGCGGCGGCGCGTTGACGGCGGCGGAAGACGGCTGCACGCACCTGATCTACGACATGGGCGCGTCGTTCATGAGCTGGCTGGTGGAAACGCACGGCGGCATGGACACCTACCGCGCCATCGTGGAGGCCATGCGCGGCGGCTATACGGTCGCCGAGGCGCTGGAGAAAGCGACGGGTCAGCCCTTCCTGGAACTGGAGAATCAGTGGCGGGCTTTCCTGGGCATCGCGCCCGTCCCCGCCGAAGTGCTCGATCCGGCGCTGGGCCTGGGCGAACCGGCGGAGCCGTATTTCCGGGTCGGCGAGCAGGTGACGCTACCGGCGACGCCGTTCAGCCGTCCGCTCTACACGCAACCCAAAGAGCGCTCGCTTTCGACCAGCGTCTGCTTCGCCAACGCCACGGTCACCATCCTGCGCGTGGGCAACGACGGCATCACCAACTGGTACGAGGTGGACTGCATGGGGCTGAAGGGCTGGATCAGCCAGGCCCAACTGGCGGGGACGCCGTAGAGCGGTCAGCCGGACTTTCTGCCAGCCCCTTCTTCTGCGCTTTCGGTGCGCAGAAGAAGGGGCGTGCCAATCGCTGCGGCGGGGGGTCTATGCTACAATGCCCCGCATGAACGTCTTACGTGCGGGTATCCTGGGGCTGCTGATCGTGGGGCTGGCGGTGGGGGCGCTGGCGGTGCCCTCTGCCGCTCAGGAATCTTCGCCGTCCCCTACCCCCCAACCGGATCAGGAACAGGTGCGCGTGGTGGGATTGCCCTTCGCCGCCACCTTCGACACGCCCGCCGGCTGGAATGTCTCCGGAGCGTGGCGCTTCGACACCCGGACCGCCTACGACGGCGGTGGCTGGTTGCTCGATGGGGCCGCCCGCAACACCATCAGCATCCTGGAATACGGCTACGCCATTGACCTGAGCGGGACGCTGAGCGCCCAACTGATGATGCGTCAGCGGGGGACGCTGCCCATCAGCGATTTCGTCGCCGTAGACCTGAGCCTGGACGGCGGCACAAGCTGGATCATGGTAGACCAGCAGATCGGCCTGGACACCGACTGGGAAACGCGCATTGTTGATCTCACCTACTACCGCGGCCAGGTGATCCGGTTGCGTTTCCGCGTGTGCACTGGCGCGCCGCTCGACCCCGCCGACCCTCCCGAAGGCAGCTACCGGCTGGATAACGTCACGGTGCAGTACGTCTTCGTGCCGCAGGTGGTGTTCGCCCCCGCCGACCTGGCCCCGCATACGCTGATGGGGCTGCACCTGGTGATGGGCGCGGAGAGTACGGCGGTGATTGACCTGGCCCGTCGCCTCAAAGAAACAGGCTGGCCGCTGGGCACGCTGAAGGGCACCACGGGCACCGAAGGCATTCTCAATCAGGTCGAGACCATCTCGCCGGAGACGGTCACCGTCTACCGGGCGCTGGCCACCACCGACGGGATGCGCGACTGCCCCAACACACACTCCGACCCGGTCGCCGAGGCGTGGCGCTGGCTGGATAGCCTGGCTCCGGCCTGGCGCGGCGTGCGCGCCGACTACTTCGAGATCATGAATGAATGCCTGCCACCCCCCGAATGGTTGGTGCCCTTCTCCATCGAGGCCATGCGCATCGCCAATCAGCGGGGGCAATGCTTGCTGCTATTCTCGTTTAGCGCGGGTCAGCCCACGCCGGAGGTCTTCGCGCAGCTCCTGCCCGTTCTGGACTACGCCCTCAAAAATCCCTGCGCGTCGGGGCGGCTACACGGGATCGCCCTGCACGCCTACGGCATCAACCCGACGACGCTCGTCTCAGAATCGGGCATCAACCTGGGCTTTCGGCACCGGCTACTGTTTGGCTCGGTGCTGCAACAATTGCCCGAAGCCCTGCTGGTGCCCGTCTACCTCACCGAGGCGGGGCCGGGCGACGGACGTGCCCCATTCTCCTGCGCCGACATCGTGCGCGACGTGCTGCAATACACCCGTCAGCTCGAATACGATCCCTACGTGCGCGGCTTTCACCTGTGGAACGTCGGCCCGACCGGCGGCTGGCTCGATGCCACCCCCTGCCTGCCAGCGATTGCCGATGCGCTGGTCTCCTACTACGGCAGTCGCTGAGGGGTCGTTAGAGGCTGTTATGAACTTGTGCCCGGTGTTTTTCCCTCACCCCTGCGCCCCTCTCCCACGCGACTGCGTCGCGGGGCAAGGGGAACGGCCTGCGCTGTCACCCGCTGGCGCAGCAGAACAGCGCCGCCACGAGCGACACCCCTTCTCCCGCAGCGCGGGCTGAGGGGGTTGGGGTTGAGGGAGAAAAAGTGCATAACACGCTCTAGCCGGTTTTCACCGTGATCTGCCGTGGCTTGACGGCCTCGGCCTTGGGCAGGGTGAGCGTCAGCACACCATCCTTGAAGGTGGCTTCCACACGATCGTGATCGATCGGCGTATTGATGGTCAGCGTGCGTTCGAACTTGCCGGTAGGACGTTCCAGCAGCACGTACTTGCGCTGATTCTCTTCCTCGCGCTTGATTTCGCCGCGGATGGTGAGCGTATCCCCTTCGAGGATGATGTCAATCTCTTCGGGCTTCAGGCCCGGCACGTCGGCGCGAATCACGATCGCTTCGTCGGTGATGTAGGCGTCCATAGGCAGCAGCCATGCGCCGGTGCCGCGCGTCTCTGTGCCGCGGGCGAAAGCTTCATCGAGCATACGGTCAACGGCTTGACGCATGGTGATCATCTCGCGCAGCGGATCCCAACGGGACAAACGGGTCATCAGACTACCTCCCAATAAACCCAGTCTGTTGATGAGCGATCGTTACACACTGACTCTAGCCGATCTGTGCTAGAAATGCGTTAAAGCGCTGTAGACGTTTCGTCAGCGTTATCAGTCTGCTGAGCGAACGCCAATTCGGTTTGCTGGGCTGCCCACATCTGCCAATAGATGCCCCGCGCTTCCAGCAGGTCGGCGTGTGTGCCACGCTCGACGATGCGCCCGCGCTGCAAGACCAGGATGGTCTGCGCGCGCTCCAGGCCAACCAGCCGGTGCGTGATGAGCAGCGTGGTACGCCCTGGCAATGCGGTGAAGAGGGTCTTCAAGATGGCACGTTCGGTCAGCGGGTCGAGGTTGGCGGTGGGTTCGTCAAGCAGCAGCAAAGGGGCATCTTTCAGGACGGCGCGGGCGATGGCCAGGCGCTGACGTTCACCCCCGCTCAGGCGCAAACCGCCCTCGCCGACCCAGGTGTGCAGACCATCCGGCAGCGCTGCGACAAAGCCGTCCAGTTCGGCGGCG
>ENA-ORXB01003304-ORXB01003304.1-sediment-metagenome-genome-assembly--contig:-NODE-3304-length-11491-cov-3.602681_pt1 | contig 11491 bp, 8 predicted proteins | sample MGYA00237863_ERZ511475 | MGnify/ENA primary metagenome ERZ511475 (study PRJEB26305, sample SAMN06343858) | sediment metagenome | isolation source: hot spring sediment | place: Canada: British Columbia...
CCTGCTCCTTGTAGTCATCGGCCAGCGGGCTGATGGTGGGCGCGGGCAACACGCCGTAGCTGGCCGTCACCACCCCCTCGAAGTTGAGGATGTGCGGGTTCTGGGTATTGCGCATGGCACCGGCCGGCTCGACATAAGTGTGCAGAACGCTGCGCAGGAAGGTGCGGTGGCGGCGCAGCCGTTCCTCTTCCTCGATGGCGTAAGTCTGGCTTACATCGTTGAAGCCGATGCGCGCCAGTTCGAAGTTAACTACTGAGGCGTAGACGCCCGACGACGCTGGCCGGTGGAAAATGGGCTGGCTCACATCCTCGCCGCCACGCTCTTGGGCATAGCGCACATGGAAGTACGACTCGGTGCGCACCTTGTCGGGCAGGCCCACGACCCAACTGAACTCGGCCACCGACTTGCGCGGGATCGAGCGCGCACCGCGGGCGATCAGCGTGCCTTCGGTATCCTCCAGGGCGCACGTCGTAAGCAGATTCGCAATTGCGGCTGCATCGGTGTCCGGCAAGGTGCGCAAAAACTCGGCATCGCCCAGGATGCGGTCGGAGCGGAAGGTCTCACATCCCTTGCACAACGGCATCCCATTTTCCCGCGCCAGCAGATAGAAGTGTTCGGCCTGGATGTGCTTGAACATGTCGCCGCTGATGGCGTTTACCTTGTGGACGTTGCCGGCGGTGTCCACCACGGCCACAGTGCGGGTCATGGTCTGGTTGCCTTCGCCGCCTTCGTTGTTGAGCGAATGCAGCTCCAGGGTCAGGCGGCCACAGATCGATAGGCTGTAAATCGGTCTCAAGTTGTCAGACATGGTTCAGCTCCTTATCTTCAGGTGTGACAATTAGGGATTGGGTTGCTCTTCACGCGGCTCGCGGGCATAGCCGTAGGCGATCAGCAGGTTGGCCACCACCTCGGAGCCGTACTCGTCGATCAGGCGCACCACTTCGGCGATGTCGGTGGTGCGCACATCCCGGCGCATCTGCTGGCCTCGGCTCTCCAGCTTCTGCACGTTCTCCTGGTTGTAGCTCTGGATGAAGTCGGTGAGCGCGGCCACGAACTCGTCACGTACTGTGCCCTTGCGCTTTAACTCCGCGCCCAGGCCATAACGCACCTCGTACAGGTTGTCCTGGTTATTGGCCTTGCGCGTCTGCGGCACAATCGTGGCATGGCGGATGGCGTAGGCCACGTTCTGATAGACGGTCTTGTGGGGGAGGAGCTTGAAGTCCTGGAAGACGCAGCCGATCTTGCGCCGCAGGTAGGGCACCTTCCACTTGCGCAGCTGGCTGATGTTGGTGTCCGCGATGTAGATCTGGCCGCTGGTGGGCTCCTCCTCCTTGATGAGCAGCTTGATGAAGGTGCTCTTGCCCGATCCGGACGGCCCCACCAGGAAGGCGAACTCCCCTTTCTCTATGTCCAAGGTCACGTCCTCAAGGGCGTAGACGTTGCCCTTGTAAACCTTGGTGACCCTTCGCATGCGGATCAATTTCCATCAACTCCCCTCGCTCGCGCCGGGCGCCGGGGTCCCCGTCCTTCAGGCGAGCAAGCCCCGCACCACTTCGGCGATGTGACGGGCGTCCAGCCCGAAATGTTCCACCAGCTCCTCGGCGGACCCAGAGATGCCGAAACGGTCCCTGATGCCCACCATGCGCATGGGCAACGGCATCTCCTCCGCCAGCAGCTCGGCCACGGCTCCCCCCAGGCCACCCAGCACGGTATGCTCCTCACAGGTAACCACTTTACCCGTTCTGGACGCGGATTCCAATATGCCCTCCCTGTCCAGGGGTTTTATGGTATGCAGGTTGATGACCTCCGCCTCGAGGCCTTCCCCGGCCAACTCCTCCGCCGCTTCCAGAGCCTCGTGCAACATAAAACCGCAGGCCAGTACGGTTACGTCCTTGCCCGGGCGCATAATCCTAGCCTTTCCGAACTGGAAGCGGTAAGCGTCGTCGAAGATCACCGGCACCTTGGGTCTCCCCATCCTCACGTAGGCCGGGCCTTCCAGGTAGGCCACCGTTTTCACCGCCTCCCGTGTCTCGTAGTAGTCGGCGGGCACCACCACCTTCATGCGCGGTATCACTCTCATCAGGGCGATGTCCTCCAAGGCCTGATGCGATGAGCCGTCCTCACCCACCGTGATGCCCCCGTGGGTGGCGCAGATTTTCACGTTGAGGTTGGAATAGGCTATGGTGTTGCGCACCTGATCGTAAGCCCGCCCGGTGGCGAACATGGCGAAGGTGGAAGCAAAGACGATCCTGTCCGTGGTGGCCAGCCCCGCCGCGGCGGCCATGAGATTCTGTTCCGCCACCCCGCAATCGAAAAAGCGCTCCGGATAACGCAGCTTGAATTTCTCGGACTGGGTGGATTTTGCAAGATCGGCGTCCAGGACCACCACGCGGGGATCCTTCTCCCCCAACTCCAGGAGGGCGTCGCCGTAGCCGTCCCGCGTGTTTCTGAGCTCCCTTTTCTCCATCAAGACCGCTCGATCTCCTTTAAGGCCCTCTCCATCTCCTCGGGCGTGGGCGCCTTGCCGTGGAATTCCACCACGTTCTCCATGAAAAACACCCCCTTGCCCTTTACGGTGTCCGCTATGATCAGGCTGGGCCCCTGTGCCCCGTCGGTGTTGTCCAGAGCGCGGCATAGCTCCATGACGTCATGGCCGTCCACCTCCTGCACCTCCCAACCGAAGGCGCGCCACTTGGAGGCCACATCTCCCAGGCTGACCACGTCGCAGCACCTGCCGTCTATCTGCATGCCGTTGCAATCCAGGATGGCCACCAGGCTGTCCAGGCGGTGGTGGCCGGCCAGCATAGCGCCCTCCCATATCCCCCCTTCCTGGCTCTCCCCGTCGCCGATAAGGGCGTAGACGCGGGAGGAAAGCCCATCCAAGCGCAGGCCCAGGGCCATGCCGCAAGCGGCGGAAAAGCCCTGGCCCAGCGACCCGGTGGAGATCTCCACCCCGGGCGTGCTGAGGCGGTCGGGGTGTCCCTGCAGGAAGGAACCCAGGCGGCGCAAGCGCCAGAGCTCCTCGCGGTCGAAGTAACCGCATCTGGCCAGCACGGCATAGAGAGTGGGAGCAGCGTGGCCTTTGGAGAGGACGAAACGGTCCCTTTCCGGCCAACTCGGGTTGGTGGGATCGTGCTTCATTTTATAAAAATAGAGGCAAACCAGGGCCTCCACACAGGATAATGAGCCGCCGGGATGCCCGCTTCCCGCGAGCCCGATCATGCGCACAACGTCCCATCTGATCTGTTTGGAAATTTCTTCTAGTTTTTTCCTGAGCTCCGCTTCCTCCGCCCGCTCCAAGTCAATCCCTTCCGATCCTTGCAAACTAACCCCCATTGCCGCCTTCCTTCCCTCGCACCGGCTGCCTTCATGTCCAAATGTCTTCCACCCCCGGCCCAGGGAAAGCTCCCAGCCTCCCGAGGGAGTAGTTTACCATGCAGGGCGAAGCCGTGTCAGTTCCGGTCAATTATTTCTACCGCCCGCAAGGCTTCTCCTGCTATTTATCTCCACCAAGAAAGATCGCCGTTCCAATTCCCCTCTTCCCCGCCGCTCAAGGTCGATAATCCCGGCCGTAAAGGCCATCCTGGGCACGAAGTGGTCGCTTTCCTTAAGGCTTATCGCCTTGCGAGGAAACCTTCCAGCGCAGGTAGGCATCGATAAGCTCGTCCAGATCGCCGTCGAGCACTGCGTCAACGTTCCCTATCTCCAGCCCCGAGCGGTGGTCCTTGACCATGCGGTAGGGATGCAGTACGTAGGAGCGGATCTGGCTCCCGAAGCCTATGTCTTGTCTCTCCCCGCGCAGTTTCTCTATCTCCTTTTCCCTTTCCCGCCGCGACAGTTCGAAGAGCCTGGCCTCCAGGATGCGCATGGCCGTCTGGCGATTGGAGATCTGGGAGCGCTCGTTCTGGCAAGAGACCACGATGCCGGTGGGAAGATGGGTTATGCGCACCGCGGAATCGGTGACGTTCACATGTTGGCCTCCCGCGCCGCTGGAGCGGTAGGTCTCGACGCGCAGGTCCTTGGGATCGATCTCTATCTCCCCCGCCTCCTCCAGCATGGGGATGACGTCCAGGGAGGCGAAAGAGGTATGGCGGCGGCTGGAGGCGTCGAAGGGGGATATGCGCACCAGGCGGTGCACCCCCTTCTCGGACATGAAAAGGCCATAGGCGTTGCGTCCGTGTACGGTGAAGGTGGCGCTTTTTATGCCCCCGCCGTCTCCGGGTTGCAGGTCGTTCAAGTCCACCTTGAAGTTGCGCGTCTCCGCCCAGCGCAGATACATGCGCAGCAGCATCTCCGCCCAGTCCTGGGATTCCAATCCCCCGGCCCCGGGATGAATGCTCACGATGGCGTCGCGTGCGTCGAACTCGCCGGAGAGGAGGCTCTCCTCCTCAAGACGATCTATATCGCGCCTCAGCTTATTAACGCCTTTTTCTATGTCCTCGGCGAGGCTCGGGTCGTCCTCCTCGTGGGCCAGTTGGGCCAACTCCACCAGCTCCCGCGCCTCCGCGGCAAGACGCTCCCAGCCTTCCGTTACGTCCCGCAAACTCGCCAGCTCCGCCAGAATGCGGCGGGCCTTTTCCTGATCCTCCCAGAGGTCGGGCTTGGAGGCTTGCTTCTCGAGCTCGGCCGCGCGCGCCTTTTTGCCCTCCAGGTCAAAGATACTCCTTTATCTTTTCCAGTCTTCCCTTTATTTCTTCCAGTTCGCTGCGGTAATCCTCCAGCAACATGCCCTCCTTGCCTCCACTATGGGGTTCGAGCTCCCTATTTTTCTCCTACCTACTTCCCGCCGTCGGCCCTTTCTTATCTCCTCAGGCGCTCTTGCCGCAGCAATGCTTGTATTTCCGGCCGCTGCCGCAGGGACAGGGCGCGTTCCTGCCCACTTTCTCCGAGCGTGCGGTCTGGGCCCGCTTTTTCTCGCCCTCCCCCCCGGCGCCGCTTTCCACCAGGTGCAGGGAGGGCCTTTCCTCCGCCTTGACCAGCTGGACATGGAACATATAGCGTAGGAATTCCTCCTGGATGTTGCCGATCAGCTCCTGGAAGCTGGAGAAAGCCTCGTTCTGATACTCCACCAGGGGATCGCGGCCCGCAAAGGAACGCAGTCCCACGCTGTCACGCAGGTGATCCATGTCGTAGAGATGGTCGCGCCAGCGGTTGTCTATGACCCGCAGCATTACCAGGCGCTCCAGCTCCCTGATGTCCCGTCCCGAATCCGTGAACTCCGCCTCCCGGCGCGCGTAGGCCTCCATGGCGTCCTCGACCAGGGCTTCCAGTAAGGCTTCCTTGGAAACCGCTTCCCTGTCGATCTCATGCGGTTCGAAGCCGATTGGGTAGAGCGTCTTGAGGTGACGGAAAAGTCCTTCCAGATCCCAGTCATCGGGATGCGCCTGGGGATCTATGTACCTGTCCAGGATGGCGCCCAGCACCTCGGGTATCATTTCCTCCACCTGCTCGTGCAGGTCCTGCCCCGCCAGGATCTTCTGCCTCTCCCCGTAAATCACTTCTCTTTGGGTGTTCATGACATCATCGTATTTTAGAAGGTTCTTGCGCACCTCGAAGTTATTGGCCTCCACGTTTTTCTGGGCCGTCTCGATCACCCTGGTAACCATCCTGTTCTCGATGGGTAGATCCTCGGGAAGCCGGAAGCGGTCCATGATCGAGGCCACGGCGTTGGAGGCGAAAACGCGCATGAGGTCGTCCTCCAGCGAGAGGTAAAAACGTGAGGCGCCCGGGTCTCCCTGGCGCCCGGAGCGGCCGCGCAATTGGTTATCTATGCGCCTGGCCTCGTGCCTCTCCGTGCCCAGCACGTAGAGACCGCCTTCCCGGATGACCTTCTCCTTTTCCTCCGCGCAACGCGAGGAAACCTCCTGCAGTTTGCGTTCCCATTCCTCCCAGGAGATGTCCTCCTCCGCCAGCATCCTTTTCCAGACCTCCTCGTCCATCTCCACCTTGCCCAGGAGCTCACGTTGCGCCAGCATGCGGGGATTCCCACCCAGCATGATGTCCGTCCCTCGCCCGGCCATATTGGTGGCGATGGTAACCGCACCCAGGCGGCCGGCCTGGGCCACGATCTCCGCTTCCCGGGCATGATGTTTGGCGTTGAGCACCTGGTGGGGAATGCCCCTCTTCCTGAGCATGGCGGATAGGCGTTCCGATTTCTCGATGGAAATGGTTCCCACCAATACCGGCTGCCCTCTCTGGTGGCAGGAAACGATGTCCTCCACCACGGCGTTGAACTTGGCCTCCTCCGTCTTGTAGATGACGTCGTTGCGGTCCTCCCGGATCATGGGCTCGTTGGTGGGAATCTCCACCACCTCCAGCCCGTAGATCTCCTCGAACTCCGCCGCCTCGGTGGCCGCGGTGCCGGTCATGCCGGCCAGCTTGTCGTACATGCGGAAGTAGTTCTGCAGGGTGATGGTGGCCAGGGTCTGGTTTTCCTGCCTCACCTTCAGGTTCTCCTTGGCTTCGATGGCCTGGTGCAGGCCGTCGCTCCACCTTCTGCCGGGCATAAGCCTGCCGGTGAACTCGTCCACGATGATCACCTCGCCCTTGTCGACCACGTAGTCGACGTCGCGGCGATAGAGTTCCTTGGCCTTGAGGGCGTTCTGGAGATGATGCACCAGCGGGGTATTGATGTGGTCGTAGAGGTTCTCCACTCCCAGTATCTGTTCCGCCTTGCGAATGCCTTCCTCGGTTATGGACACGGTTTGTGATTTCTCTTCCACCTCGTAGTCCTCACCCCTTTTAAGGCGGGGGGCCACGGCGGCGAACTGGCGATAAAGACGGGCCGATTCCTCCGCCGCCCCGGAGATGATCAAGGGGGTCCTGGCCTCGTCAATGAGTATGGAGTCCACCTCGTCCACTATGGCGTAGTGGTGTCCCCGCTGCACCATACCCTTCATGTCAATCTCCAGGTTGTCCCGGAGGTAATCGAAACCGAACTCGTTGTTGGTGCCGTAGGTGATGTCGGCGGCATAGGCGGTTCTCCTGCGGTCCTTGGGCATCATCGCCTGTATGAGACCCACCGAAAGCCCCAGGAAGCGGTAGATCACCCCCATCCATTCGCTGTCGCGCTTGGCCAGGTAGTCGTTCACCGTGACCACGTGCACCCCCTTGCCCTCCAGGGCGTTGAGGTAGGCGGGAAGGGTGGCCACCAGGGTTTTACCCTCGCCGGTCTTCATCTCCGCTATCTTGCCCTGGTGCAGCACGATGCCGCCCATGATCTGCACGTCGAAGTGGCGCTGCCCCAAGGTGCGCAGCGCCGTCTCCCTGACCACGGCGAAGGCCTCGGGGAGCAGCTGGTCGAGGGTTTCTCCCTTCTCCAGGCGTTGCCTGAATTCCCCTGTCTTGGCGCGCATCTCGTCATCGCTGAGCCGCTTGATCTCCGGCTCCAGCTCGTTGACCTCCCGCACCGTCGTCGCAAGCTGCTCCAGCCTCTTGCGCTCCCCCATGCGCAGTACTTTACCCAGGCTCTTGATCATTTCTATGCTCCTCCCGGCGACGACCCCACCATCGCCGTCCGGCACTTCCGTTTCCCTTGGGCATCAACGGGTGCCCGGGGCCTATCCGTTCCGCAAAGGAAAACCCCCCGGGCGCGCCTGCTCCCTCTGCCCGGGGGCTTTTCCTCACTCCTTTTCCCGGAAGATTTCCTCCAGGCTCTCTTCCAGTTCCTCCTCCTCCAGCACCCGCGCTTTCTGCCGTATCTCCCGTTCCGGGCGCCGGCGTGCCCTGGCCTTCGCCTCCACCACCTGGGAGAGGGTGCGCAGCACTATGGAGTCGTAACGATGCCCCCGCTCCATGCCCATCTCCTCCAGGGCTTCCTGAGAGGTCATTTTCTTGGTGGGATGGTTGGTAAGCAGGTCATAGTCGCTGACCGCCGCGATTATTTTCGACCCCGTGGGAACGGCCTGGGTTCCCTCTTCCTGCTCCGAGGAATGGCAATGGCGCACGATGGCCGCTATGGGCCTCAAGCGGGGCACCTGCTCCAGCACCTCCGCGCCCCGACGTCCGTGCCCCGCCGCCTCCTCGTCCCGGCCGTACTCGACGCGGCCGATATCGTGCAGGGCCGCCGCGTAGCGAATGTTGCGCGCCTCGTCCTTGGACAGGCCCATCTCGCGCGCCACCTCGTCCGCCAGATTACTCACCCGGCTGGAATGTCCGGGCATGCCTCTGGAAAGGTCGAAGGCGTCCCCTATGACCCGCATCGTCTGGAAATATCTGTCATCAAGCTCCTTATCGCGGTTGGACTCCATGCGCACCAGCAGCAGGGGAAAGAAAAACACCAGGAAGCTGAACCACGCGATGCGCGGGAAATAGAGGGCCATGAGGGCCCCGGCGCCGGTTATGGCCAAATAGGCTGGAAAGGTCTGGCGCATGTGTTGTGGAAGGATCAGTCGCCAGTTGCCGGAAAGCCTCAAGCCCGTTTCCAGCGAGGAGGTCACCAGCTCGCCGAGATATAAAACCAGGGCCATGACCAGGAAGGCGACCGGAAACACCAGGGCGCGCTGCAGAACCACGGGATTGTAATAGGTGAAAAAGGTGGTGGGGTTGGCCGGACCCGGTCCGTAGAAAGCAGGCGGGTAAGCGTTCCAGGTGAAATCCCATCCCAGATTGGCAATAAACCGGAAAATCAGCCCGGCCAGCGCGACCACGTAGGTGCGCTGCACGATATGGAAAAAATCTCCTTTTTCCGAATCTTGCATCCCGGAAAGAAGCCTGCCCAGCATGCTTCCCAACAGGAATATCCAGATGGCCTCCGGCAAAGGCCGGATGGCCAGAATGCAGAGTGTCACCGCCATACCCAGGCGTAACGGCCTTCCCCACGGATACTGGATCCTCCAGGTTTCGAAGAAGGCCAGCACGGCGATGAGCCCGAAGGTCCGCGCCGGATCAAGGTCCCCCCACTTGATGAAGGGGATGCACGCCACCACTACCGCCAGAAAAAGCAAGGTGGACATATACCCAAGAAGCTTAAGGTGGCTTTCCTTCATTTCGCTTCACCTCCCCCTTGGGGAGCGGGCCCTTCGCCCGGCATCTCTTCCTCTCCGCCGGCTTCGCGGGAATACGAACCGTCCTCGCCCATCGGGGGCCCCTCTTCCTCGAGGATGCGCATGGCTTCTCTTTCCAATCTTTCCCTGGCCTCCCTGCGCGCCTGCAGAAGCTCTTCCCTCTTTTTCGCCCTGCGCTTGCCGAGACGGGAAACCGCCGCTGTCCGACGGGCCGTCGGCGCCGCTTCGCCTGCAACCTCTTCGCGCGGAACCTCTCTTCCTGCGGCCTCCGCACGTGACTCCTTTTCCCTTGCGGCCTCCTCGCGCGGCGCCCTTTCGCCCGCGGCCGCCTCCTCCAGGGCGGCGATGAAATGCTCCACGATCTCCGGGTCGAATTGCCGTCCACTGTTCTGGCGGAGCTCGGCCACCGCCCGTTCGTGCCCCTTGGCCTCCCTCCAGGGACGGCGGTTGAGCATGGAATCATAGGCGTCGGCCACGGCTATTATGCGGGCGCTGAGGGGAATGGTGTCCCCGGAGAGATGGTCGATGTAGCCGCCGCCGTCGTAATACTCGTGGTGGTGTCGCACCGCCTCGGCCATTTCCGCCAGGTACTCCACCTCCTCCAGCCGCGAGGCTCCCTCCAAGGGATGGATCTTGACCTTGTCGAATTCCTCTTCGCTCAACTGGCCCGGCTGCAGAAGGATCTCGCGCGGTATGGCAGGCCTTCCCAGATCATGCAGCAACGCGGCGTGCCTTATGCGGTTCACCTCGTAGAAGGGCAGGCGGTAATGCCTGGCTATGGCCGTAGCGTAAGCGGCCACCCTGACCGCATGGCCGTCGAGATAGGGCTCCCGCCTTTCCAGGTGGGTCATCAGCACCTCTACGCTGTGATCGAAAGATTCCAGCAGCTCGATGTTCTTGCCGCTGAAATACCAGGCCACTCCCAGGAGAGCCACCAGGCAGAGAACGGCGAACAGCCCGCGCAACGAGCCGGCCAGCGAGCCCACTATCTGGTGTCCCGCGTCCACGTAAAAGGCGTTCTGAGCGTAAATCACCCCCAAGCCCAGCCCCACCAGCCCGTAGATAAGCTGGTTGGGCAGGAGCTTCAGGGCTACCTTTTCCAGGAATTCCTTAGGTTCCGTGCCGCTGAGCCATCTCAGCGCGGCCCCCACGGCCAGGGAGTTCAAGGCCCAGAAAACGACCGCCGCCGCGATCAGCGGCGCCAGAGAGCGCAGGATGTCGGAGGTAACAAAGGAGCGCGAGACGCCGCCCAGCCCGTGATAGGTCGCCGAAGCGGCCCATGTGCATAGGGCGTAGAGAGCGCCGTTGAAGACCAGCTTCCAGGGTTCCTCCTTGCGCTGCGCCAGACGCAGGTGCATGGCCCCGGCCATGGCCACGATCATCGCCGAGGGGGTATTTAGGGCGACGATAGCCCCGAAGATGGCTATGATGCCGTAGGTGGACCTGCCGCCCTGCGCCATCTCCTCTCCCAAGCTCTCGCAAATGATCATCAGCAAACCGAGAAGGACCACCGAGAACCAGAAAATAGCTTGATTGGATACCAGGGTTAGGTAGAGTATTACGGCCAGGGATCCCACCGCAGCCGCAACGGCCAGTCCCGCCACGCGCCTATCCATGATCATCCTTTCTCGCCTGCGCCCCTCTCAGAGGCGCATGGAAGCGCCCCGCCTCACGACGTAATCGAGAAGCTGGCGCGCCGTGTCCAGCAACTTGCGCATCTCAACCTCCGGGCTCGATCAGACCATAGTTCCCATCTCTTCTTCTATAAACCACGTTGGTCTCCTCCGTGTCGGCGTTGATGAAGACGAAGAAGTCGTGTCCCAACAGCTCCATCTGCAGAGCGGCCTCCTCCGGGGTCATGGGCTTCAGGGGGAAGCTTTTGGTTTTGACGATCACCGGCTCCTTTTCCTCCTCCTCCTCGAAGACCGGGGTGGAATTCTTGAAGGGGTTTTTTGCGTGATGGGAGCGGTCGATCAGCTTGCTTTTCACCCGCCTGGCCTGTTTCTCCAACTTGTTGCTCACCAGATCGATGGCCTGGTACATGTCCGACGCGCTTTCCCTAGCCCTGATGATGGGACCGTTGGAGAAAATGGTCACCTCCACCACCTGGTTCTCCGAGATCTTGGGGTTTTTTTCCACGCTCATCTCAATTTCCGTCTTCAGAATGCGATCGAAATACTTCTCGATCCGGCCCACTTTCTCCAGGGCATATTCTTTCAAGGGGGGAGTTATCTCAAGGTTCTTCCCTTTGACGATGGCGTTCATGTTTCCTGCTCCCTTCTCTTCCGCAAAAAAACCCATACCTGATTCCAGGGCGGTATGGGCCTTCTTCAGGACCAATATGACCAGCTCATCCAGGTCCGGGGTTCTAACCCCGTCCCCTCCCGCTTATATCGCATAAGCCTAACATACGCTCATTCCGTTGCCAATAAACGGCCTGACCGAGATCGGAAGAGCGTCGTGTAGGGAAAGAGTGTAGATCTCGG
>ENA-ORXB01003305-ORXB01003305.1-sediment-metagenome-genome-assembly--contig:-NODE-3305-length-11487-cov-2.533567_pt1 | contig 11487 bp, 12 predicted proteins | sample MGYA00237863_ERZ511475 | MGnify/ENA primary metagenome ERZ511475 (study PRJEB26305, sample SAMN06343858) | sediment metagenome | isolation source: hot spring sediment | place: Canada: British Columbia...
CCCGCGCCACCTCCTGCACCGGAGCGGTCACCTGGTACAGCACGTCCTGCACCTGCGCGGCCAGGAAGCCCGTGCCAGCCAAAGCATTGTAGGCCAGCACAACCAGCGCGCAGAACAGGACCATATCCGCTATCATTGCACCGGCGACCCGACCGCAAACCGGAGCGAGCGCGGCCTGGAGCGTCAGCCGCAGAACGGCCAGGCTGAAAAGCCCGGCAGCCACAAAAGTTAGACCGTGGCCCACGGTTGTGGTATAATCGCAGTAGGGAAACATCTCTGTTCACCTCCTTGTCTCTTTTTGAGGAGGCCGGAAGCGCCGCGAACGTCTTCCGGGCTTTTTCTTTTTCAAAACAAAAGCGCGCCGCAGGCCCCGAAAGGCTGAAAAGCCTTCGAGGGTTTTGCGGCGCGCTTGTCCTCCCTTTCACGCCTGTCGGGAGGAGTCTCGGTATTAACCCCCGAGCTGGGTATGTTTCCCGGTTTTTATTATAACTCGAACGTTCCAGGAGCGCAAGCTACTTCACGGCTTCCTTCAATAGCTTGCCAGGCCGAAAGCGCACAGCCTTCTTCGCCGGGATGACGATCTCTTCTCCCGTGCGCAGATCGCGGCCCTTGCGCTCCTTTGCGGTCACGACCGCGAAGGCCCCGAAGCCGGGCAGGATGACCTTTTCGCCCTTCGCGGCAGCCTCTTTGACGGCCTCGCAGAAGGCGTCAACCGCCCGGGCCGCGCCCTTCTTCGTCAGGCCGGACTTCTCGGCCACGAGGGAAATGAGGTCAGTTTTGGTCAAGGAAGCTCACCCCCTTTCCGCGTTAATCGAACACGGCGAAAAAGCCCGCCGCGTCAAAGCCCTTCGCTTCTTCTTTCGACCCCGAAGGCCTGAGCCCTTCCGCTTCCAGGGCCGCAAGCCGCTTCTCGACGGCCTCTATCCGCGCCGCCAGGTCCAGCATTTCCGCGGCCACCTTCGACCGGGAGCCCTCCTTCACGTCGAAAATGAAGTGGTCTGCCGGAAGCCGGATTTCCAGACGCCGCAAGGGTTTGGAGTTATTTTTGACACCCTCCTGCCGGATGTCTTTCTTTTTCCCTGCCAACAGCATCACCACCTTCCGGTTCGACAGCGGCGAAATTACCTTCCGCGCCTACTGCTACAAGGATTTTCAGCATCCGGCAAGCGCTTTCAGGAACCCGACCGCGTTCGCGTAGACCGGATCCTCCGGCACGGCCACACCCGGCAGGCACTTCTCCAGGTGGTCCTTCAGTAAAACCGACCCACCGCCGACGAGCAGGACGGCCCGCACGAATCCGGCGCGGTTGCCCCAGGCACCCAACACTCGCTGACTTACCGCCTGCGCGGCGTCGAAGATCGCTTTTTCAACCGCCGCGTAAAGGTCAACCGTCCGGCCGTTGAACGTTATCTTCCGGGTCTTTATTACACCTTCCCGCATCTCGACCGGCAGCGGCGCACCGGTCTTCGCCTGGAACTCGGCAGCAACGATCCGGTGAATAAGGTGGACGCCGACCTCCGCCGACCCGCAGCAGTCCAGGACCGGCACCGGCTTGCCGCTGCCGATTTCCAGCAGCAGGTAGTCCGTGGTGTACTGGCCCACGTCCACCACGCCGACGAGTCCTTCTTCCGGCAGCATCTCCGGACAGGCGGCCACGGCGCCGGCGCCCTGCGGGAGAACCAGCACGCGGTTGAAGGAGATATACCTTTCCTCGCCGCCGTCCACGCTGACCCAGGCCGCCAGACGCTTCAGCCGCTCGGCCAGGGCTTCCTTCTGGCTACGGTAATAGGCCAGCGGCAACCCCACGGCAAGGTCGGCCTGGCCCGGAAACACACCCCCGCCGCCGACACCGCAAAGGTAAGCCGCAGCCAGCACTAACCAGTCATGCATCTCCCGCGGCTTCTCCCGGCTTAGAGTGGTCACCGCCGCCAGGGAACGCAGAGCCGCCTCGCCGACCAGCTTCTCATCTATTTCACCGTTTAACCGCCGCACCTGCACCCGGTGCCCGGGGCCGCCTGACAGAGCTCCGGCAAGCGGGTCTTCGACCGCGGGCGCGACCACAGAAGGGAAGCAGGCCCGCTTGCCACTGGTAGAAACTGCTTTCGTATAACCATAACCCACGTCCGCGGCTACAGCGCGCCTTTCAGGCAAAAGCTCCCCAACTAAACACTTTTCCAAAACTTGAACACTCAAATCAATCACCCCTATGTTTCAAAGAATTTCTTTCACGGAAACGGGAACGACAAAAGACTGCGTTATCCGCGCTACACAATCGTCACATACATCGAACTCCCATCGTTCGCCGTCAAAGCGACTGGGGTAGCTAAACGCGATGATAACCTGATGGACAGTGTTTAGCGCTTGCCAGTCAGAGGCATCAATCGTTTTCCCGCAGAGGTTACAGGTTACCGATTTCAGTCGTTTAACTTCTTCAATCACCGCCTCAAATTCCCGCATCATCCCACCCTCCTTCTACCCTGCGGCCTTCCGCCTGCCGCGCTCCTGCCGCATCTCCTCCACCTTGCGGAGCGCGTATTCCGGATCCAATCCCACTACCGCGAACCAGACCCGCTCCGGGCCGTCCCGGGCCGCCGCCTGCCGGAGGAAGCGGTAGGCGCCCGCCTTGACCACCCTCCGGCTTTCTCCCCGGCTCAGCGCCCCGGGCGAAACGGCGTCCTCAATCACCAGCCGGAGGAAGGCATGGGCCAGTAAAACCAGGCCTTCCTTATCCAGTTCCAGCGCCGTCTTCACCATCTCCACCGCCTGCCACCTCTTTTCCGCTCACCCGCTCCGCCAGCCTCCGGGCGGGCTTGAACCTCAGCACCCGTCTGTGAGTGCCGTCTTTGCGCTTGCGCCCTCTTGCAGCAGCAGGGTAAAACGTGCCCAAGAAGGACAATTTAACTTTTTCTCCTTGAGCGGCTTTTTCAGCGACCACGGCCGCGAAGTGTTCAAGGAGCTCGCGGGCGTCTTTCTGGTAGCACTTCATGCGCTTAGAAATTTCCGCAACCACATCTGTCGTGTTCATCCGTTGAAACCTCCTTTTGACCAGTTAACCAGCCGGGCGGGCGCATCCCGCCCGGCTGTCTTTTAGCTTCCGATCTCAGAATGCACGTTCTTGTCCTGGGGCCCTGTGTCGGGCGGCGGGCGCTTCGTGACCGTGCAGCCGTCCTTCCCGGTGTTGTTGTTTGGATTAGGGTCGGCGAAGTCCACCGGGGCGGCCCTCGCCGTCGCAACGTAATCCCCCGGACCAGCCTGGAAGGTGATGACGGTGCGGTAATTGGTGCCGGTCAGCGCGACCTCCTTGGTTTCAGTTTTGTTAACCCCGGGGCCCTGCGCGGCCAGCGTCAGCCTGACCTTGACCGGGGGGCCCGCCGGCCGCGTCACTTTGACGTTCGCGCTCACAGAGACCCGCTCGCCGTAAAATGGGATAGTGTAGTTTTTCTTAGTGAAGGCGACGCTCACCGCAACATCCGTCTCACGGGCACCGACCTCCACCGCCTTCACGTTGTTGCTCCACCTGTCTTTCATCAGGACCAGCATTTCCTCGGGGTACGCGCCGGAGCCCATCTCGACGGCGTAGCCCGCCAAGTCGAGCAGGGGCCTGCCGCCGACCTTCTCGGTCGTGACGAACTTCCCGTAGCCCCACTCCTTACCCGCCCACGGCCGGGCGACGGAAGCGGCGACCGCCGCCACGTCCGGCGTCGCGTCGAACTGCGCGGTCAGGGCGAGCATCCCCCAGGGGCCGATGTAGGCGTTCTCCTCTTCCAGGAGATGCTTCGATCCGTCCTTCTTGACCAGGTACAGGTGGAAGTCCGTCGTCCCGCCGAAGATGTAGGCGTTGTAGAACGTCGCCGTCACTGTCGCCTTGCCGCCGGAGACGGCCACCTCCAGGTCCTTCACTTGCAGGTCCGGCGGGTAGAAGTAGTAGCAGGTGAGCCAACCAGGGGCCGCAGCCTCGCCGGCTTCCGGTATCTGGGGCCTGGGATTGACCATCCAGATGCCGGCGCTGGCCAGCTCTTTGATCCGTCCGGGCGCCGTGTTTGCCATCACCGCAACGTAATCGTCGGCGGGCGGGATCAGTTCCCAGTTCCCTTCACCTTTCGACCCTTTCGGGTACAAGCAAGACACTGTTTTCGGCAAGGCGAAGAGCTTGTATTGGCCCTCCGCCATTGGGACGCCGGCCCTTTGCATGAAAACGTCCGTTTTCTCGGACGTGTACTTGCCGTGCCCGGGCAGAACCAGCGGCAAGGAAAGGTAGCCGCGCTCCGGGTCCCTAAACCAGTTGATGTTGAAGTAGTATTCCTCCTCGCCCGGCTTCGTGTCCGGGAAGGCAACCTTGAAGATGTTAAGGGCGGAGTAGCCCTCGGCGCCGTACTCGGGGTAGGGGGAAGGGAGATAATCTCCCTCCCCGCCAGCCAGCGCCAGGGAAACGAAGCTGGCCCACAACAGGGCCAGCAGAATCAGCACACCGATGCTCTTTTTCATCCCCGATTCCTCCTACTCGACGGTGACGGTCAGTACTTTGTTGTCACCGGTGCCAGAGAAGGAAGCCCGGCCCGTGCCGCCCCAGAGGTACCACGGAGCGCCGCCAACCCCATCGTCACCGTAAAGTGTGCCGCTCTCCACATACATCGGGTCAGCGTCGGCTATCTCCTTCGGGTCGGTCGGGTACCGCTTGAAAAAGCCGTCCCAGGACTGCTTCTCCCCGGCGTAGAAGGACACGTAGGTCGTGGTCTGCCGATCCATCCCGTCCAGCGGGTTGTTGTGGGTGGCCGCACCCCGGACGATCAGGCCGCCGCGTACGGGGTCGAAGAGCATAGCTTCTTCGGGAACGCCCCACAGCTTGAAGTAGCCGATGGCGTCCAGCATGTACCGCCCGGTTGGGCCGATGTAGACCGGTTGCTCCGTAACCACCTTCTCTGTTTTGCCGTCAAGGTACATGACCGTTGCCTCCGGCTTGTGCTTCGGGATCTCGACTTTCTTCACCTTCTGCTTCACCGGCTTCGGCGGCTTCTCCCAGGTCACGACCGTAACGCACCGCTCCTTACCGTCCCAGAACGCCAGGCCGCCCAGCGCGTGGACCGCTGCCCGGAACGGGATCATCACCCGGCCCGGCGGCGCGACCTCCGCGGACACGTCGAGCTTCGCCGTGTAACTCCAGCCGTTGAGGTCGTAGTCACCGAAGCGTTTAATGGACTCGGGCTTCGTCCTGAAGGTGACCTCGTCGTAGTCGTACTGCCCCTCGCCGTGCCACCGCTTCAGGGTCGCCTCACCCAGGACGCCGTTCCAGGTCACGTCCTTCTCCTGCACGCTCAGGGCGTAGCCCACGAACCGGAGCGGCAGCAGGGTGCGCCCGTTCTTGACGTACGGGGCCACGTCCATCTGGAACCGCTGGCCGTTCACCTCGTAGTAGGCCTTGCCGACCCAGAACTTCGCCACCCGGACGTTCGGGTCGCCGGGACAAGGAACCGCGAAAGCGGCGACAGGTAAAGCAAATGAAACGACGACAGCAATAGCCGTAACAAGAAACAGCTTGCGCATCAGTTATAGGCCTCCTTTTTTTCGGGTTGTTTCAGGTCCAGCCGCACGCTCACCTTAATATCATCCGGCCAGGCGGCGTAATCGCCAGGCAACATGGTGATGCCGTTGTTTCTAAATTTCGCATTGGCCGCCTTGTAAATGTCCTGCCAGCACACGTCCAAGGCGAACTGGCAGGCGAACGCCTGCGGCCAGGCCTCCATCGGGTCGTTGAAATAGCCAGCAAAAGGATTTTCTGGTGTCGACAACCGCGCAGCTTTCCGTTCTCCTTTGCTGCACCAGGCTATGTAAGCGTCATATACAGGCTTCTGGCGCGCAACCCGGACGTCCGGGTCGCCGTAGAAGTGTAGCGGGTGGCCTAGCTCGTGCAGGAACAGCGCCCGAAACTCGGCAGCGGCGCCGGTTTCGACGGAAATGACGTGCGAGGCGTAATCTCTGTTGCCCCAGTACACACTGCCCGAGCAACTACCCCAGTTATAGCTCCCGTGCGGCACTCCGCCGCTGCCGGGGTACACTGCCACCTGCACGGAATCCAGGATTTCCGCGGGGTAACCGCGCTCCCGCAGCGCCAAAACCACCGCTTCAACCTCGGCCGCGTATTTATTGACAGCCGCCGGATCGCTCAGGTAAAGCAGCACCAGCTTACCCAGGCCGCTCACCTTGCGCTCCTGCGGCGGCGCGTCTATCGCCACACCGGGCAACTCCAGGTCCACGGCGACTGTGATTTTGCCGTCATACACCAGGCGGTATTTCAGCCCGGCCTCGTCCGCGTTAACATACAGCCTGCTTCTGCGGAGCTCACCGAGCCACAAGCGGTCGTAGGCGTCAACCTGCGCCACCACTACATCGCGCCAGGTGGATGGCTCCTTCAGCACATTTCCGACAGTCTTGACCACGTTGTACCGACCATCTTTGCGAGCTACCACGCCCCAGCTGACAACCCCTGGCACGTCAGCGCCCACGACTATTACACCTTCAGGCGTTTCAATAATGGCGTGGTCGCCGCGCCACTCCAGCCGCCAATCAAGGTATTCTGCTATGGGACGCAGCGGCACAAGAACACTCACGTCGCCATCCGGCCACGTTTTTAGTACGGGGCGGGGGAGCTCACCTGAAAACGCTCTCGTTAGTTTTTCGCGCGTGGGGTAGCCCCAGCTCACTTCGCCAACCGAGGCGGGGTCGCCTTCACCGGAGCGGGCTGAAGCCGCCGTGGAGAAAACAACCCCAACTACCAACAACAGCAACGCGACAACAAAATAGCGTCTCATTTCTTTACTTACCTCCCTGATTTTTTAAAATTTGAAAAGGATCTAAGCACCGCTTCACAGCGAAATGCAAGTGGGGCCCGGTGCTGGCCCCGGTCGAACCCACGTAGCCGATTACTTTGCCTGTTTTCACCTCCTCCAGGTTTTTTACTATCACCCGCGACAGATGGTAGTAATGATACTCCACGTCCCCGTCGCGGACGATTACGTAATTCCCCCACGCAGGGTCCTGCCCCGCTTTCGCCGTGCCCCCGGCCACGGCCCGCACCGGTGTGCCGACTTTAGCGGCTATATCAATCCCGGTGTGGAAGTTCTGACCGCCGCCGCCGAACGGGTTTTGCCGCCAGCCGAACCCGTCCGTGACCCGGCCAGGGCACGGCGGCCAGAACTCGATCAGTTTTTCGGGCGCAGCCCCGGCAGCAGGCAGGCAGGCCAAGGCCAAGGCAGCCAGCAACGGAAAGAAAAAAGCCTTCCGTATAGCAACATCCCTCCTCCTGGGTTTTTCGCCCTCCCGCGCCTGCCCAGCTACCTGAATAATTCACCCCCTTCCCGCCGGGAAGTTCAGGCGAAAAGGCCCTCCTAAAAAAGAAAAAGCCGGGCAGTTTCGCCCGGCACTGGTCACGCGCGTGACTTATACATTCTTCCCGCAGGCTCCAACACCCCCTGCCCCCACTTCCTTTTGAACGCCGCCGGGCCCAGCCTAAAAACATCCCTCACCCGCTCGGCCTCTCTGCCGTCCACCGGGACGGCCCAGGCTGCTTCCTCCACCTTGGCCGCGCTTTGCGGCGAATTTTGCGTCGTGTTCCCCACCTGGCCAGGTGGATCCAGGCAGGTACCGGGCGCAGGGCCCTCCACCGACGGCGGCCTTTGCCAGGGCAACGGGCCGGTCGCGCCGGTGGCTTCGCGGTAGAATTCGTCCCAGGTGGAGTCTGTGTCAGAAGGTCTCGGTTGTACCGCAGGTGGCGGCTCTGGCGGATACACAGAGGGCACGCGCGTGTCTTTCTTATCATCCAGTACCAATTCTGGTTGTGGTTCCGGATTCAGTGCCGAACCATCAACCGCAACAGCAGCCTCCCGCATTGCGCGGAGCGGGTAAATCGTCCAGGCCAGTCGCTGCGCATCCTCTTCTGATAACCCGATAACCCTTACCTCAGCAGCTTCCGCCAGTAGTTTGGCTGCTTCCGCCGGTAGGCTGCCGTCCTTCAAAAGCACCACCACGGCGTTCCCGGCGGCATAAGCCTTCCGGGCAGCGTCCCAGCCCTGCGTGAGCACCACTGCCCGGCGGTTCCACTCATTCGGGGTTGCAACGCGGCCGGGAAGGTATCCTGCGTCCTGTCGACCCAGTTTGTTCTGTTCCGGCTTCCGCGCTTCCCGCCGGGCAACCTTGCCAAGCACCGCCCATAATTCCTGTTTCGGTAGCGGCGGAGAATTCTTCCGGTTCCACTCGGAAAGCAGCAGCCAGACCTCTTCCTCCGGCAACCCCTTCCCAAGCCAGTGCCCGGCAAGCCGGGTTGTTGCGTCATTTCGCCGGCCTTGCGGCACCCCCTGTAAAAGCTCCAACACCCAGGAAGGATCACGCGGAGCCGGCATTACGGATTCAGCCGGTTTTAACAATTCCAGCACCCACTCCGGCAACGGCGCAAGCGGCAAATCGTCCGGCGTCCGTCCTTTTGCCCAGGTGTAGCGCCGCCCGCTCGGGTGGACCGACGGAGGGGCCACCACGTAGCCGCCATCGCCACGCAGGTCCAGCCCTTTCACGCCGCCCAAGCCGGCAGCGTTCGGCACCTTCCCGCCCGGGTGGGCGAAGTAAATGTGGTATCCCTTGCCGGTAGCCACGACAGGCGTCCTTGGGACGCCGCGCTCCTTGGCGTAGGCAACGGCTTCCGGGCCGTCCAAGTCAAGCACCACCAGGCCGGAAACCGCGCCGGTGACGATGGCAAGGTTCGCGTCTGGGTTGTCCCGCCACCACGCGCGGACCTCTTGCTCCACCGGCCGGCGGTTCTGGTATTCGCTCCAGGCAGGTAACAGGGGTCGCTTGTCTTTAGGTCGAAGCGGGATAACAGACCAACCTCGGGCGGCGTAAGATAAAGCCACATTCTGCAATACAGGATCACCCCCTAAAAAGAGAAGCCGGGGCGACCCCGGCCCAAGCTAAAACACGTCCCAATTCGCGGGTCCCTCTGCCGGTTCCGGCGGGGGCACCGCACCCGGCGCGTCCCGCAAAAGCGGCGGCATCGCCACTTCGCCCGGATCGCTCTCCGTGTAGCGCGCCTCCGTGCGGAGGGAATAAAGTTTAACCACGCCCGTCGGCCCGAAACGGTTCTTCACAATCCAGCAGTCTAAAACCTTTACCGCGCTCGCTGGGTCGGGATTTCGGGGATCGTCTGCCCATCGCAATTGAATACCCACGTCCGCCGTGTACTCGACTTCTCCAGCTTCTTTAAAGTCAGCCACGTTCGCTTCGTTTCCTTTAACCCCCCTGCGGTAAGCGTCTTTGCTTAGGCTGCTAATCACAATCACCGGCCCGTTGCAAACTTTCACTAACCCGGTTAACCCCGCCACTGCCGCGATCACCCGCTGCCGGATGTCTGTAAAACCGCCACCGGCCGCGATGTGCGCAAACTTTTGAATGTAGTCGACGACGACCATCACTCGCTTCGCGCCGGTCTGCGCCATCAGCCGCCGGACGGCACCACGCACGTGCGCCACGGTCGTGTTCTGCTCCGCGTCGAGCACCGCGAAACGACCGCCGAGCGCCGCCCGGGCCTGCGCTGCGATCTGGTGGAACTCCGCCGGGTCGGCCAGCGCGCGCTCGAATTCGTATGGATTCCTCCTTGCGTTCACGCAGGTCAGCCGGAGCGCAAGCAGGTTGAGCGGCCGGGTTTCGTTCACGTCCACCCAAACTACCGCCGTGTCTTTTTCGGCAATGAGATACCGGTGCGCCCAGGTCAACGCCAGGAAAGTCTTGCCCAAACCGGGCTGACCGCCGAGCGCGTAGACCCCAGGTTGCAGGCCGCCCAATAACTCTGTAAGCTGCTGCTGCTCTGGCCCGAACGAAGGGTGCGCCGTCGGACGGCCGGTCTCCCGCAGGAGCCGCGCTTTCTCGGCCAGGTCCCTCTCTGCCTCCGCGAGAAGCTCGGAGAACGCCCGGACTTCGCCGGGTGCAAGCGCCTTCACCGCCTGCTGCGCCTCGGATAACTTTTCTATCGCCGCCGCCAGCACGTCGCCTGTTGCCTTGCCCGCCCCAAGATCAGCCCAGAACTGCGCCACCACCTCCGCGGCCTTGCGCCGCTGCGCCAGGTCGCAGAGTTTCCGCACCGCAGCGTCTAAATCAGCGACTGGTGCCGCCTCCACATCCGGCGGCGTCTGGCCGGATGCGAAGGCGGCATCTATCTCCCGAAAAAGCTGCCGATTTCCGGCATCGGAGAAAACTTCCGGCGTCAGGTAGTCCTCGGCGTAGCGGTAGAACGTGTCGGCATTCCTCGCCAGCGCAGCAAGGACCTGCTTCTCCAACTCCGGGTCGGCGAAGGCCGCCGCCGGAGCGACTAAAGGAACCACTTTAGCGATACAAACCACTCCCTTCCCGGTTTTGCGTCCCAATAAAAAAAGCCCAGGGTCGATCCTGGGCCTTCGGGAAGGGAAGCCCGCTGTCGGCGGGCGGGACGCGCGGGAGAAATCGTGAGGAAAAAGCCAGGTTACGGAGTAACCAGGTAATAGCCAGGTAGCCGGGAGGGCGGTTAGGGTGCCCCGTCAAGGGGCGGGTTCCCTAACCGCCCCACCTTTAGGTCTTTAATAAAGACCTTTAGATCTTTAGCTTTTGACAAGGGCATCGAAGCTTACAGCTGCAAGGCACAGAAAAATTTTCCAGTTCCTATTGGGTCGCGTTTTCGGTCCTATTGGGTCGCATCCCCCGTACCTATTGGGTCGCATTTTCGGTCCTATTGGGTCGCATTACTGTGTCCTATTGGGTCGCATTGTTGCGTCCTATTGGATCGTGTTTTTGGGTAGATGACGTAGACCGGTTCCCCGTCTATTCCTTGTCTTACCTGGTAGTCCAGGACACCTACTGTTGCCAGAGCGTCTAACATACTCCGCACCGCCTGGCTGCGCTTGGCGGCCCTCTCACACCTAAAGTCCGCTATTTCTGCAACGGTGCTTTCCTTCCACTCCGCAGGAAGACGCCTTTCTGCCGCCAGGCGATAGATCACGTTCTTTGCGTGCGCCACTTGCCGCCGGGGTAGCTTTTTCGCCGTTTCTAACCACCACCCTGGCACGTTTGCTGGCGGTAAAAGGTTCAATAACGCAGCGTATGGCTCGGTGATACAGATTTCCACGGGACGTTTGTTTTCCGGCAACCTCTTACCATCTCGCATCATGACTATTGCCACGTAAGAAACAAAACCCCATACCAGGTCTTTAGTTTCTTTCTTTCGACCTGCCCGGTCGAGTTTTGTTATGATTTCCTGGTTGATTATAGTGAAAGAACGTAAGAACACCAGCGCGTCATATATTTCTTTGAGGTTTTCGCCGTTCGGAGCGACGCCTATCATCTGCGCTATTTCCCGCAAGGTAGTGCAGATTTTGCGATCCTGCGGCTTTTGTTCATACCACAGGGTAGTGACCGTAGCTAGCACATCCCGCACCAGGTGTATCTTAGGAAGATACGGCACAAACTCTCGTGGAA
>ENA-ORXB01003306-ORXB01003306.1-sediment-metagenome-genome-assembly--contig:-NODE-3306-length-11484-cov-3.469712_pt1 | contig 11484 bp, 10 predicted proteins | sample MGYA00237863_ERZ511475 | MGnify/ENA primary metagenome ERZ511475 (study PRJEB26305, sample SAMN06343858) | sediment metagenome | isolation source: hot spring sediment | place: Canada: British Columbia...
TTTTTTTTTTAATGATACGGCGACCACCGAGATCTACACTCTTTCCCTACACGACGCTCTTCCGAGCTGGCTCGCTCCTAAGCCGGGCGGCAGGCGCGGGCGTAAATGTCAAGCACCTGGCGGATACGGTGCTCGATGAGTGCGACCGGATCGGCGCCGATCTCGCCCTCGCGCAGCGCCTCGTACTGAGCGGGCAGAAACTGACTGATCAGGGCCGCCGGAGGCGGCGCGGCGCGCAGGTTGCCGATGAGCCGCCCGAGCTCTTCCTCGACGGCGGGCACGGACCAGTAATAGCGGACGCGATCGCTCAGAGCGTACTTGCGAGCCAGGCGCTGCTCCTCTTCGCCGCCCGAATAGTAATCGCGCCAGTGGCGCGGATCGGCCAGCATCGCCGCCTCGAGCGCCTCCCAGACGCGTGAGAGCCGCACGCCGGCGCGCCAGCCGAGCCACTCGCCCTCGATTGCCGCCAAAGCCAGCACCGCCTCCCGCATGGCGAAGGTAAGCCAGGGGCCCACCTTGAGAATGGCGAAATGATCCTCGACCATTTCGCGCAGCGCGTTGGCGCGCTGGTAGTCGGTCGAGTGCGCTTCGTAGACGAGCTCCGGCGAGCGCGGCAAAGCCTCCCGGAGCGGAGCGGCGCGGCCGCGGTCGTAGTCGTGGACGTCGAAGGCGGAGAAATCCACGCCGGGCTGGACCACCAGACCGATGACGCGCTCGAAGGCCTCCTCGAGGCCGCGGCGCGCGAACGCCTCGCGGTGCAGCTCGACGGTGCGGTGTGCCTCTTCAGGGCTCGTGACGGACAGGGTTGCTCCGGCGGCCTGCTCCCCGCCGGGCGCGGGAACCTCGGTGCCGATGACATAGAGGGGCGGCGGACCGACGGCGCGGGCGTGCCAGGCCTCTTCGGCGGCCTCGCACAGCCGGGCGGCCCGCTCCGCTGCCGTTTCGGGATCGATCGCGGCGCCGTCATCGGCGCAGGGCATGCTGGCGTCCAGGTGGATCTTCAGGTAGCCTGCCAGGACGCAGTCGCGCACGAGCCGACAGGCTTGCTCCATCGCCTCCTCCGCCGGTTTGCGCCGCCAGGGATACGGCCCCAGATGATCCCCGCCAAGCAGGACCCGTTCCGGCTCCAGAGCCGCGCGCGCCGCAAGGTCTCGCAGCGAGGCGGCGAAGGCCGCCGGCGTCTGACCGGTGTAGCCGCCGTGCTGGTTCACCTGATTCGAGGTCGATTCGATCAAAGCGAAGGTCCCGTCCCGGCGCGCCTGGGCGAGCGCGGCGCTGAGCACCCACGGATGCGCCGAACAGACCGAATAGACCCCGACGGGCTCGCCGCGGCGGTTGGCTTGGACGAGCGGGCGCAACATCTCGCCCGTAACATAGCATGCGCCGCGGGGTGAGCCGCTCGCCGGAAGCCGAGCGCGGATGGGCAAGTCTTCTACCTGAGGCGCTCGTGGCCGGCTATCTCCATGCCGGTGATCCTCCAGGCGCCGCCCAGATCCTTCACCGTGAGCACGGCCTCGTAGCGGTTCACTCGCTGGTGAATGTGGCCCCAATGAGCGACGGAGGCGGCGACGTTCCAGACGGCGCGCGCGCGAAAGCCGGCCTCGCCACGCAGGGGCCGCGATTCGACGCGGACGATCTCCACCTGTCTCACCTTGGCGCGGGCGCCGCCTTGATTGCGCAACTCCAGAGCGCTGCGCGCCTCGAGATAAACCTGGCGTAACAGGTCTCCGGCTACGCTGGTCGCCAGCAGGTCGTAGACGGTCTCCTCATCCCGGTAGTCGAAGGCGCGGTAGATATTGAACAGCAACCCGTGGAGGATGGCCGCGGTCTGTTGCGGGTCCGGCCGCGCGCTTCGTGCCGCGGTGAAGGCCGCGCCCGAAGCCACAACCAGGAGGAAGGAGGCGGCCAGGCCCGCTCGGGAGGGCGAGCCGCCGCGCCGGAGGCGGCGTGCCGTCATGGCGAGCGTCAAGCCGAGCGCCGCCAGCAGCCCTGCCCCGACAAAAGGCCACAACCAGGCAAAGCGGCCGGGAGGCGCGGCTACCGGCGCGAGCGCCGGCGAGGCGACATAGCGGCCCAGGTTCTCCCAGCGCAGCATGTTGCTGTCCGGACGGAGCATCGCCGGCCTGGGTCCGGCTTCGTCGGCGACGGCCGCAGCGAGGCGATCGAGCGGCGGGTTGAAGCGCCTCCACTCGAGCGTCACCTGGCGGGGGTAGCCGCGCACCGGCGCGACAAAAATGGCGCCGAGCGTCGCGGAGGCTGCGGCCAGCTCCTCGGGCGGATCGACGACGGTGCTCGTCCATAGGCGGCGCCGAAGGAAATGAACCCTGTCTGGGCGCAGGGGCGTCGCCGCTCCGTCGACCGCCAGGCGGCAGGAGTCGCCAAGCAGAGCGGCGACGCGCTCCTTCAGCTCCTGCTGCCTGGCGACGGGGATCGCCTTCTCCGGCCACCAGACGAGATCGACTGGACGCGCCAGGATCTCGACCCGGACCTCGTAAGGCTCAACGTAGAGAAAGACGGCCGCCCGGGCGTCGTAGAGGCGGCGCAGGCGCGCCGTCGTGAAGCGCGAGTTCCAGGGATCACGCCAGTCGAGCGCTAGCTCGGCCTCCCCCTCAAGATAGTGCAGGTCGATCACCGGCAGGCCCAGGTGGTAGACGATGAAACCGATGCGCGGTCCGGAGAAGTTCAGCCGGGCGGGTCTTCCCGCAAGCGGGTACTCGAAGACCGCGTAGGTGATCATCTCGGCGGGAGAGTCGCCCGGCGCAAGCGGCTCGCCGGTAACCTCGTCGCGCCGGACTTTCGGCCGCTCGGAGCGCTCGAGCAAGCGCGGCATCAGCGGAGCGCCCCCGGGCGGAGTCACCCGTAAGCGCCGCCACAGCTCCGCTTCGCCCGGACCGATCTCGGCTTCGACGCGAATGCGGCCCTCCTCGATGAAGATCTCGGCGATGGTGGGGGCCTCGATAGCCCGGGTGGCGACGATGGCGTAGCCGGCGGCGCGCGGGGCCAGCAGCGCCGCCAGCATCAGGCAGGCGGCCTTCATCAGGTTTCCGGCTTGTCGAAAGCGGCCGGATCCTCCGGGTCGAACAAAGGAGCGGCATCGGCCCACGCCTCGAGCGGAAACATGCGCCCTTTGCCGAACGGCCCGTCCAGCTCCTTGATGGTGAACCGCGCCCTCGAACCTTTCACTCGCACCCAAACGTGATGATAGAAGTAGCCGTTGCGGAACCCCTCCGGGTCTTTGCGCTGCCCCTCGATGTTGGCGCCGGAGCTGCCAACCATCAGGTAGAGGATCCCGTCGCGCTGAAGGCGCACAAGCCGGTGTCCGTGCCCGCTGATGACATAGGAGGCGCCGTAGCGCCGCGCGAGCTGGTGCAGCCGGAACTCGCCGCTCGCGAGTTTGAGCGGAATGATCCAGTAGGGCTTGTGGACGAAGATGAATTTGGGGTCGAGCTCCTCGTGCCGCTTCAAATCCTGTTCGAGGAAATCAAGCTGCGCCTCGCTCAAATCCGCCGTCCGGCTGTTGTCGAGCACGGTGAAGTGTGCGTTTTGGAAGCGGAAGCAGTAGTGGGTGGGCCGGCCGGTGCGCTTCACATAGACCTGCTCGGAGAAGTCCGAGAAGACGTCGTGATTGCCGGGGATGAAGTAGAGCGGCAACTCGCGATAGCGGGCGAAGACCGGGGCGATCTCCTCCCACTGCTTTTCGACGAGATGGTCGCCGCCGCCTTGAATCGTGTCGCCGGTGTTGATGACGAAATCGGGCCCGAGCAAGCTCACTTCGCGCCAGATGCGTCCCCACACCTGGGGCGTGGCGCCTCCGGTACGGTCTCCGATGATGGAGAAGTGAAAGTCGTTGGCCGGCTCGGAGGCGCCGGAAAGGGCAAACAGACCGAGGACGGCGACAACGAGCACGGCCGCCAAGCCCAGCGCGCGTCGATTCATGCTCCGATTGTGCCAGACTTAGCGTGCGCGTTCGGCGCGGCGAAAGCGAATCTCCCAGCGGGAGATGCCGTCCAGAAACAGGCGCGCCGTCTTGCCGGCGAGCTTGTCGGATTCGCCTTTGGCGCTTCCGACCATCTGCGCGTACCATCCGTTGTAGGGCCGGTCGGGATCGGCCCGAACGGCCTCCTCGCGGTCCATGATCTTCACCGGCCGGCTCCAGCCGCGGGGGTCGCTCAGCCGGCGGTTGAAGCTGAGATAGACGCCTTCGGCGGCAAAGCGCGCATCCTGCATCCGGTTGAGCGTCATCACGTACAGGCCCAGGTAGCTGTTCCAGTGGATGGCCGGCCCCCAGAAGCCCTGCGCCTCTTTGCGGAAGACGTCGACGGTTTGCGGAAAGATCGGCGTCGCGCTTCCGCCCAGGCCCGGCTCCGAGAATCGGCCGTTGTACCAGATGCGGACCTTGCCTGCGGGCGTGTCGCGATCGCGCCAGCTCAGCCGCGCCAGGCCGATGCCCTGCTCGCGGAACTCCGGCGAGTAGTTGGTGAAGAAGATGTAATAGTCGCCCGAGTCGCGATCCTTATAGGCCACCGGGTCGCCCGTGCCGCCGGCGAACCAGGGGCTCTCAGAAGCGCACTTCAGCTTGCCGGGCGCCGTGCCGAGAACATGGCCGAGATCCTCCCAAGTGGCCCCGTCGTCGCGCGAGCGCATCATGCCGATGCGCACCTCGACAGGATAGCCGGGAAGCAGTTTTTCGCCTTCGCGCGGCGGGCAGACATAGGGGATCTCGTTGTGGTAGAAGGCGTACATCGTCCCGTCGTCCTCCCGCCAGACGGCCTCGAACCAGATCCAGCGCTCGGCGAGCTTCGGATCGGTGTATTGGACGGGAGCTCCGCGGGCCAGCCGTGTCAGGTCCGGCCCCGAACCGCGCCAGGGCCGCTCCCAGGAGTTGAAGACGTAGAGCGTGTCGCCGAGCCAGACGGTAGGACTGTTGCAATCGGCATGAAACTCACGTTTGCGGTGCGGGTTGTAGCCTCCCGGATAGCGCAGAAGCGGTGCGGGGGCGATTTCTAAAACCGGCTGCCCGGCGCCGAGCTCCACCACCCGGGTCTGGCTCGCTGCGGAGGGCTGTAGGATCAGAGCCAGCGCCAAGCCGATACAATCGGGAAATCGAAAGGGGAAGCCACGCATGCAACGACGTCATTTTATCGAGCAGAGCCTGGCCGCAGGCCTTACCTTCGGCGCGGCGCAACAAGAGCCCGAGCGGGAGTTCACCGCCGGGGGCACCGGCAGCGTCTCCTACCAGGTGCAGGTGACGATCGAACGCAAAGAGGCGGGCAAGCCGCACAAGGGCAAACGCCTCGCGGCGATCCAGCCGCATTGCGACGACATCCCGATCTTCGCCGGCGGAACCGTCTTGAAGCTGCTCGATGAGGGCTACGAGGGGATTCTCATTAACGTCTCCGACGATTCCATGGCGGGCGAGGGGAGCTCCTACGGCGACATCGTGCTCAAGAACGAGAACGACACCAAGGAGGTGGCCCGGCGCCTGGGTCTCAAAGAGGTGATCTTCCTGAAGTACCCGAACCACAACATGGACGCCTGGCCCATTGTTGAGATCCGCGCGCGACTGATCTTTTTGTTTCGCGCCTACAAGATCGACACCGTCATCAGCTACGATCCGTGGGCGCTTTATGAACGTAACCCGGATCACTACATCACGGCTCGGGCGGTGGAGTCCGCCTGCTGGATGGCGCGCTCGGAGTGGGACTACCCGGAGCATTTCAAGTTCGGTCTGACGCCCCACGGCCCCGTCGAGAAGTACTATTTTGCGCGCGGACCGCAGTTGGTCAACCGCGTGGTCGACATCAGCGACTACATGGACGGGAAGATCTACGCGAACCTGGCCAACGTCACTCAAGGCCCGGCGGGCAACCTGGGCGCCCGGCTACGGCGGCGGCTGGCGGCCGAAGGCAAGAAGCTGGCGCTGCTCGGCGCGGATGACGAGGCGGCCAATCGGGCTTACACGCGACGATTCGCTCTGTCGCGGGACCGGGTGCGCGGGCGGCAGTACGGCCTGGAGTATGCCGAGGTCTACCACTACATTGGTCCGGATGAGAGCGAGGTGGAGGAGTATGTGCGGCGCCATGCGGAGCCGCTGTGAGGGCTTGCGGCCGGATTTGCCTGAGGCCGCTGCCCGGAAGGGATAGCCACCGGCGCTGATTGCCGGCGAGAGACCCGCGGCCGGCGCTCCACTAGACTACGTGGTGGAGTCCGTACTCACCCACTGGCTCGGCCCGATCGATGCGATTGTTGCCGTCTGCCTGCTCCCGCTGGCCTTGTGGATCTTACTGAGCGGCTTGGACGACCTGGTGGTGCTGTTTGCCTTTCTTTACGGTTGGGCTCACCGCGGCAAACCTCCGCCGAAAGCGCCCGGCGCGAAATCGGCCGAGCCACTCGTGGCTATTTTCGTGCCCTGCTGGCAGGAGCATGCCGTCATCGGCGACATGCTGGCGCACAACCTGAGCGCGATACGCTACCCGCGTTATCACTTTTTCGTCGGCGCCTACCCGAACGATGAGAAGACGGTGAAGGCGATCCAGCGGGTGGAGACCCGGCACGAGAACGTCCATCTGAGCCTGTGCCCGCATCCCGGGCCGACCTCGAAGGCCGACTGCCTGAACTGGATCTATCAGCGCATGCTGCTTTACGAGGAGCAGCACAGGCTGCACTTTGATCTGGTGCTGCTGCACGACGCCGAGGATCTCATCCATCCGGAAGAGCTCAACCGCATCGCCGGTTATGCCGGCGACTACGACATGATCCAGTTGCCGGTGCTGGCCCTGCCCACCCCTTGGCGAGATCTGACGCACGGGCTCTACTGCGACGACTTCGCCGAGAGTCACACCAAAGACATGAACGCCCGGCAGGTTCTCGGCGGCTTCATCCCTTCGAGCGGCGTCGGCACGGCCTACTCCCGAGCGGCGCTCGAGCGCCTGGCGGCGGCCGAATCCAATCGCCTGTTCGAGCCGGGTTGTCTGACCGAGGATTACGAGATCGGCTTTCGCCTGCGGCAGCTCGGCCTGCGGCAGATCTTCGTTCCGCTCGAGCTTGCCTCCGGCCAGCCGGTAGCCACGCGGGAATTCTTCCCCCGCACCTTGGCGAGCGCCGTGCGGCAGCGTTCGCGCTGGATCACCGGCATTGCCCTGCAAAGCTGGGAGCGGCATGGCTGGCGGGGCGGCTGGCGTCAGCTTTATTGGCTGTGGCGGGACCGCAAAGGTCTGGTGGGCAACCCGGCGAGCCTGCTCGCGAACATCCTGTTCGCCTACGGTGCGCTGACGTGGCTGGCGGCGCGGGTGACGGGCGGCGCTTGGGGTCTGGCCACCGTGGTCACGACCGAGTCGATGGTAACGATCCTGGCGCTGACGCTAACGCTGCAACTGATCCATCTCGGGGTGCGGATGGCGTGCGTGGCGCGCATTTACGGTGTGGCGTTCGCCTTCGGCGTTCCCGTGCGCCTCATCTACGGCAACCTGGTCAACTCGGCGGCCACCGGCCTGGCTCTGTCTCGCTACGCCCTGGCGCGGCTGCGCCGCCGGCCGCTCGTGTGGGTCAAGACCGAACACGCCTACCCGTCGCGCGCCGCGCTGCTACCCCACAAGCGGCCGCTTGGGGAGATCCTGGTCGGCTCCGGGTATCTGACGGCCGAGGAGCTCGAGCGGGCTCGGGCGACCAAGCCTTCCGGCGTGCTGCTCGGCCACCATCTGGTCCACTGCGGACTGCTGAGCGAAGAGGAGCTGTACGAGGCGCTGAGCATCCAGTTGGGCATCGACCTTGGGGTCATCGATCCCGACCAGGTGTCCCGCGAGGTGGCTCGGGCGCTGCCGGCGCACATCGTTCGCGAGTGGAACGTGCTTCCCGTGCGGATCGAATCAGGCAACATGTACCTGGTCAGCCCGAACCCGCCCAACGACGAGCTCCAGCACGCTCTGCGGCGGCATACGCGTCTGGAGATTCGGGTCCAGCTCGTCACACCCACGAACTTCCGCCGCCTGGCCGAGTCGCTGCTCTAAAGCGCTTCAGGTTCGATATTCGGCGTTGATTCGGACGTAATCCTCGGTCAGGTCACAGGTGAAGAATCGGGCGCGGCCCCGGTGCCGGCCTCGAATCACCAGACGGATCGAGCAGTCCGGAGCGCGCAGCTTCCGCTCCACCTCCTCCTCGGAGAAGTCGGCCGCCACGCCGGAGCGGCAAACGGCGATGCCTTGCAAATAGATGTCGGTCTTCGAGGGATCAAACGGCACGCCGGCCTTGCCCGCCGCCATGAGGATGCGGCCCCAATTGGCGTCGGCCCCCGCCACGGCGGTCTTCACCAGCGGCGAGTTGGCGATCGAGCGGGCGATCTGCGCGGCGGCGGCGTCGTTCAAGGCGCCTTCGACCTCGATGGTGATCAATCGCCGTGCGCCCTCGCCGTCGCGCGCAATCTTGCGGACCAGCTCCTCGAGCAGGCGCGTCAGCAGCTCCCCGAAGAGCTGCCGCTCGGCGCGCGTGGGCGTCACGCCGGAGGCCCCGTTGGCCGCCAGCAGTATGGTGTCATTCGTCGAGGTGTCGCCGTCGACACTCAAGCGGTGATAGGTCTGTTCCACCGCGGGCGCCAAGGCCTCCCAGAGTTCGACCGGCGTCATCCGGGCGTCGGTGAGGACGAAAGCGAGCATGGTCGCCATGTTCGGCTGGATCATGCCCGCCCCTTTGGTCAGACCGGCGATACGGATATGCCCCTGGCGGAAGGCGGCCTCTGCGGTGGCGAACTTCGGCGTCGTATCGGTGGTCAGAATGGCCTGCGCCACGCGCTCGAAGCCGTCCTCCGAGAGTGCCGCCACCAGCTCGGGCAGCCGGCGGGTGATCAGCGAAGCATCGAGCTCGGCCCCGATTACGCCCGTCGAAACGGGCAGGATCTGGTTCGCGGGGGCCCGGAGCAGGCGCGCCAGGGCGCGGCAGCACTCCCGCGCGACCCGCTCGCCCGTGCGGGTGGCGCAGTTGGCGTTGCCGGCGTTGATGAGCACGGCGCGCACCTTGCCCCCGGAATCCCTCAAATGCCGCTCGCCCAGCTTGACCGGCGCGGCGCGAACCACGTTGGTGGTGAACATGGCCGCGGCCGAGGCGGGCGCATCGGAGACGATCAGCGCCAGGTCGTCCTTCGGCTCGTGCCGAATGCCGGCGTAACAGGCCGCGTAACGATATCCGAGAGGAAGCCTCACCGGGGTGTTCCTCGCTCGAGGCAGTTCACCAGTGTATCGCGCCCGGCTCAGTCGAGGTGAAACACTTCTTCCAAGCGCAGCAGGCCCTCGTCCGGGCGCCGGCCCTCGAGCTGTTCGAAAAACGGAGCCATCTCGCGCTGCCAGCGCTGGTTCACCTCGCGTGCGGCCATTTCGCGGCGGGCTCGTTCAAAGTCAGGCGTCTCCAGATAGCCCACCAGCAGCCCGTCGTCGCGCAAGAACAGCGAGTAGTTACGCCAGCCGGTCTGGCGCAGCGCCTCGAGCATTTCCGGCCACACCGCCGCGTGTCGCGCCTTGTACTCCTCGATGCGCTCCGGTTTCACCTTGAGAAGAAAGCAGACCCGTTCCATGCCACTCCTTTGCTTGCGATCTCTTCTAGAATCGGAGGCGATGCCTCTGCTTGCGCGCCGCCAATTCCTTTCCGCAACGGCTGCCGCCTTGGCCGAATCCTGCCGGAGGCCGCCGCGCCGGCCGCCTAACATCATCTTTATTCTGGCCGATGATCTGGGCTACGGCGACCTGGGCTGTTACGGCCAGAAGCTGATCCGCACGCCGCATCTGGACCGCATGGCTGGTGAAGGGATGCGGTTCTTGAACGCCTATGCGGGCTGCACGGTCTGCGCCCCGTCGCGCAGCGTGCTTCTGACCGGGCTGCACATGGGTCACACTTCGGTGCGTAGCAATCCGGGCGGAGTGCCGCTCGAGGACGCCGACCTCACCGTGGCCGAACTGCTCAAATCGGCCGGCTATCGAACCGGCTGCTTCGGAAAGTGGGGCTTGGGAGACATCGGCACCGAGGGCGTGCCCTGGAGGCAAGGCTTCGACGAATTCTTCGGTTACCTGCACCAGGTGCACGCTCATTACCACTACCCGGCGTTCCTTTACAAGAACGACGAGCGCTACCCGCTTGAGGGCAACAGCGCCGGCCGGCGCACGACGTATGCGCACGACGTCATCGCCCGCCAGGCGCTCGATTTCATCCGGCGCAGCAAGGATGAGCCCTTCTTCTGCTACGTCCCGTTCACGCTTCCCCATCTGGAGCTGCTCGTGCCTGAGGACTCGATGGCCGAATACCGCGGCCGCTTCCCGGAGCCGAAACCCTACCGCGATCCGAGAAGCCACTACGCAGCGCAACCGGAGCCGCGGACGGCCCTGGCTGCCATGATCACGCGCATGGACCGCGACGTCGGCCGCATCCTGACCTTGTTGGAGGAACTCGGCATCGCCGAGCAGACCGCGGTCTTCTTCAGCTCCGACAACGGTGCGGCCACGCCGCTATGGCAGGACGATTTCTTTCAGAGCACGGGCGGCCTGCGTGGCCACAAGCAGAACCTCTACGAGGGCGGCATTCGCGTCCCGCTGATCGCGCGCTGGCCGGGCCGGATTCCGCCAGCAACTACCAGCGCTCATCCGTGCGGCTTCTGGGATTTCCTTCCCACGGCGTGCGAGCTCGCCGGTGTGCCGATTCCGCCCCACACCGACGGGTTCTCCTTGCTTGAGTCCCTGCTTGGCCGGCAGCACCGGCAGCGCCAACACGAATTCCTTTACTGGGAGCTGCCGCGCTATGACGCCCGGACGGGCCTGTTCGCCGAAGGGATCCCGATGCAGGCAGTCCGGATGGGACCCTGGAAAGCGGTGCGACCCAGAGAGAACGGGCCGCTCGAGCTTTATAACCTCGAGCTGGACCCAGGCGAGAGCACCGACGTCGCCGCAGGGTACCCGGCGGTGATGGCGCGCATCGAAGAGTTTCTCAAACGGGCGCGCTACGAGCCTCGCCCCCAAACCCAGCCGGAACACCAATGGTGGACGAGCGCCGGCTAGGCCGCCGGGCTGTTGCACGCTCAGCACCCTCTCGCTGCGCACCGAATTCGCGTTGTCGCCGCCGGAAAAGCGACCGGTGAGGCCGAGCTAATAGCGGCACTTCGAGTTGTCGGCCTTGACATAGTACGGCCTCCAGTTGCGCGCCTTCCGGTCCGTGCAACCCGCCAGATTGAGCAGCTCGACCTTGCGGAATTCGATCGGGTGGCTTTCGCTCTGTAACGAGATGTAGCCCTCCTCGAGCAGCATGCCGTCGCGTTTGACCGTCGGATCGAAGTTCGTCACCGCTCCGCCGCCGATCTGCGGCTTCTCGTAGGCCAGCACGGTCCGGCCTTCGACGATGTGCTCGATCCGCTCGCTGCCGAGCACCTTCACCTCCACGCAGATCGGAAGAGCACACGTCTGAACTCCAGTCACATGTCAATCTCGTATGCCGTCTTCTGCTTGAAAAAAAAAA
>ENA-ORXB01003309-ORXB01003309.1-sediment-metagenome-genome-assembly--contig:-NODE-3309-length-11472-cov-4.150592_pt1 | contig 11472 bp, 12 predicted proteins | sample MGYA00237863_ERZ511475 | MGnify/ENA primary metagenome ERZ511475 (study PRJEB26305, sample SAMN06343858) | sediment metagenome | isolation source: hot spring sediment | place: Canada: British Columbia...
GAGGGAGCATGCATGGAAACGGGCCCGCTCACCAAAATGACATCGGCCCCCATATGGCGTGCCGTCTCGGCGAGAGCGTATCCCATCTTGCCGCTGGAGCGGTTGCCTATAAAGCGAACCGGGTCGATGGGTTCCCGTGTTCCCCCCGCCGTCACCAGTACCTTCAGGCCGGAAAGCCGTTCCCTTAGGCCCAACAAGCCCAGAGCCGCCTCCACTATCTCCTGAGGTTCCGCCATGCGACCCTCCCCCTCGCCTTCGCAGGCCAATGAGCCGTATCCCGGCCCGATAACCTGAATCCCTCTTTCCCGCAGCTTGGCCAGGTTGGACTGGGTGGCCACATGCTCGTACATATTGGAATTCATGGCCGGGGCCACCAGGACCGGAGCCTTGGTGGCCAACAAAGTGGTGGAAAGAAGGTCGTCGGCGAGCCCGTGGGCCATCTTGGCCAGTATGTTGGCCGTGGCCGGGGCAATTACCACCAGCTCCGCTTCCCGGGCCAGGGAGATATGCCACATGGGGGCATCTCCTTCCTCGAAAAGGGATACGGCCACGGGGTTTCCGGTAACGGCTCTAAAAGTGGCCGGCCCGACCAGCCGGGTGGCGTGCTCGGTCATGATCACCTTAACCGTGTATCCCAGCTGGGTTAAACGGCGGGCGACCTCCACCGCCTTGTAGGCGGCGATTCCCGCGCTAACGCCGACAACTATGGTTCCCATGCAACGGCCTGTAGTCGAGGCTTCATTTAAGCCCGTCGTCCGGACGCTCGAATTCCAGCTTTCCCGCCGCTATCTCTTCCAAAGCCAGGGTCAGGGATTTATTGGAAGCCGACCTTATCTGCGGCCCTACGTCTTGCCCCAAGCCCTCGCCAAGATGTCGAAAGTAGTTGTTGATCTGCCGGGCGCGCTTGGCAGCGGATATGGTCAAGCCAAACCTGGAATTGTCCATCCATTTCAGCAAATCGTCTATCTTGGTCTGCATCAGCACCTTTAAGCAACCTCCTCTTACCTTTTATTTTTCATAGCCCTCCAGATAGGGCTTTCTTTTTCATATATAGCATATAATTCCATTAGCGCGCGATGCAGGTTATCGTTTACCACCACATAGTGGAAATCGTCTATTTCCTTGCTCTCCTGCAGGGCGTTTTCAAGCCTTCTCCTCAACTCGTCCTCACTTTCGGTTCCACGTTCACGCAGCCTCTGCTCCAACACTTCCATGGAGGGTGGTATGACGAAAATAGTCACCGCATCCGGATCCCCGGCCCTTACCTGCCGGGCACCCTGCACGTCGATTTCCAGGATAACGTCATACCCGCGCTTTTTCTTCCTTTCGACAAGCGCCTTTGGCGTGCCGTATAGGTTGCCGTGCACTTCCGCCCACTCCAGGAAATCCCCCTTCTCGACCATCGCTTTGAACTCCTCCTCGGAAAGGAAACGATACTCGAGACCGTCCCTTTCCCCAGGTCTGGGTTTCCTGGTCGTGGCGGACACCGAAAGCCAGGTAGTGGGATAACGCCTTAACAACTCCCCGATAAGCGTCCCTTTCCCCGCGCCGGAAGGACCGGCCACGACGAAAAGGCGTCCATCTGGCATTGCATCACCTGTCAGGCGTTAATCGACTATCTGCCGCCTTCCGGCGGCCCTATAAGATCAACCTAAGTGGAGTATTGGCGTGTCGTTCCCTACGAGAACCTCTCCTTCAACGCCTTGACCTGCTTCGGCCCCAAGCCTTTCACGCGGCGCGATGTACTGATGCCTATCTCCTCCATGATCTTGGCCGCGCGCAACTTGCCCACGCCCGGCACCGATTCTATAACCGACTTCACGGTCATTTTTCCAAATATCTCGTCGTCGGCCCGTTTTATCACGTCCGAGACCTTCATCTGGCCCGCTTTCAGCTTCCTCTTTATCTCCGCCCTTTCCTTCCTCACCTTCGCAGCCTTTTCTAAGGCCGCCTTGCGCTGTTCGGCTGTCAATTCCGGTAGCTTCTGCTTGGCCATTATTACCCTCCTTGAATCAAAGCTAACCCTACAGCAACAATCTAAGTTAGTATAAACCTCATCCTACCTGCGCACAAGCGCAATCCAAGAGCCTTCGGCGGATGTCCGCAGTCGCCCGGCAGACCTATGCCGACCTCCTGCTTCCAGGTATTTCCAAACTCACCCCCTTCCGGCACAACGGGCACTCCGACTCATCCCATGCGGAGGCATCCAGCCTCAACAAAACGCGCTTGGGCACCCCGAAATCTCTCTCCTCTCCCCTTTCTATCAGGGCCCCTACTCCGGCAAGGGAAGCGCTCCCCTCCTCCAGGAGCCACATCAATTCCTCCACCGAACCACCCGTGGTAATAACGTCCTCTATTATCAGCGCCTTCTCTCCCTCCTGCAATGCCTGGCCCCTGCGCAACACCAGCTTGCCCTCCACCCTTTCAGCAAAGAGCATGCGCTTTTTTAAGACCAGGGCCACCATATAGCCGATAATTATACCTCCCAAGGCCGGACTAAGCACCAGGTCGATCTCCTGCTCCCTGAAATACCTGGCCAGCTCGTCCGCCAGGCTTTCCGCCAGGTGCGGGTGCTGAAGCACCTTCGCGCATTGCACGTAAGTGTCACTGTGCAACCCGGAAGAAAGCATAAAATGCCCTTTCTGGACGGCCTTTTCCCTCTCAAATATCTCCATTACTTCCCATTGATTCATAAGACGCCTCTTTTCCTCCCAATCCTTAGGGATGCGTTTGCGCCGACAAACGGCACGCACCTTCCAAAAAGCCGCTCCAAACCGTCGGGTGGGAGTCTTACCCTTCACCTACCAGACGGCTCTCCTCGTCCCCCACCTTCATCCATTCTACCCCAAGCCGGCAACCCTTCTAACCATCTGCAGGGCCGAGCGCGGATCCGGTTCCCGGGTCACGGCCCTGCCCACCACCAGGTAATCGGCGCCCCATGAGAGGGCGGCGGCGGGCTCGACGCTTCTGGCCTGATCATGCACCGGCGCACCGGGCATCCTAATTCCGGGAGTCACGATGAGCGGAGCCTCTCCCAGCTCCTTCCGGAGCAACTTCAACTCCAGCGCCGAGGAAACCACGCCGTCCAGTCCGCAACTCACGCACAGCCCAGCAAGGGAAAGAACGCGTTCATCCAGCCTGCCGTTCCAGCCCACCTCGAGCGCCGCCTGCTCACTCAAACTGGTGAGGACGGTCACCCCCAAAACCGCCGGGCGGGGATGGCCCGAGGCTTCCGCCTCTTCATCGGCGGCCTGAACCGCCGCCTTCAGCATCTCCCTCCCTCCCAAGGCGTGGACGCTTATCATGTCCACATCCCTTTTGACCAATCCTTTTACCGCTCCCTGAACCGTATTCGGTATGTCGTGCAGCTTGAGATCGGCGAAAATTCTGAACCCGTAGGACTTCAGCTCGTCTATCGCTTGCGGGCCCAGAGAGGTATAGAGCTGCAGGCCTACCTTGACCGTCTCCACGCATCCCCTCAAAGCCTCGGCCAAACGCCTGACCTCTTCCCAATCATCCATGTCAAAGGCCACGATCAGAGGGTCATGACTTCTCGCCATCTCAGTCTCTTTCCAGCATGGTCAAGGATTCCATCAACTGACGGCGCACCGTGCCCGCCAAATCCGACACCATGCGGTTGGGGTTTTCCTCCAGCTTGGAGACGCATACCACAATCTCCTCCAGCTGCTCACGGTCGGTGATGGACTCCGCTATGTGCACCAAAGCGCGGAGAGTGACCATGACCACGGAGGGGCGAGAGTCCTCCAGAAGGGGAAGCAAAGGCTTGACGATGTCGAAGCGGCCGAAAACCCCTCCCAAGGCCCCTAGAACGTCCACGGCGGCCGATCTGACCCGGTAATCGGGATAGTCAAGGTAAGGTAACAACTCGTCCACCGCCTCCGCCTTGGGACGATACAGGAACACCATGATGAGGTCGAAAATCACTTCGGGATCTTTCTCGGCCGCCAGGGCCAACATGGCCACGTCACTGACGCGAGGGTCCTTTATTCCCCTCAACGCGGTGGCTGCCTTGCGCCTGACTTCGGGGTTAATATGGTAAAGCGAGGCCACCACTTGAGGGAGGTATACAGCCTCTCGCGAGGCTGTCACCTCGTCCAGAGCGCTAATCCTCAGCGCGTCTTCCTCGGACTCCAACCTACTTAAAAGATCGGGGTCTTTCTGTTCAGGCATAGTCACCCCGCCATCCGTGCTCGGAAGCATTCACTACTCTCCGCGTCATGCCCACCAGCTCCGTTACCTTATATATTCCCTTCCTGGACATGAAATCAACTATACCCTTAAGCACCTCCAGGGGAGCGCCGGGCGACATGAAATTTAGCGTCCCCACGGCCACTGCATGGGCGCCCACCATGATCAGCTCCACGGCGTCCTCCCACGACCAGATACCCCCCATGCCGATGATGGGAAGATCAACCTCCTCCGCAACCTCCCATACCGCCATGACGGCTATGGAATGGATGGCCGGTCCCGACAGACCTCCGGAGAGGTTGGCCAGTCGCGGTTTCGCCGTTTCCACGTCAACGGCCATGGCCGGAAAGGTGTTGATGAGGCTCAGGCCGTCCGCCCCCGCCTTGCGCATGAGAAGGGCCATTTTCCTTATATCCGTGATACGGGGGGACAACTTGACGTAAAGCGGGATGTTCGCCTTTTCCCGCACCCGGGAAACCAACCTGGCCGCTTCCTCGGGTCGGGAGGAGAAATGCAGCCCGCCGCTCCCCACGTTGGGGCAGGAAATATTCAGCTCCAGCGCGTCGGCCATCCCCGAGCATGATATCTCCTCCGCCACTGTTACATATTCTTCCATACGGAAACCGGCCACGTTGACCCACACCGGCACATCCAGCCGATGCAGCCACGGCAGATCCTCGGCCATGAAAGCATCCAGTCCCGGGTTCTCAAGCCCTATGGAATTGAGAAGCCCGGAGGGCACCTCCCACAGACGCGGAGGCGGATTTCCCGAACACGGCTTGAGGGTTACCGCCTTAGTTATCAGGCCTCCCAGGGCTTCCACATCCATCCATTCCGCGTACTCCCGTGCGTTGCCGAAGGTCCCGGAGCAGACCATCACCGGGTTTTTCATGCCTATGCCAGACATTTCTAGCGAGGTGTCGACTCGTTTATCCTCTTCCAATCAAGCTCCCCTCCGTCGAAAACCGGCCCGTCTCTGCAAACCGTGAGATAGCCGCCATTTTGCGCGGATCCCGGTACCACACACCCTTTGCAGGCCCCCAGGCCGCAGGCCATACGTTCCTCAATGGAAAGCTGAAAATTCAAAACGCCTTTTCCGACCAGGATTTCGGCAAGATCCGCCAGCATTCCTTTGGGGCCACAGGCATAAACCGCGTCCGTTGACGTTGGAGACAATGTCCGGTAAAGCTCCAATACATCTCCCTTGAACCCCCTGCTCCCGTCCCTTGACGAGATCTGAAGCCGCATCTCACATGCCAGCGAATCGGGAAGATCGGCGTAGTCGCCGCCCCTTTCCATCCCCCAGAGAACCTGGGCATCCATATGCCGTTCCCGCATGCGTTTGGCGAGAAAGCGCAAGGGGGTTATGCCCGCGCCTCCCGCGACAAGGATGATATTTCCGGGAAGGACGGGCAGCGAAAAAGCTCTCCCCAGGGGTCCCATACAGTCGATGCTACCTCCCGCTTTTCTTTCCGCCAGCCAGCGGGAACCTTCGCCGGCCTTCTTCACCAGCAGCGAGAAAAACCCCTCACCCGCATCGTAGAGGCTGAAAGGCCGCCGCAATATCCTGCCCGCCTCCGTGCCGCAACAGACGTGCACGAATTGTCCCGGCTCACCGCCGAATTGAGGCGGCGCTTCCAAAATCAGCTCGCTGGCGCACCCACGTTCTCTAACGGAGATTAAGCGTGCCTTGAACCTGGCGGGCATCTATTCACCCACTCTCAGTCCTGCCCCCGGGCGGCAATATTCCGCCAGGGAAAGTATCTCCCATGCTCCGGGATCCGATTCTCGTAGGGCACGCGCCAGAGCAAGAGCTACATCCATGTTGGTAATACAGGGAATGCCGTGTAGAGCCGAGGCGGCCCGGATATAGAACCCGTCGCTCTGGGGGTGCTTACCCCTAGGCACGTTAACCACCAGGTTTACTTGCCCGTTACGGATATTATCCAGCACATTCGGCCTTCCTTCCCTCAACTTGTCCACCTTCTCAGCCTGGATGCCCGAGGCGGCCAGGGCATGGTAGGTGCCTCGCGTGGCCATGAGGCCGTAACCCGCTTCCTGGAGCTCCCGCGCAAGCAGCACCGCACGACGCTTCTCGCGATTGGCCACGCTCAGCAGGGCTTTACCGCCCGGCTTAGGAACTATACCCATGCTCCACAGAGCCTTGGCCAGGGCGGTGCCGGGATCCCGAGCCATGCCCATGACCGAGCCGGAGGAACGCCGTTGCGGCGAAGGCAGCACGTCCGACCTGGCGATGGTGCTGAAGGGAATAAGGGGGGTTCTTACCGTGCTGAAAGGAACGGATGCCGTCTGCCATGGCCGTTTCTCCCCGCCCAGCGCCAGAACTCCGGCCGCCGCCATAGGTACGGAGCTGGCGCGATATATGAACGGTAGGTTGGCGGAGGCACCTTTGCTCACATCCCAGAGAAACGATTCCCCGTCGGAAAGAGATATTTTCAGGGACAGATTGCCCCTCCATCCCAAGACATCAACGACTCTTGCCGCCAATTCCGCCACTTCCCTGGATTGCTCGGAAGTAAGGTAAAGGGCCGGATAAACGGCCAAGCCATCCGACGGGCACATGCCGGCCTCATCAAGCTGTTCCCACAGGACCACCAGGTGCTCTCCGCCCTCAAACCCCACCGCCTCCACCTGGATCTCCCGCGCCTCCTCGTGCACCTCTCGCCACAGCACTTCCTCGTCGGGGTAAAGCCTTAAGAAACGCCCGCCGTCGTGCGCATCGTAGATTAACTGATGCACCTTTTCTCCTCTTTGCGCTTCGACCGTCGCCATAACCGGGTATCGTGCCTTTGCGAGCACACTCATGCCCTCCTCGACGCCCCTGCTGACGCCAAAAGCGCTCACCGGCAACCCCGCCGATCTTACCTTTTGCAGTGTCTCCTTTATACCCCACTCCCTTTGCGTTTCCTCTCCTCCCCATACCTCCACTCCTTGGCGGACCAAGTGCGCCGCGCAGCTCAGGGCGTAGGCGCCGCCGTAATGCGCCACCACGCCCTCCACACCCATGAGCGCCGCGGCTTCCTCCACGGCTCGCTCCGCCAGGGGGCCCAGAAAAACGCCGTCCGCCTCACCGGCGGCGAACAAGGCCAGGTGGGGGTTGGGGGTATAAAGGAAGGCTCCCCCTCCCTTTCCTCTCCATGCCGCCATGGCCTGCAAGCAATTTGCCTCCTGCTCAAAACCTCCTCCGGCGTCACTCGCCTGCCCGGACAGGAAGAGAACCTTTTTCCCCGCAACCGCAGGAGACGTGGCGGCGAGACAAAAACAGTAGGAGGCTCCTTTCGCTTCTCCTTCACGCGCAAGCCACTCCGCTTCCTCCCGACGTATCCCGCGCTTACGGCGCGGCCGCCGCAAGGTGGAAAGCGTTTCCAGAAGGGCCTCTCCGCCGCCACCATCGATGTCTTTTCCCAGCTCCTCCATTGCTCTGGCGGCGGTCTCCTCTACCGTTTTCTCCCTGAAAACCGTCTTTCCCGCCGACATGCACCCCAGGCGGCGGTATCCCTCTTCCACGTCAATACGGTCCTCACAGCCTCCCCACGGCACGGCCAACATGACCCCCGAGGGGCGATGACCGTCCCAATCCATGCCCATAGCGGAAATATGCTCGCCCAAGGTCAGGCGCAGGTGGACGCGCAGCAGATCCTTCCCCAGGGCCGTCTCCAGCAGGGGCAAGTTTCTCCAAGGCCAGGGGTTGACGTCGATGACGAAGGCGGCAGACCAATCAGGCTTCGCCGCCATCTTGACCTCCGCCAGCCCCACCAACTCAAGCGCTTCGCCGGTTTCCAAGGCCATGGTCCGAAGGGCATAAAGCTCTTCCCCACCCAGGGAAGGGGGAGGGCATACCAAAACGGCATCCTGGTCGTGCAGGGGCAACGGCTCGATCTGCTCGAGCATGCCCGCCAAAGCCGTGCTTCCCCGCCCATCCCTCAAGACCAGGGCGATATATTTTCGCCACCCGATGAGAGCTTCCTCGACCAGCACTTCCCCGCTCATGCTTTCCCTTAATGCCTCCTCAAACAGCAACGGATACTCCTCGAGGTTGTAGGCCAGCCCGGCGCCCCATCCCCCGCTGGAGAAATGCGGCCTCACCGCCAAAGGAAACCCCAATTGATCCGCGGCCTCCTGGCCCTCCCGCATATTCCTGGCGGCGCGGAAACGCGGGTTGGGAACGCCTCTCGCTTCCAAAGTTTCCCTCAAGAGGGTGCGGTCACCACACAGCCATAAAATGCGGTCCTCCGGCCCCACGGGAGAAATACCCAGCCTTCCGTACCACCCCTCGCCCGCCAGGCGCAGTGCCAGGCTCCAGGCTCTCCTGCCCCCCAGGCTATAGACGATCGACTTCACTTCGTAATGCTCCGCGATCCGTTCCACCACTTCCGGCGCGGGAGGTTCCATGAAAAGCTCCCCGGCCTCGCTCCCCAGGTCCATGAGGGTGGCCGGGTTATCCTCCAGCACCAGGACCTTGAAGCCCATGCCGCGCAGCAAACGGCAGGCCCTGGCCGCTATATATTGCAGGTAGGGGCCCTGCCCCAAGGTCACCGGCCCCGGTCCCACCGCCAACAGGACTTCCTCGCCGGACCCCATCTCAACCTCCTTTTTCCCTAAGCGGCCCGTGGAAGACCGCGCCGTTCTTTATGGTGCAGAAGATGCCGCCCCGCACGCTGCGCCCGTGGAAGGGACAGTTCCTTCCTTTCGAGGCGAAGGAAAAAGCATCCAGGACCCATTCCTTGTCCAACTGCAGCAAGACCAGATCCGCCCTGGCGCCCTCCACTATGCCTTCTCCATAGGCGGGCGCCTCAAGGCCCAGCACTCTCGCAGGCCCGCTGGTCAACAGCTCCAGCAGGCGCTCCAGGCTCAAGTGGCCCTGCACCACCAGCCCGCTGTAAAGAACGGGGAAGGCGCTTTCCATCCCCACCACGCCGAAGGGGGCGTAATCGAACTCCCTTTCCTTTTCCTCCAGGGTATGGGGGGCGTGGTCGGTGGCGATGGCGTCTATGGTCCCGTCCCGCAATCCCTCCCGCAACGCCTCCAGGTCATGCAAGGAGCGCAGCGGGGGGTTAACCTTATAGGCGGTGTCGTAAGACTCGATATCCTCTTCACTCAAGAGAAGGTGATGCGGCGTCGCCTCCGCGCTAACCGGCACCCCTCTCTCCTTGGCCTCGCGGATCATGCGCACGGAACGCTCCGTGCTCACGTGGGCCAGGTGCAGCCTGCAGTCCGTGGCTTCCGCCAGAAGAAGATCCCTGGCCACCATGACCTCCTCGGCCAGCGGGGTTATGCCCCTCAACCCCAGCCGTTGCGAAACCGACCCCTCGTTTACCTGCCCGTGGGCGGAGAGATACGGGTCCTCGGGATGGGAAACGATCACCCCGCCGAAAGCGGTAGCGTACTCCATGGCCCGGCGCATGAGCCCGGAGTCCGTCACGCCGTCCCCGTCGTCGGAAAAGGCCCTCACCGCGGCGTCGCTGAAATGCATCAAGGCCATCTCCGCCAGCTCGCGGCCCTGGCGCCCCCTGGAAATGCAGCCCACGGGGAAAAGATCCGCCAGACGCAATCCCCTTGCCTTATGGTGCAACGCCTCCACCAGCGGGGCATTGTCCAGCGGAGGTTGGGTGTTGGGCATGCAGCATACGGCGGTGAAACCGCCGCGCAGCGCCGCGGACAGCCCGCTCTCCAGGCTCTCGGCGTCCTCTCTTCCGGGCTCCCTCAGGTGGACGTGCAGGTCCAAAAATCCCGGGGAAAGCACCATGCCCGCGGCCTCTATGACCTCCCTTCCCTCCGCCGCTATTCTCCTCCCCAACTTACTTATACGCCCTCTGGAGACGAGCACGTCCAGCTTTTCGTCCACTCCGCGAAAGGGGTCAATCACCCTTGCGCCCTTGATCAGCAACTCAGGCAATGCTCTCACTTCCTTCCGCTCCACCCAGAAGGCTAAACAGCACCGCCATGCGCACCGCCACTCCCGCGGACACCTGAGCGGTCATCGCGGCATGGGGGGCCTCCGCCACCTCCGAGGATATCTCCACCCCCCGGTTCATGGGACCCGGGTGCATCACCACCACCCCGGATTTGGCCCAGCGGAGCCTCTGCATATTCAGCTGGTAAAGCCTGGTATATTCCTCCAGGGAAGGAAACCTGCCCTCCTCTTGCCTTTCCTTCTGGATACGCAGCATATACAGCACGTCGCAAAGCGGCAGCGCCCGGTCGAAATCATGGTAGATGTCCACATGGGGCAGTTTCAGCGGCAGCAGGGTAGGGGGCGCGACCAGGATCACCTTCATCCCCACCGAGGAACAGGCTTTCATCCCCGAGCGCGCCACGCGCGAATGCAGGACGTCCCCCACGAAAGCTATGGTTTTTCCTTCCAGCTCTCCCAGCCTTTCCCGCAACACGAACAGGTCCAGCAGCGCCTGGGTGGGATGGGCGTGCATGCCGTCACCGGCGTTGATTACGCAAGCCTTGAGCCACCGGCTTAGGAGCCAGGGGGCTCCCGCCACGGGGTGCCGCACCACCACGGCGTCGATGCCCATGGCCTCCAGGGTGAGGGCGGTGTCCTTGAAGCTCTCCCCTTTCTCCACACTGGAAGCGGAGACGGAGAAGTTCAGGACGTCCGCACTGAGACGCTTCGCTGCGACCTCGAAAGACATGCGCGTGCGCGTGGAGGGCTCGTAAAACAAGTTCACCACCGTCTTCCCGCGCAGCGAGGGAACTTTCTTTATGGGGCGTTTCAACACTTCGGAGAAGGAAAGGGCGGTGTCCAGAAGGCTCTCTATGTCCGCCCGATTCAGGTGGTCCACGTCAAGCAGGTGCCGTCTCTCAACCAAGAGCCGCCTCCCTTCCTACGGGGGCCGTGCGGGCCTCCACCCCTTGCGTCGGCGACCCGTACGGAGCCGCCGCGGGCTCATTCCCCATCGCGGACGATATATACCGCATCCTCCCCGTCGACCTCCTTGAGACATACCTTGACCTTCTCCCCTGCAGAGGTGGGAAGGTTTCTCCCCACGTAATCGGCCCTTATGGGAAGCTCGCGGTGCCCCCTGTCCACCAGCACCGCCAGCTGTATAGTGGCGGGGCGCCCGAAGTCGATGATGGCGTCCATGGCCGCCCGCACGCTGCGGCCGGTGTAAAGGACATCGTCCACTATGACCACGTTCTTGCCCTCAATATCCCCCGGCAGGTGAGTCTCCTTGACCACGGGCTGGCTTAGGATATGCAGATCGTCGCGGTATAGGGTAATGTCCAGCC
>ENA-ORXB01003310-ORXB01003310.1-sediment-metagenome-genome-assembly--contig:-NODE-3310-length-11462-cov-3.454458_pt1 | contig 11462 bp, 9 predicted proteins | sample MGYA00237863_ERZ511475 | MGnify/ENA primary metagenome ERZ511475 (study PRJEB26305, sample SAMN06343858) | sediment metagenome | isolation source: hot spring sediment | place: Canada: British Columbia...
GGACGACAGACCGGCAAAAGAAGAACTGTCATTGCGAGGAGATTGCCACGGCACTTTCAGTGCCTCGCAACAGGCTCAGGCAATCTCATCCTTAATCCTGGCTTCTATCTTTGGCCGGTTGCCCGTCTGCTTTTGAATCGGCGGTCTGCGGTCTGCGGTCGGTGGTCAGCTCCAAAGGAGCCTATAGCAGCGGTCTGCGGTCTGCTTTTATAGCAGTGGTTCGGCGGTCGGATTTACGAGGAACGAACAAGGAGGTCGCGATATGTGCTTAGCAGTGCCAGCAAAAGTTGTCTCGATAGATAATGAATTTATTACTGCTGAGGTAGACATAATGGGCAACTCTAAAAGGGTCGGGATTGTTCTTACTCCAGAGGTGGAGGTTGGATCTTGGGTGATGGTACATGCAGGTCAGGCTATAAGTGTAATTGAAGAAGAAGCGGCACGCCTATCCCTTTCGGCATGGGAGGAGCTGCTTAGAGGTGAGCAATAGAGAAGGAAAAATCAGCACTCAAAGAAATGAGCGAGAATATTTTAATCTTTTTCTAGATAAGCTTTACCAAATCGCAAACAAGCCAGTAAAGCTAATGGAGGTATGCGGAACTCATACCATGGCAATTGGGAAGGCCGGGATTCGAAAGGTACTACCACCTGGGCTAGAGCTTATATCAGGCCCTGGTTGTCCAGTGTGCGTTACAGCTGATGCAGACATTGATACCTTTATTGAATTCGCAAAAGACAGACAGGTGGTTCTTGCAACATATGGCGACATGATGCATGTTCCGGGCTCAAATGGAAGTCTTGCCGAATTAAAGGCACAAGGCGCTGATGTTAGGGTGGTCTACTCGGTACTTGATGCACTGGATTTTGCCCGAGCTGAAACCAATCGCGAAGTTATTTTTTTAGGTGTTGGTTTTGAGACGACTGCTCCATCAACTGCATATGCTGTAAAAATAGCTAGACGAGGCGGTCTTAAGAATTTTAGCATCTACAACTTACATAAAACCATTCCTGAAGCACTAAGAGCACTTCTTGATGACACAGCAACCAAAATAGATGGCTTTATTCTTCCCGGACATGTAAGCATTATAATAGGCGAGAAACCTTATAATTTTATTGCAGCAGAATATGGTATAGCAGGAGCTATAGCCGGCTTTGAGCCTCCACAGGTCATGGCAGGGATTCTAAAACTTGTTCGGGATATAAATAAGGGTAGGCCAACCATCTCGAACCTATATCAGAAGGTTGTATGCCCAGAAGGAAATATCCATGCGCAAAGGTTATTAGATGAGGTTTTTATCCGCACTGATGCTGAATGGCGAGGTCTAGGGATAATCCCTGGTAGCGGTTTTAGGTTAAAAGATGAGTATAAATGTTTTGATGCAGCGGTGAAATTTAAAATTGAGCGGAAAGCAGTTAATTCCAGTAAGAGTTGCCGCTGCGGAGAGATTTTAAAGGGGTTGATAAAGCCGAATGAATGCCCTTTGTTTAAAAAGAGCTGTACACCTGAGCGTCCGGTAGGGCCGTGCATGGTGTCATCAGAAGGGACATGTGCAGCGTATTATTTGTATTCTTCCTTTTAATTGCTTGGGTCCTTGGACACTTGGGTCCTTGGATATCGGTATTGACTATTAGTCTGTTACCTAAGAAAGGAAAAACGAGCCTTGGCAGAAAGAATCCAACTTGCTCATGGTAGCGGTGGCAAATTGACAGCAGACCTTATACGGGAAGTTTTTTATCCTTCACTAGGTGGCGTTGAAAAGTTTGCCAATGACTCTGCGGTAATTAATTTGCCAGCCTGCAGAATCGCACTAACAATAGATTCGTTTGTCATCAATCCAATATTCTTTCCAGGTGGAAATATTGGTAAGCTTGCCTTTTGCGGTACTGTTAACGACCTTGCAGCTGCTGGAGCCATACCAATTGCCTTATCTGCATCGTTTATCCTTGAAGAAGGCTTGGATATATCTAAGCTTAGGCTTATTGTAAAGAGCATGGGTGAGATATCACAAAAAACTGGAATAACTGTTGTGGCTGGTGATACAAAAGTTGTTGATAAGGGAAGTGTCGATAAGTTGTTTATCACAACCGCAGGCATTGGGATTATACCAGGGGGTATTAATTATCATCCGCAAAATATCCAGCCAGGAGATCACATAATTGTAAGCGGCACCATAGGCGATCATGGCTATTGCTTAACAGCTCTAAGAGCGGGTATAGAGATAAAGAGCTCAATTAAAAGCGATTGCCAGCCTTTACACGAACTAGTAGCACATCTAAAGCCTCTTGGCTGCGCAGTTCATGCAGCTCGAGACGCAACCAGGGGTGGTGTTGGGATGGTGCTTAATGAATGGTCAAGGCAGAGCGGCAGAGGAATTGTTGTTTATGAGAAAGACCTTCCAATTAAGGATCAAGTTAAAGGTGGCTGTGCAATGCTAGGTTTAGAGCCTATTTACCTTGCCAATGAGGGCAAAATGGTCTTTGCTGTTGATCAACGTAAATCTGCCGAGGCGCTTTCTCTCATAAAAACACACAAGATGGGGCGAAATGCCGCAGTTATAGGTGAAGTAGTAGATACAAAAGCGCAGGTTGTAATGGAAACCGAATGGGGAACAAAACGTTTTCTAACCGCTCCACATGGCGAAATCCTACCCAGGGTTTGCTAAGGTTTAAGCAAGCAAAACTCCTCCCAAATACTTTGTTGATAGCCTGACAAATTATTGAAAAATCTGATTTGCCAGTGCTAGAACTGGGTACTTATTTAAATAATGGTTGTTTTCTGTATCGGGCGTTATTTTTTGTATCAGACCTTATTTTAGAAAGGCAGTGGTATAGCTAGAGGTTTTCTTGCTTCTTAAGGGCAAGCCTTTCATTGAGAAATGCGGAAGGTACAGGTGATTAAGTGTTTGAGCTTGAAAGAGCATTGGCAAAAAAATTAGCCGCAGAGATTTTCTCAAGTATAGCTCTAGCCTGGCCCTTTTGCTTGGACTTTCTCAATCGTACGTGCCAAAAATTGCTAATGCACTTGAAACAGTGAAGTTGCAAAAGCAGCCTTTAATCTGGCTTAATGGCGCATCATGTGCAGGCTGTACTATCTCTTTTGCTAACACAAACTATCCTTCTGTCAGTGAGCTTATCCTGGATACATTGTCGGTAAAATACAATGAAACTCTAATGGCTGCCAGTGGGGAGGTTGCCGATAAGGCTCTAGAAGATGCCATAGGGCAATTCAAGGGTAAATACATAATGGTTCTGGAGGGTGCAGTTCCAACAAAGAATGGCGGGGTTTATCTAAGGGTTGCAGGTAAGCCGTTTGTAGAGAAGGTTAAAAAAGTTGCTGCAAATGCAGCCTATTGTGTGGCTATGGGAACCTGTGCGTCATTTGGCGGAATACCTGCAGCCAGCCCAAATCCTACTGGTTGCAAGGGGCTAAAAGATGTCGGCGGAACTGTTGTTAACATACCAGGCTGCCCAGCGCACCCCGACTGGCTTGTGGGCATAATCGTAAACATGCTGCTGTTTAGAAAGATTCCAAACTTGGATAAGTATGGGCGACCCCAGATGTTTTACAGAAAGCTTGTGCATGATAGCTGCCCACGCAGAGGGGCTTATGAGCAGGGGCAGTATATAGAGCAGTTTGGTGTCGAGTTGGATGGCATTGAAGGATGTATGGGTGCCAAAGGATGCCGAGGACCGGTCGCATCTGCAGATTGCCCCAGCAGACTGTGGAATAGCGGAACAAGCTTTTGTATTTCAGCTAGTACACCTTGCGTGGGTTGCGTAGAACCAGATTTCCCGCAAAGCCTTTTGTATGAACCAATACCGCAAGCTTTAAAAGAGGTGAGGGATAAAGAAGCAGTAGGTGTGGTTGATACCATTGGCGCTGGATTTGGTGTAGCTGTAACAGGCGCTGCAGCTACAGCTGGAGCGCTTTATTTGGCCAGGAAAAAGGCCAAACAGAGGGCCAGCAGGAATGAGGGAGCGTAAAGAATGACGCAGGTAATCGCAATTGACCCTGTTAGTAGAATTGGAGGGCACCTGCGTGTTGAAGTTGATATCGATGGGGGGGAAAAGTCGTCGATGCACGCGTCTCGGGAACCTTATGGCGCGGGATCGAAAATATTCTTCAGGGAAGGGATCCTCGGGACGCTGTTGTGGTTACGCAAAGGATTTGCGGCTTTTGTTCAGCTGAGCATGCGCTTGCATCGGTTCAAAGTCTCGATGCTATCTATAGAGCGGAGGTTCCTGATAACGGGCGACTAATTCGCAACTTAATATCCGGTGCAAACTATATTGCTTCTCACATCTTACACCTATATCAACTATCAATCCTTGATTATTTAGACATCATGGCGATAGCCAATTATACAGGGCGCCATGCTGAGCTGCAACAGATTAAAAGTAAGGTGATATCACTTATGCAGGCAGGTGATATCTCGCCCTTTACTCCAAGGTACGAACCAGATGAATTTACTATCAAGGATTCGCAAGTAGTATCCATAGCGCTATATCACTATCTTATGGCCCTTGATATGAGAAAGAAGGCACAGGAAATGATTGCAATATTTGGTGGAAAGATGCCCCACCATACTACATTTGTGCCTGGCGGCGTAACTATCCAGCCAACCCCAAATAGGATAGCTGCATTTCAAAGTCACCTAATGGAGCTTATTGATTTTGTAGATAGCGTTTATTTAACAGATGTCATCGACCTTAGTACATTATTGAAGCTGCTGCATGCGGCAAAAATGGGAGCTGGTTATGGTAATTTCCTATCGTTTGGAAACTTTGACCTTGGTAAATCAGGGGATTACAAAAATCGCCATCTCAAATCAGGCGTGATATTTAACGGAGATTTTTCAGAAGTGAGTCCGCTTGACCCAAGGAAAATTGCTGAGTACGTGAAATACTCCTGGTATCAGAACAGTGCAACTGGAAAGCATCCGTCACAGAGCAAGACTATTCCTGAACCAGTCAAAGAGGGTGCGTATTCTTGGCTGAAGGCCCCAAGATATGATGGCAAACCTATGGAAGTTGGCCCTCTAGCTAGAATGCTTGCCACTCAGGATAAGGGGTTTATGGAACTAATTAAAAAGATTGGGCCTTGGCCGTCTATAATAACACGCCATGTAGCACGTGCGTATGAGTGCTCTAAGGTCGCACATGGCATGCTGAAGTGGCTTGAAGACCTTAAACCAGGCAAACCGGTATGCGATGAGAAACCTGTGCCGCAAAGTGGCAAAGGTATGGGCTTAGTAGAGTCAGCTAAAGGTGCACTAGCCCACTTTATCAAGATTGAAAATGGAAAGAGTAAGCATTACCAATTTATCGGTCCTGTGACATGGAATTGTTCACCAAGAGACGACAACGGCATACGAGGTCCGGTTGAACAGGCCTTGATTGGTACTCCAATACCCGATCCCAAAAACCCCATCAATGTTGTGCGGGTTGTTCGCTCTTTTGATCCCTGATAGCCTGCGTAGTTCACTACATAGCGTAAAAACAGAATACAAATCCCTCTTACTGAGGTAAGAGGGATTTGTTTTTAGTTTCACCATAATAGGGGAGTTAAACAATCTCACCGAATAATCGATTATAACCCTAAAACATATCTGATAACTAGGATATAAGGAGTGTGGCTCATGCATTGTTGGGAATTTATGAACTGCCAGAAATCACGGTCTGGCGAGTGCCCAGCGTATCCGCATAATGGCAGGGAATGCTGGCGAATAGCTGGAACAATGTGTGGAGGGAAAATTCAAGGAACCTTTGCGCAAAAACTTGCAAACTGCATGGAATGCGACTATTACAAGTATATTAAGGGGATAGGCTAGACAATCCTCAATTATTTATCTAGCTATAGATCAAGTATCTAGCTATAGATCAAGTGGAATCCTGTTGTTTTACATAAAAATCAATTTGAAGCCCTTTGCTTTGTACAAAAATCTGTCTGAAATTTGACAATTTAACATAAAGTTAATATAATAAACAACAATTGAAGATTCTGGCAATGGCGCCAACAAACCAATGGTTTGTTGGCTTTTTTATCGCTTGATAATGTATTAATTCTTTTCATGTGTGCAACCAACTGGGAGGTGCTGGTTTTGAAGGGCCAAAAAAACCGCCGTAATATATCAGGATGCGGTCTAGCCGGCATGATGAGTGAAGATGGAAGGCTAATGAGCGGCGAAGCAATCATCCGTGCAATGACCATTTTGCATGATCGCTCAAATGGACTTGGCGGGGGATTTGCTGCCTACGGCATTTATCCGCATAAAAAAGATTTTTACGCGTTGCACATCATGTATGACAACATCCGAGCCAAAGAGGACACGGATATTTTACTAGATGAGCGGTTTGATGTTGATAGTGAGGAAGTAATCCCAACGAGAAAATCTGCGGCGATTTCCAGAGGGCCGCTGCTTTGGCGTTATTTTGTAAAGCCCAAGGCAGATTTTGAAGATTGCGGCCTCTGCGAAGAAGATTATGTTATTGAGGCCGTAATGGCGGTTAATTCACTAGTTCCTGGTGCTTTTATTTTCTCATCTGGCAAGAACATGGGTGCCTTCAAGGCGGTTGGTTATCCAGAGGATGTAGGCAGGTTCTACCGCCTTGATGAGTATGAGGGATATACATGGATTGGCCATGGAAGATTTCCAACCAATACTCCTGGTTGGTGGGGTGGTGCCCATCCTTTTACAATTTTGGATTGGGCAATAGTTCATAATGGTGAAATTTCATCGTACGGCATAAACAGGCGCTATCTTGAGATGTTTGGCTACAAATGCACAATGCTAACCGACACTGAGGTAGTGGCTTACCTAATGGATTTGATGCTTAGAAGGCATAATCTACCCCTTGAGGTGGCTTGCAAGGCACTTGCAGCTCCGTTCTGGAGCGATATCGACAGGATGAAAGCTCGCGGAGATAAAAAGGCGAATGTTTTTGAGGCGCTTAGAATGGTTTACGGCAGTGGCCTGCTTAATGGTCCGTTTGCAATTATAGTAGGACATGCAAACGGTATGGTGGGTCTAAGTGATAGGGTAAAGCTTCGTCCTCTCACCGCGGCAAGAAAAGATGATATGTTGTATATTGCAAGCGAAGAAGCAGCCATTCGCGAGGTCTCACCAAAGCTCGATGTTGTCTGGAATCCGAAAGCAGGGGAGCCGGTGGTTGGCAAACTAAAGGTTCCTACAGGAAAGGCACCTACGCATGTAAAGGAGACGGTGGCTTAATGAAAACGTACCAGCTGCCCGAAGTAAAAATTGAACGCGACAAGGACCGGTGCATAAATTGCTTGGTTTGTGTTCGCCAGTGTGCATTTGAAGCGCACAAAGTGGATGATGAGGGCGAGGTATATAGCGAAGATGAGAAGTGCGTTGCTTGCCAGCGGTGCGTATCGCTTTGCCCAACAAACGCGCTCTATATAAAAGATAACACTCCATTTGTAAAGGATAACGCAAACTGGACAGCTGAGACTCAGAAATATATCTGGAAACAGGCTGAGACTGGCGGTGTTCTTCTAACTGGCATGGGCAATCCAAAACCCTATCCTATCTACTGGGACCACCTGCTTCTAAATGCGAGCCAGGTTACTAATCCATCTATTGACCCGCTTAGAGAGCCAATGGAGCTTCGCACATATCTTGGTAGCAAACCGGATAGTATAGAAATTGAGATGGTAAATGGCGAGCCTGTTCTTAAGACAAAGCTTGCTCCTCAGCTGATGGTCAAGACACCAATACTATTCTCGGCGATGTCCTATGGTGCAATTAGCTATAACGCTTGCGAGGCGCTGGCTCGTGCGTCGAAAGAGCTTGGGACATTTTGGAATACGGGTGAAGGTGGCCTGCACAAAAACTTATATCAATACGGCCCAAATACAATAGTCCAAGTTGCCTCGGGGCGATTTGGTGTACACAGTGAGTACCTTGACGCTGCTGCTGCAATTGAGATTAAGATTGGCCAAGGTGCAAAGCCAGGTATTGGCGGTCACCTACCAGGTGAAAAAGTTGGAGAAGCAGTTAGCCAAACCAGGATGATTCCGGTTGGCTCGGATGCTCTTTCGCCAGCTCCGCACCATGATATTTACTCAATTGAAGATCTTAGCCAGCTGATTTATAGTCTTAAGGAAGCTACCGAATATACAAAGCCTGTTTCGGTAAAAATCTCTGCGGTTCATAATGTAGCTGCTATAGCTAGCGGTATAGCGCGGGCTGGCGCTGATATAATTGCAATTGATGGTTTTAGAGGTGGCACGGGTGCTGCACCAACCATGATACGAGATAATGTAGGTATTCCTATCGAGCTTGCAATAGCAGCAGTAGATACTCGTTTAAGAGAAGAAGGAATTCGCAATCGTGCGTCAGTTATTGCTGCAGGTGGTTTTAGAAACAGCGCTGATGTTATAAAAGCAATTGCGCTTGGTGCTGATGCGGTTTATCTTGGCACTGCAGCTTTAGTAGCAATGGGATGCCATGTCTGCCAGAAATGCTACACAGGCAAGTGCAACTGGGGAATAGCAACCCAGAATCCTTATCTTGAGAAGCGTCTTAATCCAGATATTGCAGCTGAACGGCTTTACAACATGGTTAAGGGATGGTCGCACGAGATCATGGAGATGCTGGGGTTCATCGACCCCGACCTGGACCTGAAGAAGTTTTACATCGACCTTCTCACCGAGCAGGTCGCCGGTTTCTACGACCCCGAGGACGACGGCCTATACCTCATCTCCGAGGAGCAGAAGATGGGCGCCATGGACCGCTACATCCTCTCCCACGAGCTCACCCACTACCTGCAGGACGCCAACTTCGACCTCATGCGGCCGCCCTTCCACGATCCCGATAACGCGGAGGTGGAGACGGACGACGACGCCTCCTTCGCCGCCACCTGCCTGGTGGAGGGGGACGCCATGATCGCCTCCGAGTTCTGGCTCACGGAATACGTGGACGTCTCCGAGATGCTGGAGATGCAGCTGGAGAGCGGGGAGTATTCCAGCGAGGTGCTTGACAGCGCACCCGATTACATCCGCGACGGCCTGCTCTTTCCCTACGAAGAGGGCGCCGAGTTCGTGCGCTACATCCACAAGAGGAGTGGCTTCGCGTCCGTGGACGCCGCCTTTCGCAACCCGCCCACCACCACGGAGCAGATCTACCATCCCGAGAAATACGTCGAGGGCGAGGGAGCCGTGGAGGTGAAGCTTGAGGACCTCTCCGACACCCTGGGGGAGGGCTTCGAGCTGGATTACGAGAACGTGCTGGGCGAGTTCGACGTGTACGAACTCTTCAAGCCCTATATGCGCAAGAACGCCGCCACCCGCGCCGCCGAGGGATGGGGAGGAAATAAATACCAATACTACAGCAACGAAAACGGGGAGAGGTTACTGGTTCAGGAATACGCATGGGACGGCGAAAGGGACGCACAGGAATTCGTCTCGGCTTTTCTCGGGTATGTGGAGGGACGCTTCGGGAAGGAGGCCGGGGAGGGGAAGTCCTCGGGAGCGTGGAGGACCTGGAAGACCAGGGAATATCTCATCGGGATCAAGCTCGATGGCGACAGGACCTGGATAGCGCAGTCCACGCAAGAGGCGCCTTTCCAAAAGGCCGTCGCCTTCCTGGGCGAGGAGGGGGACGCCATCGAGGAAGGAGCGCTCGATGACGAGATCAACGGCTCGGGCGCGGAAACCGACCTCACCTGGCTGGTGGTGGCGGTGGTGGTCGGCCTGCTGTTCCTTGGCCTCGCCCTCATCGTGGTCATGCTGGTCATGTACCGTAAGCCGCCCGGGCCTCCCGCCCCACCCGCGGGGACTTACGGCGGGCCGTATTACTACCCCCCGCCTCCTCCGACTTCCAGCGTTCCGCCGCCGCCGGGCGTGTCCCCCATGCCGCCGGCCCCGGCGCCCTCGCCCCCCGGTTACCCGCCTTCCGGGCCGGGTGGAGAGCCGCCGCCTGGCAGCTCGTGAACGGGCTCCCACCCGTCCCCTCGCTTTCCTCTCATGCCGCCGGCCCCGGCATGGCTTTCGGCGGGGACAGATCATAATACCTGCACCGGCCCGACCGGACACCCCAGTGTGATCGGCCTCCTCCGTCTCCGACGGAGGGCTCAGGACATCCGGCTCCGCCACGCTGCGACTCGTAATGCCCTGCGGAGAGAAAGGGGCCCGAAAGGGCCCCGTTCTCTCGCGCAAGCCGTAACGTTACTGAAGGTCCCCATGCACACGCTGTAAAATAGCCATAAGCGATATCCAAGGATCATGAGGGGAAGGGAAAAGGGCCGTGGAGAAAGTCGAATGTGTGGTGGTCGGCGCGGGCCCCGCGGGTTCGGCCTGCGCATTGAGTCTGGCGAGGCGGGGCGTGGAAACCGTGCTGCTGGAGCGCGGGATGAGGGCCGGCGAGAAGAACGTCGCATCCTTCGTGCTCTTCACGCCCGTATTGAAGAGCCTGATACCGGACTACGCGGAGGAAGCCCCCCTGGAGAGAGCGGTAGTGGACCAGTCCTTCCTCTACCTCGGCGAGGAGGATTTCGTGCAGTACAGGTCGCGGTTCTCCAGCTTCAAGCGGCAGGGGCTGGCTTACACGGCGTTCAGGAGCAAGTTCGACGCATGGTTCGCGGAGAAGGCGAAGGAGGCGGGCGCGGAGCTGCTCACGGGAGTGCTGGCGACGGATCTCTTGATGGAGGGCGGAAAGGTGGTCGGCGTGAAGGTGGGGGACGAGGAACTCCGCGCTGACGTGGTGGTGGGGGCCGACGGCATCCACACCATGGTGGGCAGGAAAGCCGGCCTGCTGGAGGACGACCCCCGCACCTACTTGCTGGGGGTGAAGGAGGTCCTGGACCTCCCCGGCGAGCTGATCGAGGAGAGGTTTCAGCTCGGAGAGGGCGAGGGCGCCGTATTCGAGACCTTCGGCTACCCCGTGAACGATATCCTGGGCGCCTCCACCCTCTACACCAACCGGGACAGTATATCCCTGGCCATCTTCGGGTGGGTCGACCTCATCAAGGAGAGAGGGATAAGCCTCAACGACCGGCTTCAGGAATTGAAGGCGCACCCTTATATCGCGTCCCTCCTGGAGGGCTCACGGTTGAGGGAGTACCAGGCTCATATCCTGGCCAACGGAGGCAGGTTGGGCCTGGGAAGACTCTACGGTGACGGGGTGCTTCTCTGCGGAGAGGCGGGAGGCTTCATGGACTACATGTACGTGGGGGTGCCGCCCGCCATGCTCTCGGGGAAGGTGGCGGCGGACACCGTCGCGGAGGCCAGGAGAAGAGGCGATTACGGAGCGGAGACGCTGCGGCAGTACGTATCCCGCCTGAAGGAGACGGGCCTGGTGCGCATGCTGTACAGGTCCAGGAGGGCGAGCAAGTTCATCGTCAGGTCAGGGAAGAAGAACCTGCCGGTCTATCTCCCCAAGCTGGCGTCCATTCTCGAGAGGACCCTCATGGACCAGGCGGATTTCCGCGACCCCCGT